>Ga0075163_10011937_pt1 | contig 11316 bp, 8 predicted proteins | sample JI1023141ADNA_FD_71478 | JGI IMG/M metagenome (GOLD analysis project Ga0075163, IMG submission 71478) | Wastewater effluent complex algal communities from Wisconsin, to seasonally profile nutrient transformation and Carbon sequestration -... | ecosystem: Engineered > WWTP > Effluent > Algae...
AGCGCGTCGAAATCGAAGGCGTCCTGATGCGAACCGCCAAGCGCGGCTTTCAGACTGTCGGGCTGCCGGCCTGCCTGCGAGTGGCTGAAGGCGGCGCGCAGGATGTCTGACAGTTGCAGCGTCAGGCGTCCTACCTCACTGCGGAACTGACGTGCCCGCGCATCGCGCGTCGCCCGCCAGGCGTGCGTCAGCAAGCGAGCCGGCATCGATTGCGTGCAACCCACAACCTCGCCGTGCACCGGCAAGGAACCGGCCGCGTAGTTGAGCACCTTTTCCAGCGTCTCGCCTTCGCGCGCGCCGAGCCCGGCCGCAGCGGTTTCCCACAGGTCCGCAAGCGTGCCACGGGCACCAGCGTCCACTTCGCGACGGATATTGCGTTCGAGCTGCAGACCATGGCGGCGCAAGCGCTCGCCTTCGACGCCGCGCGGTGCCACATCGTTCAGTAATTGGTCGACCAGACCGGACAGCGGTCGCGCGCATTCGGCAGGTTCAGCACCCTCGACCAGGACCAGCGGGAAGTCGTGGCGCAGCGCGCCGAGATCGCGATACGGCGCCAGCAGCGCGGGTCGCAGACCGAGGCCATCAATCGCGTGCAGCCCATCGCCCTGACGCCTGCCGGTCAGGTGGAAGATCTGCTGTTCAGGGGACCTGGCTTTCATGTCCATCGTGGGTACTCGCTTGGGGCTGCGAACTTTGGATTCCTTCTCCCCGCTTGCGGGGAGAAGGTGGGTCCGCAGGACCCGGATGAGGGGGACTGCTGACGAAGCGCTCGCTCCGTCAGGTGAGCCCCCTCACCCGTCACCTGCGGTGACACCTGTCCCAGCCAGTCGGCAAGCCGACCGACGTTCGGACGAACGCGAGCCATGGCTCGCGAGCGTTCGTCCTCACCCCCGCTTTCGGGGAGAGGGGCCAAGCCACGGCTCCCCACCTTCGGGGAGAAGGTTGCATCACGCATCTGCATGCCCTTCCGGCCACACCGTGTACTTGTCGAACTCGCGGTCGAGCCCGGCGCGGATGTACTCGGGTGAGCGCAGCTGGCCGGCGTGGCGCAGGTCTTCGTAACAGGGTGCGTCGGGATTCCGATACAGGATGCCGACCGGGATCGGATCGTCGAGCGAGGCGATTTCGCGCGCGCGGTCGATGTTGATCGGGTCGTGTTCGCGCTGATTGCGATAGGCGCTGGCGATGCCCGGGCTCAGCGTGAGGCCATCCTTGTGGGTGAGCAGCATGGTGCGCTGCGGGTCGTGCAGCCACGGATCGAAGACCTTGGGCATGAACTCCGGGCAACGCTGGATGATGCGCACGAAGGAGAAACCACGATGCAGATAGGCGGCGCGGAGGATGTCGTAGAGCACCTCGGGTATCCAGTCGACGCCCTGCGCGATGAACGACGCGCCCTGCACTCCGAGCGACACCGTCAGCGGGTTCATCGGCTCCAGCGTCGCACCATACGGCGTGGTGTTGCTCTTGAAGCCGCGCGGCGAAGTGGGCGAGGCCTGCTTCTTGGTCAGACCGTAGACGTGGTTGTCGTGCAGCACGACGGTGATATTCATGTTGTAGCGCAGCGCGTGGATCCAGTGCGCGGCGCCGATGCTGCAACAGTCGCCGTCACCAGTGCTGACGAACACGTTCAGGTCCGGCCGCGCCATCTTGATGCCTTCGGCTACCGGGAAGGCGCGGCCGTGCAGACTGTGGAAGCCGTAGGTCTTCATGTAATGCGGCAGGCGGCTGGAGCAGCCGATGCCGGACACGAACACGGTGTTCTCCGGCGCCAGATCTTCGTCGGCACAGAGGCGCTGCATCGCCGCAAGGATGGCGTTGTCGCCGCAGCCGTTACACCAGCGCGGCACGCCGCCCTGGTAGTCCTCCAGCGCGTGGTGTTCCTTGTGCAGCTTGATGACGCAAGAACTTAAGGACTGGCTCATGACGTGTGACCTTTGCGTGTCAGTGCTTCGCGCGCAACGCGGCAGATATCACCGGGTTTGATCGGCTGGCCGCGCGCCTCGCTCCAGCAATCGATGTCGACCAGGAAGCGCGAGCGCAGCAGCATCGCCAGCGCCGAATAGCGCCGGTTGTCCTCGTCGATCAGTTCGTCGCCGGGCTTGTCGGACCAGTTGCCCTCGATGGTCATCGCGTACTTGAAGCGCGCCAGGATCTCGCGGATGCCGGACGGCATCGGTTGCAGGAAGCGCAAGTGCATCGACGACACCGCCAGGCCATCAGCGCGCAGACGGGTGACCGATTCCTCGATCGCGCCCATCGTGCTGCCCCAACCGATCAGCAAGAGGTCGCCGCTGTCGCCACCGAACACCGGCGGCGCCTTGAGTGTCTTCTGCAATGCCGCGAGCTTGAGGCTGCGCGCCCGCAGGCCTTCCTCGTTGATCGCCGGGTCGTAGGCGACCTTGCTGTTGCGGTCGTGGGCGAGGCCGGTCACCGTGTGCATGCCGCCGACACGACCCGGTTGCAGGCGGCGCGACAATCCGGTCACCGGATCCCAGTCGTAGGCCTTGCTGCCGGGCGGGACCGGCGTAAGGTCGACCGGCGGGGCCAGCCAGGTCTCGTTGAACACCGGCCGTGGGAACGGCTGTTGCGCAGTCGACAGGCTGGCATCAGAGAGCACCACGACGACCATGCCGAAGGTTTCAGCGATCTTGCGTGCGGTGATCACCGAATAGAAACAGTCCTCGATGCTGTTCGGCGCCATCACCACCTTGGGCGCGTCGCCGTGGCTGCCGAAGATCGCCGCGAGCGCGTCGCCCTGCTCGACTTTGGTCGGCTGGCCGGTGCTGGGTCCGCCGCGCTGCACGTTGACCACTACCAGCGGTATCTCGGCCATCACCGCCAGGCCAATGACTTCCTGCTTCAGCGAATAGCCGGGACCCGAGGTGATGGTCACTGCGCACTTGCCGGCGTAGGACGCGCCGACCGCAAACGCGCAGGCGGCGATCTCGTCCTCTGCCTGATGCACCAGCCCGCCGATCTTCTCGAACACTTCGCTCAGGTAGTGCGAAGCGGAAGTGGCCGGCGTGATCGGGTACATCGCGCAGATGTCCATGCCCGAGGCCATGACGCCAAGGGCGATCGCGGTGTTGCCGTTGACGACGATCTGCGGCACCGTCGATTTTTGCGCCGGGATGCAGTACTTGAAGTCGAGGTTGGTCTCGGCCCAGGCCGCGCCGGCCTCGTACAAGGCGATATTGCTGGCGACGACCTTGGCGTCCTTCTTGCCGAAGATGCGCGCGATCTGCTCGCGCGCCAGTTGATCGTCGAGCCCGTAGACGTTGCACAGGATGCCGAGCACGAACATGTTCTTGCCCTTGCGCGGATCGGCCACCAGTTCGCGGCAACGATCCTCGAGCGGCACCTCGTAGACTTCGAAGCCGTCCTTGAGCAGCGCTTCGACGGTCTTCATGTACGAGATCACCACTGCCGGATCGCGGTGCGTCTTCCACATGCATTCGAGCAGGATCTTGGCACCGGGCTTGAGCTCGCCGGCCTGCACGCGGCCGATCAGCACCTGCTCGTTGAAGGCCACCACCAACCCGGTCTGATCGCCACCGTTGGTGACGCGCCCGGAGCCCATGCGGATACGGATGCCGCTGGCACCGGCGACGCTGCGCGCCGGCGGTTGAATCTCAGCAGGGATGATCTCGGTGGTCCAGATGCCATTGCCCATGCGCGCGGCAATCGCGCCGAGCGACTGCCCGCAACGCTGCGCGCCCTCGCCCGAGTCGCTGATGACCTCGACAATGGCCTCAGGTATAGGCGTCGCCGGCCGCGGCGCGGGCAGGATGACTTCAGGTGCTGCAAGAGTGGCGGTCTGGGTCATGGCTTGGGGTGCGCTTTCAATTGTTGAGATCAGGCTGGGATCCGCCTGGAATAGCCGCTGCGGACCAGCGGCATGCGTCGACGTAGCGCGGCTCCGGCGCGCGGATTACTGGCCATTGCGACAGGGCTGATCGCGCCGGCGGCCGCGGCTCCTCGCCCGAACGCGCAAGAGCGCCGGGCGCCTCGCGTATCACCGACTTCGCACGTCCGACCGCATTCGACGCGAGGACCCGGCCTACCAGGGCCGAGGGCCGCGGACCTATGCTTTTGGCGCCCAGGTCACGCACTGGCGAGCCGCACCCGCGCGTAATTGCGTTCGCGGCGGTCGATGCCGAACAACCGACTGGCGGGGTCGTCGCTGGCGGGCTGGTACACGGAGTCGCTGTCGCGAAGGCCGAGCCAGGCTTTCATGCCGCGCGCGGCCTTGCGGCCGGCACCCATGGCCTGGATCACGGTGGCGGCACCGGTGACGATGTCGCCACCGGCAAACACGCCGGCAATCGAGGTCTGCAGGTTTTCATCGGTGGCGATGTAGCCGCGCTTGTCGAGTTTCAGGCCCGAGGTCTGGCCGAGGATCGGGTTGGCGTTGGTGCCGATCGCGAACACGACCATGTCGGTTTCGATCTCGAACTCGCTGCCGGGCACGACTTCCGGGCGGCGTCGACCGGAAGCGTCGGGCTCGCCGAGCTGCATGCGGATGCAGCGCATCGCACGCACATTGTTGGCGTCGTCGCCGATCAACTCCAGCGGCGCGGTCAGCCACTGGAAGTCGATGCCTTCCTGCTGCGCGTGGTGGATCTCCTCGGCGCGCGCCGGGGCCTCGGTCGCACTGCGGCGGTAGACGCAATGCACCTTTTCGGCGCCAACGCGCAGCGCCACGCGCATCGCATCCATGGCGGTGTTGCCGGCGCCGATCACGGCGACGCGCCTGCCCGGTTGCAGCGGCGTGTCGAAGTTGGGGAAGTCGCGGCCGCGCATCAGGTTGCAGCGGGTCAGCCACTCGTTCGCCGAGAGCACGCCGCCGAGCGATTCGCCGGGGATGCCCATGAAGCTCGGATAGCCGGCACCGGTGCCGACGAACACCGCGTGGAAGCCCATCTCGGTGAGCATCTGCTCGATGGTGAACAGGCGTCCGACCAGCGTGTTGCACTCGAACTTGATGCCGAGGCGGGTCAGCTTCTCGATCTCGACATCGACCACACTGTTGGGCAGGCGGAAATCGGGAATGCCGTACTTGAGCACGCCGCCGGGTTCGTGGAAGGCTTCGAACACGATCACTTCGCAACCGGCCTTGGCCATGTCGGCGGCGCAGGCCATGCCGGCCGGTCCGGAGCCGACGATGCCCACCTTGAAGCGGTGACGCTCGATGTACGGGATGTTGGCCCAGCCCTGCGCGATCGCCATGTCGCCGATGAAGCGTTCCAATCGACCGATCGCCACCGGTTCCAGCGACTCGCCGACGGTGCAAACGCCCTCGCACTGGTTTTCCTGCGGGCACACGCGGCCGCACACGGACGGCAACAAATTGGTATCGGTGATGGTGTCGTAGGCGCCGTGAAAGTTGTTCGCGGCGATCTTCATGATGAAGCCGGGAATGTTGATGCTGACCGGGCAGCCGCGTACGCACGGCTGATCGGCGCAATCAAGGCAACGCTGCGCCTCGTTCAACGCGTCTTCGAGCCGGTAGCCGCAGGCGACCTCGTCGAAGTTGTGCACGCGAACTTCTGGTGCCTGCTCGGGCATCGGCGTGCGCGCCTGCGGGATGCTGCGGATGGTTTTCTTCTTGGCCATGACCGGCTCCGGCAGGTGCGGATCAGTGTTCGTGGGCGTGCGGCGCTGCGGGATCGGCGGTCGGCGCGGCATTGCGGATGCGGCAGCTTTCGTTGAACACTTCAAGCGCGGCCTTTTCGGTCGGCTTGTAGCGCCCGAGGCGCTTCATCAGATCGTCGAAATCGACCTGGTGACCGTCGAAATCCGGTCCGTCGACGCAGGCGAACTTGATCGTCTCGCCGATCTTGACGCGACAACCGCCGCACATGCCGGTTCCGTCGACCATCACCGGATTGAGACTGACCATGGTCTTGATGCCGTGCGCGCGGGTCGCGTCCGAGCAGCCCTTCATCATGATCGGCGGCCCGATTGCCACCACCTCGTCGATGTCCGGATGCTTGACGATCGCCTGGCGGATGCCCTCGGTCACCAGGCCTCTGATGCCGGCCGATCCATCGTCGGTGCACACGATCAGCTCATCGCAAACGGCGCGGAACTTGTCTTCCCAGAACATCAGCCCTTTGTTGCGGAAGCCGAGGACACCGATCACGTAGGCGCCGGCCTCCTTGTAGGCTCGCGCCTGCGGATACACCGGCGCGACGCCGAGCCCACCGCCGACGCAGATGACTTTTTTCGCCTTGCAGAGGTGACTCGGAATGCCCATCGGCCCGACCATGGCATAGAGGCGCGTGCCGACCTGACAGTTCTGCTGCATCTCGCGCGTGGTCTTGCCGACCGCCTGGATCACCAGCGTGATCGTGCCCTTGTCACGATCGAAGTCAGCGATGGTCAGCGGGATGCGCTCGCCATGCTCGTGCTCCATGACGATCACGAACTGTCCGGGCTTGGCGGCTTTCGCCATCAGCGGGTGGCGGATCTCCAGCAGATAGGTGACGTCGGAAAAATCCTGACGAGTGACGATCTCGAAGTCGGACATGGGAGCCTCTGCGTGCGCGGAGTTTCACCGTCGTCACGCCGGGGCCGCCAGCGACTGGTGGTCAGTGGCATTCGCCGAGTGAGTCGGGCGGTTCCAGCGTACCCCGATGCGAACGGCGGTCCTTGCGGTGGATCAAGATGCGCCGTACAGCGTGAGACCTGGCACGATCCCTGGCGACGCCGGGAAAGGATGCGGTGTCCAAGTTCAATGAGTGCAGTCGTACCGACGCGAGTCACTCGCGCTGACCGGTCGTTGGCGGGGGCTTGGGTCCCTTCAATAACTTGAGCTGTTTCCGCCGCGTTTGGCCCGGCTGCCACACTGCTTCTGAGCCAGTCGCGGCAGTTGCCGGGCGTGCGAGAGATCACGCGGCATGCTTCTTCCGGTCAAACGTTGTGCTCATGGAATACTGCGATGGAGCGCGGGAAGAAGGGACCGATGCGGGGCGTGCTGACCGCTTGCATCACGCTGCCTGCGCGACGAGGGCTCACAAGTCGAAGTGCATGCCCTGAAGCTCGGCACAAAATTCGCGGTCGACCCGCGCGACCACGACCCAGATCCACCCAGTCAGGGCGATCACCGGCACGGCTACGGCGGCGGTGATGAATAGGACTGTGCTGTTCATGAGACTCGCCTCAAAAGGGGGTTTTGCGACATTCGACACCTGGCAGCAGGTCGAAGTCCGTTTCTGCCACCCACGGTATGGGTACGACCGCCGCCGGTCTGTGCGATACCGAACCGCAGCGTTCATCCGAGTACGGTTGGTCGACAGGTGGTGCTCTTTGCCGATGCCGGTGAGCGTGAGCTACGCTGGCCGCACGTAGACGGGGGTCTCCGGATTGCGCCGGTATTCGAAGATCAGGTGCGTTTCGATATGCGCGACTTCGTCGCGTTGGGTGAAAGACGCCAGCAGGAATCCGCGCAGGTGGTGGCTGTCACGCACCGCCACGTGGACCAGAAAATCGTCCGCTCCGGCGACGTGATAGAAGGACAGGACTTCGGGCAGGCCGAGCAGATGCGCGTGGAAGGCGTCGACCATCTCACGCGAATGTCGAGCCAGGCGCACCGCCACCATGGCTTGTAGATCGATGCCCAGTGCCTGCGGGTCGAATTCGGCGTGGAAGCCCTGGATCACACCCGTTTCGCGCAACCGGCGCACCCGTTCGAGTGCGGTGGACGGCGCCACGCCGACCGCCTCGGCGAGGTCCTTGTTACTCAGCCGTGCATGCTTTCGCAGCAGGCGGATGAGTTCGATGTCGATTCGGTCCAGCTCGATCTTCATGACCAATCTCCGAATATTCGTCGATCTGGCGACGCTGTGGCATTGATAAGTCTACGCTTCATGCCGATTCAGCGAATCCGGGAGGGATCGTCATGAAACACCACATGGCCACGCTGGCGGTGCACGCCGGGCGCGAGGACCTGACACGTCTGGGTGTGCACGCAGCGCCGATCGATCTGTCCAGCACCTATCCGACGCCAGATCCGGAACTAGCCGGGAATAGCCTCGACGCACTGGTTGCCGGGGCGGAACATGCACCAAATTCGGTCTACGCGCGCCTGCACAACCCGACGGTTGCCCGCTTCGAACATGCGCTCGCGGTGCTCGAAGGCGCCGAACAAGCGGTCGCTTTCGGCTCGGGCATGGCCGCATTGACGGCCGTGCTCCTGGCCCTGCAGGAACACGGACGCCACGTCGTCGCGGTGCGCCCGCTGTATGGCGGTAGCGATCATCTGCTGGCAACCGGCCTGCTCGGAACCTCGGTGAGTTTCGTCGAAGCCGACGAGGTCGCCGGCGCCCTGCGCCCGGACACCGCACTGGTGCTGATCGAGACGCCGGCCAATCCAACCCTGCATCTGGTCGACATTGCCGATGTGGTGCGTCAGGCCGGCAAAGTGCCGGTATTGGTCGACTCCACCTTCGCTACGCCGATCCTGCAACGTCCGCTGGAACACGGCGCGGCGATGGTGCTGCATAGTGCCACCAAGTTCCTCGGCGGCCACGGTGATGTGGTCGCGGGGGTGGTCGCCTGCGCGGCGGAACTGGCGGGAAAGCTGCGCCAGGTGCGCATCCTCACGGGCGCCTTGCTGCATCCGCTTGGCGCATTCTTGCTGCTGCGGGGCCTGGCCACGCTGCGCCTGCGCGTGCTCGCTGCGCAAGACAATGCCATCCTCCTGGCAACCCGCCTGGCCAAGCATCCTGGCGTCGCGCAGGTTCATTTTCCGGGGCGCTGCAGCGGTCCCCAGACCGCAATCGTCCATGCCCAGATGAGTGGCCCAGGTTGCGTGCTGGCCTTTGAACTGCATGCGGACATTGACGCCGACCGCATGCTGCAGTCGCTGCGCTTGATCACGCCGGCGGTGAGCCTCGGTTCGGTCGATACACTGATCCAGCGTCCGGCCGCCCTCACCCACCGTGTCGTCGATCCCAAAGCGCGAGCGCAGGGCGGCATCAGCGAGGGATTGCTGCGACTGTCGGTCGGCATCGAAGACGCAGACGACCTGTGGGCGGATCTGAAACAGGCCATCGACGCGGCGCGGCATGAGATGGCGCGGGCGGCTTGAAGTGCCGAAGGTGATCGAGGCGCCGGGCAAACCACGACCGGGTGTCGTGAACCTGTCCTTGGGTGATCACGATACAAGCCCGTCCTCCACGGATAGACCGTGAGGCCTTGAACGTAGGTCATGTTGTCTGGGCAGCAGACAGCGTGACCGACGTCCGGACGTTGAATGCGCGAACAAACCCGCCGCCAGGGGGCGGATGGGGATTTCGCCAGACATTGCCGCCAACCCCAGAAAAGCGAAGCCCGCGGACCTTTGGGGCCGCGGGCTTGCGTGAAACCGATCGCAGAGTGGACTGCCCGCTACGACGAGCAACCCACCCCTGATCGCGTTAGCTCACCGGTGAAAGCTCCGCCGAAGGCAGAGATTCCGCCTTACCAGCCGTAGCCGAAGCCCAGACCCGCGGTGCTTTCGTCATTGGTGAACGAACCGCCGAGGGTGAAGGTGGCCCGATCATTGATGCGACGCTGGTAGCCAACCGCCAGAGCCGACTCGCCACCCGCAAAACCCACGCCCGCTGCAATGCGGTTGTCCTGGTTGATGCCGGAGGCGCTGGACAACATCGTGCTCATCGCCGAACCCATCGCGGTGATCTTGTCGATGCGCTCATCCTGCTGGTGGAAGCGATTGTCGACGTAGCCGCGCAATTCCGCGATGCCGTCGGTGAACTGGCCGAAGTTGACCGCATCGGTACGCGAGGTACCGGCAGCGACATTGGTGACCTGACGCTCAGCACCGGTGGAACCCACCGACACGGTATTGGCGCGGGTGTTGGTCGACCCGTTGCCGAGCGACACGCTGTTGCTGGCGCTGGCGTTCGAACTGGCACCGATCGCGACGCTGTTGGCGCCGCTGGCGGTGGCCGCACGACCGTTGGCAGTGCTGTTCTCGCCGCTGGCGACTGCCGAATTGCCGGTCGAAGTCGACAGCGCACCGGTAGCCTGGGCCTGCCAACCGGTGGCGGTGGCGCCGCGACCCGAAGCGGTGGCCTGGGTGCCAATGGCGCTCGAATGGAAGCCAGTCGCCTGGGCGCCCTGGCCGGTGGCAAGCGCGTCTTCGTCGCTGGCAACCGCGCCCTGACCGGTAGCCGTCGTGTTGACGCTGCTCGCAACTGCACCCTGGCCGGAAGCCGTCGAGTTGGCGCCGCTGGCGGTGGCCGCGCGGCCGTTCGCCGTGCTGTTGGTGCCACTGGCGACCGCGCTGTTGCCGGTGGCGGTGGACAATTCACCGGTGGCTGCTGCCTGCCAGCCGGTCGCGGTAGCACCTCGACCCGAGGCATTGGCGAGCGCGCCGGTGGCGGTGGCGTGGAAACCAGCCGCCTGAGCGCCCTGTCCGGTAGCAGTGGCATCTTCACCCGAAGCCACGGAACCCTGGCCGGTGGCGGTGGTGTTCACGTTGTTGGCGAGCGAACCCTGACCGGTGGCGCTGGAATTGGCACCGCTGGCGGTTGCCGCGCGGCCGGTGGCGGTGCTGTTGGCGCCGCTGGCGACTGCGGTGTTGCCGGTGGCAGTCGACAGATCGCCGGTGGCGCGGGCCTGCCAGCCGGTAGCGGTGGCACCGCGACCGCTGGCGGTGGCTTGGGCGCCAAGCGCACTGGAATGGAAGCCGCTGGCGTTTGCGGCCTGGCCGATCGCGGTTGCGTCTTCACCGGTGGCGCGCGAAGCCTGGCCGACGGCGGTGCTGTTCAGACCGGTGGCCTGGGCGTCCTGGCCGACGGCGGTACTGTTGTCGCCGGTGGCCTGGGATGCGCGACCATTTGCCGTGCTGTTGAGGCCACTGGCGACGGCGCTGTTGCCCGTGGCGGTCGAAAACTCACCGGTGGCACGAGCCTGCCAGCCCACGGCCGTTGCGCCGCGACCCGAGGACACCGCCTGACCGCCGATGGCAGCCGAATGGAAGCCGGAAGCGATACTGTCCTGGCCGACGGCCACCGTATCTTCTTCACTGGCATTGGCGCGGGTACCGATCGCGGTGGCGCGGCGACCGGCAGCACGCGCATTTGTACCGCAGGCAAAGGCCTCTTCACCGGTTGCGGTGGCGCCGCCAGCGGTCGTCGAGAAGCTTACCTCACATGTCTGCCCGGCCTGGGCGGAAGTGGCAGCCAGCCCGAGCAGCAGAGCGGCAACGAGCGGGGCACGGCGAAGCAGCAAAGTGGTCATGGGTCAATCCTTGTTGTGGTCATGAAAAAACAATTGGCGCGAGTGAAACGCCGCAGCGTCACT
>Ga0075163_10011938_pt1 | contig 11316 bp, 3 predicted proteins | sample JI1023141ADNA_FD_71478 | JGI IMG/M metagenome (GOLD analysis project Ga0075163, IMG submission 71478) | Wastewater effluent complex algal communities from Wisconsin, to seasonally profile nutrient transformation and Carbon sequestration -... | ecosystem: Engineered > WWTP > Effluent > Algae...
TGATGCTCTCTACGGTGTCAGCCTGAATGGGATTGTAGAGGCATGGAACCCTGGGGCGGAAAATTTATTGGGGTATTCTGAGAAGGAAGCCCTTGGTCTTCACATCACAACACTCGCTCATCCCAGTCGGCATGAAGAGCAAATGCAAGCCCTTGAGCGACTGAAACTTGGCGAGACCATCAAGCCCTTTGACACAATTCGAAAGACGAAGGATGGACATCTGATTGATGTGTCCATTGCCATGTCGCCGGTCATTGCGTCTGATGGAACTGTAACCGCCATCTCGGTTGCTCTGCACGACATCCGGGAGCGCAAGGAGTGGGACAAACGTCAGCGGCTGATGAACCGCGAACTTGCGCACCGCGTGAAGAACTCCTTCGCCATCCTCCAGGCAATCCTGCGTTCAACCCTCAGGGCGTCTCCAGATCCCCAGCACTTTGCGCGGGCTTTCTCGGGCCGTTTGCAGAGCATGGCTGCCGCTCATGACGTGCTGACTGAAAATGACTGGCGCGGCGCTGAACTCGGTGCGCTGGTACGGCATCAACTGTCATATTTTGTTGCTGGCCAACGCATTCTCCTGACTGGTGGAATCATTAACCTGCCTGCTGAACAGGCCGCACCCTTGAGCCTGATACTGAACGAACTCGCCACCAACGCAGTAAAATATGGTGCGCTTTCCAGTCCTCAAGGCCGCATTGACATAGGTTGGCGGATCGTTACGGACGAGAAAGAGCGGGCTCTGATCGAGTTCAACTGGATTGAAGCAGGCGGCCCCGTCATCCACACAACTGGTCCGCGGGGCTTTGGCAGCATCCTGATTGAGCGCAGCCTCGCAGGCGCCAATGTCAGTTTGCAATTTCCACCCGAAGGCATGAGGTTCCAACTGACCTGGCCCGCCGCAGAAATTTGAGCTGAATTGCAGATGCCCGCTGGAACCAATTCGGATCTGGTCCGTTACAGTTGGATCATATGCACCCCTGAACTTGTATCCCCCGCCTATCCTCTGGACTTTGTTGCTCCAGAGGATTTTTTTGTCATCACTCAGCAACCAAAAGAAAGCCGCAGACGTCCCTGCGGCTTTCACGTTCTCTTTTGGTCGGCAATCACCTCACATAGGTCCGCGTCGTGCGGTCATAGGAAGGTGCGGAATTGAACAGCTCCTTCGATCCATCGACCACGAGACGCACGTTGTTACCGTCCTTGGCTATGTCAATCGAGGCCATGGAGACTGCAACGTCCTTCTCGCCAATTCCAAGGAAGCCGCCCACACCCAGGACCACCGCCTGAATGCCCCCGTTTCCAGTCACGATGAGATCATTGACTTCGCCAATGTCTTCACCTGTGCGGGTGTATACGCGCTTCCCAAGGAAATCGCTGGCGCTGATGACTGTCGCACCAGTGAGGGATTCAGGTGGAACGATGATATCGGTCGGTGCCGGCGATGTCGAAGCAGTCGTGTCGGTTGTTGCGGGCGCAGTGTTGCCCACACCAACTTTCATGCCATCAGGGCACTTGGCCTTGTCCACTGTTTCGGTGCCGTCGGAATTCTTCATGATGCATGCCGGATCAACGCCCGTGGTGGTTTGGGCATAGGATGCTGTGGAGAACATCAGCGCCCCACCAAGCGCAACCAGCGTCAACAAATTCTTCTGCATTGTCATACCTCCATTTGTGTCTTCAGTGACACTTTCGAAGAAACGACTACTGGAAGGGAAGGTTCCTTGAAGAGCCCGTTGTTGACCGTGAAAAGGCAAAAAGGATAATACTATCCGTCACTTCTATGGTCCTTCTAGGGGCTCTCAGAAAGTGAAAGAGTCAGCACTGCATCTTTCTGCAGACGCGACAGATTGATGACATACTGATTGGCGCCAACCTGCTGCACGGCAGCGTCCAAAGTGCCGGACGATAATGGTTGGCGGGTTATTCGGATGATACAACGGCCTGCAAAGGAAGGGAGTGTCACTTCGGCCTCTGCCCACGAGGGTGGAAGACATGGGCAGACGATCAGCTCATCGCCCTGCCGCGTGATTCCGAGAATGGCCTCAAGGCCGGCGCGGTAGAACCAACCAGCCGAGCCAGTGTACCACGTCCAACCACCCCGCCCGCAGTGTGGCGCAATCGAATAAACGTCAGCGGCAATCACATAGGGTTCCACCCTATATGTCTCCACTGCCTGTGCGGTAAGGGCATGGTTAATTGGGTTGATCATTGAGAAGAGCTGCGCGGCCTCAGAGGCCTGCCCCAGTGCCGCATGGGCAAAGATCGACCAGATCGCACCATGTGTATACTGACCGCCATTCTCGCGAACCCCCGGAGGGTAAGCCTTGATATAACCCGGGTCGCGCGTCGATGATTCAAACGGGGGCGTGAATAACAAGGCAAGCCCCTCTGAAGGTTTCACCAGCTCCTCGTATGCCATTGCCAGCGCCATGACACTCTTATCAGTTGCAGCCGCACCCGACAGCACAGACCAAGACTGCGCAATGGCATCTATACGGCACTCCGCATTGTCCACGGACCCGAGCGGACTCCCATCATCAAAATATGCGCGGCGGTACCACCGGCCGTCCCATGCATTCTGATCGAGGGATTCCACTAGATGCTTCCGGTATGCGCCCCACCGTTCCACCCGTGCAGTGTCACCTTGCTGCAAGGCCACGCGTTCAAAGTCCTTCAACACCTTGCACATGAACCAGCCCAACCAGACACTTTCGCCTTTGCCTTCTTCACCCACGCGATTCATGCCGTCATTCCAATCACCGCCACCAATGAGCGGCAAGCCATGCGTACCGGTGCTCAATCGGATGTCCAGCCCACGCGCACAATGCTCGTAGAGAGAAACTTCAGTCTCCGACACTGAAGGCAGGAAGAACACGTCGTGTTCACCTGGTATCAACCCCTGTCCTTCGATGAACGGGATGGGTTCATTCAGGATCGCGCCATCGCCTGTGGTCTTCAAATAGTGCTCAACGCAGTAGGCCAACCAGACGGTATCATCCGAAATCCGTGTGCGAATGCCACGTCCGGTCTCTGGCAGCCACCAGTGCTGAACGTCGCCTTCAGCAAACTGCCGTGCAGCCGCACGTAAAATGTGGGTTCGGGCAAGATCTGGGGCGGCATGCAAGAGCGCCATGGAATCCTGCAATTGGTCACGGAAGCCGTAGGCGCCACTGGCCTGATAGAGGCCAGACCTTCCCCATATGCGACACACCAAAGTTTGATACAGCATCCAACCATTCATCACGATGTCGAAACTGCGGTCAGGTGTCTTGACGGAGACTGCACCCAATATGCCTGCCCAATAGGCCCGGACCTCATTCAATACGTCTTCAAAAGCACGTGCCCGAAAACGCGTCACAAGCTCACGCGCGGCATCAGCATGGGACGCGGCACCCAGCATGAGCGTGATACTTGCGGACTGACCTGCTCCAACCTCAATCACACCTTGCACTGCGAGACACGGATCCAACGCGGCACCAACCGTGTTTGACAAACCACCAGAGCGTGCCAAGGCTGAAGGAGCGGCCATGGATCCATGCTTACCCAGAAATTCCAGGCGGTCCCCCGTCCATGACGTCTGCAATCCAGACATATCCATGAACATTACTTGTTCACCACCCTCATTCTTCCACCGGTTCTGGGCAAACAGCGCGTTGCCCAGCTCATCGCGTGAAGTCACAATGAAACTGGCATTCGCTGACCTCGAATGTCCCATCACCACATCAGCAAAGTAGGTGTGAGTGAGTTTGCGAGCGAACTTGCCGGTGTTTGTAATTCGGATTTCAGTCAACTTCACTGTTTCCACAAGTGGCACACACTGCGTCATGTCTATTGTCAGTCCGTCGACCTGCCGCCGATACCTTGTGTAGCCAAATCCATGACGCACCTCGTATTTTCCCGCCGTGGATCGAACTGGCAGAACTGTAGGTGAGATCAAATTGGGGCTTTGCGGGTCGCGAATGTAGAACGCCTCGCCAGGAGGATTCGAAATCGGATCGTTCGCCCAGGGGGTGAGCTGGTTTTCACGCGAATTGCCAAACCATGTATAGCCACAGCCGTCTGCAGCGGCATGAAAGCCAAAGTGCGGATTGGCGATGACATTGATCCACGGGCATGGCGTCATGCTGTTCGGATGCGGGAACACCACATACTCTCGACCATCCTCTGCAAATCCGCCATGACCGTTGAAAAACTCCAGTTCGGGATGCGCCTCCGGCAATAGCGGTACATTCGCATGGGGCGTGTCATGGAGGGCATTCCCGGCAGGCGCCAGTGAAGCGGGAATGCGCCTGATCCGGGCCAGTTGCCCGGCAAGACCTCCGCGCCGACCGTAAATCACCACGCGCGCAGTTGCGGGCAGGACGCGCTGAGTTTCTGGAGCAATCATGTCGGAACGCAGGGCAAATACGGAACCCTTCGTGTCTTGGCCTCCGGTCTTGCGTACGAATTCCAGAATTGTTGTTTGCAGGTCCTGAACATAGGATGACATTCTGTCATTCAGGATTACCAAGTCGAACGAAAGACCCTTGGACTTCAAGTACTCGAATGCCTCAAGCATTTCGCGCACCAACTCAATGTCGGCAACATCGTCAATCCGCACGAGTGCAATTGGTCGGTCACCTGAAATTCCGTGTGGCCAAAGTGACGATTGTGGACCCATTTGCTGAGTGATCGTAGCTGACGGTGGCCTCAATGCACTGTTGGCGTAAATAAGGTGAGACCCCAGTGTCTGGTAGAGATGCGCAGCCTGAGTGCCAATTTGCATGTGGCGCAACTGAATCTGTGCCTGCGTCCAGGCCAACGTCATTGCCCTGTCATAGGCCGTCTCCTGCCGATGACGGTCGACGAGATCAAGCAGCCCCTCCCGGGACTCTGCAACCATTGTCCAGAGTGTCACAACCGCCTGCCGGCCCGGCGGAATCCGCAGCTGCACGCGGAGGGCAAATATCGGATCCAGTACATACCCACTTGTGCCGGAAAGCCGACTGTTCGCATCGAGCGCTTGAGGTGACCGCGCATCTCGACCTGCCCCCAAAAACTTGCTCCGGTCAGTTTCAAACTCACTTGCCCCCACCTTCTGGCCGTTCACCATGACAAACTGGCCCAGCCAAATCTCCGGTTCACCCGGAGAGCGGCGGCGGCGTGTGGCAATCAAGGTCTCGATGTCAGGGATATACTCAGTTTGCACGAACAACTTGCTGAATGCCGGATGCGCGATGTCGGCCGCCTGCGGTGCCAAAGCCAACTCCGCATAGGTCGTGAGCTGCACGCCACGCGTCAACAATCCGTTATTCGACACGGTTACGCGACGTGCTTCGCTGTTGTCTTCCGGCGACACGACGTGATCAACAGTTGTCGTGAATTCAGCATCATGGCGGCGAAACTCGGCCTTCTCCTCGAAAAAGCGAACCTCATATGACTCTGCCGGAGTTGCTGTTGGCATATGCGCAGCAGACCAGACTCGCCCGGATTTCATGTCCTTCAGATAGACAAACGTTCCCCAGGTGTCACAAACGCCATCTTCCCTCCAGCGCGTCAGGGCAATGCCATTCCAAACACTCTGACTGCCGCCAGCAGCAGTCAGCATCGCAGTGTACTGTCCGTTTGACAAAAGTTGGGTATCAGGTGAAGCCGTGCCAAGACCAGTAATCATACGCGGTGCATTCGCTTCTTCAGCAACACCCAATGAACTGTTGCCCGACTTTTCGGCCCATTGATAGGCGATCGGCACACTGCGAGGAGCACGCTCCTGCAACAGCAATTCCGTAGCACGGACAATCGGTTCATTATGAAAGTGCTTACGCATCTCCCCGTTTTTGACGGCATTCAGAAGCGCTACGATGGTCATTCCCTGGTGGTGGGCGAAGTAGGCCTGAACCACAGCCTTGCCTTCACCTTCACGGATTCGACCAATTGTATAGTCAACTGCTTCCCGAAAGCCATAAGCTCCGCGCGCGCCCACTTCTGCTAGCAGTTCAAAATTGGCGATGGCTGCACGCGGATTCACCATGGCTGCCAAGCCGGTGGCATAAGGTGCGATTACCAAGTTATCCGAAAGGCCTCGCTTCAGGCCAAGCCCCGGCACGCCGAAGTTTGAGTACTGATAAGTAAATTCGATATCCCGGGCATTGAAAGCTGATTCGGAAATGCCCCATGGAACACCGTTGTGATGGCCATAGTCGATCTGGCGACTGACAATCAGTCGCGTGGTTTGGTCGAGCAAGCCGGAGGCCGGCGCCCGCATGACAAGTGATGGCATCAGGTATTCAAACATCGAGCCAGACCAAGATATCAAGACGGCGCCGCCCCTCACGGCGGTGACGCCGCGACCGAGTTTGAACCAGTGTCGGGTGGGCACATCACCTTTGGCGATAGCGAAAAAGCTGGCCAGTCGCGCTTCAGAGGCCAGCATGTCGTAGCAACTCTCATCGCGCATTGCCTCCAGAACGCGAAAGCCAATCGAAAGAAGTTGGCGCTGGGGGTCAAAGAGAAACTTAAAGTCCATCGCCAGTGCCATCCTGCGGCACTCGCGAGAAATCGCTCCGAGCCGCGGTCGATCGCGCTCAAGTGGTACGCTGGCATCTTCGAAGTGCCCTTCAATTGTCGCCAGCAATTCATCTGCCAGAAGCAGCAGTTGCGTGACTGGCGGGCCGTTCAGCATGCCTGTCAACGACGCGAGACTCGCCTTCACTTGCGTCGCCTGCAGGGTCAAATCGATATAGGATATCGCAATTCTTTCCGGCGACCTTGAGGCTGTCTCCAGTGACTTTCTGAAAGCCTGAATTTGCTTCTCCAAAACTTTGCGAAGCGGTCGCGTGGCTCGGCGGTCGTTGGGAATGTCGGCGTATTCTTCAACGATCACATTCAGGACGTCTTCAATGCCGAGAAGATTTTCACGAGGATCCTGCGGTGCCGCGGCCCACTGGTCACAAAGATTCGCGAGAGCGATGAGATGGCCAGCAAGATTTCCACTATCGACTGTTGAGATGTATCTGGGATCAAGCGGCCGCAGGTCGCGGGTATCGTACCAATTGAACAGGTGACCCTGGTACATTTCAAGACGGTTCAATGTGGCAAGTGTGGCTTCAAGGCGTGTCAGGCATTCCCGCATGCCGATCCAGCCAAACTCACGCGCACTCGCCACCGCAAGCAGGTAGAGGCCGATGTTGGTTGGCGATGTCCGGCGGGCCACCACAGGTGTTGGGGATTCCTGCAGGTTGTCGGGCGGAAGCATGTTCTCCTGTGCATTTACAAATGTCGCAAAGAACCTCCAGGTGCGTCGTGCAACGCGTCTGAGGCTTTCGTGGTCTTTGAGTGTGGTTTCAGTTGCATCACTTGCAGACTTGGGTTTGCTCATCCACCACGCAGCGGCAGGTGCAAGCAACCATCCCACCGCAAATGGCGTGAGCAGAAGACTGTGAAATCCGCCTCGGCTCACCAACACCGTGAAAGTCAGCACGGCAGCAATAAGGCTTGCCGTCATAAAACTGTAACTGCGGTGCAAATCCGACTTGTATGCAGCAGCTGCCTGTGCAGCCGTGGTCCACTCCAGCAAGTTCTGACGCTTCACATAGAGGCGATACAGGGTTCTGATGATGGCATCCGCCATGAGACCTGCGCGGTGGGCCAAGAAGAGGATATTCGACAGGAATAGTGCCACGTCATGTCCAATATCATCCACCAATATCGCGACAGTATCTGCCGGCCTTGCACTTTTTTCCCGCAAGGCAATTTGCACCAGTGTGGGAATGAGTAACGGCAGCAACATCGTGACAAGGACAAAAGCGGTCCACCACATCGAGGCATAGGCCGATGCAACGGCCCATGTGACGGTCAGGCTGGTCATAACTATGATGGGCGTAAGTGAACGGCGAAGATTGTCAGTCATCTTCCACAGTCCCACTGCAGTGAGTCCTGATCTGCGCCACGACACGATCCATGGCAGAAGTTGCCAGTCGCCGCGTGTCCATCGGTGTTGGCGCAAGGCGTCTACCACGTAGCGTTCGGGATATTCCTCGACCACCTCAACATCAGTGACAAGCGCTGACCGCGCAAACATGCCTTCGAACAGGTCGTGACTGAGCATTGTGTTGTCTGTCACTTTGCCTTTCAAGGCCGCTTCGAATGCATCCACGTCATAGATGCCCTTGCCCGCAAAGGAACCTTCCCCAAAGAGGTCCTGGTAGACGTCAGACACCGTGAACACATAAGGATCAATGCCCCGTGGCGATGAGTATATGCGCTGAAATTCGGTGCCTTGGAGACCCACAGGCAACGAAGGCGTCACCCTTGGCTGCATGATGCCGTAGCCATCCACAACCCGCCCGCGAATGGCGTCAAAGTGGGGCCTATTCAGCGGATGCGCCATCTTCCCGACCAGACGCCGGGCCGCGTCACGCGGCAGGCGTGTATCGGCATCCAGCGTGATAACGTAGCGCACATCGCCTGGCACAGACGCAGCCCCGTCGATGAACGTCGTATCCCTTGCGCCGCGCAAAAGTCGATTGAGCTCATGCAACTTGCCACGCTTGCGCTCCCAACCCATCCACTTCCCCTGCAGTGCGTTCCAACGGCGTGCGCGATGCAGTAGAAAAAAGCGGACCTGGTCATAACGGGCGTTGAGAAGCGCAATCCCGGCAGCTGCATGCTGCAACAAGCCTTCATCCCCCTCAATATGTTCAGATTCAGCGTCGACCCAGTCTGTCACCAGAGCAAAGTATAATTCACCGTCCGAATTCGAGAGATAATGCACCTCCAGGCGGTCGAGCAGATCGTCAATATCGTCGAGAGATGTCAGAAGCGCAGGAACTGCTACAATGGTGCGCAAGTGAGGGGGAATACCGTTGCGCAATTCGAACCCCGGCAAGGGTGTTGCTTCAAGCAGGCGCGTGATCACGAAATTGCTGATTGCGATCGCAAAGTCCACGGCAACAGGCAGAGCTAACAGCGATAGGACAATTACCCATCCGACTGCCATGTCAGAATGGAATACCGGCCAAAAGCCGACCGTTAATGTTACAGCAGCGGTGAAGAGAATGAGCGTGGCATATCCTGCGAGGCCAGCATCCTTGATGTGATCACGCCATCGCCTCAACAACGGCGGATTAAAGTTCAGACTCTGCTCAAATGCCCGTCTCCCGGCACCGATCAGGTGATATCCCAGGTCACCCCCTCTTCGCATGGCCTCGTCAGTTACAGCCAGTTCATCGCCATGGGCACCTCGGGCAATTTCCTCGATGGCCATCCGGTAGAGGGTGCGGCTGGCGAAATCCATCGCAACATAATCTGGGTGGTTGCGCATGCGTCTGTCGACGAAGCTGACACTATCGAACCATAGTTCCCAGTTCACATCTGCAATCAATCTGAGGCTGGTAATAATGTTGCGAATAGTCACATTGGCGACGCCTTGCCGGTGATGCTCATCTGAAACGACCGTGTCGTAGCTCTTGCCGCATTTGGCCAACCTTCGCTTCAGCCAGCCAAGCGCCGCCTCCGCCAGCGGATTCGCCTCCCGGCAACGCTGGATCAGTTGCACGGAGAATGACGTGCTCACCTCTGGTTCGCCATAATGCTGAAAGATGTCTTCAAGCCGTACTTCGGCCGTGTCGCTGAGCATGATCCGATCTGCAAAGTCATCTGCAGCGTCCCTGGCTACGTGCGACGCATGAATGCGATCAGAGATGCGACGAAGGTTTTCAATCAGGATCAATCGCAAACTGATGGCAACAGCCCACAGCTCGCCAATCGTCAATGGCTGCACTTCCTGATAGGACTGAATGAAGTGAGACAGTGACTCAGGATCGAAATGACTGTCCGTGTGCGCGACATAGGCCCACGTCACTGCAAAAATGCGGGGGTGCCCGGCCAGATGTCCTTCGGCGAGTTTTGGGAGTTGACGATAGAAGCCATCAGGCAGGTCTGCCCGGGTCTGGTGAACGTGTTGTTCAACGAGGTGGTAGTTGTCGATCAGCCACTGCGCTGCCGGTGTCAAATTCTTGTTGGCGTCCATCGCTCGCAGAATGGCTTGATAGTCGCGCCGCAAAGCCTCACTATTGTCCGCCATACGATCGATAATCGGCTCAACCGACGGAACCTGCGTTGATATCTTGTGGCTTTTCGCGAGACTGTGCGCATGCTGCGCAAATCTTTCCCGCCCGAAAATTTCGGCGGAGATGATCTCAACGTCTTCGATGCTTGCCTGTCGCGTGGATGCTGATTTTTGAAATAGCTCCAACACGGGCAACGATCTCCTCGGGCGTCAGTGAATTAAACGCACAAGAGAGCAGATGGTTCCTCCGCTGCAAACGCGAGATGCCCCCTGAAGTGAGGGGGCATCCGCAAAGTTTGAGAAAAGCTTGAGACGAGTCAGTTTGCTGGCGCCGCTGGTGCGGTTGGCGGTGTCGGCGGAGCCGGGGCTGGTGTTACAGGTGGTGGCTCGGTGGGCGCGGGGTCTACGGGATCACTCGGCACCACTGGCGGAGTTTCAGAAGTTGACGGAGGCGCCGACTCTGTCGTGGTCTGTGGCGCCGGAACGGGAGTGAAGGTGCTGGGACCGCCGACGCCAAATGCGTAAAATAGCGCACCCAAAATCAGCAACGCAATCACAATGATGAGACCAATTGAGACACCACTGGTCTGCCCGGTCTGCAACGGGCGCGTCGTTCCATAGGTCGATTCCACTTCTCCTGGGTAGGATGGTGGCCTCGTTTCGTTTGGTGATGGGTTGGCCATGTCTATTCTCCTTCTCATGTGAAACCATGAAATGCCTGACCGGGCCGATTGTTCCCCGCCAGTTTTCCGCTTGCAGGCGTGAACGGCATCTGGGGGCGGAACCAATTTCCCTGCTCGACGTTCATGTCGTGAGAAAATGCCAAGGAATAGAAATGGAGAGACGTCGTGGCCCACACTCCAGAACATCGTTTGCATGACCTGCTCGACGGCTTTGACACCGCAATGCTGTTTACGGGACGAACGCAACGGCACGCCAGTCCCATGGAAATCGCCGAACTTACTGAGACTGGTGAAATCTTCTTCGTCACTTCAGACACTTCAGCAAAAGTAGACGAAATCAAAAGCGACGCTAACGTGACACTCGCCTTTCAGAACGGCAGGACATTCGTGTCACTCAACGGAACGGCAGAGATCCTCCATGATGCCGACTTGATCGAAGATCTGTGGTCGGAAGCATGGCGTGTCTGGTTTCCAGAAGGCAAAGATGATCCGACGCTCTGCATCATCAAGGTTGTGCCTTCGACGGCAGAATACTGGGATACCTCGGGTGGCAACGTGATCAGCTATGCATTTGAAGCTGCCAAG
>Ga0075163_10011940_pt1 | contig 11314 bp, 6 predicted proteins | sample JI1023141ADNA_FD_71478 | JGI IMG/M metagenome (GOLD analysis project Ga0075163, IMG submission 71478) | Wastewater effluent complex algal communities from Wisconsin, to seasonally profile nutrient transformation and Carbon sequestration -... | ecosystem: Engineered > WWTP > Effluent > Algae...
AGGTCCATCGTGCGGAACACGTAGTGCACGGTGCCGCTGGCGAGCTCAAACTGCATCTGGAAGGTGCTTGGCGCCGTTCCGGGCCCGGCACCGAAGTAGCTGTAGACGCCGTCCCACGTCACGAACGCTACGCCGCCGGCTTCTTCAAACTTCACCTGGCCGCTGCCGGGCGCCGTCGGATCATAATCGTGCCAACACGAATAGACCGTGTGCGGCATCGCCAGCAGGCCCTGGCCGGTTGGTTGGTAGTTGGTGCCGTTGCCGTTCGCCGTCGAAACGAAGCCGTTCGAGCACACGACGAGGGAGGTCGTGCTGCCACCGGGGTAGGCAAACGGTAAGGACAGCGTGATCGACGTCTGGCCATCGTCGCCGAGCGGCAGGACCTGCGCGCTCACCGACGGCGCCACGTAGCTTGCCTGCAAGGCGCCGACCGTGTAGCCGGAGATCGCGGGTTCCATCGTGAGCCCGCTGTTGGATAGATCGAAGGCCGGTGACGTCGCAAACTGCTCGTAGAAGGTCGCCGGACGCGCCACACAGCCATCACCGACGGTCGTGCTCGTGGCCACCGTTCCCGGCGAGGAGGGGGTGTAGTGGAGGCTGCCGTTCCAGACGCGCGGGTTGTTGGTGGCCCCCGTGAAGATGCCGCCCGAGGCACCCGCGCTGAGCGTCATCTCCGCGCGCGAGTAGGTCTGGTTGGCACCGTTGCCGATCGTGTAGCTGGGGCCGAACGTGCCGCGATAGACGATCGCCACGCCGTAGCTGCCAACGGGCAGCGAGAACGGCACCTGCAGAGGGGCCGGCGTTGGTGTGCCTTCGGGATTGGCGGTGATCCCGAGCGAACTGCCGCGCTGGGTCCAGGCGCCTGGATTGGCGTCCTTGCCGACCCACGTCAAAGGCGCCGTCCAGAACTCGATCGCACTCGTGCCGGCACCACCCAGTGCGCTCACGTCGATCTGCTGCATGAGCACCGGCACCGTGACGGTGAGGTTGAAGTAGACGGCGCTGTCGCCGGGCAGGCCGTTGCCGCCCGTGTAGACGGTTGTCAGGGGCGATTGCGCCGCGGCCACGGCGGCGAAGGTGGTGGCCAGGAGGAGAGGCAGGATCTGCATGCGAGAGGTTGCGGGACGGAGCGTGGCCAGGAAGGTTACCACCCGAGGGCCGCTGCGTGCCTTCGCGTTGCGGTGCCCCTTTGCAGCGTGCGTGGCGCGGGGCCAGGGTGGAACCTGCCGGTGGCGCGGGGTATCTCGTTCGCGATGCTCAGGCTGCCGCCGATTCCGTGGTTGATCCTCTGGTCGCTCTGTCTGGTTGGGTGTGCAAGCCACGCGCCTCTGGCCGCGCCAGGGGCCGGCCTGTCGCCTGCCTTGCGGCTACTGGTTGGCGACCATCGTGGGCAGCTGCACATGCACAGCCGCACTGGCGAACGCGTCGTTGCCATGGGGTTGTTGGTGGAGCCCCTGCCCGACCGCGACGACGCGGTGCGCTTCGTGCTCTCGTATGGCGAAGGGGAAACGCTGCAGCTCCGGGACTATCTGCTGGTGCTCGAGGATGCGGCCACGGGGGCGGGCCGCATTGACGAGCGCAATGGCATCGTGCTCGCTGCGCAGTGTGTTGCCGGCGAAGTCGTCTGTGTGTTCGCCGTGTCCGGGCAATGCAATGTCGTCCGGTACCGCGCCACGCCCGATGGCGTGGACTTCGCGCTCGACGCATTTGCTCCCGCGGAGAGTGTGCCGACTGGGTCCGGGGTATCGACGCAGCCGCAGGTGGTCGTGCAGCGGGCCCGACTGGTGCGGCAACGCTGAGTCAGGCCCCTGGACAGGCGATTCGAGCAGGGCTCGTCAAACTGTTGATGCGGTGCGCCGAACGGCTGAAATTCGGGGGTTGCTTGCTGACGAGGACTTGCGAGATTGGCATTTCTAGTTAGTGTCGCGGAGCGGTCCTCGCCGCACTGCCTCCGCGCAGCTTGTTTCCGTAATCCACCCCAAGAACTGCCATGTCCATGAACCGTCTTGTGCCCGCCATTGCAACAATGGCCCTGGCGAGCTTCGCCAGCGCGCAGCTCAGCGTCACGATTCCCGCTGGTCTTGCTGCCGTCGAAGGCAACTCGTCCAACGCGTTCCCGTGGAACCGCTTCAGCTCGACGCAGAACCTGCAACAGCAGATGTTCTACGACAGCACCCACTTCACGTCGCAGGGCATCGTGGGCCCGATCGTGATCACGAAGCTCACGTGGCGCGCCAATGCGACGACGCTCTCGTGGGTGGGCGGCACGCAGACCGGATGCTGGATCGACCTGTCGACGGCGGCTTTTGACCAGGCAGCGGTGACGACCAACATGGTGTCGAACCATGGGGCGGACTACGCGCGCGTCTACAGCGGTAATGTCGCCGTCCTGCCGGGCACGGGCAACGGCACGGGTGTGCCGGGTCCGGTGCTTGTGGATCAGCCGATCACGCCGTTTGTCTACGACCCGACCCTGGGCGACCTGTGCATCGATGCGTTTGTGCCATCGTTGTCGTGGGCGGCTGCCGCGGGGACTTCGCTCGACGTGCAGACGACGGGCTCGCTCTGCAGCCGCGTGTTCAACAGCACGAATGCGGCCGCGGGCACCGTCACGCAGAACCATGGTACGGTCGTCACCCTCGAGTACGTGCCTGCCAACGGCCTCTACCCCGCCTTCTCGGCCAACGTGCAGTCCGGCGTGTCGCCGCTTGCCGTGAACTTCACGGACGCGACCTACAGCAGTGCTGCCGGCGGTGTGCAGTCGTGGTCGTGGGACTTCAACGGTGACAATGTCATCGATAGCAACCTGCAGAACCCGTCGTTCGTCTACAGCTCGTGTGGCACCTATACGGTCTCGCTGACCGTCACCGACAACCAGTTCGGTGCGGCCACCGAGACCAAGGTCGGCTACATCGTGGTCGACGCGATTGCGCCGAACTTCACGGCTTCGAGCTCGGGCGGCTTTGCGCCGGCCAACATCTCGTTCACGGACACGAGCACGGGCCCGGTTGCTGCCTACCTGTGGGATCTCGACGGCGACAGTGTCATCGACAGCAACCTGCAGAACCCGTCGTTCCTCTACGCCACGCCGGGCACGTACTCGGTGTCGCTGACCGTCATCAATGGTTGCAACAACCTGACGGTGACGAAGACGAACCTCATCACGATCCTGGCCCCGGGTTCGTTGCCCGCGCCGGCCGAGCTCATGCAGTTCCAGTTGAACGAAGTGCGTGGCAACACGGTTGCCAACACCGCGTCGACGGGTGCTGCTCCGGCTCAGGGAACCGTCAACAACTCCACGTGGCAGAGTGATCCGAACCGTCCTCTGTTCAAGGGCAACGAAGCTGGCTTCGGTTGCTTGGGCTACCGCACGACCGGTGCCGCTTCGATCAACACAGGTTGGACGACGAGCATCGCGGGCAGCATGAGCATTTCGTTCTGGCTGCGTAAGGACCCGGCCGCAGCGGCGTCGCCGTTTGGCTATGCGTTCGGCAACGGCACGTTCCGTTCGTTCGTCGGTGGCGCCGCCGGTGCTGGCATCACGTTCCGTGGCACCGCGCTCACGGTCGACAGTGGCTTCACGGTGAACGGCACGCCCGGTGTCTGGCAGCACCTCACGGTGGTTGTTGATGACGCCGCGGGCACGGCCCGTTGGTACGACAATGGCACGCCGAGCGGCACGGTCGTGAACTTCACGCCCAACACGTTCTCCTACACGAGCACCTTGCCGTTGGCAATTGGCTCAAACAGTATCGCCGGTGGCAGCCCGATCGGGACCGGTTACGACCTCGATGACTTCCGGTTCTACACGCGTGCGCTGACCGGCGCCGAAGTGCTCGTGAACGCGCTTACCGCCGAAGCTGCTTCGGCCGGTGCCGCGGGAACGTTCTGCGATGGCCCCGGCGGCACGCCGATCATCAGTGGCAACGGGGTGCCGTCGCTCGGCAACGCCTCGTTCTCGGTTGACCTCAGCAACGCCGAGAACAGCAAGCTCGCGGCGATCGTGTTCGGCTTCCTGCCGGCCACCTTTGGCACGTTTGACCTGAGCCCGTGGTTGGGCGCCGGCTGCGAACTGCAGCTCGACTACTCGGCCGCGAACTTCCACATCACGGCGGGCAACGCCGCGTCGCAGGTGTTTGCGATTCCGTCGGCGGCTTCGTTCCAGGGGCTGCACATCTACAGCCAGTGGGTGATCCTCGGCACGACGGGCGCCGCCAGCCGTCTGCTCGATATCAACCTGCAGTGAGATCACTGCAGTGACCGCGAGAACGCCTTTCTCCAAGGCGTTCCTGATTTGAGACCACGAGGCCGTCCATCGGGGCGGCCTCGTGGTGCGTACTGGTTCCTGGTTAGGATGCGCCAATGTCCAGCCAAGCAGTTGGGGCAAACCGGCCCTCGCCTTGGATCCTCGGCAGTGTCCAGGATCTCGGGCTGCTGATCCTCACGCCGATCCTTCTGCTGATTGCCGCCTTCGGGCTACGTCAGTTCGTGGAGAGCCGGACACTGCAGTACGGCGTGATCGCGTTTGGCTCGCTCGGCCACAATCTGCCTGGCATGCTGCGCGCGTATGGCGATCGCGCACTCTTCCACCGGTTTCGCGTGCGCTTCGTTTTGGCACCGCTCGCCTTCGCGGGCGCCTCGATTGCCTTCGCGCTGCAAGGATCCAGTGGGCTTGCGCTGATCGCGTATGGGTGGGCCATCTGGCACGCGCTCATGCAGGCCTACGGTTTTGCGCGCATCTATGACGCGCGGCTAGGCATCACGTCGCCGTACGCGGCGCGCCTGGACCTCGCTCTCACGTTGGTCTGGTTCCTCGGCGGTGTGGTGTTTTCCGATGCGCGGCTGTTCCGCATCCAGTCGCTGGTCGTGGAACTCGGCGGTTCGCCGATTTCGCACGACGGGCTGCTGCTCGTTCGCAACTTCGTGCTCGTGGTTCTCGCGCTCGTGACCGCCGCGTACCTGTGGCAGCAAGTGGCGAGTTGGCGAGCCGGCCGGCCGATCAGTTGGCAGAAGAACCTGCTGCACGTGTCGAGCATCGCGTTCTGGTGGTACGTGCAGGTCTCGGTCGCCGACGTCCTGTTGGGGCTCGTGTTGTTCGAGGTGTTCCACGACGTCCAGTACCTGACGATCGTCTGGGTCTTCAATCGCAAGCGTGTCGAATCGGGCCAGGAAGTGGGTGCCTTCACGCGGTTTCTCTTCCGCCGCAGCTGGTCGATGATCGGGCTCTACCTGGGCCTCGTGCTTGCCTACGGCGGCATCCTCCCCGCCACTTCGGGCCTGCAGTCCTCGCCTGTGTGGCAGTTGATCCTGCTCGTGTTCGTGCAGACCTCAGCGCTGCTGCACTATTACTACGACGGGTTTCTCTGGAAGATCCGGGAGTCGTCGACGCAGCGGGCACTCGGCATCGAATCTCGCGCCGGCCGGGGCGATGGGGTGGTCACTTGGCACGGGGTGAAGTGGCTGTTCCTCGCCGTGCCGACGGCGGGCTTGCTGTTGCTCGGGGTGCGGCCGGTGAGCCTCGAAGCGGCGGAAGCGCTCGCGGCCTCGACACCTGCTTCGGCCGAAGCGCAGCACAAGCTGGGGCTGCAGCGTTTCGCGGCGGGCCGCAGTGGGGACGCCTTGCCGGCTTTGGAGCGGGCGCTGTCGATCTGTCCCGGGGATGCGCTGGTCGAGCAGGACCTGGCCATGGCGCAGTTGGCCGCTGGGCGGGATCTGCTGCGGGCGGGACGCCTTGCGGAGGCCGAACGGCTGATCCTCGCGGCGGGCCGAAGCCGGGCAGGTCTTGGCCAGTTCGAGGTCGAGGCGGCGCGGCAGTGCCATCAAGATGGCGATCGGGCCGCGGTGATCGTTCATCTGCAGGCCGCCGCGCTGCTGTTGCCTGGCGAGGCGCCGGTGCACCTGGATCTCGCGCTCCAGCTACAGGCCGAAGGCCGCCTCGCCGAAGCGTTGCGGCATGCCCGCCACGGCGCGGCCCTGGTGCCGCACGATGCTCGCGCACAGGCGTTGGTGCGCGAGCTCGGTGGTGGCCGCTGACGCCGGGGCTGCCGGGACGGTGGCGGGGGGCTTGCAAGTGGACCGCGCGCCGTTCACCTTGGCCGCGCCATGACAACCTTGCGCCGCGTGATGCCGTTCGTGGTCCTAGTCGCGGGCCTCTGCTTTGCTTTGCCTGCTCAAGGCAGCAAGCCATCGAAGTCCGGTTCGGGCAAGCCTGACAAGGTCCAATCGGGCAAGGACAAGGACAAGGCCAAGGACCTCGTCAAGGACGACGCGCTGACCGCCAAGGACCCGGTGATCACCGCAATCGACAAGTTCCGCAAGGCGAAGGTCAGCACCAAACGCGCCGATTGGAAGAGCACGTTGCCCGAGCCCCCGCTGCAGAAGTTCGATGGCAAACGGGAGTTCCTCTGGCACGTAGAGACGAGCAAGGGGCAGCTCGTGATCCGCTTGCTGCCGGATGCGGCACCGCGGCACGTGACGAGCACGATCTATCTCGCGCGCTGTGGCTTCTACGATGGCCTCACGTTCTCGCGCATCCTGAAGGGGTTCATGGCGCAGGGTGGTAGCCCCACCAACAACCAGCAGGGCAATGCGGGCTACACGATGGATGGCGAGTTCTTGACCGGGCGCAAACACGACAGTGCCGGCATCCTGAGTGCTGCCAACTCGGGGTCGCCGAACACCGACGGTTCGCAGTTCTTCCTCACCTTCGCGCCGGCTGCGCACCTCGATGGCAAACACACCGTCTACGGCGTGGTCACCGAGGGCCTCGAGGTGTTGAAGGCCATCGAAGCGTGCGGTGTCGAGAAGGATGGGGACAAACTCAGTGAAACGCCGTCGATCGTGCGGTCGTGGATCCGCGTCGCGGAGCCGGGCCCGGCGAAGGCCGAGGAAGTGCCCGGTGGTGAGAAGGGCGCCGGCGGGAAGTGACGTTCGAGACCCGGGCGGCAGGGCGTCTCCGGTTGGCGAAGGGGTACGGCTTCGTGCTGGTTGTCCAGGTGGCTCGCTGCAACGTTTCGCGGCGGTCGTCGTTCTTCCAGGACGAATCCCGAGGTAACCATGAAGCCCCTTTCCTTTGTTGGTCGTGGCCTTTCTGCTGTCTTGCTGACGGCAACCGGCTTTTTTTGTCTTTGCCGGCCCCTGTCCGCCGAGAGCTTGCTGGGAGTCGCCTTGCAGGACCCGCAAGTGGGCGCATCCAGTGATGCCGAGAAGCAGGCCAAGCTAAAGGAGGAGATTGACGAAGAGCTGGCGCAGACGGTGCGCGGCATCTCCCTGCAGCAGATCCTCGAGCGTCTCTCCCTGCGTTGGCTGGAGAAGCTTGCGGCGATGAGCGAAGAGGAGGTGCAGCAGTATCTAGCGAATCGTTTTCTGTCGGTGGCCTTGGCTGGCGAGCAGGGAGTGAGCCCGGCGGAAAGCATGAAGCTGCTCCTGCAGTTGGCTGAGTCCAATGCGACGGCTCGTGCGGCGGTGATGGCTCTCAATGCACTCCCGTTGCCTGCTGCCCAGGACTTTTCGGCGCTTGCGGAGACCTTTGGTCTCATGGTCCTACTGGCGCCGCATCAGCCGCAGGCCGCAACCGCCGAGCAGTACATGTTCGCCCATGCGGATACCTATCGGCCGTTGGTCGAGGCCATGGCCTTTGATGACAATCTCAACAACCCCTGGGTTGCTCGGTTCTGCCGAGCCAGAGACGTGGTTTGGGGGGATGCTTGGGGTGCTGGTTCGGCGGCGGCGTTGTTCTTCCAGGGCACCGAACTTACGCGAGCTGCAAAGTGGCCGCGAGGCGTGGCCGTGGTCAGCAGGCTTATTGGCAAGGTAGATGGCCGGGTTGTGAGCGATGCACACCGTCGTCGGATGTTTGACACCCTGGATGTCACGGCGATTGTCGCAGAGGACCTGTCGACCCCTGCGAAGGACGAGGTTCTGGCGACGATGCTCCACGGTCTTCGCAGTTCACAGCGGACGGGCGAGGTTGGGCTTGGTGCACTCCACCTGCTCTCGCCAGAGGCTAGCACCGCCAATGATTGGGTTGCCGTCTATGCGCCGATGCTGAGCGATCTGGATCGCGACACACGCAAGGCTGCGGCCGTGGTAATTGGTCGCGCCAGCAAGGACCCGAAGCAACTCACCAAGGCGGCGAAGGTGCTCGGTGCAGAGGGAAAGTCCGGTTCGGCGGCCGCCGCGGCCGAGTTGGAGCTCTTGCTGGTGGCCCGTCGGCAGGCGTTAGCGGCCGAAGTCTACTCGCGGCCCAAGCTGGACCCGATGCGTTAGTGAGGGGCCGCGCTCGTTGGGGGCGGCGCTGGTCAGGCACAGGGGGTGATGCCAGCTCCGGAGCTGGCATCAGGCGCCATCGCAGCGGGCGGGGTGCGGCGATTTTCTTGGATCAGTCCATGACGATTCAAGGTACAGACAAGGATGGCAGGCGTGCTACCGGCGTCGCTACTTGCCCAGACTGACTTTCCTGCCCCTGTATTGCACGAGATGGTTGAGTCGGAATCGAATCGTCACCTATCCCGTTTTGCTCGCCTCCAGCAACTGTATGAGCAGGCGCAGCAACTGCTGCCGGCTCATCGCGAGCACTTCGTTCGCCAGCAGGCCGGCGCTGACCCCGCCTTGGTCCAAGAAGTCCTGCAGCTTCTGCGGCCACGCCCCACACTCGAGACGGCCGGTCTGGTCGAGGCGGTCGCTGCGACAGTGAGGACCGCGGATTCCCTGCCGCAGATGGTCGGTCCATACCAGATCCTGTCCCTGCTCGGGCAGGGTGGTATGGGGGTCGTCTATCGGGCCTCTCGCCCCGAGTTGAGGCACCCGGTGGCGGTCAAGGTCTGCCAGGGGGTGCTTGGCCACGTTCCGGAGGAGGCCTTCGTGCGTTTTCAGGTGGAGCGGCGGGCCTTGGCTGCCATGAACCACCGGTACATCGCCAGGATGTACGATGTTGGGACCACCGAGCGCGGAGAGCCCTACTTCGTGATGGAGCTGGTGGAGGGAGCGTCCCTCACGCAGCACTGTGATCAGCGGCGACTTGGGATCGCCGCTCGTCTCAACCTCTTCCAGCAAGTTTGCGAAGGTGTGCAGCACGCTCACGATCGGTTCGTGGTGCATCGCGACCTGAAGCCGGCCAACGTGCTGGTCGTCGACGAGGGGGGAGAGGACGTGCCCAAGATCCTCGATTTCGGCGTTGCCCGCCTCCTGGATCCGGAAGTCGTTCGCGAACGGCTCCGTCTGACACGCGATGGTCGGCGCATCGGCACGCCTCTCTACTTCTCTCCCGAGCAGGCGCTCGGCAAAGGCGACGCGATCGACATTCGCACGGATGTCTATAGCTTGGGCGTCATGCTCTACGAGCTATTGACCGGCGAATTGCCCTTCTTGGAATCGCAGCTGCAGGAGATCGAGCGGCAGGAGGGCAGTGTGGCGATGTATCGCTTTCTCGCGACGCAGGAGCCCGAGCGCCCCAGCAGTCGCCTCACAGGAATGGGGCCTGCGGCGGTTGGTGCCGCGCTACGTTCCTTGACGCCCGCGGTGTTGCGCAGGACCCTGCTGGGGGATCTTGATTGCATCGTGATGAAGGCGATGGCCAAGGATCCAGCTCGACGTTACGCCTCAGCGATCGCCCTCGCCGAAGATCTGGGTCGCTACCTGCAGCATGAGCCGGTGATTGCGAAGCAACCCACCGTCGGCTACCAGCTGCGGAAGTTCGTCCGGCGACATCGGGGCGCAGTTGCCGCGGGCCTCGCCATCCTCTTCACGTGCATTGTCGGCGCGATTGCTGTGCTGGTCGAGAAGGCCCGTGCCGACTCCACCGTGCGGAACTTTGACATGCTCGCTGGGGTGGTGCTGCATCGGAAGATCGTCGCGGCGGAAGCGGGACTCTACCCGGCCCTGCCGGCGCACATCGAGTCAATGCAAGGCTGGTTGGCCGATGTGGATCGGTTGTTGGCGGCGCGAGTCGACATTGAGCACACGCTGCGGCTTCTGCTCGTTGGCAGAGGGGCGGAAGGTGGTGAACAGGGTGAGTCGGAGCGGTTTCTGAGTGATGCGCTCCGAGGCCTGGTTCTCAACCTTGACCTGCTGGAGCGCCGGCAGAAGCCGCAGGTGGTGCGCAGGCTGGAATGGGCTGCCCAGCTGGACAGTCTCACGCGGCACCATCCCAACGCCCACCATTCGTGGGACGAGGTCGCCGCCGCCATCAAGAAGAGTCCGACCTATGCCGGGCAGGACCTGGACTTGCGACTCGAGCATGTGCTTGGACTCGTGCCGATCGGCGAGAATCCTCGTACGCATTTCTGGGAGTTCTATGATCTGCGCAGTGCTTGGGACGGAGCAACGCCGCCGCAGGACCTTGCGATTCCAGTGCACGAGTCGGACGGCGCCATCTCCATGTCGGGAGCAACGGGGATCGTGTTCGTGCTCTTGCCTGGGGGCAAGGTGCGACTTGGCGCTAGAACCGCAGTTCACGGGCCAGAGCGCCGCGACGAGGAGACCGAGCCACTGCACGATGTCGTACTGGCGCCCTTCTTCCTGGCCCGCCACGAACTGACGCAGGAGCAATGGAGTCGGTTGTGGACCTGGGACGACGCGCATCTTGCGCCGAGTCGTTACCAAGCTGGGGCTTCGGACTTTCTGGGCGGCCGGATCGGAGCCGCTCACCCGGTGGAGCAGGTCAGTTGGCTGATGTGCAAACAGCTCTTGGAGAGGTCTGGCATGGTGTTGCCGACCGAGGCGCAATGGGAGTACGGGTGCCGCGCCGGAACCACCACCGACTGGTGGCCTGGAGCAGTCGCCATGGACCTCCGTGGGCGCTGTAACCTGCTCGATCTCTCTGCCGCAGGGCGCAGCTGGGGCACGCCGGAGCCGTTCGACGACGGTCACCAGGTGCACGCGGCGGTCGGGAGCTTCGCCGCCAACCCGTTTGGCCTGTATGACACCCATGGCAACGTCTCGGAATGGTGTTTGGACCTGCACGGTCCCTACGGCACCGAAGTCGTTGGCACTGGGCTGCGTGCTGCCGAGCAGGATGCGCCTGCCTATTACTGTGCTCGAGGGGGGGCATTCTCCGACCATGCCGCCTCGGTTCGTTCGACCTCACGGCGACACCATGAGGCGGGCATCCGCCACAACAACCTTGGCGTGCGTCCGGCTAGGAGCCTCGTGCCGTGAATCGCGCTCGGGTGGCGGGCGGGTGGCATGACATTCTTGGCGAATCGAAGCGGTTTAGGGGGGCCGGCAACGCTTGTCCTCCAAGCCGCCGTATTTCGCGTCGGTCCGCGACCAGTCGTTGCGGCAAACCACCCCTCCTCCAGCGTATGTTCTTGCG
>Ga0075163_10011941_pt1 | contig 11314 bp, 8 predicted proteins | sample JI1023141ADNA_FD_71478 | JGI IMG/M metagenome (GOLD analysis project Ga0075163, IMG submission 71478) | Wastewater effluent complex algal communities from Wisconsin, to seasonally profile nutrient transformation and Carbon sequestration -... | ecosystem: Engineered > WWTP > Effluent > Algae...
CTGCCGGCGGCGGCCGACCAGCCGACGTCCGACGGCGGCCGGGCGACCCAGGCCTACCGGGCCGCGGTCGATCACGCGCGCGGCGACGCCGACAGCGGCCCGAGCGCCGCCGAGCTGGTGGCGGCCTACGAGGGCGGCCCGCCCGACGCCGACGCCGCCGAGCCGGCGATGCGCACCTTCCAGCTCGACGAGCTCGCCGACGCGATCCCCGACGGCTTCCGCCTGCCGAGCGAGGCCGAGCTGGAGTGGGCGCTGCGCGAGGGCGGCGCCACCCGCTGGATCGGGGTGCCCGGCGATGTCGAGGTCACCGCCGCCAACCGGCGCGCCACCCTGCTCGGCGACAACGACAACGGCTTCGGCCTGATCGGCCTGCGCGACCTGCAGAACCCGTGCGCCGACGGCGCGGTCGACTACGACGTCGAGTCGCCGATCGATCAGCGGGCACGGGCGACCGACCGCGATCTCCGCATCGCCCGCTGGGGCCACACGATGTGGCAGGACGACGATCAGGAGCTGATCGCGATGCTGGCCGGCAACCGCGCCGCGCCCGACGAGTACGGAGAGACCATCGTCCGCCTCGCCGCCGATCTGCCCGGGCTCACCGACGGCGCGACCGACACCGAGCAGGCCGCGCCCGAGGCCGCCCCCGCCGCCGACCAGGCCGCGCCCGCCGCCGACCAGGCCGCCGCCGCCGCCGACCTGGCCGCCCCCGCCGCCGACGAGCCGCCCGGTCCGCTGGCCGAGCACGCCCAGGTGCTCGCGGCCCTGACCGGCGCCGATCCGCGCCGGCAGCTCGACGCCCTCGCCGCCCTCGCCCACCTCGCGATCGGCCCCGGCCACGACGTCGCCGCCACCGCGACCGCGGTGATCGACGCGCTGCCGCAGATCGCGGCCGGCGCCCGCGCCCGCGCGCTGACCTGGCTGGCCGACGTCCAGGTCGGCGGTCACTTCCACCTCACGGTCAAGCGGCCGGAGCGCAAGCGCCGCCATGAGCTGGGCGAGGATCGAGCGGCGGTGCGCGCCGCGGTCGCCGCGGCCACCGACCCGATCGTCGCCTGCCTCGACGACGCCGACCCCGACACCCGCTCGGCGGCGGCGCTCGCGCTCGCCTTCACCGTCGACGCGGCGGCCGAGGCCAAGGCCGCGCTCGGCCGGCGGCTCGGCCGCGAGCACGAGGTCGGCGTCCAGGCCATGCTCATCCTCGCCTGCGTCCGCCTCGGCGTCGGCTTCCGCGCGCCGGCGCCGGACCCGGTGATCGCCGGCGCGATCGCGATCGCGACCGCGTTCGACGGCCCGCCCAACGTCGAGGGCCTGATCGCGGCCACCGGGCTCGGCCCGACCCCGCACCTGGCGTTCGGCCGCGGCCACCTCGGCAACGTCGCCATCGGCCTCCTGCGCACCCTCGACCCCGAGGTCCAGGCCGAGGCCGCCGTCGCGATCGCCGGCCGCGCGACGGCCGAGGGCGACGGCGACCTGGCCCAGATCGCCTGCGAGATGGCCTTTGGTCCGCCCAAGCCGTCGGCGCCGCCGCGGCTGATCGAGGATCTGACGTCGAGCCAGCGACAGGTGGTGTCGCGCCTGGCCGATCTCGATCGCCCGCTCGACTGGCTCGGTTTCGGCCTGCCGCCGACGGTGACCGCGCGCCGCCGCTTCCTGTCGCTCGACCCGGCGGGGCCGACCGATCGCTTCGTCGCCCAGGGCGACGCCGAGGTGCCGCTGTGGTTCGCGCTCCGCACCCGCGCGGCGGTCGATGGCGTCGAGGCCGCGCGGGCCGAGGCGGCGCGGGTGCTGGCCACCGTCCCCGCCGGCGAGCGGCTCGCGATCTTCCTCGATCGACGGGCCCACGCCCTGAACGAGGTGTTCGCGTCGACCAAGCTCGACGACCTGCTGGCCGCCGCCCGCAGCGACCTCGACGAGGCGCGGGCCGCGGTCGACGCCCTCGCCGAGGCGCCCGCCACCGGCCCACGCGGCGCCGAGCTGGTCCGCGCGATCATCGCCACCCGGCGGGCCGAGGAGGAGCTGGCCGAGGCGCTGCTGCGCGACATCACCGACCACGAGCTGCGCGGCGACCTCGACGTCCTGCGCCGCTTCACCCCGGCGGCGGTGGCCCGCCACCTCAACGCGACCATCCAGCCGGTGCTCGACCGCGCCCTCGGCAGCGACGACTGGGTGATCGGCATCGACACCGCGCTCGAGCGCTGGGCCGGCGTGCTGGCGCTGGCGCCGTCGCCGAGCGCGACCCGTCGGCTGCTGCTGCTCGGCTGGGCCAGCGGTCAGCCGGCCGCGGTCCGTGGCGCGATCGGCAAGGCCGCCGGCGACCACGCCACCCTCGAGCCGATCCTGGCCGAGTACGACGCGCTGCCCCAGTTCCCGTCGTGGTCGATCGCCCGGGCCGCGATGGCCGCGTACGCCGCCTGACCGCGCCCGGGTCGCGGACCTTGCGCCGCGGCGACCGGGGCGTTATCCGTCGATCATGAAGCGGTGGCTCCTGGCGGTCGCGGTCCTCGCCACGACGACCGGCGCGGCGCAGGCGTGGTCGGTCGGCACGATCACCGGCGACCGGGCCGAGATCGGCCGCATCACCTGCGGGCTGATCGAGACCTACGGCCCGAGCCGCTCGTATCACGACCTCTCCCTCGCCATCCCCGACTCGCCCTACGGCCCGCTGACCGCGACGATGGGTCCGTCCCGGGTGCTCGAGATCGGCGTGTCGACGGCGCGCTACCCCGCGCAACCGCCCGAGGCGACGCAGGCCGAGATCCGGCGCTGGCTGGTGGCGCAGCTGCCCGCCAAGCCGAAGCCGTGCACGTTCCTCCTCGCGTCACCGGCGTGGCTCGACCGCGTCGGGTACCCCGACGTCCCCGCCATGGTGCCCGAGGCGGCCTACGTCTCGATCCAGCTCGACCTCGCGGACCAGGCGGCCCGGCTCGATCCCGACGACGTCTGGCGGTGGTCCGACGGCGCGCTCGCCGCCCTCCGCGGCCTCGACAAGCCAGCGCGCCGCGCGTTCGAGCGTGATCCCGCGGCCCGCGCCGCCGCCTACGCCGTCGTCGATCGCCCTGCGCCCGCCGGCCTCACGGTCGCCGGCCGGGACGGCTACTGCGATCTGTACGCCGCCGTGAAGACCCTGTTCCCGCCGCGCACCGCGTCCGAGCGCAAGAGCCTGACCCGCGCCCGCCGCCCGCTCCGCTGTCGTTGATCAGGTCCCGGTCGCCATCCAGGCGACGATCTGGTTGAAGCGGGCGGTGTTGATGCGGGTGGCGGTGTTGTAGTGCACGGCCCAGAAGTAGCCGTCGCCGGTGTGGACGCCGAACACGTAGCGGGTGCCGTCGTACCAGCGATAGACGCCGGAGCCGCTCATGCGCCCGGCGGTGTCGATGTCGTAGTACAGCATCGTCGAGTCGTAGTCCTCGATCGGGCCGGACGAGCCCCACTGCGTGCCCCACGGCTTGTCGCCCGGATAGCCGTAGATGTAGGCGGTGGTGGTGTCGAGGGTGTCGTCGCTGAACGAGGCCAGGCCGTAGGTGCCGGTCAGGTTGCCGAGGTTGGAGCTGAGCGTGATCAGCCCGTAGTCGTAGTCGTTGTTCTCGTCGCTGGTCCAGCCGGTGACCGAGCGCAGCTTGGTCGCCGTGGCGGTGAACGGCGTGAGCACGCCGTCCTGCCCGGGGTACGCGGTGATCTTGGTCGCCCAGCCGTTGTGGGCGTGGCTGTAGACCACGTGACCGGCGGTGAGCACGTACTTGTTGCCGATCATCGCGCCGCTGCCGGCGCTGGTGTAGCCGTCGCTGAACTCGAGCGCGAGCCGGACCCGCGCCACCGCCGGGAAGGTGTCGGTCGGGGTGACGCGGGCGCGGGTGTCGGCGCCGAAGACGACGTCGTGGACCACGGCCTCGGCCTGCTCGGGCCGGGTGCCGAGCGTGCCCGGCAGCGGCGCCGGCACCTCCGGGTTGCGCAGCGCCTCGAGGCTGAGCTCGGTCTCGTCCTCGAGCGTCGCGGTGGCGACGTCGTAGGTCTGGGCGAGCTCGGGCCGCTCGGCCGCCGTCGGTGGCGCCGGCGGCGCGGCGTTGTCGGCGCAGGCGCCGACGGTGAGGGCAGACAGCGAGACGACGAACGACAGCGTGGCGAGGCGGGACATGGTCGGACTCCTGTGGTGACCCGCGACGCGCGGGTCGCCCGGACAGAGCGGGTGCGACCCGTCCGCGTGACCGGCAACGTGGGTCCGGCCACGCCCCGTTCGCCGGGGCCGCGGCGCTCGCCGCCGGGACCTGCGAGGCCACCGTCACCCGCGGGTCACCGCGTCAGCGGGGCAGACCGGGCAGGAGCTCCTTGCCGGCGACGAACTGCACCGACGAGGCGGCGAGCTCCTCGGCGGTGATGGGCTGGTACCAGCCGCCCAGGTTCGCCGACAGGAACGCCTCGGTGACGGCGAAGAACGCGACGTTGTTCTCGGATCGGGCGAAGCCGTGGCCCTCGTCGGGAAACAGCAGGTAGCTCACCGGGATGCCGTGGCTCTGCATCGCCTTGACGATCTGATCGGCCTCGCGCTGGTTGACCCGCGGATCGTTGGCGCCCTGGCCGATCAGCAGCGGCACTCGGATGTCGTCGGCGTGGGTCAGCGGCGACGCCGCCCGCAGCGCGCGCTTGCCCTCCTCGGTGGTCGGATCGCCGACCCGCGCGTGCAACACCGGCACGAACGGCCCCCAGTAGGCCGGGATGGTCTCCTGGAAGGTCACCAGGTCCGACGGGCCGACCAGATCGACGCCGCAGGCGAACTTGTCGGGCGTCATCGCCACCCCGACCAGCGTCTCGTAGCCGCCGTAGCTGCCGCCGGCGATGCAGACCTTGCCGGGCGCGGCCACGCCGTGGTCGAGCGCCCACTGCTCGACGTCGAGGACGTCGTCGTGCATCTTGCCGCCCCACTGGCGGTCGCCGGCGGCGACGAACTTCTTGCCGAAGCCGACCGAGCCCCGGTAGTTGACCGACAGCACCGCGTAGCCGCGATTGGCGAGCTGCTGGTGGACCGTGTTGTAGCCCCAGCCGTCGCGCGCCCACGGGCCGCCGTGGATGAACATCACCGTCGGCAGCGGGCGATCGGGCTTGCCGTCGTGGTCGGGGTCGGCGTCGTTGGGCAGCGTCAGGTACGAGACCAGGTCGAGGCCATCGCGCGACGGGACGATCACCGGATGCATCGGCGCCAGGCCGGCGTCGTCGAGCTCGGGCCGGATCGACAGCAGCTTCTCGCCCTTCTGGGCCTTGCGATCCCAGCGCCAGACGTGCGGCGACTGGTGATCGCTGTCGAACGAGACCAGCCAGGTCTGGTTGTCGAGCGTCGTGCTGATCACGCCGACGGTGCCGTCGTCGAGCTTGGCGATCGCGGCCAGGTCCTTGGCCACCTTGCGATCGATCACCGCCCAGCGCGGCTTGTCGTACTCGACCACGACGGCGTCGATCGTCTGGTCGATCGGGTTCATCAGGACCTCGCCGCCGAGGTCGGCCTTGGCGTCCTCGAGGATCAGCGTCTTCTTCTTGCTGGCCAGGTCGACCTTGTACAGCGCCGCGGTGTCGCGGCCGCGGCTGTCGACCATGTAGAACGACTTGCCGGTGCCGTCGAAGCCGAGGATCGCGGTCGTGAACATGTCGTCGTACGGGATCGTGTCGTAGTCGGACCAGGTCTTCTTCTTCGGGTCGAAGCGCTGGATCAGCTCCGAGCCGTCGGGCTTGGGCTGGATCGCGAGGCGGACCTGCAGATCCTCGTCGAGGACGAAGCCGAGGAAGCCGTCGTTCTGGGCCAGCAGGGTCTTGGCGCCGCTGGCGAGGTCGACCGACCACAGGTCCATGAACTGCGGGTTGCGATCGTTGACCGACAGGATCACGACGCCCGGCTTGCGCCGCGACAGCCCGGCGATCTCGACCCGGGCGCCCTTCGCCGGGACGAGATCGGTGGTGGCGCCGGTGGCGAGGTCGACGCTGAAGATGTGGAAGTTCTCGTCGCCGGCCTGGTCCTGGCTGTACAGGAGGTGCTTGCCGTCGAGCGCGAACTGGTAGCGCAACACCGGGCGCTGCTTGTCGCTGGTGACGGCGCGGGCCTTGGTCAGATCGCCGGCCGGCGCGACCCACACGTTCTGGACGCCGTCGACCGGCGCGATCCAGCCGTACCAGGCGCCGTCGGGGCTGAGCTGGAGGCCGCTCTTCTGCGGGTTGCCGTACAGCACCGATCGCGGGATGAGGCCTTCCTTGGGGTGACCGGCCGGCGGCGCCGAGGGCGCCGGCGGTGTGGTGGCCGCGGTGGTCGCGGTGGTCGCGGTGGTCGCGGTCGCCCCCGTCGTCGAGGTACCGGCCGGTGTGGTGACGGCCGCCTTGCCGCCGCCGCAGGCCGCGAGCGCCGCCGTGAACGTCGCCATGATCGATCGCTGCATGGCCGCGTCCTACCACGCCGACGCGCCGTGGGTGACGGCCGCGTCGACGGCCGCCACCATCCCGCGCGGGCAACCGATCGCCGATGGCGACGGTCCAAGCCCGGGTGCGGACCTCGCTCGCGCCGGTGCTCGTGTTGCTGGCGGGCTGCATCACCAACCGGATCGGCCCGGGCGTGCTGCGTCAGGACTGGAACCAGCGGCCGCGCGATCTCGACCCGATGCACAACCCGGCCGCGCCGGCCCGCGACAACCGCTGGGACGACGAGCGCGAGGAGCGCATCCCGGGCCCGGGCGAGGCCCAGCCGCCGTCGACCGGCGAGGCCGAGGGCGCGCCGGCCGCCGAGGACAGCCCGGCGGTCGATCTGGTGAAGCGCTCGGTGGCGACCGCGCTCGCGGTCGGCGTCGCCGGCTGGCTGCCGATCCTGGAGAGCAGCGGCGCGTTCGAGGAGGATCCGGCGACCCGGGCGCTGCACCGGCAGCGGGCCCAGCGGGCCGAGCGCGCCCGGGCCGAGCGACGCAAGCGGCGGGTCGAGCGGGCGCCGGTCACGCCGTAGCGGCGCCGGCGTGTCAGACGTGGACCGCGTCGTCGACGATCGGGCGGTCGAGGGCGCGCTCGGTGGCGGCCCGGGCCAGCTCGAGGGCGCGGCGGCCGAGCTCGAGCTTGAACGGCCCCGAGCGCGGCAGGTCGGCGACGACCAGGCTGACCAGATCGGCGCGGCGCGGCAGGGCCAGCGACGGCGAGCCGGGCCGCCGCCACGGCGAGCGCGACGCCAGGTGATGGAACAGCGTCCGGCCCGGCGGCATGCCGGCCAGGCCGGGGCGGTCGAGGACGCCGCCGTCCCAGTACGGCCGACGATCGATCCACACCGGGTGGAACATCGCCGGCACCGCGCACGACGCCCGGATCGCGCGCGGCAGGTCACCGCGCGCGATCACCGCGGTGCGACGGGCGAGGATGTCGTAGACGCTGATGTGGACCGGCACCGCGCACGCGGCGACGTCGGTGACGGGCAGCACCTCGCGCAGGAGCGCGTCGAACTTGCCGCCGGCGAGCAGGCCGAAACCCGGCCGCGGATCCCAGAAGTGCGCCCGCTCGAGGCCGAGCAGGACCCGGCCCAGCTCGTCGGGTGACAGGCCGGCCGCCCACGCGCCAGCGACCAGCGCGCCGGCGCTCGAGCCGCCGACGTGGGTCGGGCGCAGGCCGCGCGCGGTCAGCGCGGCAAGCATGCCGGTATGGGCGAAGAAGCCGAAGAAGCCGCTCGACATCGCCAGGCCGAACGGGCCTCGCGCGAGCCAGGCGCCGAGGGTGGCCGCGGGCGCGGCGCCGGGCGTGGGCGTGGGCGCGATCGTCGGCGCGGTGGTGGTCGGATCGTCGCGGGTCGTGGTCATCGGCGGGGCCGCGCGGTCACCAGCGCGGGCGCGCGAAGGTACGAGATCTGGCCCCCGCTGCCCAGCGCCCGATCGGGCCGCGGGTCGCGAGCGGGTCGCGGCTCACGCGCCGCCGGGCAGGCGCAGCACCGCGCGGGTGCCGCTACCGGGCGCGCTGTCGAGCGTGACGTCGCCGCCGTGGGCGCGGGCGATCTCGCGGGCCAGGGCGAGGCCGAGGCCGACGCCGCCGGTGTCGCGGGTCCGGCTGCTGTCCGACCGCCAGAACGGGGTGAAGACGTGGGCCAGCTCGTCGGCCGCCAGCCCAGCGCCGCGATCGACGACCTCGAAGCGGACCGCGCCGGCGTCGGCCGCGACCCGCAGCGTCACCGGCTGGCCGGCGCCGCCATGGCGGATCGCGTTGTCGAGCAGGTTGTCGAGCACACGGCGGAGCAGCACCGGATCGCCGTCGATGGCCGCGCCGGCGTCGGCGACCTCGCAGATCAGCTCGTGGCCGCCGTGGACCTGCTGCCAGCGCCGGGCCGCGCGGTCGGCGAGGTCGCCAGCCGCGCACCGCTCGGTCCGCAGCGGCGGCGCGCCCCGGGTCGCGAGCCGGGTCATGGTCAGGATGTCCTCGACGAGCTGCTCGAGCTCGGTCAGGTCGCCGGCGATGCCGCCGAGCAGCTCCTGGGCCTCGGCCGGCGACTCGTCGGCCAGCTCGAGCGCGACCCGGATGCGGGCCAGCGGCGTCCGCAGCTCGTGCGACACGCTGGCGATCAGCGCCCGGTTGGCGTCGAGCAACGCGCCGATCCGGGCCGCCATGTCGTCGAACGCGCCGGCGACCTGGCCGAGCTCGTCGCCGCGCCGGACGTCGGCGCGCGCGGTCAGATCACCGGCCCCGAGCCGGCGCGCGGCGATCGCGAGGCGGCCGAGCGGCCGGGCCAGGCTGCGGGCGAACCACAGCGAGGCGACCGCGATCATCAGCAGCATGATCGCGGCGGTGGCGACCAGCGCCCCGCCCGGGATGCTGGGGTCGGCGCCGCGCAGCAGCAGCACCGCGCCGTCGTCGAGGGGGAAGGCGACGTGGTCACCGTCGACGTCGCCGGCGCGCGCGATCACGGCGCCGCCGCGATCGACGACCGCCACCCCGCCGCCGCGCGCGTCCGCCACCCGGACGACCGCCGCCTGCAGCGCCGCCGGGTCGCGCACGCCGGTCAGCGCGGCGGCGATGGCGCGCTGCTCGCGCGCGAACCGCCCGTGCAGCCCGGCCCGGCCCAGCCGCGGCATGACGAAGGCGTGCGCGACCACGACGATCACGGCGCACACGAACGCGAACCCGCCGACCCGCGCGCCGAGCGAGCGCAGCCGCGCGACCCTCACGCCTCGCCCTGCCCGCTCGACAGCAGGTAGCCGACCCCGCGCACGGTCTTGAGCATCCGCGCGCCGCGCGCGCCGTCGCCGAGCTTGGCCCGCAGCCGCGAGATCTGGACGTCGATGGCGCGGTCGAACGCCTCGTCGGCGGTGCCGCGGGTCAGCTCGAGGAGCTGCTCGCGCGACAGCACCCGCCCGGGGTGCTCGGCGAGCACCCGCAGCAGGGCGAACTCGTGCGAGGTCAGCGTCACCGGCCGGCCGTCGACGGTGACCGACAGATCGTGCGGCGCCAGGGTCAGCCGGCCGATCCGGAGGACGCGCTCGGCCGGCGCCGGGCCGGTCTCGCCCCGGGCCCGGCGGACGTGGGCGCGGATGCGGGCGAGCAGCTCGCGGGCCGAGAACGGCTTGACCACGTAGTCGTCGGCGCCGGCCTCGAGCCCGATCACCCGATCGGCCTCCTCGCCGCGCGCGGTGACCATGACGATCGGCACCGCGTGCCGGCGGCGGACCTCGCGACAGACCTCGACCCCGTCGCGGCCGGGCAGCATCAGGTCGAGCACGATCGCGTCGAACGGCGCCCGCTCGATCGCCGCCAGCCCGGCCCGGCCGTCACCGGCGCGGCTGACCCGCGCGCCGTGCCGCTCGAGGTAGCGGGCGGTGAGCTCGGCCAGCCGATCGTCGTCCTCGATGAGGAGGATGCGCAGCCCGGCGTCGGTCATGGCGCCATTGTGGCAGCGACCGTGGCCATCGCGCGGCCTGCAACAAACTGACACAGGCGGGCAATACCCCGGCCAACCCCGGCGCCCAGGTTGGTGGTCATGCCCCACCACGATCGTCTCGTCCGCCGCGGCCTCGGCCGCACCCTGTTCACCGCCTTCGCCGGCCTCCACCTCGCGGTCGGCGCCGTCGCCATCAACGGTTGCGCCTCCGACGGCGACCGCGACCGCGGCGACACCGCCGACCGCGCCGCCCACCCGGCCGCGCTCGACCCGGCCGCGCTCGACCCGGCCGCCGTCCACGACCGCCTGTTCACCGAGCTCGACGCCGACGGTGACGGCGCGCTCACCGCCCGCGAGCTGGCGGCCGGGACCGGGCTGTCCGGCCCGCTGCGCGATCACCTCGCCGAGCTCGACGCCGACCACGACGGCGCCCTCGATCGGGCCGAGCTCGACGCGGCCGCGGTCCGCCTCCACGGCCCCGACGCGCCGGCCGGCCTGCGCCAGGAGCTGCACGCCCACCACCGCGAGATGTTCGCCCACGCCGACCGCGATCACGACGGCCGGCTGTCGCTGGCCGAGCTGCAGGCCGCGCCCTTCCCCGGCCCGATGCTGGCCGACCACCTCGGGCAGATCGACGCCGACGGCGACGGCGCGCTCACCCACGACGAGATCGCCGCCGCCATGGCCCGTCACCACGACCACGCCCCCGATCCCGCGGCCGGCCCGGGCGCGGCGCCCGGTCAGTAGCGCGCGGTCACCGCCCGGCCGACCGGGTCACAGGTGGGCGGGATCGAGCCGCAGGTACGAGTCCTCGCCGCTGGTGCAGAGGTGGGCGAGGTGCGGGATCCGCGGCAGCTCGGTGGCCAGCCAGTAGTGCGCCGCCGCCAGCAGGCCGCTGGTGAGATCGTCGGCGCCGCGGGCGGAGACCCGTTCGCGCGCCGCCGCCGCCAGCTCCAGCCACTGCCAGGCGATCACCACGGTCGCGAACAGGTCGAGGTAGTCGACGGCGTGGGCCATCATGCCCTCGACGTCGCCGCCGAGGCCGCGGGCGGCCAGCTCGCGGGTCACGCCGGCGATGGTGGTCGCGCCGCGCTCGACCGCGCTGGCCCAGGCGTCGTCGATGCCGGCGGCGCGGGCCCGGCTGGCGGTGGTCGCGATCTCGCCGGCCAGGGTCGCCAGCGCGGCGCCGCCGTGGGCCACCGCGCGCCGACCGAGCAGGTCGAGCGCCTGGATCCCGGTGGTGCCCTCGTGGATCGAGTTGAGCTTCTGATCGCGCAGCCAGGCCTCGGGCAGGTACTCGCTCGAGTAGCCGTAGCCGCCGTGGATCTGCAGCGCCAGCGCGTTGGCCTCGAAGCCGCGCTCGGCCGGGAACGACTTGGCCACCGGCGTCAGCAGGTCGAGCAGGCGCTGGGCCCGCTCGCGCCCGGCGGCGTCGTCACCGTG
>Ga0075163_10011942_pt1 | contig 11313 bp, 14 predicted proteins | sample JI1023141ADNA_FD_71478 | JGI IMG/M metagenome (GOLD analysis project Ga0075163, IMG submission 71478) | Wastewater effluent complex algal communities from Wisconsin, to seasonally profile nutrient transformation and Carbon sequestration -... | ecosystem: Engineered > WWTP > Effluent > Algae...
GTCGGTGGCAATCGGGCCGGGCAATACGGAATTGACCGTGATGCCGCGCGGGGCCAGATCATGCGCCCAGGACCGCGTCAGGCCGTTCACCGCGAATTTGCTCATGTTATAGATGCTCAGGCCCGGCCAGATCGCGCGCTGTCCCAGCACGCTCGAGATATTAATGATGCGGCCTTTGTCCGGCATAAATTTCAGTGCGGCCTGCGTGAGTGTGAAAATCGATTTCACATTGATGTTCAGCGTTCGTTCGAATGCTTCGGACGGCGCATCCGGGGCGGGGACAGCGCCTTCAAAGACGCCAGCATTATTGACCAGGATGTCGATGCGCCCATATTTTTTGGCGACGGCATCAGCAACGTCTTTCATGGTTTCCGGCTTGTTGGCGTCGCCATGCAATGTGAAGGCTTTGCCGCCTGCGGCTTCGATTTCTTTGACAAGGGCGTCAGCCTTGTCTTTCGAGCCGCCGTAAGTAAAGGCGACGCTGGCGCCTTGGGCGGCCAAAGCGCGAACAATCGCGGTGCCGATACCGCGTGATCCGCCGGTGACGAGAGCAATTTTGTTTTCGAGTGTGCGTGTCATTTCCAGTTTTCCTTCCAGAAGAGATGAATTGTTTTGTACTGACTGGTATAATAATAGGTTGGGTCATGCGCTTCGTCAATCTATTTTTGTACTTTTTGGTAAATATTTTATAGTGCATTGTTTTTGTTTTATAAAATAGAATGGATGCGCCGGATGACTAAACCCGAAGCGCCTGATTTTATATCAATCGGTAAGTTTTTATGGACAATCGGGAAATAAACGTATATATTATACCTAAGAGTACAAATTAAGGAGGCCGATGATGCCCGCTGGAAGACCACGCGCTTTCGATTACGATGAGGCCCTTGAAAAGGCCATGCATGTCTTCTGGCGCAAGGGGTACGAAGGCACGTCGATGCCAGACCTGACGACGGCGATGGGCATGAACCGCCCCAGTATCTATTCGTCGTTCGGCAATAAGGAAGAATTGTTTCGCAAGGCGCTTGATCGTTATCTGGAGCAGGCGATGACGCATTTTCGCGCCTCACTCGACAAACCGACGGTGCGCGAGGCCGTTGAATCGTTCCTGATGCAATCGGCGGGCGCATTTGCCTGCAAGGAAACGCCGCAGGGGTGCATGGCGGTGCAAGGTGCGCTTGCGTGCAGCGATGAGGCTGAAGCTGTGAAGCAGGAAGCGACCCGTCACCGGGAAATGATTGTCGATGTCCTGCGGGAGCGTTTTGCACGCGGGCTCGAGGACGGCGATCTGCCCAGCGGTACGAATATCGATGAACTGGCACGTTTCTATACGACTGTTCTGAACGGCATGTCGGTGCAAAGTGTTGGCGATGTCTGCTGCGATGATCTGAAAGCGATTGCCAGACATGCGCTGAAGGTTTTGCCAGCCTGATAAAAAACACCAGATTTTATGCAGATAAAGCTTGAGGCTGGCACCGATCAGGTCCAGCCTCAATAACATTCTTCGCTCATGCATGCCTCTCATCAATTCATATGAATGTGATACTTCATATTATATCGCACTTTGGCAATCCTGATCCGGCGTTCCAGATCCCTGATCAGGGCGGTGTCCCTGCCGATGGTCGATGACTTAAACTCGTTTCCCATGGCGATGACCCTCCCTGATGGCTATTTCATCCCTGCAACCTGATGTCGCAATTGACTTATACGGGCATCCTGCCGGGCGATATGGGCGTTGAAACTGTCGATTTCATTCTGTGTCCATGTAAAGAATTTCATGATGTTCTCCTGACAATTATAATTCGTTATGTGCGCGCAGCCATTTGCGTACGGGAGGTTCGGTGCTATCCGATTTAAACTGTGCGCCCTGCTTGTTGAAAAGCTGGTGCATTGCGTGAGAGAAAAACTGGTCCTGAAAATTTGTCTGTAACATGACGGTCTCCTATGTTGAGTTGTGTGGTTTATTCAAAGCTGTTCATGGCGTAAGTCGTGCCGGTGCGTAGTATCGCAAGGTCGCCTTGGTCGTTATCGAAGCTACGGTCCAGAAGCGGGGTCAGCTTGTGTTTGTGGGTCATGATGATCTCCTTGATTTAAATTATGTACCATTAAGTACAAATATATCCCGCTGCCCTTGCATCGTCAATCTGTTTTTGTACCTTTTGGTACTTATTTTTTAATCCTTTGTTTTTCAATAACATTTCTCTGCCTTGCGCCGGTGAAAATCAGTATTCTTGGGCGGTGAAGCCGATTATGATGCCCCGGATAAGGAGTGATAAACGATGAAGACAACCCGTTTTTGCCTGATGCTGGTGCTGCTGGCTTTCCTGCCGCTGGCGGCCTGTAAAAAGGAAGAGGCCAAGGCGGATATTCCTGCGGCTGCGGTGCAGATTACGGCGTCTCAACCTGTCGAACCTCAAATGATGGCTCCTATGCCGGAAGAGACGGCAGCGGCGGCTGTCGCTGCGCCGGGTGATGCCGCTTCGGAAGAGGCGCCCGTTCGGGATAGTCCGTATATCACGGTAGATGAATCGCAAGACTGGCTGGTTGACCGTGACATGGTTGCGCAAATCCAATCCAGTCGCACGCCTGAAGAACTAAAGGCGGCGCAGGATGAGATCATGCGACGCATGCAGGCGATGGCCGAAGGTAATGTCCCCTTCCGTTCGCCGGGTGGCGAGGTGGGCGTCGATCCGGAAGACTGGGTGGGGCGCTGGAACAGTGCAGAAGAAGGGCGCTACATGGAATTGTCGCTGAACAAGGATACGACTTTCACAGTCACTCTGGTCGGCAAGGATAGCCAGCATTCTTCCAAGGGCGGTTTTATTCAGGATCAAATCATTTTCGAAGGCTCCGGCCAGACGGATATTATCCGCAGTGCCAGTGGTGATGAAACCGGGGTTCCGGCGTTCGCCGGAAAGTTCGATTGTGTGATTGTCAGTAAGCGCGATGCGTATTGCCGCGATTAAGCGCCGGTCAGGCCAGTGGCTTTATATTCATCTGGAATTGTTCGTTCGCGATCGCGATAATTTTGTTCACACGTTGATGCATGGGTGAATCAGGGTCCAGATCGCGAAACGCGATGGTTCCCGTTGCGCGTGTCAGATCGGTCTCCCGTCGTGGCCGGATATCGAAAATGATCACACGGCTATACAGGTCGTAAAACCGCCGGGCGTAGATATCGTCAAGCTTGCTGCTGGCCAGCCCGCCGAGCGGGGTGCCTGTGGGCAGGCCTTCGGTGCCCCGTCCCAGCTCTTCGACCCAGCCATCGGCATTGAACCGCACATGCATATGCGGTTCGATCTGGTATACGGTTTTTGGGCCTTTTGATGACGGGGCTGATCCCGACAACCCGCCGGCGGAGGAATGATTTTTCGAAGGTTTTCCTGTGATACGGGTAAATTTCATCTTCGGGCCTCGCTGTGTTATATATGTCGTTGCGATCAAAGTAACATGGAAGTGTCACCGATGCCACGCACCATTCATATTAAGCTCACGCCCAAGGCTTCATCTGATCGCGTGGGCGATGTGCGTGAGAATGAGGATGGACAAGCGGTGATGCAGGTGTATGTCACAGCCGTGCCTGAAGATGGAAAAGCCAACGAAGCGATGATCCGTCTGCTGGCAAAACATTACAAGGTGGCGCCATCGCGTGTAACCATTCTGCGTGGGCACACGAGTCGCCAGAAAACGATAGAGATTGAGGAATGAGTGAAACTGAAACCCCCGTGCCCGTATCTGGCGGTGAAAAGCCGCCATTCTGGCCACATGCGAAACGCGCTTTGGCCGGGCGTTGTCCGCAATGCGGCGCAGGCAAGCTTTTTAAAAGCTATCTGAAACAGGTGGAGAGTTGCAGTGCTTGCGGCGAAATTTATGGCCATATCCGTGCCGATGACGGTCCGGCATGGCTGACCATCTTGCTGGTTGGGCATATCGTCGTACCGATCCTGCTGGAGGTGGAAAAGGATTCCACGTGGCCGATGTGGGTGCCGATGGTTTTGTGGCCGGGGTTGGCTGTGGTGCTGTCGTTGCTGATTTTGCCGCTCGCCAAGGGGCTGTTCATCACGATTTTATGGCGCAATTCCCGGAAGAAACCTCATTCGATCTGACATCTGCGGATCTGGTCAGCAATCGTTTTTCCATCTGCTGGATTGTTGACCCAGTCATGGGCGACTGCATCCAGTCGCAGTAGCGGCACGCCATCATTCAATTCACTCACGACGGCAGCAATATGACGGTTGAGCGTTTCGATGAAAGGTTGGCTGGTACGGTCCTCTTTCTCAAGCTCCCGTCCTCTTTGGCGTATGCGTTCCATTTGAACGGATGAAGGGAGTTCTAGCAATATACGCAAGGCGGGTTTTCTTGATTCGTGCCGTGCGGTACGGGCGGTGTCGATATAATTTTGTGCCAGAGCCGGTTTCATTAATTTGAAATCGGCATAGGATCGTGCGTAGGCTTCATTTGTGATCAATGAGAAGTCGAAGATTGTCTGCGCCGCCGGGATTTCCTGCATGTTCAGCTGATTATAGTGCAGCGCCAGCATGGTCATGCCGAATTCAAACGCGCACGACCACGGATCTTTATGAAAGGGCACGAGGAAAGGGTTTCTCTCGAACTCTTCCGGTGAAAACGCCAGGCCACGGCGTGCAAGGGCTTGTCCCAGCGTTGTTTTGCCTGCGCCCACACCGGCGATGATTTCGATGTGGCCCATCTTCATCTAGACGATAAAGTTGACGAGCTTTTCAGGAACGAAGATTACCTTCTTGATGCTCTGGCCTTCCAGCTTCTCGGCGATGGTGGGCAGATCTTGCGCCATCTTCTTGACTTCGGCTTCGGCCTGACCGCGCCCGACCTGTATTTCCGCGCGCTTTTTGCCGTTGATGTGCACGGTCACCAGCACAGTGTCGGATTGCAGCCAGTTCGGGTCGTAGGACGGCCATGGGTGATAGGCGAGGCTTTCTGTATGACCCAGACGTGCCCAGAGTTCTTCAGCCATGTGCGGGGCAAAGGGGCTAAGCACCAGCACGAATTTCTCAGCGATTTCCTTCGGGAACTTGTCTTGTTTCTTACCGAGATTCACCAGCTCCATCATTTTGGCGATCGAGGTGTTGAAACGCATATTCTCGATATCATCACCGACTTTCTTGACCGTGATATTAATCTCACGGCGCAGTTCGTCGGTGGCGGCGGACTCTTTTTCATCAGTGATAAAATCGTTGAGCTTGCCAGTTTCGAGGTTGATCAGCAGCGACCATGCACGTTCGAGGAAACCATGAACGCCTTTGACGCCGCTGGTCTGCCATGGCTTCACCGCTTCCAGCGGGCCCATGAACATTTCATACAAGCGCAGTGAATCCGCGCCGAATTCCGCCACCACGTCATCCGGGTTGACGACGTTCAGCTTGGATTTCGACATTTTCTCTTCGCGGGCGATCAGTGCGGTATCGGTGCCTTTGACGAACGGCTTGCCGTCGCGGTATTCGACATCGTTCGGGCCGTAGAACTTGCCCTTGTCGTCGCGGTGACTAATGCCCAGAATCATGCCCTGATTGAACAGTTTCTTGAACGGTTCTTTGGTGCGCACCAGTTTGCAATCGTAGAGAACCTTGTGCCAGAAACGGGCATAGAGCAGATGCAGAACCGCGTGCTCAACACCGCCGACATACAGATCGACCGGGCCCCAATATTGTTCGGCCTTGGGATCAAACGGCATCTTGTCGTTGGTCGGGTCCATATAACGCAGGTAGTACCAGCACGAACCCGCCCATTGCGGCATGGTGTTGGTTTCACGCAGCAGCGTTTCACCGTCCATCTCGACCTTCATCCATTCGGTCGCGCGTGCCAGCGGCGGCTCGCCCGTGTCGGTCGGTTTGTATTCGGTCAGTTCCGGCAGTGTGATCGGCAGCTGATCATAAGGCACAGCCTGAATTTCGCCGGTCTTTTGATTGTGCAGGATCGGGAATGGTTCACCCCAGTAACGCTGGCGTGAGAACAACCAGTCACGCAGTTTATAGGTGGTCTGGCCTTCACCGATTTTCTTGTCTTCCAGCCATTTGATCATCTTCACTTTGGCTTCAGCGGTGGGCAGACCGTTGAGGAAGCCTGAATTCATCGCAACGCCTTCTTCACCGTAAGCGGCTTCGGCAATGTTGCCGCCTTTCACCACTTCGATGATCGGCAGGTTGAAGGTCTTGGCAAACTCGTAATCGCGCTCATCGTGACCCGGAACAGCCATGATCGCGCCGGAACCATAATCGGCCTTCACGTAGTCGGCAATCCAGATCGCGACTTGTGCGCCGCTGACCGGGTTGATCGCATAAGCGCCGGTGAAGACGCCTGTCTTTTCCTTGGCGGCGGCGGTTTCACGGTCGAGGTCGCTGGTGTTCTTCACTTTCTCGATATAAGCGTCCACGAAAGGCTTGTTATCTTTCGTTGTAATCTGTTGCACCAGCGGATGTTCTGGTGCAAGCACGCAGAATGTCGCGCCGAACAATGTATCCGGGCGTGTGGTGAATACTTCGAAGCTGTATCCGCTGCCTTTGACTAGATCATAACCTGTCTTGAATGGTGGGGGTGAGTTGGGTTTATCAACCTCCACCCAGCGGTCTTTACCGCATACGATGTCAAAGGTTACGCGCGCGCCGACGGATTTACCAATCCATTGGCGCTGCATCTCGATAATGCCCGCAGGCCAGTCAAGTTCATCAAGGTCGGTGAGCAGGCGCTCAGCGTAAGCTGTAATCTTCAGCATCCACTGGCGCATCATGCGGCGTTCTACCGGGTCACCGGTTTCAACATATTTGCCGTCCTGCACTTCTTCGTTCGCGAGCACTGTGCCTTGGGCCGGGCACCAGTTCACAGGGACTTCGGCGAGGTAGGCCAAGCCTTGGTCGTACAGTTTCAGGAAGATCCACTGCGTCCAGCGGTAATATTCAACCACGCTGGTGTCGATCTCACGTTTCCAGTCATAAGACAAGCCGAGGCGTTTGATCTGCTTGCGGAAATTAGTGACATTTTCTTTGGTGATAACAGCCGGGTGACGGCCCTCGCGCACGGCGGCGCGCTCGGCAGGCAGGCCGAAGGCGTCCCAGCCCATCGGGTGCAGCACGTTGAAGCCGTTCATACGCTTGTAACGCGCGATGATGTCGGTGGCGGTGTAACCCTCCGGGTGGCCCACATGCAGACCTGCGCCTGACGGGTACGGGAACATGTCGAGCACGTAATATTTCGGTTTGCTGTAATCGTTCGGCACGCTGAAGGTGGCGTTCTCTTCCCAATGCTTCTGCCATTTGGGTTCGATCACTGACGGGTCGTATTTCGCGCTCATCTCTTACTCTTATTCGTCTATGAAATTGCAGGTTATTTTCCGGGATTATGAATAGCATAAGTGTTGCCGAGAATCATGGGAAGAATCAGGATTATTTGCGATTATGTAATTCATTGATATGGTGGCGAGATGACGGAGAAAAGGCTTCCCCATCCCGTCCTGATTTGTCACAGTGACAATTACAAACTCTCAAAGCCAAACTTTTGATAAAAAGGTATTTCCAGAATGGCCGTTCCCCACGACCTTCCGCTTGTGACGACGATTGCCACAGGTTTAGGACTGGCCTTTGTTTTTGGCCTGATCGCGACCAAGCTGCGCATTCCGCCGATTGTCGGTTATCTGGTCGCGGGTGTGGTGATTGGACCGCACACGCCGGGGTTTGAAGCGGATGTTCATCTGGCCGAACAATTGGCCGAGATCGGTATCGTTCTTCTGATGTTCGGGGTGGGACTACATTTCTCGCTCAAAGATTTGATGGAAGTGCGCAAGATCGCGCTTCCCGGCGCCATCGTGCAGATCGGTGCGGCGATGGCCATGGGTATGGGGCTGACGTATTTATGGGGCTGGTCGCTTGGCAGCGGCCTGATGTTCGGTCTGGCGCTTTCGGTGGCATCGACGGTCGTGCTGCTGCGCTCGCTTGAGGAACATAATCTGACGCAAACCAATGATGGACGCATCGCTATCGGCTGGCTGATCGTCGAAGATCTCGTGATGGTGCTGGCGCTGGTTCTGATTCCGGCGCTGGCTATGAAATCAGGCGCGCCTGTCGAGGGCAGCGAAGAACTGGCCAAGGCACCGCTTTGGGAAATACTGGGTGTCGCGATTGGCAAGCTTGCCGTATTCGTTGCGGTGATGCTTGTGGTGGGGAAACGGTTCCTGCCGTGGCTTCTGACCGTCGTGGCACGGACGCGCTCGCGCGAATTGTTTACGCTGGCGGTGTTCGGCATGGCGCTGGGAGTTGCCTTTGGCGCGTCCAAGCTGTTCGGGGTTTCGTTCGCGCTGGGTGCGTTCTTCGCCGGGATGATGATCCGTGAATCCGACCTGAACCACGAAGTCGCCGATCGCGCCCTGCCGTTTCAGGATGCGTTTGCGGTTCTGTTCTTTGTTTCCGTTGGTATGCTGTTCGATCCGTCCGTCCTGACCGAGGAACCGCTGCGCGTTCTTCTGGTTGTGGGCATTATCATGATCGGTAAATCGCTGGCGGCGTTCCTGATCGTCATGATGTTCGGTTATCCGCTGAAAACAGGCTTGCTGGTGTCGGCGGGACTGGCGCAAATCGGTGAATTTTCCTTCATCCTGATCACGCTTGGCATGTCTTACGGCCTGCTGCCCGAGGAAGGGCGTAATCTGATCCTGGCCGGGGCCATGATCTCGATCGCTCTTAATCCGCTGACTTTCTATTATTCCCGCAAGCTTTATGAATATGTGGGGCAGCGCCCCAAACTGTCGAGCATCTTCAACATGCGCGACAACAATCTCACCTGTTTGCGTGCGGAAGAAAAACGGACGCTCAAGGATCTGGTCATCCTTGTCGGGTATGGCCGTGTGGGCAAGCATATCTGTGCGAATATCGAGGCCGCCCATATCGACCTTGTGATTATCGATCAGAACCGGGAGCGCGTCGAGGGCTTACGCGAAACCGGCCACCACGCGATTGTGGGTGATGCCAGCCACACGGAAGTTCTGGATGAAGCTGCGATTGATAAGGCGGTTGCCGTCGTCGTGGCGGTGGCTGATCCGTTTGAAGCACGCAAGATTGTTGAAACAATCCGCGAAGCCGAACCGGGGGTCAAAGTGCTGGTGCGCGCGCATAATGACGAAGAGCTGGATTTCTTCGCCAGGCAGGGCGTCGATCTTGTCACGACGGGGCCGCATGAAGTGGGGCGTCGCATGGTTGCATATCTTCACGACATGAAAAAGACGGTCTGATTCATCCATGACAAATATAGCCGTCATCGGGTGCGGATTTTCAGGGCTTTCGGTTTTGTCGGCGCTTGTCCGCAAACTGGAAAAGCCTTGTCATATCACGATCTATGAGCCGTCGTTACGCCCGGGGCTAGGGAAGGCCTATAGCACGCAGGACCCGGCACATCTTCTGAATGTGCGTGCCGCCGCGATGGGTGCCTATGAAGGGCAGGATGGCGATTTCCTGACTTGGCTGAAAGAACATCACGCCCGTGATGCCGACCCTGCCGCCTTCATGCCGCGGGCGCTCTATGGCCGTTATCTGGACGATGTTTTTGCCAAGGCAATCCGGGAGGCGCAGGCCAGAAGTCACCGTGTCTTTATCGTGCACGAGAAGGTGAAGGATGTTACACGCGCACAGAACAAGCTGGCCGTTCATGCCGCCGATGATACGAAAATCTATGACGCCGTGATCGTCGCCAACGGCAACAGCCGCCCGCGCCAACCGCAACTGGGGACAGGGGTCGCTGATCATAAAGGCTGGTGGGCCAGCCCTTATAAGTCCGAACGCTGGCCGGATATCCAGCGCGCCGGACATATCGTCATTCTGGGCAGCGGTTTGAGCATGATCGACGCGTTGGTCACACTTCAGCGCGAATCGTATGACGGGGATGTAACGGTATTGTCGCCGCATGCGCGTATTCCCCATCCCCATGCCATGCAGGGTACGCCGTTCCCGTGGGCGGAGGACGATATTCGCGCGGTGCGCTCGATTCCTGATTTCCTGCGCCGTGTCAGGGCGCATGCGAATCGTGCCGACTGGCGCGACGTGCTGGATGGCATGCGGCCTTATTCAAACCTGATATGGCGGGGTTTTACCGCGGCAGAGCGCAAACGTGCGCGGCGTTATATGCATATGTGGAATGTCTGCCGTCACCGCATCCCGGCGGAGATGCATGAACTGGTTTTTCGCCTTGAGCAGAGTCAGATCCTGATGCGCCGGGAAGCGGCGGTGAGCAGCGTCGAAGCGATGGGAAGTTCATTGGTCTGCCGTACGTCTGCCGGGGTTTTCGAGGCGCAGATCGTCATGAATTGCATGGGCTATGATTACCGTATTGACCCGCAAGGCGGGGGGCTGTTGCCCGCACTTGTGCGTGAGGGGCTGATCGGGCTGGAGGATGGATTTCCGGTGCCGGTGGATGATACATGCCGCCTGAATGCTGATGTGCTGCTCTATGGTATCGGCCCGCTGTGGCAAGGCTATATGATTGAAAGCAGTGCTGTGCGGGAAATACGCTTTCAGGCTGATAAAATTGCGGAAACATTACCCGCTGTGCTGCGGTCCTAGAGAGATATCAGACGGATCAGGCTTTCTTGTCGAAGGCGTTCAGCAACTCTTCGGTCATATCTTCAACGGTTTTAATGACAGACACGCTGGCCTTATAGGCGGTGCTGGCGAGTGTCATGTTGACGGCTTCTTCGGCCAGATCGACATTTGGGGCGTTCACGTAACCCTCGCCATCTGCAAACGGCGAATCCGGATCATAGGACGGGGTGAAGGGCGGATTTTTGGCAACAAACGTGCTGTTGACACCCTGGCCGCCGCCGGAACCATCGGCCTGCGCCGTCTGTTGCGTGGTCAGCGGTTCGTAGTCGGCGGTTTGCATATTCGCAATATTCGAGGCGCTGGCTTCCACCTTGCGGCTGGCCGCCTGCAGACCCGACAATGCAATCCCGATGGCGTTTATCATATTTTCAGGATATCATGCCTAGATTAAAAGAACCTGAAGTTTTTCAGGAATTACCTCTGAATCAGATACTTAACCGGGATAAGACCATGCAAAAAACTCTCCGTTTGTGCCTTGTGAGCGCTGTTTGTGCCGTGATGACATTGTCCGCGCCCGCAGCCCATGCCGATGTGAGGGGATCGGGTTCCGGGTCGAAGCCGATTGTATGGTCATGGTGGCCCAGCCATTGGGACAAGCTGGATTTCAATCCTTATCTGGAGCACCCCACCCACCCGCACAACAGTCAGTGGGATCGTGTGGAATGGTCGCCCGAGGACTGGGCCGCGCAACGCGATGGCA
>Ga0075163_10011943_pt1 | contig 11313 bp, 15 predicted proteins | sample JI1023141ADNA_FD_71478 | JGI IMG/M metagenome (GOLD analysis project Ga0075163, IMG submission 71478) | Wastewater effluent complex algal communities from Wisconsin, to seasonally profile nutrient transformation and Carbon sequestration -... | ecosystem: Engineered > WWTP > Effluent > Algae...
GAATCATTCTTTATTTCTTCCAGGTCATTTTTTGCTTCTAAAAAGTAAACAAACTCAAAAACGCCATTGACCCACAATTCAAGTCCAGCGATAGATTTAGTATCTATATATTTTTTGAGGATTGCCTCTGATTTTTTTCTATCTGACTTCGGAATACTTGGAAGGGAATCTTTTGCCTCTTTCACAAGACTATTAAATAATTCTAATTTTAATTTTTGTAATTCTTTTAGAGAAAACATTTTAGCTCCAACTTAGAAAAAGAATTCGTATCCAAATACTAAGCGGATTCATAATTCCAGTATCTATAAATTTAATTTCATTTTTTTGATTCACGAAAAGGGTTGTAGGAAATGCATTAATCTTATTTGCCTGAAGAAGATTTTGATTTCCAAAATAGGTCGGCATATTCATTTCATGCTTGGCAATGTATTTTTTCACATACTCGGGAGTATCCCCACCCTCTTCAATGGAAATAAATTCAGTATTGTATTTGCCATTTAACATTGTGTAGCTAGTTTTAAACAGAGGTAGATTGGTCTGGCATACACTGCACCAGGTTGCCCAAAAGTAAATTACTTTGTTTTTACTTTGAAAATCAGAACTAATGTTTGCATCGGTTAATAGAGAGTATTCGGAGGGATTAAAAACAAATTTACGCCCTCCCCCATTAAAAAAGGAAAGTGCAAATGTAAATGAAAGAACAATTAGAATATAAAAAGAGTATTCTAATACTTTTTTAAATACTTTCATTGAACTGTTGGCAATTTAAAGTAAAGAATAATCGTAACCATTACCACCCATACCAGACCTGAGGCTAACACGCTTATATCAGTAAGAATTGCCTTGCTGGGATTGTGTCCCATGTTCTTGATGTATATGATATACAGACTTCTAAAAATGGCATAGACTACAATTGGAATTGTATAGACTAGTTTATCAGTTCCCATTTTTTGAATTGTGTCGGGGCTAATGGTATACATCACATAACTGATTAAAGTCATCGTGGAAGCAATCGACATCATTAAATCTAAAAATTGGGGAGAATATTCTTCTAAAATTTTTCGATGAGAGCTTGCTGATTTTTCAAGAAGTATGAGTTCTCCTCTTCTCTTGGAAAATCCCCAGAATAGAGCAAGCATAAAGGTGCAAAGAAGTAACCAGGAAGAAAAACTCACTCCGACAACCACCGCCCCTGAAATTGCGCGGATAACAAAGCCTATGCTTATACTCATAACATCTAAGATTACAATATGCTTTAAGTATTTACTATAAACTAAATTAAATCCAAAATAAAATCCACAGAGTAGAAAAAAGTTCGGGTGAAGCATATAAGCAAATATTAGCGAAAGGGGGAGGATAATCACTGTTATAAGAAGGGCAAGACTCGCTTCAATTTTTCCAGAAGCAAGAGGACGATGTTTTTTTTCGGGATGGAGTGCGTCTTCTTTTCTGTCTAGATAATCATTGACTACATACTGACAGCTAGCAATGACAGAAAAAAGTAAAAATGCAAAGAAACTTCTTAATATTGCCTCTGGATCAGAAAGCTTATGACCAAAGATAATTCCTGCAAAAATAATAGTGTTCTTAATCCATTGGTGAACACGCATTAATAAAATGTATTGAACTAGCATAAAATTTAATGATTCGCTATTTGCGGCAAATCAAGTTAATCCGTAAACTTCTTTGTATTTTTTATATAACGATATGTTAAGAAGATTTCTTTAACTGCTTTTGTTTCTTCCATCTTAACATAAAAGGAAGGATTGGCATTTACAGATTCCAGTTCCATATATTTTTCGGGTTGAAGCTTGCCTGGTTTTAAATCTTCTGTGCAGCAAATTTCATTTGTCTCTGTATTCTCAACCATTCCGAGATTATTTAATTTGAAATTTCTTTCTCTTACAACTTTGCCATTTGCATCAAAGTATTTTAATTCTTTTAACTGAAATCTTGCATGAACCTGGTGAACTAATTCTACTTTAATATCCTTTACTTCAGAAGGATTTGGCAATGAAAAACGAGCCTCTTTCCATTCTTCAGAAGGACTTACATCTGCTGTTACAAGATTGGAAGCAACTGGTGTTGTATTTTGTTCATTCATAAAATAAAGTTTTGCAACGTCCGGTTTGATTGGCTTTATTTTATTGTATTGTTTAATTCCAGCGTTAAGCGCAAAGGCGAGAACAATGATACTTACAATAACTTGGATAGTAGATTTCTTTTTGAAATCATCTACTGGATTTTCAAATTGAGTTTTGTTTTTCTTGAAGATAAATTTTTCTACAGAATATAATAGCTCTGAAAGGGAAGTTTCGATTTTTTCACTTTTTTCTTCTTCTGTTTCATAGGTTGAAGTAAGAATAGAATTATGATTTGAAAAGGCTGATTTAATTTCTTCATCAGAAATATTTTTTACTTTTTCTAGCCAGTTGTCTGTGATAGTAATATTAGCTTGGTTTTGAAACGAGAGCGCCAAATTGGCAATATCCACAATGAGATAATTCGACAGTATAATTGCGTCAGCAGATTTTGAATTGCTATTACAAATTTCAATAGACTCGAGCCTCGAATAACAGGATTCCAATTGATTTTTTAACTTTGCTTTCTTTTCTATGATTTGAGAAATGGTTTCACTTAACTCTGGTTTTTTGAAACTCACCTTAAAATAATCTGCAATCGTCATACTCTCGTCCTTTTATTAATACCAGAATGAGTATTCGGTTTATATAAACAAGTTTTTTATTTAAGGAAACGAGAGCTTGCTGCCCTTTGTCCCGAAAGAAAAGAATGCGGACAAAACAACTCCCCCGTTTTTGAATACGGTGCTTGCCATTTTACATTTTCATTTTCAATCGAAACGCTTTTTGTTTCTTCTGAATTCATTTTCTGTGAGAGTATACTTCCTGTAGAAATAATTGGAGTCGTATCCACTCTTCCATTAAAAATAATAAATTCAGGTCCAAAGCTTCCCGGGTTTCCATTCCAGACCTTAACCGAATCTGCACTATCGGGTGCAGTAGATGAATTTTCCGAGACTCTATAAAAAGCAGAAGGGTCCATTAAAAATGTAGAGCCCTTCACAATTCCAAAATTGGAGGCGTAAGTATAAATTGGATTTAAGGTTGTTGGCAATGGATAGGCTGTTTGCAAAGCACTCATAGTTCCAATATTGGTAGTTCCAATATACAAAGTAGAAGTCCCTGGATATCTTCCCGGATTAAAAGCAAGTGATAAAAAAGTAGCATACAGTCTTCTATAAATTCCAGTATTATCAGTTCCTAATAGAGACGAATTATACTTAGCCGCAGATTGAAAAAGAGTCATCAAATTATTTAAAACATTTCCTCGAATCTTGGAACTATTTCCGACAACTGTATTTTTAATAAATGCATTTTTTTCTGTCTCTGTATTTCCGGACACATTGTAAACGTAGGACATGAATGTATAAGCAGAAGCATAATTACGAATAGAAGATTTCCAGGTAAATAGCGAATAGCCGGCAGCACCTTCAACGCAGTCAGTAGCTGGATCTCCTCTAAAACAAGCCATTCTAGAATACTGAGGTCCGTATCCTGCAATATCACTTGCTACTTCACTGGTTCCTTCATTAATCCAGGTATCATCAAAGGTAAATGTTTTATTTGTAACATCATCTAGCGTGCGGATAACAGTCTTAAACCCTAGCTCATGTTGCATTCTAATTAAATGTTGAAATTCATGAGACAGAGTTGCGAGGAAAGTATCGGGAAGATTTACGGAAAGGTCTTTCTTTCGTAAGGCTAATAGTGAATTTCCGTCAATGTAAATAATTTCTCTCTGGTTTGAGCGAAAGCCTGGATCGGTCGGGTCATCCCCGAAAAATTGAACCGGGTCAACATAACCCCCAATTCCATTTCCAATGTCTAAGACAAAGACAGTAACTTTTTTATTTCCATCAATATCACTTGGATTTCCAAAGGCAGCGGTTAATTTTGGATAAATGATACTGTCAAAAGAAGTGGCAACACTAGAATATTTAAAGCCAGTATAATTCGTCTCTGCTTTTAATCCTGTCTGCTCATAGATTTCAACGTTAGTTCCAGACGCAACTAAGGATGCGGATTGGCAGGAATAACCATTAGAATTAAAATCAATTGCCCAGAGTCCACTACAGGAATTGTTATTGGCATTTAATACGCGGGCAGCCAAAAGATAAAGGCCGAGGTTGTCTTTTTTTTCTTTTTCTTGAAAAGGAGGAAAACAAGAAAATAAAAAGGAAGTAATTAAAAATAAAAAATGCAGTCTGAGTTTTAACATAGAACCATCCCGGGCAAAATATTTGAGTTTAAACGACAAAAACTTGGAAAAGAATAGTAGTAAACTAAATAATTTTTCACTTGTTGTAAGAGCTAAGCCTAAAAATCTAAACATATGAAACATTTCATTATACGTTTAGAATACAAAGTCCCAATCGAAAAAATTGATACAGTTCTTGTTACTCATAGAGAATTTTTAGATTCAGGATACCAGAAAAAAATACTGTTAGCCTCCGGTCCTCAGAACCCGCGCGATGGAGGAATTTTAATCGGGAGAGCAGAAAGCTTAGAAGCAATGCGAGAATTTTGCAAAGAAGATCCCTTCGCAAAAAACGATTTTGCCAATTATCATTTTACTGAATTCATTCCTGTTAAATACCAAAAAGAATTCGAATCCTGGTTTTTCCCGGAATAAGGGATTGCCTATGTTTTCAAGTTAAGGGAATTAATTATGACTGTCACCTCGAACTGTTTTACCGTGAGAGGTCTATCGAGCTTAATACTACTGTTCGATTGCCATATAGATTTCTCACGCTCGGCTTTATTGAAAGCAAAATGCATCATAGGAAAGTCTCGGTTCGAAATGACTGTAAAAATCCAAAATATTTTATCTGTGTTCATCGGTGGCAATCTGTTTCTTTCTAAATTTCTAATTGATTATAATTGAATAAAGAAAATACTAACTTGCGATGATAGATTTCCATTACAAAACTCTAGATGATGAAATTCTAGTGACATTAAAAACTGATGTGACCGAAATCGGAACCTTTCATCGAATGGCTTCTGTTATTTTTCTTTTGGGTTGGGATATTATTTCCGGAGAAATTCTAACTGTTACAGAAAATGGAATTGAATATGCCATCGATACACTTAGATTAAAATCTGAATCCAATCAAGGAACTAAAAAAGCTGTTGAGATAGGGCTTATGATGGATGCAATCTTCTCTAAACGAAAAGGACTAGAAGAGCTTTTTCAAAATCATGAATTTAGAGTGCCTGTTGTAAAAAACTTTTTCAGAGAAAGAGCAGAATTAATCTTTCAAGATGAACCAGGTAAAAAGCAGACTTGTTTTTATATTGAAGCAGACTCGGGGCGTGGTCTTCTCTATCATGTTACAAAAGTCCTTCTAGAAAATAAAATTAACATTCTATCAGGAATTATTGAAACAGATAAAATCACGCAGCGAGCTAAGGACACTTTTTATCTAGTAGATCATGAAGGTAAGATGTTTGGAGAAACAAAAAAAGCGGAAGAAATTAGAACGCAAATACTCAAACCGCTCTTTAATCAATAACTTAAATTAACTTTGAGCTATTCATTGCTCGTTCAATCATTTCTGCAATTTCAACGTATCCTGATTTTTTAGCAAGATCTCTCGCTGTATTTCCATCTTCATCTTCTAAATGCAAAGCAGCCCCATTTTCAATTAACACTTTTGCCGATTCTACTCTTCCATGAGTTGCAGCATAGTGAAGAGGTGTGAAGCCAAAAGTATTTTGTTTACTCAGTGTTGCTCCTTTCTCAATTAAAAGCTTAACGATTTCTGTTTTTCCATGGTGCGCGGCATAGTGAAGTGGTGTGTATTCAAAATCGCTTCTAGCATTAACATCAGCTCCACTATCAATCAAGAGCTTGGCAATTTCAATTCCACTTTGGTTAGCTGCATAATGAAGTGGAGTGTAACCGAAATTACTTTTAGTATTTAGCTCAGCTCCTCTTTCAATTAAAGATGCAACTAGTTCCACATGACCACGGGTTGCTGCCATATGAAGGGGAGTTTGTCCTTCTTCATTTTTCCCATGGACATTTAAAATACTCTCAAATTCGATTTTTTCTTTTGATTCATTCTTAGTTAGTAAATCTCTGTTCATTGTATAGTTCCATCCTCTTGTTTAAGTCAATTTTTATATGTGTGATTTAGATTTATAGGCGATTTGAACTCTTGGTTTCATTGCCTCTATAAATCCTTATCATTATTTAGAGAAACAATTTTTAGAAATGTCAAAGCTTTTTTTAAAAAAAGCGAATCTTTGACTTTATGATTTTTGTCATGGTATTTTGCCAGAAGGAAGATTTTATTTTCTTTCTATCGCCTATCGACTCATTTGCATTCAACGTCCCTAATAAAAAGATGTTTTGAAATGAATGGGGGAAATTTATTAGCTTTAATTTATTCCGAAGAATGATTACGAAGGGGAATAAAAATATCTGCTGTTTCTTTTTCAAATCCGTAAACATACACTTCAAATAAAGAATCACTGGATACAGAATATTTATGCTTGGGACAAAATTCATTTAATAAAAAAATATAAACATCATAGAGTCCGATATAGGCTCCTCTATATCTACACACTAAATAATTCCCTCCTTTCAGAGTTTGGATTCCCATCTCTGGAAGAAGTTGGCATTTTTTTGTAACAGTAAGCCCAATATCAAAACGAATTTTACTTGCCTCCGTAATTTCTGGATCATCCTGGCAAACGCCTATCATTTGATGATTCTTCCAATTCATTTGATTTAATTCAGCAAATTGAATTATTTTTTTAAACTCTTTTGAGTTTTTATCTGGGCCAGGCAGTTCCTGGTACGGTCCAATTTTTCTTAGAAAGGCAATCTGGATTGGATCTATTTTTCTAATATGAATTTCATTTAACTTAATTCCTTTCGGAACTTGGGAGAAATTTTGTTGCGGTTTGTTTAATTTAGAAAATCTTTTTCTAAATTCAGTTGGATTCATTCTAAAACTTTTTTTGAATGCTCGACTAAATGCTTCATAGGAGTCAAATCCAGCCTGGATAGAAATTTCTTTAGCAGGGATTTCACTTACTTTTAATTCAAAGGCTGCTTTTTCTAAGCGCAATCTTTTTAGATGGGTAGAAATTGGTTCTCCATTTAATTCTTTGAATATTCTATGAAAATGAAAATTGGAGAACCCCGACAAAAAAGCCAATTGATTTAAAGTAATTTTCTTTTCTAAATTCTTTAAAACAAATTCATGAACAGGAAAAATTTTTGACTGATATTTTTCTTTCATAAGACTGGTAAACTAAATCGACCAGTCTCTTTTTTTCAGACTTACTAAATTTAGTCCAGTGAATATTTTTAATTGCTCCTTCAAACGAATACAAGTAATATCAGAAAGGTAATTTATTCACTTGCTTGTTTAGGCAGATTTTTAAATAAGAAGTTACTGAACCGGTTTTGCTTAAATCTTCTAGACTAAAAATCCCAATTTGATTTAATTCGGAAATTAATGTTTTACCTAGATTGATCTTTCCTTCAAGAGTTGATTTCATTCTTTTCTCTCCTGAAGAATATCAATTCCAATTCCATTCGGATCTAATACTGTAAAATGAGTATCACCCCATTCTTCAGTCGTAAGCTCTAAATCAATGTTCACTTTTTTATTTTGCAACTTGGTGAAGTATTCTTGAATATCCTCCACTTCCAAAAGTAACCAAATTCCAGAAGAATATTTTTTTTGAAAATAGTCTTTTCTAGTTTGAGGTTGGTCTGGTAACATCAAAGCTAATTCATATTCAGGTCTCTCTTTTACGTTTAGTAAAATAAACCAATCGGACTCAAATTTAATTTCAAAATCTAAAATTTGAGTATAAAATTCTTTGGATTCAAATAGTTTATCAGTGATTATTCCGCTGTGTAGTTTCATAATTTACTCCTTTACTATAATTGTCTCATAGAATAGAAGCACTGACTTGACCGTTTTTGCTTTTTTTTAGTATAAAAATCTATTTATATAATTTTAATTTTTTCTTTCAAGTAAATTGCATCCAACGTCTCTCATCGTTCTATCTCCAAAATTAAAAGCTTAAATACCACTTCTCGCAAATAGAGTTTCACTTTTTTTCTTCCCCATTTTCAGCTCTGGCGAAAGCAGAGTATCCAATTTTAATTTAGAATTTATTTTTGAGAATGGGTATAGCAAAATTGGATTACTCCTTATTTATAAAGAGATGTTTGAAATTAAACCGATTAAAATTTTAGCGGTTAATCGCCATTTTCCCGGCAAAGTAACCCATAGGAATATACGCTCCTACTAAATCTATAGCAGTAAACCAGAGGGGAGAAGGTAGCATTAATATATTGGCAATGCCTCCTAACAAAAATAAAATACCTATGCCAATTGCAAATTTCATCTTATGACTTGCAGCGAGGAAAGACGAAAACAAAGCACCTATAAAAGTTCCGAGAGCATGAGCCAGGAATGGAAATAGAAAATGCTTTGGTTCAAATAAGTGGATACTTGCCTTTAGCCCTTCCATGGTTGTAACGTCAGCTCCAACCGGTGGTGGGATAATTGCCCCACTCACCATAATAATTCCCATGTTCACAGCACTACCCACTAGAAAGCCTATAATTACCGCTAAGGTATTTTTTATAATTGGATTCAAATTTTTTCTCCTATTTTGTGGTTGTTTATTATATACCACTTCTCAAAAATAAGTTCCGCTATTTTTCGCAAAAGGGTATTCCCAATTGCCAAAGATATGTTATCTAGCCTTAAATCGGAATTTACTTTTGGCAATTGGTATAAATAATCAAGCAAAAGAAATTGTAAACTTTTTTCCGACATTTGCGAAGATATTATTTACTGAGGGGTATTCCTCATTCTCAGGTCTAGCGAAAGCTGAGTATTCAATTTTAATTTAGAATTTTCATTTGAGAATGGGAATAGCAAAAGTGGACTTTCGTTTCTCTTATAAAAAGATTTTTTGAACGAAGCAGGGAATTTTTTTGCATTATCACTTCCTCTTGAAATTGAAATTAGCTTTAAATAAAATAAATAACTGGATATAATATTAAAATGAATCTATCTAATTATAATCAGAATTATCTTTCGTCCAGACACATGCAATTTTAGAAGTTGCAAACATCATCCTTTTTCCTATTTTAGGATTATCTATGCAATTGATTCTTACTACTGTTAAATTGCGATAAAAAGATTCCTGAAAGCAACCGTTACTAATTAAACTTTCTATGTTTGGGTAAGAGTGATTAACTGCTATATTAATGCAGACTCCGCTATCTGAATCAAAATACCAGCGAAATCTCGATAAAGCAGGAAACTTCTGAGAAAACAAATTACTTTGAAAAAAAAGAATTAATAACAATATAATAATTTTCATGTTTTTATTATCCAGTTTAATAGCAGTCTATGAGTGAATTAAAGAAAAGCGGCACATATTAAAAATGCCTACCTTAAATAATAGTGGTTACTTTTATCTAGATTACTTAGATTCAAGGACTTTTTCTTTTTTTATTTCCGACTTAGTGTTATTATCCGCCAATTTCTTGAGGTCATTATATCCAGGCAAAAGAGAAAGATCGGGAACTACTACAATTTCAATTCTTCTATTTTGTGCTTTATTCGCTCTTGAATCATTACGAAGCGATTTTTTTTCTCGAAGTAAATCGTTATAAATATCCTGCTTTGATTTTAATTCATGATCGTAATCCTCAGCCAACTTTGTTTTATCCGCTTTTTGCTCTTCGATTAACCTGGCAGATTTATCCTTTTCTAAATTCAATTCGTCTTTTAATTTCTTTTCATTCTCATAGCTAGATTGCTTCAACGCATCGTATTTACTAGTTGAAACGCATCCAATATAAAAAATGCAAAATAGAAAAAGTATTTTTGTGTAGTTCAGCATAGAAATTCCTTGTAGCAGCTAATAGCTATATACCTAAAGACTCACGGTTAACATTTACTCGTATTTCCAGTAAGTTCAATTTAAGCAGACCGGTCAAAGCATTTGTAATGATTTAATTGAACCTCGTAGATGATTTAAATCACTGATTAGTTTTGGATTAAAGGATTATATAGAATTGACTAATCTAAAATCTATGAATTACTTACTCGTATGCGCGATTACAAATATAAATTTTACTTTTTACTTGCAATGTTACTAACCATTTGTTCGGGAAAAATTATATCTGTAGAAAATCCAATTTATTCGGTGGATAGAAAAGCGGATAAGTATGAAATCAGAATATATCAGCCCACTATAGTCGCCGAGGTAGTCATTACCTCGTCTTTCGAAGATGCAGGAAATCAAGCCTTTCGAATTCTAGCAGATTATATATTTGGAAACAATAATACAAAAACCAAAATGGAAATGACTGCACCTGTAACGATGCAGATCCATTTCGAAGAAATTGCCTCTCTTGATTCCATATCTAAGAGTAAAAATAGTGAGTTTTCCTATTTGACTCAGTTTTTTTTGCAAAGAGATATTCCATTAAATTTAGTGCCAGAGCCAGTTGATAAAAGAATCCGCATTGATGAGTTGCCTCAGAAGAAGTTTGCTGTTCTTACTTATTCAGGCTCATGGAGTGAAGAAAATTACAAAGAACATTTGAACATTTTAAAGGAAGAGCTTAAAAGAAATGGTGAATTGTATCGAGCAAAACAACCTATCTTTGCTCGATACAATTCACCATTTCAATTATGGTTTTTAAGAAAAAATGAAATTTGGATTGAGGTTGAGTAAAATTAGCCCTTAACCACCTCTCTTTTAATGGACACAAAATTTAGTTGTGAGGATATTGCGCATATCTTCCACTGGACTATCAAAAGGCACTTTTATACGGAGATATAGATAAAAAAACTTTATTCACAAATTCCTATGCTAATAAATCGTATTGTAAATTGGAAAATTTTTATTTTTCATTCGTATGATGTACGACTCTTTGTGGAAATGGAATTTCAATATTTTCTTTGCGAAAAGCAATTAGAATTCTTTTACGAAGTTCGCCTGCTACATCCCATTGTTTGAGTGGTTGAGTTTCTCCTAATATTTTAATCATGATTGCTGAATCTGCAAATTCATTGACTCTCAAAAATTGTGGTGCTGATATAATAAATTCTTTCCAATTTACATCTTCAGCTAATTCTTTTCCTATTCGATTTACTACTTCAATAATATGCTCAATATTTGAACCATAGCCTACACCAATATTTATATTAACTCTTGCAAAAATTTTAGATAAATT
>Ga0075163_10011944_pt1 | contig 11313 bp, 13 predicted proteins | sample JI1023141ADNA_FD_71478 | JGI IMG/M metagenome (GOLD analysis project Ga0075163, IMG submission 71478) | Wastewater effluent complex algal communities from Wisconsin, to seasonally profile nutrient transformation and Carbon sequestration -... | ecosystem: Engineered > WWTP > Effluent > Algae...
GGCGCATCTGCGCCGCTGGTCGCCGGGACTGACCCCCGACGACCTCGACGCGGCGCAAGGGGCCCTCGACAGGCTGGACGTGGGCGACCTCGCCGAGCGTCCGTTCGATCGCCTGTCCAGCGGCCAGCAGCAGCTGGTCCTGATCGCGCGTCTGTTCGTCCAGGATGCACCGGTCTGCCTGCTGGATGAGCCATTGGCCTTGCTCGACCCCGCCCATGCCCAGGCCGTCGAGGCCGCGATCCGCGCCCTGGCCGCCGAAGGCCGGGTCCTGGTTGCCTCGACCCACCACCTGCCCTTCGCCGCCCGCGCCGACCGGGTGCTGGCTGTCGGTCCCGACGGCATCGACGTCGCCGACCCGGCCGAGGCCCTCGCCCCCGACCGCATCCGCGCCCTGTTTGGCGTCGAAGTGGCCGGCTGCCCGTGCTGCGGTCAGGCCTTGAGTTAGGCCCCGGCATCGTCGACCTTGGGTGGCGGATCGGGGAGCGGAGCATGGCGATCAGACTGTTTGGACGACTGGCCGGATTGCTCGCGATACTTGCCGGCGCACCGGCTGCGGCCGGCACGCCCGCGCCCCAGGCCACGGCTGCGCCTGCGCCGGGCGAGGCCGCCCAGTTGGCGCGCAAGGCCCGGTCGGAGGCGATTCTGACCGCCGAGGGCGTCCCCTTTATTGCCTGGCTTCCCCTGGTGGAGGACGAAGGCGAATATCGCCCCCGCTCGGCCGAAGAGATCGCCGGCCGCGCCTATGCCCTGACCCTGGTGGCCTACAAGGCGTCGACGGGCGACCACGAGGGTGCCAACGAAGCCTATGCGGCCGTAGAGGATCGGGTGATCCTCTCGCCCTCCGAGATCGACTTCCTGCGCGACCCGCAGCCTTCTGATCAGGATCGCATCCATTTCAGCTGGCAGTCGGAGGCGGCCTATCCGTTGTTCTGGATGCTCGGCTACGTGGAAGACCTTGCACGCCCCGAGGATCAGATCGACCCGGACCCGATGGTCCGGCTGGTCTCGGGCCGCGCCTTCGACGCGCTTGTCGCCGGCGCCCGGCTGAGACCGCAGGCCGAAATGCTGGATGCGCTGGACCTGACCTATCGCTACCATTGGGCCGTGCGTCAGGCCGGCCTCGACGGTGAGCCGCCGCCGGCCAGGCTCAATCCCGATGTGCTGATGGAACGGCACAAGGCCTTGAACTGGCTCGTGCGCTATAACGATGACGCGTCCTGGGACGACGTCACCACGGACACCTGAACCGGAAACCTGACGCCATGCGCTTCTGCCTCTCCACCGTTCTCGCCGCAGCCGCCCTCGCCCTGTTCGCCGCGCCCGCCACCGCGCAGGACGCCCCGCGCTGGTCCTTCGCCATCCACGGCGGCGCGGGTGTCATCGAGCGCGCCAGTTTGACGCCGGAACAGGACGCCGCCTATCGCGCCGCCCTGCACCGCGCGCTGGAGGCCGGGTCGGCGGTGCTGGCCGCCGGCGGGTCCTCACTGGACGCGGTGCAGGCGGCGATCGAGCTGATGGAGGACGATCCGCTGTTCAACGCCGGGCGCGGCGCGGTCTTCACCGCCGCCGGGCGCAACGAACTGGACGCCGCGGTCATGAACGGCTCGGACCTGACCGCCGGGGCCGTGGCCGGCCTGACCACCACCCGCCACCCGATCGCCGCCGCCCGGGCGGTGATGGAACAGTCGCCGCACGTCATGCTGATCGGCGAGGGGGCGGATACCTTCGCCGCCTCCGTCGGGCTGGAGCAGGTGGATCCGGCCTTCTTCTTCACCGAACGCCGCTGGCGCGGGCTGGAGTCGGCGCTGCGGGCGCAGAACCTGCCGATCCCGGAACGGCCCGCGGGCGCGCCGGGTCCGATGGCAGAGAGCACCCTGCCCGCCCCGCCGCTCAACGAGCGCAAATTCGGCACGGTCGGCGCCGTTGCGCTGGACAGCCAGGGCCGGCTCGCGGCCGGCACCTCGACCGGCGGCATGACCGCCAAACGCTGGGGACGCGTCGGGGATGTGCCCGTGCTGGGGGCCGGGACCTATGCGTCGAACCGCGATGGCTGCGCGGTCTCGGCGACCGGCGATGGCGAATTCTACATCCGGGCCAGCGTCGCCCGCGACATCTGCGCCCGGATCGCCGGGGGATCGACAACCCAGGCAGCGGCCCGGGCCGAGGTAAACGACGCCCTTTCGCTGGGCGGTTCGGGCGGCGTCATCGTGATGGACGTGCATGGCCGGCCGAGCTTCGCCATGACCACCTCAGGCATGTACCGGGGATCGATCTCCAGCGACGGTTCGGCAGGTGTCGCCATCTACGGCGACGAGGACCTCCGTCCGTGACCGAGGGCGCGACCATCGACCTGGCCGACAAGTTCGCGGCCTTCTCCGACCACTGGCGGCCGCGTGTCGCCGCGCAGCTGAACGGGCAGGACGTGCGGCTGGTCAAGGTGCAGGGCGTCTTCCCCTGGCACAGCCACGCCGACGCCGACGAGATGTTCCTGGTCTGGAAGGGCCGGTTCCGGGTCGAGTTCCGCGACCGCATCGAGACCCTCGATCCCGGCCAGTTCATCGTCGTGCCGCGCGGCGTCGAACACCGTACCGCCGCCGACGCGGAGGCCGAGGTTCTGATCTTCGAACCGTCGGAGGTGATCAACACCGGCGACGCCGTCGCCTCCGACTTCACCGCCCCGCAGGGACAGACGATCTGATGGCCAAACCCGATACCCCCGGCGTCATCGCCCCGCCGCCCCTGATCTATCTCGGCTTCCTGTTCGTCGGCTGGGGCCTGGCCCAAATCGGGGCCCGGCCGGAAGCGGTCGAAGGGGGCTACAACTGGCTGGCGGCCGGCTTCGGGCTGGAGATGGAGGTCCGCCGCGGCCTCGCCCTGACCCTGATCATCGGCGGCCTGCTGCTGGACGGCATGGCGGCGGGCCTGTTCCGGCGTCGCGGCACGGCGGTCGAGCCGTGGAAGCCGTCGACCGTCCTGATCCACGAGGGTCCCTATCGCTTCAGCCGCAACCCGATCTACGTCGGCTTCGCCATCACCTACGCCGGCCTGGCCATCGCCATGGACAGCGCCCTGGCCCTGTTCCTGCTGCTGCCCTGTCTGGCGATCGTCGACCAGTTCGTGATCGCCCGCGAGGAGCGCTATCTCGGGGCCAAATTCGGCGCGGATTACGAGGCCTACCGCCAGAAGGTGCGCCGGTGGCTGTGAGTGACGACGAACTCTCGGCCATGGCGATCGAGGAGCTGGATCAGGCCTGCAGCCTGATCTGGCCCGAGCTGGTCAAGATCACGCCCTGGGGCGACACTTTCACCGGCATCGCCCCTTCCGGCCGCGAGGTCGAGGTCGAGCGCCGCTATCTGTGGGCACATGAACCGGCAGGCGCCGTGGCCGTCGAGATCGAGGTCCGCGACATCGGCGCCCGGACCGGCGCGGAGGCCCGGGCGTTGATCACACCGCCGCGCTGAGAGCGCCAGGGGCACTCGCCTCCCGCGGGAATCCGTCGCGCCGTTAACCTTTGTCGTTGCCAAGCGGAGCGGTGGGGGCAAGATGCGGCCCGAACACGGATTTGAAACAGGGGAGCAGCATGTCCTACGGCGCAGACTTCGCCAACGCCGACCCGGCCAATGCACCTCTGGATCCGACGATCATGATCGGGGCCGATCCGTTCTTCTGGGGTGCGATTCTTCTCTTGATCGCCGCGGCTCTGTTCGCCGGCTATTTTTTCGGGGCGCGCTCCCGCAGCCACCACGCCGACGCCGCCCATTCCATCTGGAAGGCGATCCATGACGCGGCGCGTTCTGCGATGGGCGCTGACGACAACGCCCTGAAGGGGAAGGCCGAAAACCTTCTGAAGGTCATCGACAGCCGCCTGGGCAAGACCCTGGGCCTGGCCAAGGGCATGTCCGGAGAGATCAGCAGCCTGAGGAAGGCCGTCAAGGGCGAGGGGCCGTCAGATGCCCATGGGCACGGTGGGGGCCATGCGCACGGCGGCGGTCATGGCGCGGGACATGGCGGCGGCCACGGTGCCCACGCCTCCGACCATGACACGCATGGAGCCCATGAGGTCCATGCCGCCCCGGCGGTCACCATTGTCAACGTCAATGCCGGAGCGACGGCCCATGCGGCCGCCCAGCCACCGGCCGACCATCATGCCCCGGGCCATGACGACAAGCCGGAGAAGCGCGCCCTGACCTATCGCGAACAGACCGACGCCCTGCGTCTGGCCGTCGCGGCCTTCAACCAGCATTGGCGGGAGGAAGCCCTCAGGGTTGCCGAGCTTCGTGCCGCCCATGCCGAACTGTCCAATCCCGGGTCCGGGCACGAAACATCGGGACACGGCAAGGCCTCTCACGGCGCGCACTGAAAACCCGGTTTCGTCCTCCGGAGAAACCGCCTAAGCCTTGAACCATGAAACTCGCCTCGCTCAAGCACGGCCGCGACGGTCGCCTCGTTATCGTCTCCAGCGACCTCGCCTGGTTTACCGACGCCTTCCTGATCGCCCCGACCCTGCAGGCGGCGCTGGATGACTGGGACCGCGTCGAGCCCGACCTTCGCGCCCTGGCCGAGAGCCTCGAACACGGCGGCGTGCCGCGCGGCCGCTTCCACGAACGGGAGGCCGCGGCACCCCTGCCCCGCGCCTATCAGTGGGCCGACGGCTCGGCCTATGTGAATCACGTTGCGCTGGTCCGTCAGGCCCGCGGCGCCGAAATGCCCGACAGCTTCTGGACCGATCCCCTGATGTACCAGGGCGGTTCCGACGGCTTCCTGTCGCCACGCGATCCGATCCCGCTGGCCGACGAAAGCTGGGGCTGCGACCTCGAGGCCGAGGTGGTCGTCGTCACCGGCGACGTGCCCCAGGGCGTGACCCGCGAAGAGGCCCTGGCCTGCATCCGCCTGGTCGGCCTGGTCAATGACGTCTCCCTGCGCAACCTGATCCCGGCCGAACTCGCCAAGGGGTTCGGCTTCGTCCAGTCCAAGCCCGCCTCGGCCCTGTCGCCGGTCTTCGTCACGCCCCGCGCGCTGGGCGACCGCTGGGTCGACGGCAAGCTCAAGGGCGAACTGAACGTCCAGCTGAACGGCGCTGATTTCGGCAAGGCCGACGCCGCGACCGACATGACCTTCGACTTCGGCACCCTGATCGCCCACCTGGCCAAGACGCGCAGCCTGTGCGCCGGCACCATCATCGGCTCGGGCACGGTCTCGAACCGCGACGCCGACGGCGGTCCGGGCAAACCGGTCGCTGAGGGCGGTCTCGGCTATTCCTGCATCGCCGAGGTCCGCACGGTCGAGACCATCCTGCGCGGCAAGGCCGAGACGCCCTTCCTCAAACATGGCGACACCGTCCGCATCGAGATGCTGGACGACCAGCATCACTCGATCTTCGGCGCCATCGAACAGACGGTCGCGGCGGTCTAGCCGCCGGGCCTCAACGACGTATGATCGTCGCAGACGGAGGGGTCCGGATGAGACGATTGACGCTTGCCGCTGTCGCGGCCGTTGCGCTTCAGGGGACGGGTGCCGCCGCAGCACCCTCTGTCATCCCCGATAGCGTTGGATCGGGCGGCATGTCCGGGAACTCCGTACGCCAGGAGCCTGTGGCCCCGGTGCCGCTGCCGCTTCCGGTATCCCCGGCGAATGCCGAAGAGCCGCTCGAGGTCTATCCCGACGACGACCAACTGCGGCCTGGCCGTCCCATGTTCGGTCTCGCGCTGACCACCGACTGCAGCGTCCGGTATCGGGGTGCCATGATCCAGCCCCGCAGCGCCAACGAGTATGGCCAGGACGGACACTGCGAATACCTGCCGCGCATTCTCCGCTCGCCGTCGGGGCGTTGGGTCGCCCTGCATTCGCCGCTCGACAACTACGGCTACGGACGGCTCGCCCTGGTCGACGCCGGGACGCAGACCTTGGCCCTGCGACCCAAGGCCCTGTCGGCGGGGATGCGGCTTTTTCCGCTCGATGCCTGGTCCACCGACGAATCCCTGCTGCTGATGAAGGACGTCGCCTTCCTCGGGCCGGCGATCAATGATCTGTATCAGCTGACGGTCGAGCAGCCCTGCGTGGTCACGCTCCCCGCCGGTGCCTTGCGCTGCGTGGACAGGACCCGCTTCGTGGCAGACCTGCAGGCGGCCACCCTGCGCGCCTCCCCGCTCTCCCGGTGCCTGCCCGGTCGCACCTGCTACCTCGCCATGGCCATCCGCGACGTTCGCCCGGACGGCGACGGCTTCGCCGTAACAGGCGTCGTGCAGCTGAAGCGCGTCAGCGCAGACGTCTACTCCGTTGATGTGACGGAGTCCTTCGAGCCCCGGGAGGACATCGAGTGGTTCGAACTGTCGGCGCGAGTCTCGGGAGCTGCCGCCATGGAGGACATGGTGCTGACGGTTGGCGGCCGAGGGGTGATAACCTCGGCGCAGTCGAACGGGAGATAAGGGTCAATGCCGGATATGTCGCCCCAGGTCCTGATACCGTTGATCGTCATGGCGATCGTCCTGCCCCTGGTCTTCCTGCGCAATCGCAAGCCCCGGACCCTCCATCCTGACCGGATGTGGGTCATGCCCGCGATCATTGTCCCGCTGATGGGTTTCGCGCTCTGGGGAACCAGCATGGCTTCCACGATGCCGCACGTCGCCTTCGACGGACTGGCCTGGGCCATACTGGCGGTCGGCCTGATCCTCGGCGGGGCCTTCGGCTGGTGGCGGGGCAGGATGACCACCATCGAGAAACACGCCGACGGCACGCTGAAAGCCCAAACTTCGCCGATCGGCCTTATTCTGATCATCGCCGTCATGCTGGGCCGCAAGGCCCTCGGTGCCGTCCTTGAGCCGCACGCCGCCGAATGGGGGCTCAATGCGCTGGCTATCACCGACGCCTTCCTGCTCTTCGTCGTCGGCATGATCGTCGCCCAGCGGGCCGAGATGTTCATCCGCGCCCGCCGCATCCAGTCCGGCGCGGGCGACAGCCATGTCGCAACCGTTGGATGACGGGGGCTTTCCTGTCGGTCGAGCCACGTCTGCCGCGACGCGATCCACCCCGCCGAGACAGCAACCGCCAAGGTTGACGACCTGTGATCTTGATCACAAAAGGTTGCATCAACAGCCGATCCGGACTGGTCCCATGAAGCGTTCCCTCGTCACCCTGCTTGCCTGCGCCGTCGCCTTCCCGGCCCTCGCCCAGGACGACTGGGACCTCGGGCGCGATCCGGAGCGGAATCTGACCATCGCCGCCGTCACCTATGACAATTTCGGCGTCGCGGTGCGCTGCATGGACGGCGTGCTGAGTCTGGTGGTCGCCGGCCTGCCCGAAGGCCCCGGCATCCGGACCATCCGGCACCGGATCGGCAATCAACCCGAGATGAACGGGCGCTGGGTTTCGGCCGGCGACGGCGGGGCGGCGTTCTCGGTCTGGCCCGCGGCAACGGCGGCCTATCTGGCCGGCGGCGGACGGTGGGTCTTCGAAGTTCCGGACGGGGAACGGGTTCGACGGATAACGGCTGATATTCCCGCCTCCCCCGGCGCGATCGGCGAGGTCTTCACCGCCTGCGGACGCACGCTTTCGCCGACATCGCGGGACGACGAACCGGATCAGGAGGATTTCGCCGGACTTCGGTGGGTCAGGGTTCCGACGCCGACCTTCCCGAGCCGGACCAATGCAGCAGGCGGCATGGCCGCCCTCAGCTGCACAGTCACCGCGCGGGGTGACCTGCGTGGGTGCCGGATCGAAAGCGAATTTCCGGAAGGCGCAGGCTTTGGCCGCGCCGCCACCATGGCTGCGCATCGCGACGGCAAGGTGGGTCCGGCCGAGCCCGGGCAGGAGATGGAAGGCCGGCGCGTCTCCTGGTACGTCCGGTACAATATGAGCGACGTCGAACCGCTCCCTGCCATCGCGAGTCGCCTGCCGGATCGGCCCGAACGTTATGGCGAGCGGTCGACCGAGGCCGACTGATCGCAGCCAGGCTTGCCGGGCCTCATGCCGAACGCGATTGACCTGATCGGACCGCGCGAGCTACCAAGCGCGCCTGCCGAAACGAGCAACCGGCCTGTGCGGGCGTGGTGGAACTGGTAGACGCGCCGGACTCAAAATCCGGTTCCGAAAGGAGTGTCGGTTCGAGCCCGACCGCCCGCACCATCCGGCTTCGCCCAGGCGAAGCAGGGCTGGCTCAGACCGCTTCCCCGTCTTCCTTCACGAACCGGTCCGGCCTTTGCTCCAGCAGGTCGAAGACCTTTTCCGACGGCCGGCACATCGCGACCCCCATCGGGGTGCGCACGATCGGACGGTTCACCAGCACCGGATGCTCGACCATGGCGGCGAGGAGGGTGGCGTCGGAAACGTCGGGCTCCAGCAGCCCCAGTTCGGCGACGAGCGTCCCCTTCGGCCGCAGGGCCTCGCGCGGCGTGATCCCCGCCGCGGCGAACAGGGCCGCCAGCTGGTCCCGGGTCCATCCGGCCTTCAGATATTCGACCACCTCGGGCCGGTAGCCCGCGGCCTCGACCATGGCCACGACATTGCGCGACGTGCCGCAGGCGGGGTTGTGAAAGACGGTGATGGGGAAATCGGACATGTCAGCGCTCCTTTAAGGCGTTGCGGCGGACGGCGGGACCGGCCTCGTACCAGCCCTTCGAGCGATTCACGATCCACACCACCGACAGCATCACCGGCACCTCGATCAGGACGCCGACCACCGTCGCCAGGGCTGCGCCGGAGTTGATGCCGAACAGGCTGATCGCCGCCGCCACGGCCAGTTCGAAGAAGTTGGAGGCGCCGATCAGGGCCGAAGGCCCGGCCACGCAATGCGCCTCGCCGGTCGCCCGGTTCAGCCAGTAGGCGAGGCCGGAATTGAAATAGACCTGGATCAGGATCGGCACGGCGAGGATGCCGATGACCAGAGGCTGGGCCAGGATCTGTCCGCCCTGGAAACCGAACAGCAGGATCAGGGTCGCCAGCAGGGCGGTGATCGACATCGGACCGAGGCCGGTCAGCAGTCGCTCCAGCCCCGCCTCGCCCGACCGCGCCAGGACCATCCGCCGGACGATCTGCGCCACGATGACCGGCAGGATGATGTAGAGGCCGACCGAGATCAGCAGCGTCGCCCACGGCACGGTGATGGCCGCCAGCCCCAGCAGCAGGCCGACGATCGGGGCGAAGGCGACGATCATGACGGCGTCGTTCAGCGCCACCTGGCTGAGGGTGAAATTGGGCTCGCCGTTGGTCAGTCGGCTCCAGACGAAGACCATGGCGGTGCAGGGCGCGGCGGCCAGGATGATCAGGCCGGCGATATAGCTGTCGACCTGGTCGGCCGGCAGCCAGGACCTGAACAGCAGCGCGATGAACAGCCAGGCCAGCAGGGCCATCGAGAACGGCTTGACCGCCCAGTTGACGAACAGGGTCACGCCGATGCCGCGCCAGTATCGGCCGACCTGGCCGAGGGCGGCGAAGTCGACGCGCAGAAGCATGGGCGTGATCATCAGCCAGATCAGGCCGGCGACGGGCAGGTTGACCTGCGCGACCTCGGCCCGGCCGATCAGGGCGAAGGCGTCAGGCGCGAGCCAGCCCAGCCCGATGCCGACCACAATGCAGAGAAAGACCCAGAGGCTGAGCCAGCGTTCGAACAGGGACAAGCGTCAGCCTCCTGCAGGCCTGCAGCGCGATCGCGCGCTTGCGGCGACGACCGGCGCGCAGACCTCGGCCGCGCCGCCGCAGCAGTCCTCGACGAGGAAGGCCATCAGCTCGCCCATCCGGTCGAACCGCGCCGAATAGATGATCGACCGGCCGTCCCGTCGCGACTGCGCCAGCCCAGCCTGCGTCAGAAGCGTGAGATTGGCCGACAGGGTGTTCGGCGGCGTACCGAGGCGGCGGGCGATCTCCCCGGCGGGCAGCCCGTCCGGACCCGCCGTCACCAGCATGCGGAACACCTTGAGCCTGCCCTCGTGCGCGAGGGCGGACAGGCTCTCGACAGCGGCACTTGTTTCCATATTTCTGGAATATCAGAAATAATTGTCCGATCAACCGCGCCCGCCGCGTGTCGCAACAGCCGGTCTTGCGGAAATGGCGGGCGAATTCCCGGCGTCCCGGTTGCGCCTGCCGGCCGCGGCCCCATCTGCCCCCGATGACGTCCCCCGCCGCCGATGCCGAGAAGACGACGCCGAAGGGGCCGGGGTTCCCCGAGTTCGTGGCCCTGATCGCCATGATGATGGCGCTGAACGCGCTGGCCATCGACTCCATGCTGCCCGCCCTGCCCGCCATCGGCGACGCGCTCGGCGTGGCGTCCGAGAACAGTCGGCAGTGGGTCATCACCGCCTATCTGCTCGGCTTCGGCGTCACCCAGATCATCTACGGTCCGCTGGCCGACCGGTTCGGGCGCAAGCCGGTGCTGATGGTCGGCCTGGGTCTCTATGTTCTGTTCAGCGTGCTGGCGGCTTTCTCGCCGACGTTCGAGCTGCTGATCGCCGCCCGGGTCGGCACCGGGATCGGCGCGGCGGCCCTGCGGGTGCTGGCCGTCTCCATCGTGCGCGACCGCTACTCCGGGCGGACCATGGCGCGGGTCATGTCGCTGAGCTTCCTTGTCTTCCTCGGCGTGCCCATCCTCGCGCCGGCGCTGGGCCAGCTGATCCTGACCGTGGCCCCCTGGCCCTGGGTGTTCGGCGTGCTCGCCGTCGGCGGGGCGGCCTTTGCCCTCTGGGCCGCCATCCGCCTGCCCGAGACCCTGCATCCCGAGGACCGGATGCCGATCCGGGTCGGCCGCATCACGGCGGCCTTCCGCGAGGTTCTGACCAGCCGGCGATCCATGGGCTACACCCTGGCCATCACCGCCATCTCGGGGGCCCTGTTCGGTTTCCTCAACTCGAGCCAGCAGATCTTCTTCGACGTCTTCCACGAGCCCCGGCTGTTCACGGTCGTGTTCGGCGGGATCGCCGGCGGCATCGCCGTGGCCTCCCTGCTGAACGCTCGGCTGGTCGAGCGGCTGGGCTCGCGGCTGATCTCCCACACCGCCCTGCTGGGCTTCATCACCTTCTCGGCCATTCATTCGGCCGTCGCCATCAGCGGCCATGAGACGATCTGGACCTTCGCCGTCCTGCAGGCCCTGACCATGTTCTGCTTCGGCTTCATCGCCGGCAATTTCGGCGCCATGGCCATGGAGCCGATGGGCCATATCGCCGGCACGGCCTCCTCGGCCCAGGGGTTCATCTCGACCACTTTCGGGGCGTCGCTGGGTTTCCTGATCGGGCAGCAGTTCAACGGCTCGGCCGCACCGATGGCGATCGGCTTCGTCGTCCTCGGCCTGGCCGCGCTGGGTTTCGTCTTGTTCGCCGAGCATGGGCG
>Ga0075163_10011945_pt1 | contig 11313 bp, 8 predicted proteins | sample JI1023141ADNA_FD_71478 | JGI IMG/M metagenome (GOLD analysis project Ga0075163, IMG submission 71478) | Wastewater effluent complex algal communities from Wisconsin, to seasonally profile nutrient transformation and Carbon sequestration -... | ecosystem: Engineered > WWTP > Effluent > Algae...
TCGCCCACGACAAACACCTGATTCGATCGCAGCCGCGCCACACTCACCGAAAATCGTGTCGTGCTGCCGATTCCCGAATACACGCGCGCGAGCCGCTTCCGGAGTACGGAATCGAGATCGCCCAGCGAGAGTGACGAGACCGGGATCTGCCCGACTACCGGAATCACCACAAACCCTTCGCGTGTCACATCGAGCGTGTAGGCTTCCTCGACATCACCGGTGAGAATGAGCACGAGCTGATCGCCGGGGCCAAGTCGATACGACGCATCCACCGGGCCGCCAGCGTTGGCGTCAAAGAGCGTGGTGGCTTGCGCAAACAAATCGAGCCCAAACAGTGTGTGCCCGTCGCGCTCGTACTGTACCGTCGACGCACCAGCGCCAGTCGCATCACGCGACACATCGGCGGTCGAGGCATCGGTGGATGTCGCGGCACGCGCGTTGGCCGCGGCGCCGAGCGACATGCGTCGCAGCGCGACCGCGTCGGTTGAATCGACCACGCCAAGCGTGCGGAGCGCGCCGATCAGTGAATCCGGCGCGACGGCCGGAGCCGACTGGCCCGTGGCCGGTCCCATCACCTGGTCGAGCAACGACTCGGGGTATCCGGCGGCTTTGAGCCGCGCGCGGACCTGCGCCGGCGCGAGCCCGCTCGCCTGCAGGCGCTGACGGAGCTGCGCCGCCAATTCGGGACGCGCACGCAACATGGCCTCGGCCTGTTGCGGGGTGGGAATCCCGCCCGCCGGTGACTGGGCCTGAATAGAAGCAGCGGTCGCGCACGCGAGCACTAACGCGGCGCCAATGGAAGCTCGGACTCTGGGCAACACGACTCGGGGCTACGGAAAAGGGCGCGGAAATGGACTACCGCCAAGACGCGCCAGCTTCCCGTGGTGTAACACTGCGACCGGTCCTGTGACGGGCGCGCGGGTGGCGCCGTGCCAGCGCTCACCGCTGCGCTGGTATCGCGAGCGGCCGTTACCGGGGCACGCTGTCCCGCCCAACCGTGGCCAGTTGGCTCTCGATACGGCGGCCTGTCCCACGCTCCCACGACACCATCATGATCTCGGCGCCCGGACCCAACGCGGTCCGACGCGTTCGGCTGTAGGGTCGTCCATCGTCAGAGATCGGCAGGACGTATCGCGCGATCCACGTGGCGATGCCGGGAAGGAGCAGCGCGCCGGTCTGACCGAAAGCGGCCCCCGCTCGAACCCTCTCGACCACACCGCCTGCCGTGTCGAGCACCATCAGTTCAGCGCGGGCCGAGACGTTCCCGATGCCCAGCGCGGGCTGCAGTCGGTCATGCAACCCGTCGATCATGCTGATGGTGAGCCGTTTCGCCCGCGTGGCCGCCGGCCCATCACGGGCACCGCCAGCCCGCACGGTGTCGGAGACGGTGACGCGAAGTCCCGGTCGCTGGTCGACTCGGCCTTTGGTGTTTGCCGATACCGCGAATCGTGCGGAGACACGCGGAGGAATACTGCGTCCTGATCCGCGCACGCGGGCACGGACGGTGCCGGCGGCAAGCGCCGTTCGCTGAGCCGCCGTCAACCCCACGACTCGGAGTCTCGCATGCGATGGCGCGCGGCGCGGCCACGCCAATGGTGTCTCCGGTACGTGTGCCGGTTCCGCAAGCACAAGACTCACCGGCAGACCGCCGTAGCTTTCGCGACTGGGGTCGACGCGCGCGATCTCTACACTGGCCGTAGATGACGCGGAAAATTCAGTGCGGCTTGCTCCCGTCACCATCGTCGGCGTCCCACGGGGCGTGGTGTCACCAAACTCTGCAGCGATCCGCACGTCAAGGACAAATTGTTCGCCGATCGGCGTGTGATGGGTGCTGCCGTCGGGAAAAAGCAGTTCCAGCGCTCCGGTGTCGAGAATTTCGCGGGCGTTCCGTCTGGGGAATGATCGGATCGTGGAATCGTTTGCTGCCACATCCGGTGCTGCCTCAATCGCCACATCGAGCACCACGTCGCCGGAATCAGCGCCGCCTGACAGCATGCGCACCGACAGCGCGGGTCGCAGCGTATCCAGAACCGCGACGGCATTGCCGGCCACACGGCCAGACCTCACGGCCGTGCGCGTGCGTACCGCATGGCCGTCGTCCGCAAACGTCGCCGTCGATCCGACGCCGACCAGTGCCACCAGCAATGCGAAGCTGGTTCCCACGGCCAGCAACCGGGTTGCCCAGAGTGGCAACACGCGGAGATAGACACTGCCGACCACCAACGGCGCGGCCACCAATGCCGCGATCGACAGCCACCGGTAGTGGGCGGGCGTCGAGTCGAATGACACACCCATCGTCGTGGTGATTTGCTCGAACAGCAGGCCGACAATAACGAGGCCGATCGGTGTGAGAATCAACGCCGCAACAAAACCGCGTATGCCCCGTGTGAATGACGCCACCAGCGCCGCGCTGAGCAGCCAGTAGAGATACGGCCAGAGTGTGATGGCCGTGAGCGACGCGGCATCTGCGGCGGGCACGTCGAAGCGGACCAGGGCCAGCCATTCTGCGACGCCACCAATCACGAGCACCGTCGCGAGCACCAGAAGTTTGGCCGCAAACACTGCAGCCGGTGAGAGTGGCAACACGCGCCAACTCGCATCGGTTGCGGACGGTGATTGGTCCTGCACCAGCAATGCCATGAGTAGCATCCCCGCGAAGACTGCGACCATCGGTACCGCTCCGCTGCCCAGCAGCGGCGTGTTGTCGGCGCCGAGCGCCGCGACCACGCCGAGCACAGCCGCGAACGCGATGAGCGGCCACTGCAGGCGGCGCAGGTCATTCCTGAACACATGCACGATCTGGGCGAGCGGCGTCATCGCGGGACCCTCGGCAGCGAGTCCAGACCGGACACGCGAAACTCAGGCGTACGAAACTGGTAACGGGCCCGCTCATTCCACTCCACCACAACGAGCCGCGTGCCCGCGCCGAACGAAAGCGGTGCGGCGGGCGTGTCTGGGAGGCCGCTCGTTGAAGGTTGTGGTTTCCATTGCAGGGCGAGATGCATGCGGTGCCACTTCGCACCAAAGATCACCGGCGGGCTGTTGACGCTATGCGTGACCACGGCGCCAACGTCGGTTGCCGTACGCGCTGCCGAATCGAGCAAGAGCAGCGATGGCGCGCGCGACGCTCGCCGAAAGCCGGAGATTTCTCCCAGCGCGTCAACGCTTCGCATCGACTGCACGTGCATCACGGGCTGCGTGATCCCGGGCGCGCGCACCGAATCGAGTAGCGCGATCTTCCGCCCTCGCATGGTGTTGGCCGCGTCGCGTTCAAACGGAAGTTCGGCCGCGTTGACGCCGGACAATACCGAGACGTACCCATCCACGTGGGCCGTGGCGCGTCCGGCGCGCAGATGGGCGGCGCGATCGGCCCGCAGCACGATGGTGGAGCGTCGAAGAGGACTCGCACGATCCCGATCCGACGGTGGCCAGGCGATCGTGCTCTGCGGAACAACCAGCGGATCCTGTAGCAGGTTGACATTCTCCTCCATGGCGCCGAGATGGGCGGACCCGGGACGGCGGAGAAAGCCGTCGATCGCCACGCGCGCCGTATCGCCCTCGGGGAAGGTCAGCAGAATACTGCCGTAGTCCAGCAGAATGCGTTCGATCTCGTCGCCACGATTCACGGCAAACTGAATGCCGACGTCAACCTGTGCAGGGTCGGCGCTCGTTGCACCCAGCACATGGATGGTTGCCGCGAGTTGATACTGATCGGGAAGATATGGCAGGGTGTCGACGCGACTCCTCGGTGTTGCGCTACGCTGCGCCGCGACGATTTGCTCGGCGCCGAACACCGTGACGACACAGGCCGCACACACCCCCAGCAGAACGCGTCGCCGTACGGGGCGCACATAGGTGGCAGCCGCGAATGCCATGCTCGCGATGGCCACCGCCAGCACCGTAAACCCGACGGGGAACCTGCGTCCGCCCACCGAGAGACTGCCATTCGTCCGTACCGGATCGATCCCCAGATTGAGGAGCAGGACGAAGCAGAGTCCGATGGCAACCAACGCGAGAAAGAAGGACTGTATGCTGCGCGTCTGGCTCGCCACCACGGCGGTGATGGCTCCACAGATTGAGAAGGGCGGCACACTGGCGGCCAATGCGGCACGCAGTTGCGCAGCGTCCGGCTGCAGGGCGGAGAGTGCGAGCCACTGCCCCGTGAGGCCCAACAGCAAGAGGCAGACGATCAGCGCGAGCTTCGATGCCAGCACCGCCGTCGGCGAGAGTGGCAACACGCGCCACGACGCACCCTCCGCCGATGGCGATTGCGCCTGGACGGCCGTGATGATGATCAGCCCACTGAGCAGGATCAACGCGTAGGGAAGCCACGACGTGATCTGGTCAGACGCGCCCCCCTGCAGACGATCGACCACGAGCCACGCGATCACGGCGATGTACGCCGCCAGCAACCATCGTGCGTGACGCAGGTCCGTTCGCAGCGAATGCCACAGCTGCCCGCCCCAGGTCATGCGGGCACCCTCACGAAACTCCCGGCCGATTCCATTCCTGAGCGCGGCGCGGTGGACATCGCGACGAAAACCTCACGAAGCGACACGTCGAACACCTCCACTCGGGCATCAGACGGCAACTGCGCACGCAGACGCGCCTCGAGTGTCTCGTCGGCGTCACTCACCAGAAACCGGGTGCGCGCGCCCGACCGCTCCACCTGCATGGCGCCGCGCGGCAGTCGGTCGACGGACACTCCGGCGTCGACGATCTCGACACGCTTGAACCGTGACTGCAGCGATTCCATCGACTCCGACATGGTCATGCGCCCGTCGCGCAAGAGACCCATCCAGTCCACCACCAACTCCACTTCGGCGATATCGTGCGAACAGAGCAGCACGGTCCAGCCTTCCTGTCCCGCGCTGTCGAGAAGACCGCGCACCAGTTCGTCCTTCACTATCACGTCCATGCCGGTGAAGGGCTCGTCCATGAACAGCAACTGCGGGCGGGGGGCGAGTGCGCCCAGCAGCGCCGCCTTCATGGCCGTGCCACGCGAGAGCGCGCCCAGCTTGCGCTTGGGATCGAGATCAAAGCGGTCGCGCAGCGATTGGGCGAGGGCGTGATCCCACGTCGGATAGAGTGGCGCCAGATACGCCTCCCATTCGTCGAGTCGCATCCATGCCGGCAATCGCTGTCCTTCGGCGACATACGCGATGCGTTGTCGATCGGCGACGGACAGGTGGCGCACATCGCGACCCAGCACGTGCGCGCTGCCGTGTGAGGCGCGGCGCATGCCGGCCAGAATCTGCATGAGCGTCGTCTTGCCGGACCCGTTGGGGCCGAGCAGCGCGTACATGCTGCCTTCGGGAACCGTCAGGTCGAGCGCATCAAGCGCCAGCGTTCGGCCGTACCGGTACGACAATGCCTGCGCGACTATCGCGGCCATCGGGTCTCTCCGGGTTGCTTAGTCGTCATTGTGATTGTCCGTGGACGCATCCGCGTCCGCAGTTGGGTCATCGGAACCAAAGAGGGCGTTCCATCGATCATCGATGGCGCGCTGGAGTGCGGCGCGCGCAATACCAAGGCGGCGTGCTTCCACCAGCAACGTTTCCACGTCGTGTTTGAGCAGGTCGCGCTGTTCGCGCGCCGTCGCCTTGCGCGCGCGGGCGACCACCGTCCCCACGCCGGGCAACACTTCCAGCAGCCCATCGCGCACCAATTCGGCCACCACTTTGTGGGCCGTATTCGGATTGATCTTGAGCGCCTGACTCAGTTCCCGCACTGACGGGAACGGCGCGCCCGGCACCAAATCGCCCGACACCACGGCTTTGGTGGCGGCGTAGACGACCTGACGGTAGGGCGATTCCCCAGGGACGAGCGTGACGGCAAACGGGAGCATGGTGTACTATGCCTACTAGTACACCTAAACGTCAAGCACCCGGGCGTTTCGGCCCGGGTGCTCGGTGTCACAGCTCCCGCGTCGATCGGTTGGCGCCTACCGACGACGCACGGGCGGCAGGCGCTTCGTCTCGTGCCACCCCATCAATTGGTTGCGCGAGTCGGGGTAGTTCGGCCCCCACGCGCCTTCGGTCAGAATGGTCTCGCCCGTTTCGCGGCTCACGTGCCACACCTCGGGCGTGGGCCCGGTCTCCATCAACACGCGCCACGTTTCGACGCGTCCGTTGAAGAGCTGCACCGTATCGATGCCTGCCACACGCAGGTTGAGATAGGTGAGGCCCGTTGCTGGGTCGACCTGATTGGGGCTGTCCATCCGCTTCGCGACGACACTTACGCTCGCCTTCCAGTCGGCGGTGAGTCGCGCCGCCTGCAGCAGCAAACGCATGCCGTCGTAACCGGAGACCACCGGCCGCGTGCGGTCGACACGTTTCGGCGTGGAGAACGAATCGATCCGCCGCGTCTGACTCGACGCACCACGCACCGACTGCATGCGTTTCCGGAGCTCGGGCGGCAGCGTGATCTGAAACGTGTTGATGACGATCGAATCGCGATAGTCCTCGCGCTGCGACATGAAGCCACTCACGGTGTGCCGCACCACCGGTGCCAACGTACTGTCCAACACGATCAACGTATCCGCAAACTCGGCGTTCGTGCGAATAGGTTCCGTGCTGACGACGCGCCATGCCGGTCGCCCCTTCCACGTGGTCCTGTCGGTGCGCACCGACACCAACGTGTGTGGCAGCATCTCGTGATAATCATTTGCCGAACTGCGAAGGTAGTTCCGGACTCCGACACGCAGCCGCGACACATCAAGCGACTGGACGGGAGGATACGGCGACGGCCGCGCCGTTGCGGGAGACTGCGCGTATGCCATCGTCGGCCACGGCGACAACAGTTGACGCATCGACCGCTCCGAGTCACTGCCCCCGGCCTCTGTAGTACCACTGGGACTGGGCGGCTTGGCCGGCGCAGCCCCGTTCGCACCGACGACACCGGCTCCCCCCTGCGGGACTGCGTCTCCCGAACGGAACGCGCGCTGCACGCGCGACCAGTTGCCGACGGTGACGAGTACCAATGCAGCCGCCGCGGCGAGAGCCGTCGCGCCGCGCCAAAATCGTCGCGCATCCGAGTCGGTAGTGCGCGCGTCGGCGTGCGGCAGAATGACGCGCCGACCGTGCTCACGATCGGAAAGAATGCGCGTCAACAACGCATCGCTGGCGGTGGCGTGCACAGGCACCGCGCGTGCACGTGCCAGGAGCCGTCGGTCGTCCTGCACGAGCGCACGGCAGCGCGCGCACGTGGCGAGGTGGTCGAGCGTTCGTCGATGCGCGCCGCTGGTGTCATCGACCTCATCGGTCTCGTCGCGAATGGCGGCACGCAGCAGTGCACGGTCGGTCGGATGCAGTAGCATCATGGAGTTCCACCAAGTTGAGTTCGCAGCTGGCGCATCGCGCGCACCAGCCGCACTTCCGATGCGCCGGCGCTGATGCCGAGCATCGCACCGATCTCGGCGTGCGAGTACCCCTCGAGCACTTTCAGAACGAAGACGTCACGCAGGGTGGTTGGCAGCGCACCAATCGCGTCCTCCACCACAACGGCGTCAGACGGGACGTCACGGGAGATCGCCGTGACCACCGTGTCATCCACCGATTCCTCACGTCGCTGTCGCGTACGTCGACGCTGCATCAGTGAGACACGGGCGGTCACCTGCCGCAACCACGCCGAGAACCGACCGCGCTCATCGTAGCGCCGGATCGCTTCCGGCAATCCGACAAACACATCGTGAACAACATCTTCCGCGTCGGCACTGCTTCCCGTGAGCCGATACGCGAGCAACAGCAACGCCGGCGCCTCGCTTCGATAGCAGCGGGCAATGGCATCGGGGTCGCCAGCGCGAAGGCCGGCAATCAGCGGCGACAGTGCGTCAGCAGGTTCTCGTGTGGCGTGCATTGCATCCGAGTGTGTGAGAAGGCAGTCCCATCTACAATGCCACAAGAGCGCAAATCCCTACACGTGCGTCCTCATTGTCCAGCCAGCTACACGTTCTCTTGCTTGACGGACGGACCGGAAACACGCAGTGTCCTTCAGCGGCATCGTGTGCGATCACCGTTTGCGGAGGCTTGTCATGTCGTCTCGTTCGCTGGCACTCCATTTAGGTATGGCGGCCCTCGCGGCCATCGCTCCAATCGCCTCCGCTCAGCAGCCGCCGAAAACGGCAGCCACGGCCCGTCCGGCGACATCGCCATCGAGCTCGACTGTGCAGTACGTCAAGGTGGTTGGCGTCGACTACAGCTTCACCTCCCCGGATGCATCGCCGGCCGGCATCGTGACATTCAACCTCGTCAATAGCGGCAGCGATCTGCACGCGATGGCGGTTTTTGAATTGCCGGCGAATCATACGCTGCGCGAGTTTCTCGACCAGTACCATTCGCAAGGCATGATCCCAGCGTGGATGGTCGGTCTTGGCCAGACCACCACGATCGCGCCGCAGGCCGAGACGTTTCTCACCGTGCGCATGAAGCCGGGCCGCTATATCCTGGCGTGTCTGATTCCTGCGCGCGATGGCCGGATGCACACGGAAAAGGGGATGGTCAAGCTCTTCACGGTGAAGTAGCCGACCAAGCAGGCGGGCAGGCGTACGGGCCGTACGCGTACGGCCGGTCAGCTGTATTGCGGAAGTGGCGCGCCGGGATGCCACTGCATCTCGGCGAGGCGCTCCATCAAATCAAGTACGCGCTCGCGTTCCACGTGCACGCCCAGCACCAGTAAGTCACCAGGCTGCGCCCACGCGAGCGCCATCTGTACACCCGTCAACTCACCGTCGGCATCATCAATGCGCGACGACGGCGCCCCTGCTGCGGTGAGCCCTTCACGGAGGCGCGCGGGGATGTCTCCCGCCTCGCGTCCCCGCAGCATGGCCGGCATCTCCTTGATGATGACGCGGTCAAACGCCTGCGTGGCCCACGCGGCCGCCCCGAGTGCGCGCAGCTGTTCATCATCACGGTTGCCCGCCTGTCCAAGCAGCAACAAGCGTCGACGGGCCGGCAGCGCAGCCGCCGTTCGGCACAACGACGCAATTCCGTCAGGATTGTGCGCGTAGTCCATGACAATTGTGACGCCCGCCAGCTCACGCAGCATCAGGCGTCCGGGGTTGTCGGATCGCGCCGATCCGAACGACTGCAACGTGGCACGAATCGCGTGGTGCGGGACGCCCAGATTGCTCGCCACGAGCGCCGCGCCGGCCACGTTGGCGATGTTGTGCGTGGCTGTTCCGCGCAGTGTAATCGGCATCTCCCGGACGTCGCCGAGATCGTGCATGCGGCCCGCGTCGAAGAGCACCAGGCGGCTGTCGTCGGTGATGACGTAGGAACGCCCGTTGGTTGCGAGCGTCCGTGCGCGATGGCCCGGTTGCACACTGAACCACGAGATCTGCGAAGCGATCTCCGCACACGCGGGCGACGCCGCCATGGATACGAGCGAGGCATCATCGGCATTGAGCGTCAACGATGCTCCAGGGCGCAGTGCGCGGGCCACGATCGCCTTGACGCGCGCCAGATCGGCGAGCGATTCCACACCATACTCGCCGAAGTGATCCGCCGAGATGTTGGTGATGATAGCCGCATCCGCCACCGAAACCGCCAACCCGCGGCGCAGCAGCCCGCCGCGTGCCACTTCGAGCACCGCCGCCTGCACCCGCTGGTCACTGATGACGCGGCGCGTACCGCCAGGTCCCGTGAAATCTCCCTGCTCGAGTTGTGTATCGTCCACCCACACGCCGTCGCTGCAGCACCACCCGGTGACGCGCCCCGACGCGCGCAACATGGCGGCCAGCACGCGTACCGTGGTGGTCTTGCCGTTCGAACCGGTGACCAGCGCGAGCGGCACATCGTGCGAGCCATCCCAGGCCTCATCGAACTCCGTCGACTCATCCAGTGGCGTATCGGCATGCACCACGAGGTGCACGCCTTCGCCACTGCCGACGGAGCAACTGGCGTCGTCGAGTGAGAAGCAGAGCGCACGGTCGCGCGCGTATTGCTGAATGGCGACGACATGCGGCAGGGTCTGTCGTTCGCGTGTATACGACTCGCGCAGCGTCGCCGTCGCGTCGGCAGCGGCAGATCCCGACACCGATGCTTCCGCGGCAACCCACGCATACTCCGACAGGTCGCTGGCCGTGAGCAGACCATCGACGGGCGCGGTCAGAAAGAGATTCGCGCTCGCCGACGCCCGCAGTACCACCGTGGCCACCTGCGTCCATCCCAGCGCGGTGGTCAGGCGCGCAACTTCTCCCGGCCACCGGTCGACCGCGAGCGCGCCCGCGGCGTCGTGGCACACGACTTCCAGTACGGCACCTGGCCGTTCACTGAACAGATTCGGTCCGAAGAGCCGACGTGAACTCAGTATCGTCGGAGCGAGATACTCCGACGTCATGGCTCAGTCGCTCGCTTCGGGCGCCAGAATGACACCTCGTTCATCACGAACCAACACGAGGTCGTCCGACGCGGTACTCCACCGTGCTGGCGGTGTCTCCACCGGCGACATCACGGGCGTTTGCATATCGGCAACGGGAGTGGCCTTCGCCGGTGCGAGGTCATCGGCCGGCGCAACTTCGAGCACTTCCTGCCGCGGAACAGCGCGCGCGGCGCGGGGCGCCGGTACCACCAGGACGGAGTCGTCCGGGCGGAAGTTGGTGATCTGCTTCCATCCACGCGCGAGCGCATCGGCAAAGATGAGCAGCAGATCGCCGGTACGCGCCATGCGCAGCGCGGCCTCGATCGCCTGCTGTTCATCCACGATCATCGTGATGCGACTGTCGTCGATCCCACCGGCCTTGAGCCCCTCCACCAGCATGCGCGGCACATCGTCATCGCCGCGTCCTCGCAGCGGATCGTCACGGCGACAGATGTAGTGATCGAACGCTGCCGAGGCGGCCACCGTCGCAATCGCGTGAATATCCTCGTCGCGGCGATCGCCCGGCGCGGACAAGACGCAGATGCGGCGTCCCGCGGGCTTCATGCGATTGACGAGATCGCACAAGGCGCCGACAGCGTGGGCATTGTGCCCGTAATCGAAGAGTACCTTGAACGGATGTTCGTCGTACACGTTGAGCCGGCCAGGCGCCTGGAAGAACGTGGTATCGAAGGTGCGGAGCCCGTGCCGAATGTCCTCGAGCCGCACGCCCATCGCAAACGCCATGGCCGCGGCAAACATCGCGTTCTGCACATTGAACGTGGCGCGACCTTCCAGCGTGGCCGGAATGAGGTGTGTCCACAGCAGCGGGATATGCGCCCCACGATCGTAGATCGTGATCATCTGCCCGTTCACACCCGCTTCGAGTGCGATCGCGCGCCCGCCCGCACGAATGTGCTCGCGCACGAGATCGTGCGCCGGGTCCATGGTCACGTA
>Ga0075163_10011947_pt1 | contig 11312 bp, 6 predicted proteins | sample JI1023141ADNA_FD_71478 | JGI IMG/M metagenome (GOLD analysis project Ga0075163, IMG submission 71478) | Wastewater effluent complex algal communities from Wisconsin, to seasonally profile nutrient transformation and Carbon sequestration -... | ecosystem: Engineered > WWTP > Effluent > Algae...
TATCGCCGACGACCGCCCCGGTCGCGTGGGGGATCGACGAGCCCGCGCCGAAGACGTCCATCCAGTGCGCGATCACGCGCGCGCTGTCGACGCCGACGTAGACGTGCGCCTCGTACCGCGGGGGGAGCTGTTCGTCCCGCATCCGCAACACCACGAACCGGTGGTCGAGCGCGCGCTCCGCCTCGAGGGTGTATTTGACCGAGTCGCCCTGCACGACCCCCACCATCTGCCAACGGCCCTCGAGCCGCGAGAGGAGGGCCTCCGCCCTGGCCGCGTGACCGGCGTCCGCGGCCGCCCCGACCGTCTGCGCCCCGAGGGACGCGCCGACGGGACCGACACCGATCGCGAGGACCATCCCCAGGAGACCGAGGGCGTATCGCATGGATGGAAAGTGGTGCGTCCGGCCCCGCGGGGGCAATATTCCCGCATGACGAAGACTGCCCTGCTCCGCTCCGGCGCCGCGCTCGTCGCGGGCGCCCTCCTGCCGCTCGCCGCCGCGCAGGCTCAGCGCGCCCGCCCCGCCGCACCGACCGCCGCGCCGCCAGCCGCCCCCGCGTACGACCCCACCCTCTATGTCTCGGGCACCGCCACCGCCCCGCTCTTCAAGTCGCTGCGCTGGCGCAACGTGGGACCCGATCGCGGCGGACGCGTCGACGCCGTCGTCGGCGACCTCGCCAAGCCCTTCCTCTTCTACATGGGCTCGGTGAACGGCGGCGTCTGGCGGACCACCACCGGCGGCCAGACCTGGCAGAACATCACCGACGGCAAGACCGACATCTCGTCGGTCGGCGCGATCACCGTCGCCCCGAGCGACCCGAACGTCATCTACGTCGGGACCGGCGAGTCGCAGCTGCGCGAGGACCTCACCTTCGGCACCGGGATGTACCGCTCCACCGATGCCGGCCAGAGCTGGCAGCACCTCGGCCTCGTCGATGCGCAGCAGATCACCGACATCATCGTCGACCCGCGCGATGCCGATCGCGTCTACGTCTCCGCCATCGGCCACGCCTTCGGCCCCAACCGGGAGCGCGGCGTCTTCCGCACGCTCGACGGCGGACGGACGTGGAAGCAGGTCCTCTTCGTCGACGACTCGACCGGCGCGCAGGACCTCGCGATCGATCCGTCCAATCCCCGGATCCTGTACGCCTCGTTCTACAAGTTCCAGCGCACGCCCTGGTCGATGCTCGCCGGCGGCGGCCGGAGCGGCCTCTGGAAGACGACCGATGGCGGCGAGACCTGGACCGAGATCTCCCGGAACCCAGGGATCCCGCGCACGCCGCTCGGCAAGATCGGCATCGACGTCTCCCGCGCGAACCCGCGCCGCCTCTACGCGAGCATCGAGGCCCCCGACTCCACCGGCGGCTTCTTCCGCTCCGACGACGCCGGGGCGACCTGGGAGCGCATGAACGACGATGCGCGCATCTGGGTCCGCAACTGGTACTACTCCACCGTCACCGCCGACCCGAAGGACGAGAACACGGTCTACGTGATGAACCTCTCCGTCCTCAAGTCGATCGACGGCGGCCGGACGTTCACCGAGATCGACGCGCCGCATGGCGACATGCACATCCTCTGGGTCGACCCCAATGACCCGCGGCGCATGATCCTCGGCAACGATGGCGGCGCGACGGTGAGCTTCGACGGCGGCGCCACCTGGTCGAGCCAGCACAACCAGCCCACCGCGCAGTTCTATCACGTCAACACCGACGACCAGTTCCCCTATCGCATCTACGGGGCCCAGCAGGACAATTCGGCGATCTCCATCGCCTCGCGCAGCGACTACGGCGCGATCGGCGAACGCGACTACTTCTCCGTCGCCGGCTGCGAGAACGCGACGATCGCCATCGACCCGCGCGACCCGAACATCACGTACGGCGGGTGCTACCTCGGCCAGTTCTCCCGCTACGACCATCGGGCGCGGCAGGAGCGCGACATCTCCGTCACCGAGATCAACTGGGACGGCTACGCCGCGAAGGACGTGCGCGAACGCTTCCAGTGGACCTTCCCCGTGCTCGTCTCGAAGCACGATCCGCGCACGCTCTACGTGACCTCACAGCACGTCTGGCGCTCGCGCACCGAGGGCGCGAGCTGGGAGCGCATCAGCGGCGACCTCACGGCCAACGACCCCGCCACGCTCGGGCGCACCGGCGGCCCGATCCACGGCGAGATGACCGGCGCCGAGTGGTACGGGACGATCTACGCCTTCGCCGAATCGCCCGTGCAGAAGGGCGTCCTCTGGGCCGGCTCCGACGACGGGCGCGTGCACGTCTCGCGCGACGAGGGCGCCACGTGGCAGGACGTCACGCCCCCGGGGTACGGCCGCTTCACGCGGACCGCGCATATCGATGCGTCGCCGCACGACGCGGGAACGGTCTACGTCGCGGCCAACCGCTACCAGCAGGACGACTTCGCCCCGTACCTCTGGAAGAGCAGCGACTACGGGCGTACCTGGACGCGGATCGTCACCGGCATCCCGCGCACCGCCTACACGCGTGTCGTGCGCGAGGACCCTCGGCGCCGCGGACTGCTCTATGCCGGGACCGAGTACGGCGTGTGGGTCTCGCTCGACGACGGCGCGACCTGGCAGCCGCTCCAGCTCAACCTCCCGCGCGTGAGCGTGCGCGACCTGCGCGTGCAGGGGAACGACCTCATCGCCGCGACCCATGGCCGCGCCTTCTGGGTCATCGACGACCTCTCGCCGGTGCGCCAGCTCGCCGACAGCGTGCGGTCGCGGTCGGCGCACCTCTTCCAGCCCGCCACGGCCGTGCTCTTCGGCGCGGGTGGCGGCGGTAGCTTCACCGGGGCCAACCCGCCGACGGGTGTCGTGGTGGACTGGTACCTCCGCGACCTCCCCACCGCGAAGGCGCGTCTCGAGTTCACCGACGCGCAGGGAACGGTGCTCCGCCGCTTCGCCAGCGCGGACTCGGCGGTGCACGCCGACAGCCTCTCCTTCGCGCCCGCCGACTCGATCGTTCCGCTGCGCCGGGGCACGAACCGCTTCGTCTGGAACCTCCACTCCACCGCGGCCCCGCGGCTGCCCAACACCGTGATCGACTACGGCACCCTGCGCGGCCCGTCCGTCCCGCCCGGCGAGTACGGCGTGCGGTTGATCATCGGCGCCGACACGCTCGCGCGCCGCTTCACCGTCGTCGCCGATCCGCGCGTCACGTCCACGCCGGCCGACCTCGTGGCGCAGTACGCCGCCGCCCGCCGCACGATCGACCGCCTCCAGTCGGTGGTGGACCACGTGAAGCGCGCCGAGGACCTGCAGGCGCAGCTCACCGACCGCGCCAAGCGGGCGGCGGACCCGGCCGTGGTCACGATGCTCACCGACTCGGCCAACGCGGTCCGCAGGAAGATCGAGGCAGTGCGCGCCGAGCTCTACGAGGTCGGGTGCCACGTCGACCAGTGCACGCTCGACATGCCGACCAAGCTGTACAACAAGTACATCACGCTCAACATGCAGCTGCAGTCGGGTGCGTACGCGCCCACGAAGCAGCACGGGGAGATCTACCAGACGCTCACGACGCAGCTCGATGCGCAGCTGAAGGAGCTCGAGCGGATCGAGAGTGATGAGTTGGCGCGCTTCAATGCGTTGCTGGAGAAGCACGGATTGCCTGCGGTGCACGTGCCGGCGCGGAAGCCGATCGCATGAGGCCGGCCGGGACTTCGGCGCTCGCCCTCGGGCTTGGCGTGGCGTGCGGTCTGGCGCTCGCGGGCGCGCCGACCGCCGCACCTGCGCAGGGCGTCGATCCCATCCTCGTCCGCGGACGGCGCGCCGACGTCCTCGTGCATGCACCCGCCGCGCGCGACTCGGCCGCCGATGCCGCGCGCCTCGCGCATCTCGTCGCCGGTTGCCGGCTCGCGATGGAGATCCACCCCGCCGACAGCGCCGATTTCGTGTCGCGGCCCGCCCCACCGTTCCCGCTCGACGTCTGGCAGGTGCGCGACGCGATCGTGCTCCTCGTGCTGCCGGCCGCCGAGCGGCTGGTGGATTGCGACGACCCACGCACGCAGGCCGCGCTCGCCCCCATCCGCGGACTCCGCGTCACGCTCGATACGACCTACGCCGACAGCCGCGACATCGGCGAAGTCATCGTGCGCCGCGGCGAAGAGGTCCTGCGGCCGATGGTCGTGGAGCGCCACGCGGTGCGGCGACTCGGCGCGGGTGGCTTCCGCACCCCGCGCGACGCCTACCTGCGGCTCGCGTTCGATCGGGCGACGCTCGACCCCGGGCCGACGGGCGTCAGCGATGACCTCAGCGTCGAGGTGCGCTCCCCGAGTGGCGAGGTCGGTGAGCGGATCGCCCTGCCCTGGGTCGCCGTGCGCGTCGCCTGGGAGTCGTCGCTCGCCGCGCGCCCCGTCCTCGGGGCGACCGTGGTCGCGCCGGTCGCACTGCGTGCTCCCGCCGATCCGCGACTGGGCGCCCTGCACGCCGCCTACGGGGCCGGCGAACAGGAGCGCGTCGTGCAGCTTGCCGTGCCGCAGTTCCTCGGCGCGCCGATCGACGGGGCCGTGCGGCGCGATGCGCGCCTGCGCGCGACACTCGCACTGCTTGCCCTCGGCGACACCGCCTCCGCGCGCGTCGTGGGCGCGACGCTGCTCCAGGACGCTCCCTGCCTGACGTTCGATCCGGCGGCCGCCGAGGGGGCACGCACCGTGCTCGCCGGGCTGCGCCGTCCGACCGCGCGGTGCGAGGCACAGTCCACCCGCCGCACCCTGCTGCGTGGCGCCCTGTTCCCCGGCTTCGCGCGTCCGGGGACGGGGGCGCGGATGGACACGCGTCTCCTCGTCGCGCTCGGCGCCTTCGGCGCGACGGTGGCCGCCGTGCGCCTGCACGCCGTCGCGCACGAGCGCTACGACACCTATCTGGCCTACCAGGCGCGCGTGGTCGCGCCCAACGAGATCAACACCGACATGCAGAAGCTCCATCGGGAGGCCGAGCGGGCGCGCCACGCCTCGGTGACCGTCGGGACCATCGGCACGGCGATCTGGGTCGGGCAGGGACTCCTCGCGCTGCGCCGCGAGCGGGCCTTCGCGGCGGAGCTCGCCGCGGTGCAGGACCTCGGGCGCGCGCGCGTCGTGCGGCTCGCGCCGAGCGTGGGCCCGTCCGCGCTCGGCCTCACGCTCTCCTACACCTGGTGAGGCGCCTCATGCGACCCTCGCACTCCGCGCGCCGGACGATCGCGCTCGCGCTCATGACGGCGGCGTGCGCCGCGTCGTGCTATGACGGCCCGTTCGCGCACGCGAATCCCAACGACCCCGGGGCGCGCTTCACGATGCGACTCGAGTCCGACCGCGACACCGTCTCGCCGAGTCATCCGGCGGTGCAGTACACGCTGGTGACCGAGCCGGCGATGCCGGGGTACGCCCCGATCTGGTCGGTGAGCATCGATACGATGATCGTGCATCTCGAGAACGGCCGCTTCACGCTCAACGAGCCGCCCGAGGTCTTCCAGACGGTGCAGGTGACCGCGCGCTTCATGAGCCGCGCGATCACCACTTCCTTGGTGATGGCGCCGACGCCCTGAGGGACGTCGGCGCCACCACCGTGGTGCTGCCACTCACATCGCGATCCGCCCCATCTGCTGCCGGATCTTCTCGAGATACTTCTTGAAGAACTGCTTGTGGATGTCGTTCATGTCGATCTCGCGACCCTGGATGTACGACTGCTCGACGTTCGAGGTCATGTCCAGCGGCGTCCCCGTGGTGATGAGGAGCGTGGCCTGCTTCCCCACCTCGAGCGAGCCCACCTTGTCGGCGATGCCCATGAACTCGGCGGCGTTGATCGTGACCGCCTTCAGCGCCTCCTCCTCGGGCAGGCCGAAGGCCACCGCGACGCCCGCCTCCCACGGCAGGCGATAGCTGTAGAGGCCGCCCGAGCCACCGGCGATGGCGAATCGCACTCCGGCGGCGAAGAGCTGCGCGGGCGCGTTGTACCGCCCGTCATACCCCTCGGAGTTGCGGTCCGGCGCGGCCATCGTGGACGTGAGGATGACCGGCACGTTCTCCGCCTTCAGGCGCTCGGCCACGTAGATGGCGTCGCGTCCGCCGCGGATGACGAGGCGCACGCCCTCCTCCTTCGCCCAGGTGATCGCGTCGTTGATCTGCGCGACGCCCTCGGCGGCCACCACCACGGGGATCTCCCGGTTGAGCGCCGGGATCATCGCGGCGTAGCGCGTGTTGGTCGTCACCGTCTGCCCCGCCGCCACGGCGTCGCGATACGCGCGCGCCTCGGCGAAGTAGTCCTTGATCGCCTGCACCTGCTCGGCGTAGGTCTTGGGCGCCGGCTGCGGTCGCCCACCGAAACCGCCCGGGGGGCCACCGCCGCCGAACCGACGCGGCCGCGCGTTCGGGTCGGGCCACGCCACGTTGAGCGCCGCGGCGCCCTTCATCGACATCTCCTCCCATGTCCAGCCCTCGAGGGACATCGCGGAGGAGAGCCCCGAGATCACGCCACCCTCCGGCGTGCTGAACGCGACGAGCACGCCCGCGGAGCGCGTGGTCCCGATGTGTCGGCTCTCGGCGTTCACCGCGACCTCGGCGCGCACGTTCGGATTGAAGTCCCCGAGCTCGGTGATGTCATTGGAGACCTCGACCGATCCGATCTCCGTGATGCCGACGGTGCTGTAGGCGTCGACGAGTCCCGGGTAGATGTGCTTCCCGGTCAGGTCCACGACCTTCGCGCCGCGGGGCACGGCGATCTCCGCGCCGCCGATCGCGGTGATCTTGCCCGCCTCCATCACGATCGTACCGTTCTGGATCACGCCCTTGGTGACGGTATGGATCGTGGCCCCGCGCAGCACCACCGGCTGCGTCTGGGGCGCCGTCGGCGTGAGGACCTGCGCGGCCGCGCGCGTCGGGGTCAACAGGAGCGGGGCGGCACTCGCGAGTGCGAGCGCCATCGCGCCGGACGCGATGCGGTACAGCCGTGGCCGCCCTGCGCGGCGCGTCGTGCTCTCGGTCCCGGTCATGGTCGGTGTCATGGTGAGGGTCATGGTCAGTTGTGCTCCGGCGGACGGCCACGGGCCGGGCCCGCGCCGGTCGGCGCGTCCGGGGTGCCGGCGGAGAGGATGGCCTGGAGCAGCTGCGCCCGCTGCGTCGCGATCTCGGTGCGGAGCCGCGCGTCCTCCTCGAGCGAGAAGTACTTGCGGCCATCCACCCACGTCTGCTCGGCGCGCGTGAACTGCGAGAGCGGGTTCCCGCTCCAGATCACGAAGTCGGCGTCCTTGCCGGCCTCGAGCGAGCCGACGCGGTTGTCGATCGCGATCGCCCGCGCGGCCTGGTTCGTGACCGTCGAGAGGGCCTGCACCTCCTCGACGCCCGACCGCAGGAGCTTGCCGGCCTCCCAGTTCATGCGCGTGGAGATCTCCGCGTCGTCCGAGTGCAGCGACGTCACCACGCCCGCCTCCATGAGGAGGCGCGCGTTGTAGGAGGTCGCATCATAGGATTCGAGCTTGAACGCGCCCCAGTCGCTCCAGACCACCGCGGCGACGCCGGCGTTCTTGAGCTCGGTGGCGATCTTGTACGCCTCGACGCCGTGCTGCAGCGTCTGGATCCGGAAGCCGAACTCCTCCGCCAGGCGCACGAGCGCGAGGAACTCGTCGGCGCGATAGCCGTGCGACGACACGAGGAGCTTCTGGTTCAGGATGTCGAGGATCGCCTCCATGCGGAGGTCACGCCGCGGCGGGATGCCCTTCTTGTCGGACGCCTCCCACGCCTTCCATTCCTTCTCGTAGTCGCGCGCGGCGAGGAAGTGGTCGCGGATGATCTCCTGCACGCCCATGCGCGTGTTCGGATAGCGGTTGGGGCTGCGCTTGGGGTTCTCGCCGAGCGCGAACTTCACCGTGCGCGGCGGGTTCTCGAAGCGCTGCTCGTCCGGCAGCATGCCCCAGCGGTTCTTCACGTAGACGTTCTCGCCGCCGATCGGATTCGCCGAGCCGTGCTTGACCATCTGCATGGTGAGACCACCGGCGAGCTGCCGGTACATCCAGATGCTGTTGTGCGTGAGCACATCTCCCATCCGCACTTCGGGGACGATCGCGAACCCGCTCTCGTTCACCGAGGTCACACCGGTGTGCGAATGCGGATCGATGAGGCCCGGCGTCACGTGCTTGCCGGTCGCGTCGATCACCACCGCGCCACGCGGCGCCACGAGCCCCTTGCCCACCTGCACGATCTTGCCGGCGCGCACCAGCAGGTCCGCGTTCTCCATCCGCCCCTGCGGTCCCTGGGTCCACACGGTGGCGTTGCGCACGAGGACGACGGCGGGCTGCTCGGGGATCGACGCGCGGCCGTACTCCATCATCGGGCGGATGAACGGCAGGTCGATCTGCGGGACGCGGCGCGCGACGGTCCCGCGCGCCGGCCCTTCGTAGACCTCGGTCCGCTTGCCGCGGAACGCCGGGTCGGTGCCATTCGGGAGCGACGTCCACCCGAAGACCTCCTCACCGCTCACCGAGCCGGACATGAGGACGGTCCCCTCGTAGCCGAGCTGGTCACCGGCGAACGTCACCTCGAGACGTCCCGTCTCGGCGATCACGCGGGCCGACGCGAGGTTGATGGCGCGACGCCCTTCGCGTTCGATGCTCCCGCGGATGCGGTTCAGCGGGCCTTCGAGGACGAGCGTGGCATTGAAGCCATCCGCATCGGTCGAGACGATGGCCCAGGTGCCGCGCGGATCGACCTGCGGCGGCCGGGTCACGCCGTAGCGCGCGCCCTGCACCCACACGTCGCGGATGGTGGCATCCTGCGTGAAGAGGTCCCCGTCCGTGACGATGAGGTTGGCGACCTTGCCCACCGCGATGGTGCCGTGCGTGCGCTCGATGCCGAGCCAGGTGGCCGGCACCGTGGTGAGCGCGGCGAGCGCCTTGTCAGGGGCGAGGCCGCGCGAGACGGCGACGCGGAGGTTGGGGAGGAACTGCGTGAGCGTGGAGAGCCCGTCGGTGGTGAGGGCGAACGGCACGCCCGCCGCGGAGAGCTGCGCCGGGTTGGTCGGCGCGAGGTACCAGTGCCGCATCTGCGCCAGCGAGACGTTGAGCGCCAGCTCGGGACTCGACACGTCGGGCGCGTCCGGGAAGTTGAGCGGGACGATCAGCGGCTGCGTGCGGCCCTTCAGCACGTCGATCAGCCGGTACTCCATGCCGTTGCCGCGGAACCACGGCGTGAGCTTGTAGTCCTTGGCGAGCGTGAAGGCGCGGAGGTACTCCTCCTCGCTCTCGGTCTGGAAGAGCACCGCCTGCTTGCCCTGCACCGCGGCGGCGAGCGCCCCGAGGGCCTCGCTCCGCTCCGGCGGCAGCACCGAGCGGCCGCTCGCCTCATACGCGGCGTTGGCGCGGATGTACCACTCGGCGTCCATGAACGTCTGTCGCATGAGGGCGACGGTCCCCATGCTCGAGTTGGGATACATCCCGCCGAGCTGGAACGAGCGGTTGAAGCCGACGGCCTGCAGCAGGTCGGCGCGCAGGACGCGCTCCCGCACGCCGGCGTCGCTCAGGTTCACCACCGACGCGGTGCCGCGGAAGATGCCCTGCTTGGGCACCGCGAGGGCGGCCCCGAAGCCGAGCGAGCGCAACGCCACGCGCCGGGTGGAATCGTCCTTCATGCTCGCGGTGGTGCTGAACCAGGCGCGCACCTGCGGGTTCCAGTGCGTCGGCCCGACATCGCCGCCCTGCGGCACCGCGTCCATGCCGAGGTCGGCATGGGCGTCGATGAAGCCCGGGTAGATGGTCTGGCCCTTCAGGTCCCAGATCCGCGCGCCGGCCGGCGGCCGAAGGTTCTTCCCCACGGCGGTGATGACGCCGTTGCGGATGACGACGGTCGCGCTGTCGAGCACCTGCCCGGGCGACGTGACGACGCGTGCGCCGACGAGGGCGTGGAAGCCGGTGCCGGCGTCGCGAAGCCCGGTCACGGGCTCGGTGCGCGAGGATTGCTGGGCGCCGAGTCCGCCGGCCGACAGTGCGCCGGCGAGCAGGAGGCCGAGGCTCAGGAGCGTGCGGGAAGCTCTCACGAGGTACTCCGTGGGAGACGGCCGTTGCCGCAGGACGGCCGTCGAGGGAACGAGAGGACTGGCGCCTGCATCGCCTGAACGCGCGTCGTGCGTGACGCGACTTATAGAATGGGCTTACGGACCGGGGGACGCAAACGCTGGGGGGAGGACGTCGATATCACTTTGTGCCGTCTCCCCTCCCGAAGCGCCCGGGTCGCGGCGAGCATTCCCTTCGTGCGGCGCGTTCCTCGCCGCGCGAACTCGTACGCGCTGCCCAGAGCAAACCCGTCGAAAGGCGGGGACGCAGAGCCACGGGGCTTCGCCGTCGTCATCGACGGCATGCCAGCCGGGTCGCCAGCCTCCTCGACCAGTACGCTGGTCACCCGCTGGCGGCCCCGCATCACGGGACCTCCGGCGGGCCACACCCCCGGAGGTCCTCATGCCGTTCAAGCACAAGTTGTCGCGCCGCCTCGCGGCGCTCTACGTCACCTGCATCACAGCGCTCGCCGTCGGGTGCGCTGACGCCCCCACCAGCAACGCCGATGCGGTGCCGACGCGCTCCGAGGCACTGGATCCCGCGCTCGCGGTGAGCACCAGCAGCGCGATCGGCCAGCGCATCTCCGCCGACAGGTGGGTGCAGGTCTTCTCGCTGGCGTCGCGGCGCTCGCGGCAACTCGGCAGGCAACGCGGCGGCACGCAGGGCACGATCGTCGACGGCCCGAGCGCGATCACCAGCAGCGACCCGTACCCGCTCTTCCTCGTGAACTTCGACTCCGGTGTGGACGGCTGGGTCCTTGGCGCCTATCTCAGCCTCCTCGCGCCGCTCCCCGCCCCGACACCCACTCCCACCCCGACGCCGACGCCAACGCCGGCGCCCGTCGCGAGCATCACGCTCACGCCCGCGAGCGCGACCGTGGCGATCGGCGCGACGCAACAGCTCGCCGCGACGCTCCGCGACAGTGCCAGCACCGTGCTGACCGGGCGCACCGTCACATGGACAAGCACCAACAACGCCGTGGCGACCGTGAGTGCGAGTGGCACCGTCACGGGCATCGCGACCGGTACCGCGACCGTGACGGCCTCGAGTGAAGGGCGATCGGCGACGGCGGCGATCACCGTGCCCGCGCCGCCCGCACCACCGGGCGTGAGTGCCGCGAACTTCGCATCGCGCTGGGGGACGGCGACGGGGGCGACGCAGAGCGCCTTCCTCGACACCGGCAGTCCGACCCCTTGGGGCTTCGTCTGCTGCTCCAGCAACACCAACACCACCGTCACGACCGCGGCCGCGCTCGGCCTGCAGCAGTGGCCGGCCGGCAGCAACGTG
>Ga0075163_10011949_pt1 | contig 11312 bp, 18 predicted proteins | sample JI1023141ADNA_FD_71478 | JGI IMG/M metagenome (GOLD analysis project Ga0075163, IMG submission 71478) | Wastewater effluent complex algal communities from Wisconsin, to seasonally profile nutrient transformation and Carbon sequestration -... | ecosystem: Engineered > WWTP > Effluent > Algae...
AAGCAGGGGTTTCGTGCTTCGTATGACAGGAAAGTGCTAAATTTAAAGTTCAGTTCTTCGTATGAAGTTTAGTGCTAAAAATCCCTGCCTGCGTGTAGCTGCAAACCGTTACATCCCATTAAAATATAAACACCTTCAAAATTAATAACACTTAAAATTTTTAAAAGATGACAGATGAGCAACTAACAATCATTGTGGAAACCATTAAAGGTTTGGAATTTCCTGATAATTGGATTACCCATAATGCTACAAATGAGCTGTTACAAAAAATTCTAGACAAACTAGAAAGTATAGAAGATTTAATCTCTGATAGAATTGAGTAAATCTTCGGTAGATTTATTAACACTTCTTCTATATTCTGTAATTATATCTTTTAACAGATTAACTAATTCTTGATCTGTTAAATCTAATTCTATTGCTTTTTTAACTAAATTTTTAATATCCATTTTTTTAACTTTTTAACTTTTATATAATATGACACCTGAAGAATTAACATTAATTAGACAACTTATTACTGAGATACAAAACTTAACAAGTGAAGTCTCAAAAATTAAAGTTGCAGTTAGAAATATATCTAACAATGATAAAGGAGCTAACCCTCATTTTTATCAGAATTAATTACTGAGTGATATTGCTCAGCAAGCAACCTGTTACCAAAATCTTGTACTAGTTTAATTTTAACATGTATATCTAGATCTTGGTCTATAATACTTTTTACAAATTCTGAAAATTTCTCTTTCATTTTTAACTTTTTAAATTTTTATAATAAAACATTATGACAACAGTAACAGTAATTCCACCAAAAGGCAGTGAAAACAATCCATTAGGTCAAGAAGTTGTAAAACTTGCATCTGAACAATTAATAAAAGTTAGGCACAATGATTTAAAAACTAAACTTGAAAAAATTAATTGCCAACAACACCCTGACATATTAACAAATATATCATTAACAATTGATGGTGATAATGTAATACCATTTATAGATCCTTGTTGTTCATCATTCTTTGAAACCCTTAAAATTGCTATTAGTGAAATCAATAATATTTGAAAAATCAAACAACAACATTGGTAACAATTTTAAATCCCATTCATCGTTTTTTATTTTATCATCTATAAAAAACTGTACAACAAAACTTTTTTCTTTAAAACCAAGAAATACAACTTTTTCTATTGGTGGAGCTGTTAATTTATCAAGTTTTTCTGAAATTCTTAAACTTTTAACAACTTCTAAATTATCATTTTCTAAAACCATTTTTTTTTTTAGCCTTTCAAAAAAGACCAGTTAATTAATAAATATATATATATAATTTAAAAACGAGATGTAACAACGTTTAGCACGCAATTTTTCTTATCAGAAAAACAGCGGCTAGACTAGACGTTAGGTCACATTAAAAAAGAAACAGAAGTATTTAATAACATTAACCTTTTAAATATTTAAAAATGATACCAATCTCAACCACCAAATGCCCAAAATGCCAATCTGTAGGATTTGAATCATACGCTGAAAGTGTTACAGGGGCTAAATACTATATATCATTTATCAGGTGTTCCTCTTGTAAAACTGCTGTAGGAGTAATGGAAGCTGAAAACATTTCTGCTATGCTTCGTGATCTTGCAGTGAAACTTGGAAGACCTTTGAATCCATAGAAACATTTGAATACTTACCAAATAACTTTAAAAATGATTGTAAGCGTAAATCTAATAGATTAAAATTTTTAGGCTCTAATGAAGATACAATATCATTGATATCTTTACCAGTAATTAATAAATTCATAACAAAACTAATTTAAAAATGAGTAATATATTTACAAAAAAGGAAATCACTAACTTAGTACTATCTACATTTGCTACAATTGTGGTAATTTGCCTTTCTATTTTTTTAATATGGAATTTTTTTAAGGATTACGAGTATGCTTATTTATTAGCAGGGATACTTTTGCCAATATTTATGATGCTTTTATCTTCACAATATTGTGCAGGAACATTTATTTCATTAATTATGATGATTTTAGGTGTATTGGGATATTATTATTTAAACGACCCATACAAATTAATAGCTTTAAGCTTTTCTATTTATATGGCAATGTTTAAAATAATGAGAATCGGAAATAATTTAGAAGGTAACTATATAGACAAAGATATTTTAAAAAATAACGATTTATGTTATTTACACGAACTTCTAAATTCTGATTGGTATCAAGAAAATAAAGATATATCTTCATATGAAATTCAAACTAACTCTTTAATAAACCAAGAATTTCATCAAGAATATGTCAATAATATTATTAATGTTCTTGTTCAAAACAATGTGAAATACTTTTCAGAAAGTGCCTACTCAAAAGATACTTTATTAAGAATACATGCAATAGGTATAATTAAAACATTACCTATTCCAATTACTAAAAATGCTGATGGTGTAATATCTGTAGGAACACAACTACTGCTTAATATTTTCTCAAACTTGAAAACAATTAATTACATGAAATCTATAGATATTACAGATGACAATTTTATAATATCATCTGCACGTCAATTAATCAATAACTCACTAAATGAGTTCGGACCTGTATCAATTAACGAAATTGAAGAAATTAAAAACAATAAACTTATATCATCAAGGTTTAACCTATTAAAATAATTAAAACATGTCAACTGAAACAGTACAAAAACGTCCAACAACATTAGAACAACTCGGTATGATTATGGTTGAAGATATTGTTTGTATGGATTGTTCCGCAGGGAATTGTCACACCAAAGGCACTGCAACTTCAACAATATTTCATAAAGGAACTTCGTGGCACATTCACATAAGAGTAAATCGAGAAGCATGTGACGATCCTTGTGGAAGTTTTGTTTATTTCGGTGATTTCAAAATTGACCCAACAAACAAAGACCCAAGAAACATTGAAGATAAACCATTTGAAAATGAACTTGAATGTGTTAACTATCTATTAGATAACTTTAGTGATATAAAGTGTAAAAATTAAAAATTAGTTGCATAACGAATCAGTATGTTCTTTACAGTCCTTGCAAAACTCTTCTCGATTTTTAGGTCTATGCATACCACCCAACATGTTAACAATCCTTCCTTGTCCAAAAGTAACTGTTTTACCATTGATTGCTAAAAATTCCAACTTATGCTCAGCATTAAACTCGTCAAAAATTGGGTCACTTTCATCTTCTATAATACGAAACTCTAAATCCCAACGCTTTGTTATCTTATTTTCATTCGGTAAGTATCCCGCCCAAACTTCATAAATATGCCTATTTTTATTATAACAACCAATTGTAACTTTATTAACACTACCAACTCTCATAAAAATAATTTAAAAACGTGAACGAAAATAAACGTGACCTAACAAGCCTTTTACGAAAGTGGCTTAAATCCTTCCGTTCTCCGCTCAAAATTAATTAATAAAATAAAAACCACTTTAGCCGCTAACACTTTCTGACAAAGCCACCTTCGTAAAGTGCTGGGACGTTCTACTCCACCATGAAAAAAATAGTTGCCAAATATAGAAACTTTACTTATCTTTGCTGAAAATTTAGTTTGAAGAATTTTGAAACCATATTTTTGGAAGCAGCAAAGGAATTTATTGGCAGTCTCGATAAGAAATCGGCAAGTAAAGTCTTTTATAACATAGATTTAGCAGAGCAAACAAACGATACGAAGATTTTCAAAAAACTTCAAGGTGAAATCTGGGAGTTCAGGAGTAAATATTTAGGTAATCAACATAGATTATTAGCCTTTTGGGATAAGTCAAATAGCAGAAATACATTGGTCATTGCAACACATGGCTTTATAAAAAAGACCAATAAAGTGCCAAAGAATGAAATTCAAAAAGCTGAGAACATTAGAAGTGAGTATTTTATATCAAAGAAATAAAAGTAAAATGGCAAATAAAGAAATGAAGACATATACCCTTACTGAAATGAAGGATATGTATATTGGCAAACAAGGAACAAAAGATAGAGATGAATATGAGTACGAACTAAGGATGGATATCATTGGCAAAATGATCAAACAAGCACGTCAAGACCGAAACTTAACGCAAGAACAATTAGGTGAACTAATCGGTGTCCAAAAGTCTCAAATTTCTAAACTTGAAAGCAGTGCTAATAGTGCGACAATAGATACAGTAATAAAGGTCTTTAAAGCACTCAAGGCTGAAATAAATTTTAGAGTTAAACTTGAAAATGAATTTGTGCAATTAGCGTAAAATGATAGGCGAGAGTAGAACATTGGCTATGATGCCATCTGCCTTATCAGGCAGCCGTCACATAGCCTTAGACGTTAGGTGCAACCCTAAAAGACGAAACAACCGACGTACAAAATGCCAACCCGGCACAAAATAAAAAGAGCTGCAAGCCAACGCACAAGCCTACACAAATTGCAGCACATTTTATTTTCCCAACCTCACCCAAACCTACATCTGTCTACTGAATTTTAACGACTTTCAAAAAAAGGTATAAAAAATTTGCACATTAAAAAAGTATACTTACATTTGTACCGTTAAAACAGAAAAAAAATGTACAATTCAATTATTATTTCTTCTATTATTATTGCGGGTGTGATTTCACATACCGGGGAGGAATAATTTTGATATAATCTAAAAGATATATTTGAAAGCCTCCCGAGAAATCAGGAGGCTTTTTTTATTGACATTAAACTAAAAAGAACAAAATGAAATCATATAACAACACTATTATTATCAGCATTATTATTAGCTCGCCACCGTGAGAGATGCTGCTTTATGCCAAATTGTAAGCCTTTCTCATTTCGGGAAAGGCTTTTTTTATTCCCAAAAATCAATTATCAACTCAATAAAAAAAATAAATATGTATTCAAACAACGAAACAGTCCTTTTTTTGGACGGAAAATTTGTAAAGGCTAACGAATCTACAACCGATTTGTACAGTCAAACGCTTCATTATGGCTACGGTGCATTTGAAGGTATTCGTTCTTATGAAACCAAAAATGGAACTAAAGTATTTAAAGCCGAAGAACATTATGAACGCTTGAAAAAATCCTGCGAATTGGTAAAAATCCCTTTCGATTGCACTGTTCAAGAGTTAGTCCAAGCTACTTACGAGTTACTGGAAAAAAACAATTTAAAAAATGCTTACATCCGACCATTGGTGTATTGTGGACAAAATATGAGTTTGTCAAAACCTACCAGGGTTTCGGTGATGATTGCCGCTTGGGACTGGGGAGCGTATTTGGGAGAAAAATTACTACGATTAACGGTTTCCTCCTATTGCCGTCCACATCCAAAATCCATCCACATTGAAGCGAAAGTCTGCGGTCATTATGTCAATTCGATTTTGGCAACCAACGAAGCAAAAGACAATGGATTCGACGAAGCCTTGCTTTTGGATAGCGATGGATTTTTAGCCGAAGGTCCGGGTGCAAATTTGTTCTTTGAAAAAGACGGAAAACTATTCACGCCTCAATTAGGAAACATCCTTCCGGGCATCACCAGAGCCACTGTTTTGGAGTTAGCCGAACAATTAGGTCTGGAACTGCATCAAGGAAAATTTACCAGAGAAGATCTTTTTCAAGCTGATAGTGCCTTTTACTGCGGAACGGCTGCCGAGGTAGTGGGTATATTATCGGTGGACACTTATCAATTTCCAAAAAACTGGAATGATTCCTTAGGTAAAAAACTTCAAGATGCTTATTCACTTTTGGTACGAGAACCTTTAAAACAGCTCAATTTAAACTAATGAAAACACTCAACAAATACAGTAGAACCATCACACAAGATGAAACCCAACCTGCAGCACAAGCCATGCTTTATGGAATAGGTTTAACCGAAGACGATTTGCAAAAAGCACAAGTGGGAATTGTGAGTATGGGTTACGAAGGAAATCCCTGCAACATGCACCTCAACGATTTGGCTAAAGAAGTAAAAGCTGGTGTGCAACAAGAGGATTTAGTAGGATTGATATTTAATACCATTGGTGTGAGTGACGGTATATCAAACGGAACTGACGGTATGCGTTTTTCTTTGGTTTCCAGAGATGTGATCGCCGATTCCATAGAAACGGTGGTGAGTGCCCAATGGTACGATGCTGTATTGGCGGTAGTAGGTTGCGATAAAAATATGCCTGGTTCTATCATCGCCATGGGAAGATTAAATCGTCCTGCAATCATGGTTTATGGCGGAACGATCCATTCTGGAAAATGGAAAGGAGAATCGCTCAATATCGTTTCAGCTTTTGAAGCTTTAGGTAAAAAATTCAGTAACACCATTTCCGATGAAGATTACAAAGGTATAATCAAAAACGCTTGTCCTGGCGCGGGTGCTTGTGGCGGTATGTACACAGCAAATACGATGGCTTCGGCTATTGAAGCTTTGGGAATGAGTTTACCTTACAGTTCATCCAATCCTGCGTTGAGCAGCAATAAAAAAATGGAATGTTTTGATACAGGAAAAGCCATCAAAGTGTTGTTGGAAAAAGACATTAAGCCCAAAGACATCATGACCCGAAAAGCCTTTGAAAATGCCATGACCATGGTAACGGTTTTGGGCGGCTCTACCAATGCCGTAATGCACCTGATAGCAATGGCACATTCGGTGGATTTGGAATTGACTTTGAATGATTTCCAAAAGGTAAGTAACCGTGTTCCAGTGTTGGCAGATTTAAAACCAAGTGGAAAATACCTCATGGAAGATTTGCACGAAGCAGGTGGTGTTCCAGCAGTAATGAAATATTTATTGAAACACAATTTATTACATAGAGATTGTTTAACTGTTACAGGAAAAACAATTGTTGAAAATTTGGAAGCTGTGGAAGATTTAACCGAAGGTCAGAAAGTATTTCTTCCATTGGAAAATCCAGTGAAAGCAAATGGACATCTGCAAATGCTCTACGGAAATTTAGCTACCGAGGGAAGTGTAGCTAAAATAAGTGGCAAAGAGGGCGATTATTTTGAAGGAACAGCCAAAGTATTTGACGATGAATATGCAGTGATTGATGGTGTGCGAAACGGAGAAGTAAAACCCGGGAATGTGGTAGTAATCCGTTATTGCGGACCAAGAGGCGGACCGGGAATGCCTGAAATGCTCAAACCAACTTCAGCAATTATGGGTGCAGGATTGGGAAATTCAGTGGCTTTAATTACCGACGGTAGATTTTCGGGTGGAACGCATGGTTTTGTGGTAGGACACATCACTCCGGAAGCTTTTGTAGGTGGAACAATTGCCTTGGTAAATGATGGAGATTTGATTGCGATTGACACAAAAAATAATACGATCAATTTAAAAGTATCTGAACAGGAATTGGAAAAACGAAAAGCAGCATGGAAACAACCTCCATTGAAAGCAAATAAAGGGGTTTTGTACAAATATGCACAATGCGTTTCGAGTGCTTCATTGGGGTGTGTAACCGATAAATAATTAAAAAATGAAAACAACGGAATTAAAAATAACAGGTGCAGAAGCGGTGATACAAAGCCTGAAAGCCGAAGGTGTAAAAACGATATTTGGTTATCCAGGCGGTGCTATCATGCCAATTTATGATGCCTTGTTTCATCATCTTGAAGAAGTAAATCATATCTTGACAAGACACGAGCAAGGTGCTATACATGCAGCTCAAGGATATGCTAGAACTTCAGGAAAAACAGGGGTTGTATTTGCTACTTCGGGTCCGGGAGCCACCAATTTAATTACAGGTTTAGCCGATGCCCTGATTGATTCTACGCCCTTGGTTTGCATCACCGGACAGGTGGCTTCTCATCTCTTGGGAACTGATGCTTTTCAGGAAACCGATGTCATGGGAATTTCGATGCCGGTAACCAAATGGAATTGTCAGGTAACCAAAGCAGCAGATATAGCACCCACTTTAGCCAAAGCATTTTACATCGCCTCGTCTGGTCGTCCGGGGCCGGTTTTGGTGGATATTACCAAAGATGTCCAGTTTGAAAAACTGGATTTCTCTTACGAAAAGTGTACATCGGTGAGAAGCTACCAACCTAAGCCAAAATTGAATGTAGATCAAGTGCAAGCAGCAACCAAGTTTTTGAATGAGGCAAAAAAACCTTTGATGATTGTCGGACAAGGAATTATGCTTTCCAATGCAGAAGAAGAATTATTGGCTTTTGCCGAAAAAACGGGTATTCCGGTGGCTTCTACGCTTTTGGGATTAGGAGCTTTTCCAAGTCATCACCCTTTATTTGTTGGAATGGTAGGCATGCATGGCAATTATGCACCCAATGTAAAAACCAATGAGTGCGATGTGTTGCTTGCCGTGGGAATGCGTTTTGACGACCGTGTTACAGGTGATGTTTCCCGGTATGCAACACAAGCAAAAGTGGTTCATGTTGATATAGACACTGCCGAAATCAATAAAATCATAAAAGCCGATGCTCCTGTTGTAGCCGATGCCAAAGAAGCACTAACCGTTTTAGCAGATTTGGTAGAAAAACAAACTCATCAAAATTGGTTGGATGAATTTCATCAAGCGAAGCAAAAGGAATTACAGGTACTTTCAGAAAATAGAGAAAAGGAATTTTCAGATGAACTGAGAATGGATTTGGTGATTGATTTACTTTCTCAAAAAACCAAGGGCAATGCAATCGTTGTAACCGATGTGGGACAGCACCAAATGATGGCGGCACAGTTCTATCAGTATAATCAAACCAAAAGTAATGTTACATCTGGCGGATTGGGAACGATGGGTTTTGCACTTCCAGCCGCTATTGGAGCAAAAATGGCAAATCCGGAAAAACAAGTCGTAGCTATCATTGGAGATGGTGGTTTTCAAATGACCTTGCAGGAATTGGGAACCATGATGCAGAATAATATCGGCGTGAAAATCATCATCTTAAACAATGGTTATTTGGGAATGGTGAGGCAATGGCAACAAATGTTCTTTGAAAAAAGATATTCGTTTACCGACATTCAAAGTCCTGATTTTGTGGCTTTGGCAGCCTCTTACAACATCAAAGGTCAAAAAGTTGAAAGACAGGAGGACTTGAACAACGCATTAGACCAACTTTTAAACACAGAAAATGCGTACCTGTTGGAAGTGAAAGTTGCCAGAGAAGATAATGTTTTTCCGATGGTGCCAACAGGTGCTTCGGTAGCTGAAATAAGATTACAATAATTATAAAACGGATAAAATGGAAACAATGAACAAAACATTTACCGTATCCATATTTACGGAAAATACAATCGGAATGCTCAACCGCATCACCATCATATTTACAAGACGACATTTGAATATTGACAGCATCACCGCTTCTGAAACAGAGGTTAAAAATGTGCACCGTTACACTATCGTTTTGAGAACAAACAGAGAACAAATAGATAAAGTTGTTGGGCAAATCGACAAATTAATTGATGTTCTGAAAGCCTTTGTACACGAAGATAATGAAGTAGTACATCAGGAAATTGCGTTATATAAAATCAAAACAACAGAACTTAAATCCAACAATGTAGAGCAAGTGGTTAGAGAAAATAGTGCCAAAGTTCTCACCGTAGATCCCGATTTTATCGTCATTGAAAAAACAGGGCACAAAGCAGATACACAGGTTTTATTTGAGAAATTGAAACCCTTTGGTATTCTGGAATTTGCCCGCTCAGGAAGAGTAGCAGTTACCAAACCAATGAAAGAATTAAGTACTTATTTAAAAGAATTAGAAATCAATTAAAAAAAATAATACAATATAAAATGGCACAATTAAATTTTGGCGGCGTAATGGAAAATGTCGTAACACGAGAAGAGTTTTCATTAGAGAAAGCAAGAGAAATATTAAAAAACGAAACTGTTGCAGTCATTGGATACGGCGTGCAAGGTCCGGGACAAGCCTTAAATTTGAAAGATAATGGCGTAAAAGTAATTGTAGGACAACGAAAAGGGACAAAGAGTTGGGACAAAGCACTTGCTGATGGTTGGGTAGAAAATGAAACTCTTTTCGAAGTGGAAACCGCTTGCGAAAAAGGCACTTTACTCATGAATTTATTATCAGATGCAGGGCAAATACAAGCATGGGAAACGATGAAAAAAAATTTGACAACAGGAAAAGCCCTGTATTTTTCACATGGTTTTGGCGTTACTTTTCATGAAAAAACAGGTATCGTGCCACCTAAAGATGTAGATGTGTTTTTGGTGGCTCCCAAAGGTTCGGGAACTTCGTTAAGAACATTATTTTTAAAAGGGCAAGGTTTAAATTCCAGTTATGCCGTTTTTCAAAATGCAACCGGAAAAGCTGAAGAAAAAGCATTGGCATTAGGCATCGCTATCGGTTCTGGTTATTTGTTTGAAACCACATTTCAAAAAGAAGTATACAGCGATTTGACTGGCGAACGAGGCGTTTTGATGGGAGCTATCGCAGGTGTTTTTGAGGCTCAATATAATGTGCTTCGTCAGCGAGGACATTCGCCAAGTGAAGCCTTCAACGAAACTGTAGAAGAATTGACCCAAAGTTTAATGCCTTTGGTAGCCGAAAACGGAATGGATTGGATGTTTGCCAATTGCAGTACCACTGCACAACGAGGAGCATTGGATTGGAAAGGTAAATTTAGAGAAGCTACCACTCCTGTTTTTAATGAACTGTATGATGACGTGCTTTCAGGTAAAGAAGCAGCCATCGTTATCGAAGCCAACAGCAAGCCAGATTACAGAGAAAAACTCAACGCAGAACTCAAAGAAATACAACAAAGTGAGTTGTGGCAAACTGGAATGCAAGTTCGAAAATTAAGACCTCAAACCAAATGATACATTTAGCAAAAATACAAGAGGCAGCCGAAAACCTGAAAGGTGTGGCTGTGCATACGCCTCTTGTGAAAAACGAAAACCTGAGCGAGCGATTTGCTGCTCAGGTTTATTTGAAACGGGAAGATTTACAACCTGTACGATCCTACAAATTGCGTGGAGCGTATCATAAAATAAGTTCGCTTTCCGAAAATGATATAAAACTAGGCGTTGTATGTGCAAGTGCGGGTAATCACGCTCAAGGAGTGGCTTTTGCGTGTAGAAAACTGAACATAAAAGCCGTTATTTATATGCCTATTACCACGCCTGCACAAAAAATAAAGCAGGTAAAACTCTTTGGAAAAGAAAATGTAGAGGTTGTGTTGAAAGGTGATACTTTTGACGATGCCTACAACGAAGCCCTTCTTTTCAGCCAGAAGAATAAGGCAGTTTTCGTTCATCCGTTTGATGATGAATTGGTTATTTCCGGACAAGGAACTGTAGGATTGGAAATTGTGGAAGACAGCAAATGTAAAATTGATTTTTTATTCTTCCCAATTGGAGGTGGCGGTTTGGCAGCAGGGGTCGTTTCGGTTTTTAAACAATTGAGT
>Ga0075163_10011950_pt1 | contig 11311 bp, 11 predicted proteins | sample JI1023141ADNA_FD_71478 | JGI IMG/M metagenome (GOLD analysis project Ga0075163, IMG submission 71478) | Wastewater effluent complex algal communities from Wisconsin, to seasonally profile nutrient transformation and Carbon sequestration -... | ecosystem: Engineered > WWTP > Effluent > Algae...
GGCGGGGACTTCCTGTTGGCGGACGAGGTCGGCGTGCGCGGCCTCGCGTTGTGGAACGGCGCCGCGTGGTTGCCGGCGGGGCGTGGTCACAGCGGGGCGATAGCCGTGCTGACCACGATGCCGAATGGTGACGTCATCGCCGGTGGCGACCTGTGGTTTGACGGGGCCTCGGCACGGTGCCTTGCCCGATGGGATGGCTCATCCTGGTCGCCGCTCGGTTCGGGCATGACCGCGGGCATTCCCACCGCTGGGGTGTTCGCTCTGCAAGCGCTGCCAAACGGAGATCTCATCGCCGGCGGTGGGTTCACGGTGGCGGGAGGTGTCCCGGCGGCCGGAATCGCGCGTTGGAACGGCACGGCGTGGTCACCCCTCGGTTCGGGCGTGAGCAGTGCCGTGGTCGCCCTGGCCGCGATGCCCAATGGCGACGTCATCGCCGGTGGGTGGTTCTGGACGGCCAGCGGGGCGCCGTTCACGGAGTGGATCGCACGCTGGAACGGCACCGCGTGGTCGTCGGTGGGGGGCGGCACGGACGGCGGGGTCACGGCGTTGCACACGCGGCCCAATGGCGACCTCATTGCCGGTGGCGTGTTTGGCCTCGCTGGTTCCGTGCCTGCAAACAACATCGCGCGCTGGGATGGCACCGCGTGGTCGGCCCTCGGTGTGGGCATGGACAGCATGGTCTCCGCCCTGGCGACCTTGCCCAACGGGGATCTGGTCGCTGGCGGGGCGTTTCTGACCGCGGGTGGCGTCGCTGCCAACTACATCGCGCGTTGGGACGGCACCGCGTGGTCGCCGCTCGGCTCCGGCATGAACGACCGTGTCTATGCGCTGTCCTCCTTGCCCAACGGGGATCTGGTGGCGGCGGGCTGGTTTACCGTGGCGGGTGGCGTTGCCGCCAATCGCATTGCGCGTTGGAACGGCAGTGCCTGGGCGCCGTTCGGCGCGGGCCTGGACGACTCGGTGTACTGCCTCGCGACCCGGCCCAATGGTGAGGTCGTGGTTGGTGGTTCGTTCGCCCTGGCCGGTGGCGCCGTGTCGGCGGGCCTCGCGACGATCTCCACAACCTGCCCCGCGTCGGCAGTGCCAAGCGGAGTGGGTTGTGCGGGCACCGGTGGCCCGATGGTGCTGTCGGCGACTTTGTTGCCGTGGCTTGGAGGCACCTACCGGAGTCGCTGCACTGGCATCGCGGCGAACAGTGTGTGCCTCGGCGTGTTCGGCTTTGGCGCCACCAACACACCGCTCGCTTCGCTGCACCCGGCGGGTGGGCCTGGCTGCTTCCTCTTGTCCTCCACCGACGCGGTGCAGCTGTTGTTGCCGGTCGCTGGCGCGGTCGTGCACCAGTTTGCGCTGCCAGCGGATCCGACGTTGGCCGGCGTCGTGCTGCGCAATCAGGTGCTGCAGGCAGAACTCGGTTCGACGGGCGCAATCAGCTGGATCGGTGGGTCCAACGCGCTGGTGGTGACGGCGGGCACATACTGAGCGTGCCCCTTATGCCGGCTAGCTATTTCGCCCGCTAGCCAGCGCACCACCTGGCGTCGTGGGCTCCGAACGATCGGTAGAGCTCGCGACGACCTCAGGCCGACAAGCTCACAGGCCGACCTGGGCTACCGCCGCGTCCGACATCGACGCGCCGAGCCCGTTCAGCGTGCTGTCGAGCACCAGAGCCTGCGTGTAGTACATCAGGCCCATCATGCCCGGATCGTTGGGGGTGTTGATCGGCAGGGACGCCGAGCCACCTGCGCCGAGCACGAACACCGTCGCGTCGGCGCTGACTCGCGCAAAGCAACCCGTGCCGCCAAAGCTCGACAGGTCGAGTGGCAGCGGGCCAAAGGCCGAAACCGTGTTGCTGAGGCCGATCAGCGCGATCGCGGCTGAAGGCGCCGGCAGGTTGCCGAACGTGATCGACGTCGAGGTGCCGAGGCGCGGCGGCGCCGACGCGGTGTTGGACGGCGTGCCCGCGGTGCCGGCGCAGCCCGCGGCAAAGCCCGTGTAGGAGGCGGGGAAGCCGGCGTCCTGTTCGTGGGCGCCGATGCTGACCGCCGGCGTGCGCGGGTAGAGGAAGTAGTCGGTCGTCACGAGCGTCAGCGGCGTTCCCGTCATCGAGCACGGCGAGCCGGGCTGCAGCGTGAGGTCGTCCGTGGTCGTCGTGCCGGGCGCGGTGAACAGCGGGTCAGCTTCGAAGCTGTTCTGGTCGAAGCCGAGACCCTGCCAGGCAGCCAGCGTGCGGTTGGCGCTCGCGTAGACCGGGAAGGTGCCCGGGTAGTTCGTGCGGAAGCAGTTGTAGTTCATCAGGGCGGGCCGCAGGGCACCCGAGCACCACATGTTGAAGCCCGTCGCGGTCGCCGTCGGGTAGATGTCGCAGAAGATGTTGTTCTGCACTTCGGTGCCGGCCGCCGCCGAGTACCAGCGCAGCGTGCAGTATTGCGACGCCGAGCTCGTGTGGCTGGAGTAGACCGAGTTGTGCACGATCTTCAGGTTGGTGCTGGCGGCGGTGTTGCCCGAGACGCCGGCGCTGATGCCGTAGTTGGAGTTGCCCGTGATGAAGTTGTTGGCCAGGGTGAAGTCCGACCCGGCGATGCGCATGATCCAGAAGCCGCCGCCGAGGATCTTGCAGCGCTGCACGGTCGTGAAGCTCGTCGCGGCTTGCGCGTAGAGTGCTTCGTAGCCACCGCCGAAGGTCGAGTCCTCGATCCGGAGGCCGCTGCCGCCGACGATGTTGAACAACGCCGCGCCGGACGTGGCGACCGTGGCGCGGAAGTCACAGCCGGTGAACGCGCAATCGGTCGTGCCGGCGTTGATCACGAAGCTGCTCGGCGTGTTCGTGAACGTGCCGTCGAAGCCGCGGAAGGTCACGTTCGCGCAGCCGGTGAGCGTGAGCACGGGCTGGGTGCCGCTGATCGTGACCGGGCCGAGCGCGTCGAAGAGCACCGGGTTGGCGGGGCCCTGGCCGGCGAACGCGTTGATGGTCCAGGGGCCGCTGTCGTTGGCATTCACGAGGAACGTGACGGGCCCGGCGACACCGACTGCCTGGAGGTCGGCGACCGCCGCGGCGATGTTTGCGTAGTTGCCGCCCGAGCCGACGAGGTAGGTGCCGTTGAGCTGGGCTGGTAGCGCGGCGGCGAGGCCGAGCAGGGACGCGATCAGGGTGGCGTGTGAGGATCTCATGGTGGGTGCAGAGAGGGGTTGAAGAACAGGAACGGCCTCCACGGGCCGCGGCGCCACGATCCCGCAATGCGCGGGGCTGTCAACTGCCCGCGGGTGGATGGGACGGACACGGGACCTGGAAACAGCCGGTAGATTGGCCCGGGTGCGCGCGGGGGCGTTAAGCGGCTGCGGTTCCTGCGGATGCGCTGCCTACTGTCGGCATAGAAAGTTGACGTTGGCGAATGGGACTGGGATAGTGCCACCGTGGCTTCCGGGCATTTCGGGTGCTGCTTCTGTTGCCAATTTCCCCATGCCGATGCCTGAACGTGCGGAGCCAGCCACTGCCGCGTCGCTGCGCGACCAGGTGGTCCTGGTCACCGGTTCGACGCGGGGCATCGGCCTCGCGATCGTGCGTGAGCTCGCCGCCCGCGGTGCGCGGGTGGGCGTGCATGGCCGCGACCAGGCCCGTGTCGATGCGGTGTGTGCCGAACTGACTGGCAGAGAGCCAGTTCCGATCGTTGCTGACTTTGCCGATCCGACCGCCGCCACGGCTGCCGTGCAGCGGTTCCTGGCGGTCACCGGGCGGATCGACGGCCTCGTCAATTGTGCCGGTGGCGGCAAGGCGGTCGCGTTCCGCGGCCTTGATCTCGCACGCTGGCGACAGACGTTTGCGATCAACCTGGAGGCGGCCCTGTTGGCGACCCAGGCTGCGTACCCGACGATGCGGCAGCAGCGGCGCGGGGCGATCGTCAACATCGCGTCGCTGGCGGCGCATGGCCCGGGCCGTTGGATGGGCGCTGACTATGCGGCCAGCAAAGCGGGCCTCGTGAGCATGACGCAGAGCCTGGCGCTCGAGGCGGCGCGGCTCGGGATTCGCGTGAACGCGGTGTCGCCGGGCATGATCGAGACCGACATGACGGCGGCGCTGACTGCGGAAATGCGGGCCGGGGTTGGCATTCCCCTGCAGCGCTTCGGCAAACCCGAGGAGATCGCGGGTGTAGTGGCGTTCCTGCTGAGCGATGCTTCGGCGTATATGACTGGCCAGGTCGTGCACGTGGACGGTGGCCTGTGGATGCGAGGCTGAAATGAACGAACGACAGCGCGTGGTGGTGACCGGCGTCGGGCTCTTGAGTGCAATCGGCGGCGACGACGAGCAGATGGCCGGGCGCCTGTTTGCCGGGCAAGGGGGCATCGCTCGACTGCGCTCGCTCGATCCGACGAAGTTCAAGGCGCAGAGCGCTGCGGAGCTCGCGCCCGAAGTTCTCCCGGCGGCGCTTGCGGCGCTCGGCTTGCGCGGCGGCGATCGTACGACGGACATGGCGATGGTCGTGGCCGGACAGGCGCTGGCGGCCGCGGGGTTGCTGCCGGGTGGGCCGGGTAGCCTCGCCGAGGCAACCTCGGTGGTGTTCGGTACCGGCAATGGCCCGTCGCACGCGTTGCAGGAGTCGTGGGACACGTATGCGCAGAAAGGTGGTCGCATGATGCGCCCCACGACCGTGCCTCGCTGCATGGCGAACGTGCTGAGTTCGATGGTGTCGATCCACTTCGGTCTGCGCGGCGGGAACTACGTGGTGATGTCCTCGTGTTCGTCTTCGACCGTGGCGCTGGGTATCGGCTACCGCTCGGTGCTGCACGGGTATGCCGAGCGGGTGCTGTGCGGCGGTAGCGAATCGATGTTCACCGAGACCCTCTATGCGAGCTGGGACAATCTGGGCGTGATGTCCAAACACGCCGAGCCTGGCCGCGCGAGCCGTCCGTTCGATCAGGATCGCGATGGTTTCGTGCTTGGCGAAGGTGCTGGCGCGATCCTGCTGGAGTCGTTGGCTTCGGCGAAAGCGCGTGGTGCGAAGATCCGCGCCGAAGTGCTCGGTTTTGGCGAATCGTCCGATGGCACGCACATCACGCGACCGAGCAAAGAAGGTCAGGCAAAGGCGATGACTCAGGCCCTGCGATCGGCCGGACTCGCTCCCGGTGCGGTCGACTTCATCAACGCGCACGGCACCGGTACGAAGGCCAATGACGCGACGGAAGCCGAGGCGATTGCGGCGGTGTTCGGCAGCGCTGGTGCACAGCCGTGGGTGGCTTCGTCGAAGCCTTTCCTTGGCCATCTGATCGGGGCGGCCGGCATCGTCGAGACGATCCTCTGCATCCATCAGCTGGAGCGCGGCCGTCTGCACGGCAATCCCAACCTGGAGCGGCCCGATCCGGACTGCACCGCGCGGTTGGTTGGCCGCGAAGCCATCACGCAACCGCTGCGCATTGGCGCGAAGAACAGCTTCGGCTTCGGCGGCGGCAACGCGACCCTTATCCTGGGCAAATACGAGGACTGACATCGTGGTACGCACTCAGATCATCGACCGACTGCGCGACATCATGGCCCGCACGGCCACCACCGAGCACGACTGGAGCCGGATTGGCGAGGGCGACACCATTGCTTCGCTGGGCATCGACTCACTGTCGATGCTGGACTTCGTCTACGACATCCAGCAGGAGTTTGGCATCCAGTTCGAAGCCCATGAGCTGGTCGCGGTGACCACCGTAGGGCAGTTGGCGACGTTCATCGGCGAACGGACGACTGCGTGAAGCGGCTCCAGCACCTGCTTGAGTACGCCGCCGTCCGGGCGCTGTTGCTGCTGGTGGACCTGCTGCCGGTGCGAGTCGCGGTAACGCTGGCGCACGGCATTGGCGATCTCGCCTGGCTGACGATGCGTCGGCGGCGCCGGATTGCGGTCGATAACCTGATCCGTTCCGGCATCGCCCCCGATGCGCGGGCGGCCCGTCGACTGTCGCGAGTGGCGTTCCGCCACTTCGTGCGCGTCGTGGTCACGTCGATCAAGTCGGACGCCCACTGGCGTCGGCATCCTTGGCAGGAGTGTGTCGAGTGGTGCGTGCCCGAGGAGGTCGCGGCGCTGCTCGACGATCCGCAGCAGGGTGTGATCCTCGCATCGGGCCACCTTGGCAGCTGGGAAGTTGGCGCCCAGGTTCTGTCGCATCGCAAGCCGATCCTCGGCATCACGCGGCGCATGAACAATCCGTATGTCGATCGCTTGATGCTGCGTCGCAAGCCGCGCCATCGGTTTGAACTCACGCCCAAGCGCGACGCCGATCTCGGCCGGCTCGTCGGCGCACTCGGTGCGGGCAAGGCGTTGGCGATCATGATCGACACCCACGCGCGCGACCGCGGCATGGTGGTCGACTTCTTCGGTCGTCCAGCCTCGAGCCACACGGCGATCGCGCTGCTGCACCTCGTCACCAAGAAGCCGATCGTGTTCGGTTGGTGCTGCGAAGTGGCGCCAATGCGCTTTCGTTTTTACGCGACCGGCCCGTTCCGCTTCGCACCGACGGGCAACAAACAGCGCGACGTGCGCACGATTCTCGAACAACTGAATCGCGAGCTCGAAGCGGCGGTGCGCAGCTGCCCCGAGCAATACATGTGGGGCCACCGTCGCTGGCGGGTGCCGACGGACGAGGCGCCGAAGCAGCCTTGACGGAGGCGGGGTGTGGTCGCGGCGGCCGAGGTCTGCGCGTCCTACTTCTTGAGCTTCTCGACCACCGAAGGCTCGAGTGCCTTGAGGCCTGCTGACTTGCCATAGGCGAGGGCCTCTTCCGCCGACTTGCCGTCAACGTGGAACGCCTTCATTGCCAGTAGCGCGCCGACCCGGTTGCTGCTGCCACAGCAGACCAGGGTGGTTTGCTCACCGGACTTCTGCAACTCCGCGGCGAGGCGCTGGGCGTTCTCGACGGTGAGGTTGTCGGCGCCGGCCATCGGCAAGCGAACGAAATCGATGCCGAGTTCCTTGGCCTTGGCTTCTTCCCAGCCCGTGCCCGGTTCGTTCACGACGCGCAGTTGGATCACGCGCTTCACGCCCAACTTCTGCAACTCCTGGAACTGGGCCTCGGTGGGCTGGCCCGAAGTCACCAGGTTGGGATGTGGCATCGCGAGGTTCTTTACGGCCAAGGCCTGCAACTGCGCGAGCTGCGGGCCCGAACTCGGCTGCGGTGCACTGCAGGCAACCAACAAGCATGACAAGGACGCAAACAAGGCGGAGGCAGGTCGCATTCCAGATTCATAGCCGACCAGGCGCCTGCACAGAAGGTGCACTTGTGCGGTTGGAGCGGCTTTGGCCGTGGACTACGAGTGGCGATCATGGAATCGTTGGTCCTGCCCTGTCCGGCCTGCAAGTCCCTCAATCGGCTGCCCAAGGAACGGCTTGGTGACGGGCCCGTGTGTTCGACCTGCCGCGCGTCCTTGCTCGGCGGCCCGGTCGCGCTCGATGCCGCGTCATTCGACCGTGTCGTGAACAACACGAGTCTGCCAGTGGTCATCGACTTCTGGGCGCCGTGGTGCGGTCCGTGTCGCCAGATGGCGCCGGGCTTCGCGGACGCGGCGCGCGAGTTGGCAGGGCGCGCCGTGCTCGCCAAGGTCGATACCGAGGCAGAGCAGGCGCTGGGGGCACGTTTTGAGATCCGTTCGATTCCGACGATGGTGATCTTGCAGCAGGGCCGCGAAGTGCGCCGCGTGAGCGGTGCGATGCCAAGGGCGCAGATCGTGCAGTGGGTCGTCGGGAGCTGATCCGCGTTCCGGATGGCGTGCTTACAGAGCAGGCGCGGCCACTTTCGATATCAGACTGCCGCGCTGCGCACTCGATCGCGCAGTCGCAACAGGTCCTTCATGACGTTGGCAAGATCGCGCGCGCCGGTCGTGCCAAAGGCGTCGTGCAGTTGTCGGTAGAGCGCGTACAACTCGCGATAGACGGGCACCTGCGCCGGGTCAGGATGGTAGACGAGATCCTTGGTGCTGGTCATCGCCGCTTGCGCGGCGGGCACCGTTGCGTGAGCGCCCCCGACCACGGCGCCAAATACCGCCGCGCCGAGCGCGCAGGCTTCGCCCGAACGCGCGAGCAGGAGCGGCCGTTCGCAGACGTTGGCGTAGATCTGCATGAGCAGTGGGCTTTTCTCGGCCACACCACCGCAGGTGACGATGCGCTCGACCTGCACACCGTACTCGGCAAGTCGGTCGAGAATCGCGCGCGCGCCGAACGCTGTGGCTTCGATCCAGGCGCGGTAGAGTTCTGGGGTCGTGGTGGCGAGCGTGAGGCCGAGCACGAGGCCCGACAGGCGCGGATCCGTGAGCACGCAGCGGTTGCCGTTGTGCCAATCGAGCGCGAGCAGCCCTGAGGCTCCCGGGGCGATGTTCTGGGCCGCTGTAGCGAGCAGCGTGTGGGCCGTGTCGCCGTGTCCGAAGCCCTGCGGCGCGATCTTCTGAACGAACCACTGGAAGATGTCGCCGACGGCGCTCTGGCCAGCTTCGAGCCCATGCATGCCGGGCAGGATCGATTCGGGCGCGATCCCGCAGAGCCCTGGGATATTTGGCAGTGCTTGCGAGAGTGGTGCCACCATGCAGTCGCATGTGCTGGTGCCGAGGATCTTCACGAGCGTGCCGGGCCCACAGCCGCTGCCGACGGCGCCGAGGTGGGCATCGAGTGCGCCGACTGCCACCGGAATGCCCGCCGGCAGCCCCATTTCGGCGGCTACGGCGCTACACAACGTTCCGGCGCGTTGGTCGCTGGCGAGTGCAGGCGAGCGGAAGGTCTCGCGGACGCGCGCGAGTTCGGGGTGCAGCGAACGCAGGAACTCGGTCTCCGGCAGGCCGCCCCATTGTGGGTGGTACATCGCTTTGTGAGCGGCGGCGCAGATGCTGCGTGGTACCGCAGCGAGGTCGGTCATTCCACACAACCAGGCTGGAATGTAGTCACACAATTCGAGCCAGCCGGCAGCTGCGGCCATGACCTGCGGGTGATGTCGTGCACAGTGGAGCAGTTTGCTCCAGAACCACTCGGAGCTGTAGGTGCCGCCACAGGTCGTCAGGTACGGCAACCCTGCATTGGTCGCGGCGTTCGTGATTTCGGCGGCTTCGGCGTGCGAACTATGGTCCTTCCAGAGCCATGCTTGTGCCGCGAGTTCGCGCGCAAATTGGGGAATCATGGCTAGGGGTCGCACTTTGGCGTCGACCGGCAGTGGCGTGGAACCGGTGGTGTCGACGCCGATGCCGACGATCTGCGAGCTCGCGATGCCTTTGGCAGAGGCGAGTTCGAGCACGCGCCGAACGCAGGTTATCGCGCCAGCAATGTGATCGCCGGGATGCTGCCGCGCGATATCTGCATCCGTGGGTGAGGTCATCACACCGTGGTCGCCAGTTGCGTAGGCGGTTGATGCGGTAGCGACCTCGTGGCCGTTTGCAGTGTTGACGAGCAGCGCGCGCACACTGCTGGTCCCGAAGTCCAGGCCGAGAGCGAAGGAGCTGGCGTTCACGTTTGCAGCGTAGCCGCGCCAGGGGCTTGGATGCTACGGGTGCTTCAGCGCAGAGCTCTTTGTTGTAGGGCGGCCAGGGTTCCCTGCAGTGCACTCAGTAACGAGAGGGGGAGTCCAGCAGTGTCAACGGGGCGCAGCGGTAGTGGGCGCAGGCGTTCGGCGCTCTTGGCGAGCTTTGCCGTATCCGCGATGCCGAGCCGGTCGGCCAGCGCTGTGACCTGGCGTGTCGTCGCTAGCCTCTCGAAGTCCACGAACGTGAGTCGGGGTGACTCCGGATGGGTGAGCAGGTGACGGTAGGTAGCCAGCCAGTAGTCGAGCCAGAAATGCAGGTGCTGCGGTGCTTGTGGGGCGCGCGAACCGTGCCAGCCATCGAAGTCGATGGGGCGCAGGTTGGCGCCGAAGTCAAAGTGGCCGAGGTCGGCCATGTAGCGCTTCGCAAACGCGTCCCTTTGATGCAGGGCCGAGAAGTGAAGGTGCTGCTGCAGCAGCGAAGTAGCCTGCTGCAGTGGATCGCGGAACGGCACGATGACCATCGCCTCCGGCACCGCGTCGAGTAGGGCGCCGATGCGGGCGATATTCTGGTTGTTCTTCGCGAGGTAACGGTTCGCTCGCGGTTCTTCTCGCGCGCGCAGGGCCACGACCTTGCGCCGGTGGGCTGCGAAGAACTCGAGGAACTCGGCCTTCCGACAGTCCCGCCAGGGCGTGATCGTGTGGGTGCCGTAGTGCTTGCCAAAGAAGGTGAGCCAGAGCACTTCTTCGAAGGCTTCGGGGCTGTCCGGCGAGATCACGATGCCGTCGCCGTGGGCGCGTTCTTGGGCGACGCCCTGGCGCCGCGCTCGCCGGGAGAACTTGCGCCACAGCATCGGGCACAGCACGAACGGCATGTCGCGGTAGGTTTGCGTTGCGAACTCGGGGCATCCGGCGAGCACTTCGAGCAGCATCGTCGTGCCGGCGCGCGGCAAGGCAGTGATGAACACGGGCGCGCCCATCGTGGTGGCGCGGAGTTCCTTCCCGAACATGCGCGCTTCGAGGTCGGCGAGGCCGAGTTGTGCGCGCCGAGTGGCGAACGCGAGGCGATGCAGCGCGCGTTCCAGGGCGGAGTGCGACGAGGTGGTGCTCATCCGCGCCTTCGGGAATGCAACAGCACGATCATGCCAAGGGACAGAAGCGTCGCCGCGCCGAGGAAGGGCGCGGACGCTGCTTCGGTGAGTACCGCGTTGAGTTCGAGGAGCCCGGCGGCATCGAGTAACGCGATTACGCCGAGCGGCAGCGCCAGCGCCGCGCCGGACGCCAGGGTGATGCCAAAGAACAGGACCAACAGCCGCCTCGCATGCGATTGCACGGCGCGCTCCTTGTCCACTTCGGCAAGGGAGGGGTTCTTCAGGTCGCGCAAGGCGCCGCGGCAATGACCGATCGCCTCAGCTGAGAGTGCCGGCACGCGGAACCACTTCGCGAGAATCAGGAATGCGGCGACGACGAACAGTGCCGCTGCCCACGTCAAGGCTCGACGCTCCGGGGCTTGCCGTTGGCCGCCGACGAGCTGTCCGACTTCTCTGGCGGTTGTTTCCGCTGGGAGCGCAGCAGTCGCTTCAGTGGATACCAGACGAAGCCGAGGACCGCGAACAGGGCCGCTCCAAGCAACGCCACGAATGCACCGATCGCGGACAGCATGCCGCCGGGGCCGATGTAGCAGAGCACGAAGGATGCAGGTGCCATGTCGCGTTGGGGGAGGTTCCATCGGCTTGTGGGCCGATCCGATACAAGTCTAGCTGGTAGCCAGTGGCGTAGAATCGCGATTCTACGCCAGCGGCGGGGCCTTGCTCAGTGGGCGCGGAAACGGGTGGCTACGTCAGCC
>Ga0075163_10011951_pt1 | contig 11310 bp, 5 predicted proteins | sample JI1023141ADNA_FD_71478 | JGI IMG/M metagenome (GOLD analysis project Ga0075163, IMG submission 71478) | Wastewater effluent complex algal communities from Wisconsin, to seasonally profile nutrient transformation and Carbon sequestration -... | ecosystem: Engineered > WWTP > Effluent > Algae...
ATGGAAGCAGCTGCAACAGGCAACCTCATCATAGCAAATCCTGTAGGGGGCGTACCAGAGATCATTGCTAATAAGATTAATGGTATTTTATGTGAAACGAATGATGCGGATGGCTTATACAGGCAAATGCGATGGATTATAGATAACCCCGGCCAGGTAGAAAGTATCGGAAAAACTGCTGCAGATATGATTGAAAGGAATTTCAGCAGCAGGGATTTTGGAAAAAAATATTTTCAGTATTATAAAGATATATTATGAGTATTGATTCCTTTACTTGTTTGCTGAACACAGTTGCCTTGAAATTTAAAAATAACGTGTTGTGCTATTGAAAAAGGTTACAAACAATGAGTCGCCATTGATCAGGGAACTTCATTTGAGTTCACAGTAGTGCATAAGCTTAATCAAGGCTCCTTCCCGAAATCGGGGGGTAATCGATTTCGGGGCTCCTTTTTTGTTTCTTTTTTGGAGAAGCAAAAAAGAAAAAATACTCTTTACTAGAGTATTTACTTTACTACAGTTATATTCTTGATTATTTTAATAACATAAGACATTAAAAATAACCTGCCATTCCGGAAGGCAGCAATAGTAATAATAGAATCATGAAATTATTAATCATAATGGGCACCCGCCCGGAAGCGATCAAATTTGCTCCGTTGATTAAACAACTGGAAAAAGAGCATTCATTTGAATTGCGTATATGCATTACCGGTCAACACAAGGAAATGTTGCAACAGGTATTGGATTTTTTTGAAATTACACCACATTACGATCTTAACCTGATGAAGCATAACCAGACCTTGTTTGATGTTTCTGCAGGAGCATTAACGGGCCTGAAGCCCATATTGGATGAGTACAGGCCGGATATCGTATTTGTGCAGGGTGATACCACAACTGCCTTTATTGGTGCACTGGCAGCATTCTATGAGAAATGTAAAATTGCCCACCTGGAAGCTGGCCTGCGCAGCGGTGATAAATTCTCTCCGTTCCCAGAAGAGGCCAACCGCAAACTGACCGGCGCAATTGCCGATTTTCATTTTGCTCCAACTGAACTGGCAAAAAACGCTTTGTTAAAGGAAAATATTCTTGACAATGTTTGGGTGGTTGGTAATACTGTTGTTGATGCATTGTTGCTGGGGTTGGAGAACCTCCGTAACAGGGCGATTGATTTTAAAGAGGAATTTGAATACATCAATTTTACTAAACCTGTTATACTCATAACTGCTCACAGGCGAGAGAGTTTTGGTAAACCTTTTGAAGATATTTGTGATGCAATATTGGATATTAAGAACACACATCCGGAAGTACAATTTATATACCCTGTTCACTTTAACCCGAATGTTAGGGAAGTGGTAAACCGGAAACTGGCAGGTATAGAAGGTATCTTTTTAATAGAACCGCTCGATTACCCAAGACTTATCTGGCTGATGGAAAAGAGCACCATTATTCTTACAGATTCCGGTGGTATACAGGAAGAAGCACCGGCACTTGGTAAACCTGTTCTGGTGATGCGTGATGTTACAGAAAGGATTGAAGGAATTGATGCCGGTACTGCAAAGCTTGTTGGTACAGAAAAAGAAGTTATCGTATCAAACCTGCATGCATTATTAAAAAATTCAGATGGCATTTATGATAAAATGGCCAAAGCGGTTAACCCTTACGGTGATGGTACCACCTCTAAACAGATCATTGATATTTTAAAATCATTGAAATGAAGATCATTGTTTCACATGATGTAGATCATCTGTATATAAAAGAACATTTTAAGGACACATTTCTTTTAGGTCTTTTTTATAAAGCAGTAAAAAATGTAATCCGGGGAAATATTTCTTATAAAGTTTTCTTTAAAAGATTTTCATATAAACTTAACAGGGTAAAAGAATTGCATGACTTTAATAAGAAGGCAGGGGTAAAAGAAACATTTTTTTTTGGAATGCGGAAGGGCTTAAATCTTTCTTATCAATGGGAAGATACAAAGCCCTATATTGATTATCTCTTAAAAGAAGATGTGTTAATTGGTATGCATGGCATGGGATTCCATTCATTTGAATTGTTAAAGGAAGAGAAAGCCAGGTTGAAAACCATGTTGCCTAAGCAATATCCGCTTGGTATACGGAATCACTATTTACGTATGAATGATAATACCTTACACTACATGGATAAGAATGGATTCCTTTTTGATTCAACTTATTATAATACGGAAGATTCAAAATATCATTTTTCTGATAATGTTTTTTTGGGTGGAAATATTTGGGAAATCCCTATAAATATTATGGATGCAGGTTTTGTATCAAATTATATAAATAATCCGGAAGGGCTTAAAATAAAGACAATTGAAAAGATTAGGGAAGCAGAAGAAAAAGGCCAGCCTTTTTTTGTTATAAATTTTCATGATCTGTATTTTTCAGATGCCTATGCCGATTACAAACAATGGTATGAATGGCTTATTATGTTTCTTTCGGGTAAGAAATATGATTTTATTAATTTTAATGAGGCAGTACAAATTTTAAATAATCAGCGTATCAATGAGGATAGTTTACATCAGTAAATATACCATACTTCCACAGTTTAAAGCACCTAACAGACAATATTTCATTTCAAAGTATTTATCTCAACAGGAAGAAGCCGAAGTTTTATTGATAGGCTCTAAATCTACATTGGCTCCTGTACCGGCTTTTAAGGGGTTATTTCAGTCAGTTTCTGAAGGCCGTTTAGAAATGGTAACCCTGAACGGGCCAGTAGTAGATCCAGGATTCAATTTCAAACGACTATGGAGCTGGGTAGTGTTTGAAATTAATATTTTTAGATTCAGAAAAAAAATAAAGGCTTTTAAACCAGATGTGGTTATTGTTTCTTCACTCTCGATCCTGACTTTCATAACAGGCGTTTTTCTGAAAAAATGGCTTAAGATACCATTGGTAATTGAAATCAGGGATATACATCCCCTTACTATAGTAGAAGTAGGTAATTATTCACCGGCTAATCCGGCTATCAGGTTACTAAAAATGGTTGAAAAATATGGGTATAAAAACGCTGATCTTTTTGTAAGCGCTCTTCCTAAAGCTGATGAACATATTGGAAGTATAGTAAAAAAACCTTTTAAGTTTCATTGGATACCACAGGGAGTGGACTTGAATTTTTATAAACATACGCAAGGGGCTGCGCTAAATGACCTTATACCCAAAAAAGATGGTGATTTTATTGTTGGATATGCCGGAACATTGGGAAAGGCAAATGCACTTGATTCCGTTTTTAAAGCTGCTTCAGCCCTTCAAAAAACTCATCCGGCCATTAAGTTTATTTTTATTGGAGACGGCCCCTTAAAAAACCAGTTCCAGGAAACGTACAAGAATCTGGATAACATAATCTTTTTCCCAACAGTATCAAAATTGCAATTACAGCAATGCTTTAAAAATATAGATATTCTTATAAATACATGGCTTGATATTCCTATCTATAGATTTGGAATAAGCCCAAATAAATGGATAGATTATATGTATGCATCCAAACCTGTATTAGTGGCTTATAGTGGTCATGATTGCATTATTGATAAAGCCGGTTGTGGCTTGGTTGTTCCCGCAGAAAACACTAAGGCATTGGTTGATGGGATTATTAAATTGTCTGAAATGCCGGCGGAAGAATTAGCAAAAATGGGCGAAAAGGGAAAAGATTATTTAATGAAAAATCTGTCTTATGAAACCCTGGCAGCTGAATTTTACAAAAAATTGCTTTTACTTAAATAAAGACATTTACAATTAAATTAAAATTGTAAATACCCGTGAATAATTAAAATGGCATTTCAAATACAGCTGCAAACAAATTAAAAATCTTGTCCTTAATGCTATTATTAGCTGAATATATTTTATCATTTATTATTGTATTGATAGCGGCAATTTATTATATAAAAATTGCACGCCATTTTAATATAATTGACAAACCAAATGAAAGAAGTTCGCATATTGTACCAACTGTAAGAGGAGGTGGTATAATATTTCTTTTATCTGTACTACTATTTTATTTGCTGAACGGTTTTAGTTATCCTTATCTCCTCTTAGCCATGATGGTTTCCGGTATTGTAAGTTTTATTGACGACATTCGAACACTTGGAAATTCGCTTAAGTTCAGTGTACATATTTTATCTGTTTTGTTGATATTCAGGGAGTGTGGTTTATTATTTGTTTTATCCCCTGTTTATTTATTTTTTATTGGAATAATAGTTATCGGGGTAATTAATGCATATAATTTCATGGATGGTATCAATGGAATTACGGGATTATATTCACTGGCTGTTTTAATACCATTGATATTAACAGAAGAAAATGATAAAACACAATCTTTGGAAATTTTTTCCATACTCGGTTTACTTGTATTTAATTTCTTTAACACCCGTAAAAAAGCGATCTGTTTTGCCGGTGATGTAGGAAGTATAAGCATGGCAATATTGGTTGTTTTTTTATTAATCAATCGTATTTATGAAACGGGCCAGTACATATATATTGGCTTGTTGTCTATTTACGGGATTGATTCAATATCTACTATTTTCCAAAGACTATATCAAAAAGAAAATATTTTCAAGCCTCACAGAAAACACTTGTATCAATATTTGAGTAATGAAAAAAAAATACCACATGTTTGGGTTAGTTCTTCCTATGCATTTATACAACTAATTATTGGTTTAATAATAGTATATGGGTATTTAAATTATCCGGGTCTTATAATATTAGTATTCCTTCTCACGCTTGTATATTGGTTATTAAAAGCACCACTTATTAAAATAACCACTTCATAATATACACATCCCTTTATAAATTTATTAAGTAAAAAAGTCTTTACAATTAATCAGGCATCCAGAGATTAATTATTTTGTTCGTTACAATTTTTCTGTATAGTTGTTTCGCATTTGCCTTGTTTATATTTAAAATATAATCGCTAAAATGTATAATTTTGCCTGATACCGCATACCCTGGATAAGCTTTAGTAATAACAATAAAATTAGTTCAGGATTAGGCATGAGGGATGCTTTGATGATTCATTAAACCTTTAATGACAGGATCATATCGGTAAATTAAAATACATATTCACAAAAGATTAAAATTGTGAAATGTTGAAAAAAAGCCCAAAAATATGCACTGAGTTGTGCAAATCCCGCTGATATCAGGTTGGGTAATATCTTTTATTAAACCGATGGGTATTTCAATACTTAACCATAAAAAAATGTACTTAAAACGAAAATTTGCAATAACTTTATATTTTATATGCATTTGAATTAGTTTCGCTATATACTGTTTATGTTAAATATCATATTGTAAACTAATTTATAATGATGTAAACCTTTATTATACACAGGTTTAGATGTGGTTTACGTTTATTGGTAACACCCGGTTATGTGAATTAAAAAAAAGTAACATGCCTAATAGAATATTAAATAAATTTGCTCCCCGTTGGATTATTTTTTGTTGCGATTTAATTCTGATTACTGGCATTTTAATGTTTTCTTATTTCCTGGTTCGTCACTTTCTGCTTGACCTGCCTCATTTTATAAAAATATTTCCTTTATTAATAATCAATATTGCAATTTTCGTTGTTTGCGTTTCAGTATTTCCGATATACAAAGGCATCATAAGGTATTCTGAGATCAATGACATAATCAGGATCGTGAAATTTGCAGTCCTCCAGTTTTCAATCTGGCTTATTATTTACTTCACCGTTGGGAATGATTTTCTTAATAATACATTACAGCTTAGCTTACTTTTTGTAAATTTATTTGGAGTGATATTCGCCTTGGTCTCATTCCGGTTACTCGTTAAAGAAATATATTTTAAAGCAGTTTCAAAGCCAAATGTTATTGAAAAAGCAATTATTTACGGAGCTGGTGCTATGGGCCAGGTTGCCAAAAAAGTATTGGAGCAGGATTTTAAGAAGAAGACCATTGTATTGGGATATATTGACGATAGCCCGTCAAAAATTGGAAAGAACCTGGAAGGTTTGCCTATTTTTAATGCATCCGGCGATAAAATTTCCGGGCTACTAAAAGATAAAGGAATAACACAGTTATTTATTGGAATAGATAAATTATCTGTGGAAAGAAAAATTGCCATAACTGATCTTTGTACACCACTCAATATTAAGATTAATGTAATTCCACACGCAAGTCAATGGGCCGGAGGGCTTTTTCAGAAGAACCAGGTAAAAGAATTGAATATTGAAGAGTTGCTTGAAAGGGACGAGATCAATTTGCCAAACGAGATCCTTCAGGATGTTTATGAACAGTCTACGGTTTTAGTTACAGGCGCTGCCGGTTCTATTGGTAGCGAGATATGCAGGCAACTTGCTAAGATCAGGTTTAAAAAACTGATCCTGCTCGACCAGTCAGAATCCGGTTTGTTTGACCTTGAATACGAATTGAAACACAAAGACAAAAAAGGGCTGGATTTGCAGATTGAGATTGCTTCTGTAAGGGATAAAGCAAGAATAAAAAAAGTATTCTCTACTTACAAACCAGATTTTGTATTCCATGCTGCTGCTTACAAACATGTCCCTTTAATGGAAGTGTTCCCTTGTGAAGCTATACTTACAAATATATTCGGTACAAGGCTTATTGCAGAACTTTCCATGGCTTATAATGTGAAAAAATTTGTACTTATTTCTACAGATAAAGCAGTTAACCCAACCAATATCATGGGTGCTACCAAACGGATATCTGAATTATTTATCCAGGTTTTGAGCGATCAGGAAGAGTCAAATACAGAGTTTATCATAACAAGGTTTGGAAATGTACTTGGTTCTGCCGGATCAGTTGTGGCAACATTTAAAAAGCAGATAAATGAAGGCGGGCCAATAACAATCACTCATCCGGATATCACCCGTTACTTCATGACTATTCCTGAAGCCTCCAGGCTGGTACTGGAAGCAGGTAAAATTGGCAGGTCGGGCGATATATTATTGTTTGATATGGGAAAACCAGTTAAGATCATGGACCTGGCCACACGAATGATACAACTGGCAGGATTAAAACCAATTGAAGATATTGCGATCATACATACCCAGCTAAGACCAGGAGAGAAGATGTTTGAAGAATTATTCAAAGATTCGGAAGAATTTGTAGAAACCGGGCACCCAAGGATTTTAAAAGCAAAAAAGGGCTCCAATTTTAATACAGATTTCATCACTTTACTCGATGATTTGGAAGTTGAAGCAATAAACCATAATAATGAGGTTATTCCATATATTCTCCGCAAAATGTTGCCTGAGTTTAATCCTTATTTATATTTGAATAAAAAGCCATTGGGCGCTGAAAATTAATTAAATTACCAATATAATTATATTGGTATCCGGGGTTTTAACCCCTTTTTTTATTGATTATTTTGAAAAAAATCATTGAAGTAATTTGTTATATAAAACTTGTTTGCTAAATTTACAATTGTGTAAATTGTACACAATACGTACTTCCTGAACTTTTATTGCTTTCAATTGTTTTTGTTACCACTTGAATACTATTTGTAAATTCTAAAACGCTTGCATATGAATAATTTTACAATTACACAATCAGGAAAGATTGTAACAAAAATTTTATCGACATTAATTTTCTCTTTTGCAGTATTTTTTGTGAATGGCCAGGCTGTGTATACCACGGCTGTAGCCGACTGGACGCAATCCTGGAATTCGAGTTCCGGTGCATACCAGGCAGGTGGCGGCCCGGGTTTATATTCCTCTGGAACAAATAATTCGGAAGGTCAGGTGAATACGAGGTTACTTACCAGTGATGGGACCACTACTGGAGCCCAGCAGGCTTTACGCGTCGGCCAAAAACTGATCATTCGGCTCTCTGCACCTATCGGTGGTGGCCGCAGTGGCATTCAATCTGGCGGAAGGATTGGTTTTGCATTAAAAAGTTCTACCGGTTTATTTGATGGTACAGGTGGATTTGGGCGGTATAATGCAAATTCTTTGATGCGGGTAGAATACCAGGGTGGGCAAAGTACCGCACAAATAGTTGATGGAGGCGGAACAACGTTAACGGGTATGCCAAATTTTACAGATTTTGTAAACGGACAAACTTATGAAGTGGAAATGATCTCCGACAAGGAATATAACCTGCAGGTATTAAGTGGAACAAGATACAATATCAGGTCGATGACTGCCACCAGTACAGTGAAGCAGGTAACCATTGCCAACCTTGGTGAGAACCGCGACGGAGTATACACGCTGGTAGAAGTTGCCAATACACCTACAGTATCAGTAGTTGCCAATGGGGTAGAATCATTTACAGTAACGGGAGTAATATCTAATAATGGCGGAACAGCCAATACCTTAACCAAAACCGGTACGGGAACGGTAACATTAACCGGGCAAAATACCTACACCGGTTTAACAACCGTGAGCAACGGAACGCTAAGGCTGAATGCAGCATCTGCAAACACGATCAATGCAGGCAATGATATTTCGCTTGCCAGTGGAGGTACACTTCAAATATCCCAGGACCAGACTATAGGTAACCTTGTTTTACCGTCAGGATCCACACTTCAGGTTGATGCCAGCAAAACATTAACGATTACTGGAACATTTTCCGGAGGCGGAACGATCATCAACAATGGAACGATCTCCCTGTCAGGAACTGCATCACAAAGCTTCCCGGGCAGCGGAACTGTTTCTGCCATGAACAATTTAACCATAAATAACAATTCCGCCAGTGGCGTTACACTGGATGCATTGTTGCTAACAGTAACGGGTACACTAAATTTTGCAGCCAATGGAGGTTTAAAGTCACTCTTAACAACAGGTTCAAATACGGTGGTTGCTTCAACTGTAAGCGGAGCTTCTGCATCAAACGGCTGGGTTAACGGGAACCTCCAAAAAAATATTCCTTCTTCAGGTGTGAGGTCTTTTGAAGTGGGCGATGCTGGTAATTACGCTCCTGTGTCATTGAATGTTTCTGCAAGCGGGTTTGTGGCAGGAAATTTAAGGGCTTCAACAAGGCCAGACATAACTACTGCCACCGGCTTTGCAAGTTTGAGTTTAATTACAGATGCTTGTATCAACAGGGTTTGGTCAATAACTAAACCGGCGGGTAGTACTTTTGCCGGCTCTTATACTGGAACCTTTACCTATGTTCCCGGTGACCTTTTGGGTAGCCCGGTTGTTTCAGCTTTAAGAACTGCAGTTTATGGCGGAAGTTCATGGAGTTATAAAGGAACAGTTACTACCGGATCATTACAGGTTATTGCTCCTGCCGGGATAGTACCTGCAGCCATAAATGATATTGTTTTTGCTACGGCAAGGCTGGTAACTATTACAGGAGTTCTTGTTACACCTAAGGTTTATGATGCTGGTACATCAGCTACAGTAAATTTTGGATCAGCAACAATAAATGGAGTTGTAAATGGCAACAATGTTATTATTCAAGCCTTTAGTCCAGTTGCAAATTACAATAATAAACATGTTGGCAATGGCAAAGCCGTTACTATTTCAGGTATCGGGTTAATGGGTACTCATCCCGAAGCATATGTTTTATCTGCTCAACCAACAGCTTCAGGTGATATTACAGAAAGGCCACTGCAAATTACAGCTGTAACCAATACTAAAGTGTATGATGGTAATACAAGCGCAGCTTCAATCCCTTCAATAACTTCCGGTCTTATACAAGGTTCTGATGTGGGTAATTTTACTGAAACATACGATACAAAAAATGCAGGTACCAATAAAACTTTAACACCTGCAGGTTCAGTCAGTGACGGAAATAGCGGTAATAACTATACTTATAGCTTCGTTACCAGCAACACCGGTGTGATCACTAATATTCCTATAACTAACCTCACTGCAACACCCGGTGTGATCACATGCACAGGTGGAACAACAACCCTCACAGTTTCCGCAAGCGGAGGTGATGGTACATTGCAATATAGCTTAAGCGGTACTGCTAATTTCCCGTACCAGTTATCTACAGTATTTACTGGAGTTGCAGCAGGAACCTACACACTAACGGTTAAGGATGAAGATAATTTTACAGAGCAATTGACCGGTATAGTTTTAACTGAACCGGTAACTCTTGCAGCCACATTCATTAAAACAAATGTGAGTGCTTGTAATGCAACCATCAGTGATGGTACCATCACAGTATCTGTAACTGGTGGAAGCGGTAACTACAGTTATGCATGGACAGGTATGACCGGAGCAGGTAATGCCAACCAGGTTCCTTATACAGGTCCTAACCAGCCCAATTTAACCGGTTTAACTTACGGTTTCTATAATGTTACCATAACAGACTTAAGCGGTTGCGGAGCAGTAACACTTGGCCCTATTCATATTGAAAGTGCTTACACGGTATTTGTTACCAACAACGGAAGTATTTCCAGCAGTTGTGGCAATCCAACAGGATCTATCTTGTTGTATGGCAATGCGGGTATACGCCCTTATACTTATAGCCTTGATGGTATCACTTACCAGCCGAGCAATACCTTTACAAACCTGGCAGCGGGAACTTATACAGGTTATATAAAAGATGCAGGAGGATGTGTGGGTACTAAACCTAATATAGTAATAGGCACAGCAGCACCGCTTGTTGTTCTTCCTTATGTAAGGCAGGCAAGCAGTTGTAATGCTGATGGTGTTATTGAGATATACAGAACAGGTGGTATCGGGCCTTACACGTATAGCCTGGATAATATCACTTACCAGTCAAACAATATTTATCCTGGCCTTGCAGCCGGATCTTATACAGCTTATGTAAAAGATTCTAAAAATTGTGTGTCTTCAGTTGCAGTAACCGTAACACAGGGTGCAGGACTTACAGTTACAGCTAACAAGTCAAATACAAGCACCTGTACACCAGATGGATCTATACAGGTAAATGTAAGCGGTGGTGTATATCCATATCAATACAGTATAGATGCTGGTGCTACTTACCAGTCTTCTAATGTATTCCCGGGCCTTACAGCCGGTAACTATGTAGTAACTGTTAAGGACTTTAAAAACTGTACAGGTACGGTTAATGTAACCATAAACAACAATACGATCATTGTAACATCATACGCAGTAAATGCAACCAGCTGTGCAAGCAGCAACGGTACGATCTACCTGTTCCGTACAGGTGGAGTTGGTCCTTACACTTACAGCCTGGATGGTAATGATTATCAGTCAGGTAATATATTCACAAATCTTGCACCAGGAACTTATGATGGTTATGTGAAAGATTCAAAAGGTTGTATAGGAGTACAATACGGAATTGTATTAAATGGAGATTGTCTTCCACCGCCAGTAACTACCGGTGTATTTACAAAAGCCACTGTTACAGATAAAAATACAGCTGAAAAAGAA
>Ga0075163_10011952_pt1 | contig 11308 bp, 4 predicted proteins | sample JI1023141ADNA_FD_71478 | JGI IMG/M metagenome (GOLD analysis project Ga0075163, IMG submission 71478) | Wastewater effluent complex algal communities from Wisconsin, to seasonally profile nutrient transformation and Carbon sequestration -... | ecosystem: Engineered > WWTP > Effluent > Algae...
GCCAGCCACTCGCCCGCGACCCCGTGCACGTACACCCCCGCGCACGCCGCCTCCCAGGCCCCCATCCCGCGCACCAGCAGCGCCCCGATCAACCCCGCCAGGCAGTCGCCCGTGCCCGCGGTCGCCAGCACCGGCCCGCCGCTGACGTTGATCGCGATCTGCCCGGGACCCGCCACCACCGTGCCCTCCCCCTTGAGCACGACCACCGCCCCGCTGACCGCCACGATGCCGCGCGCCGCCGCCATCCGATCCGCCTGCACCTCCGCGGTGGTCCACGTCCGGCCGGTCCGCGCCGTCAGCAGCCGCGCCGCCTCGGCCGGGTGCGGCGTCAGCACGCGCGGCCCCCCGACCTCCGCCCCGGCGATCTCCGCCAGCGCCGACGCGTCCCACACCGCCGGCCGCGGATCGCCGCGATACAGCCCCGTGAGCCCGTCCCGGTCGCTCACCCGCGTCAGCCCCGGCCCGACCACCAGCGCCGTCGCGGCCGGCACCGGCGGCTCAGCGCGCGCCGTCACCATCAGCTCCGGACGCAGCGCCAGCAGCTGCGCCTGCACCTCGGGATCGCCGCTGGCGATCGTCACCAGCCCGGCCCCGCCGCGCAGCGCCGTCGCCCCCGCCAGCACCGCCGCCCCCGGCGTGCCCGCGCTGCCGCCGACGATCCCCAGGTGCCCGCGCTCGCCCTTGTGCGCCCCCGCGGGCAGCCGCGCCAGCCACCCGCGCACCTGCGCCGGTCCGATCAGACCTGTCCTTTCAGCCAGCTCACCTGTCCCTTCAGCCAGACCGATGCGCGCCACCACCAGCTCGCCGACGTACGCCCGCGCGGGCGTCACGTGCAGCCCCGGCTTGCTGCGCTCGAAGGTCACCGTCACGTCGGCCCGCAGCGCCGCCGCCCCGACCGCCCCGCTGTCGGCGTCGACCCCGGTCGGCAGGTCGACCGCCACCCGCGTCGCCGCGGCCGCGTTGGCCCACGCCACCGCCTCCAGATAGGGCGCCCGCAACGGCAGCTGCGCCCCGGTCCCGAGCATCGCGTCGACGATCACCCCGTCCGCCGTCGCCGGCAGCCCGCGCGCGATCGCCACCCCGATCCGCTCCGCGACGGCGACCTGCTCCGCGAGCGCGCCGGCGCTGCGCTCCGCAAGCAACGCCACCCGCACGGCCACCCCGCGCGTGTGCAAGATCCTGGCGATCGCCACCCCGTCGCCGCCGTTGTTGCCCGGCCCGCACAGCACCAGCACCGCTCGCCCGGCCCGTACGCGCTCGATCGCCGCGACGCAGGCGAGCGCCGCCCGCTCCATCAGCACCGGCGACGGCACCCCGAGCGCCGTGATCGTGTGTTGGTCCGCCGCGGCCGCCCGCGCCCTCGTCCACAGCTCCGCGTCGTCGATCATCACGGCTCCGGCGTACACACGAAGGGCCCGACCGTCAGGTCGTCGACGCTCCAGCCCGCGTGGATGAACGCCACGTCGTCGCGCTGATAGCAGATGCGCACCCGCAGCGCCGGGTTCTTGTACAGCGTGAGATCGTACTGCTGAAAGCTCCAGTCCTGATCGTCGATGCCCGGGTTGGCGTAGCCGAGCTCCACGATCTGCCAGTCCTGGCCGTCGAAGGCGTCGATCGTGTGCTGCACAAACGGGAAGTAATCGGTGTGGAGGTTGCGCCAGAAGCTCAGCCACAGCTCCCCCGGGCCGCTCGCGTCGATCGCCGGCGAGGTCATGCAGGTCGGCTCCTGCGGCGCGACCGGGATGAGCCCGCCGATCAGCGTGCCCGCCAGCATGTTGTCGTCGCCCGGGCTGTGGTCAAACTCCGGGTCCGCCCCGTTGGTCCCCTTGTCCGAGCCGATCGCTGGCCCCACCTCCCACAGCGGCCCGAACTCCCAGTCGGGGTCCGGATCGCTGAAGTCCTCGAAGAACAGGTAGCCCGGCCCGCCGACCCCGCACAGCCCCGCCGCGCACACGTCGTCGGGCGTGCACACAAACCCGTCGTCGCACCCCAGGCCCTCGGTCCCGGGGAACGCCTGCCCGACACAGGACCCCGTCTTGGCGTCGCAGACCCCGAGCCCGCAGCTGCTGTCGACCCCGCTGCAGTCCGTCACGCTCCCGCCGACGCAGCTCCCCAGCGCGCAGGTCTGGTCCAGCGTGCACAGGTCGCCGTCCTCGCAGGGCAGCCCCTCGTTGCTCGCCTCGAGCGCGCAGGTCTTCGTCTCGAGGTTGCAGCTGGCGTCCATGCACGCCTCGTCGAGCGCGTCGCAGTCGCTGTCGGCCAGGCAGTCCGGCTGCGTGCACACCAGCGCGCTGCACCAGCCCGAGCCGCAGTCCCCATCGACCAGACACGCCGCGTCGAGACCACACGACGGGCACATCGCCCCGCCGCAGTCGACGTCCGTCTCGTCCTGGTTGACCAGTCCGTCGAGGCAGCTCTCGATCGCCTCGCCGCTGCTGCTGCTCTCGCCGCTGCTGCTGCTGCTGCTGCTGCTGCTGCTACCCCCGCTGCTCGTCTCGGTCGCCGCGCCGGTGCTGCTCGTGTCCGTGTTCCCGTGCGTGCTGCCGGTCCCGGCCGTGTCCGGCTCGCCGCTGCTGCTGCTGACCTCGCCGCTGGTCGGCACCGGCACCTCCGTGGTCGCCAGCCCCCCGCTCGAGCTCTCCCCGGTGGAGGTCTCGGAGGTCACGGTTTGAAACACCACTTCACCCGCGCAGGCCGGGAGCAGCAACATCAGCGGCAAAAAGCGCATGTCACCTTGGTATCGGATCCGAGCGGCGAGCGGGAGGCCCCCCGACCACAAGGCCCGCCCCGATATCCCTGTCGCACGCCGAATATTTACGATCGCCGGCCGAGGCGCAGGGCCCAGCGCCAGCGGGCCAGGCTCGCCGCTGCCACGTCCTCGAGCAGGCTGTAGGTCGCCGGCAGGAACACCAGCGTCACGATCGTGCTGCTGACCAGCCCGCCCGCGATGACCAGCGCGATCGCGTGGTAGTAGACCCCCGCCAGCGTCGGGTGGTGGATCAGCATCGGCACCAGCCCGAGCACGGTCGTGCCGGCCGTCATCAAGATCGGCCGCAGCCGGTCGCGGCCGGCCTGGGCCAGCGCCTCGTCCCGTGGCACCCCGAGCGCCCGGAGCTGCAGTGTGCGGTCGATCAACATGATCCCGTTATTGACCACGATCCCCACGAGGATCAAAAGCCCGATCACCGCCGTCGTGTCGACTGTCGTCCCGGTCCACCACATCAGCCACGGCGCCCCCAAACAGCCCAGCAGGCAGGTCACCAGGATCGCCAGCGGCTGCAGGAAGCTCTCGAACAGCGACGCCATCACCGCGTAGACCAGCAGCAGGCACAGCGCCAGGTCCGTCAGCGTCTCCGCCATCGTGCTGCTGCGTCCGCTCCAGCGCGGCCAGTCGCCGCTGCTATAACCCGGCGGGAACCCGAAGCCGGCCATCGCCTCCTTCACGATCTCCTTGTTCTTCTCAGGGTTTGCGGTGAAGAAGCGAACCTTCACTTTGACCTGCGTCTGGCGGTCGACCCGCTGCACAAACGACGGGCTGCGGGTGCGCTCAAAGGTGGCGAGCGACCCGACCGCCACTTCGCCCGGGCCCGCCGCCGTCGTCACCGGGATCTTGAGGTCACGCAGGTCGGCCAGGCTCGGCCCGTCGTCGCCATCGGCCGCGCCCGGCCGGCCGTCGGCCGACAGCCGCAGCTCGATCTCCCCGTCCGGCCCCCGGACCTGCCCGAGCGGCAGCCCCTGGAACGCGGTCTGGACCAGCCGCGCCACGTCGTCCGCGCGCAGCCCGTGGCGATGGATCGCCGCGCTGTCGAGGCGCACGTGCAGCTCGCGCGAACCCTCGTCGTAGGGCCCGACCACCGCGTCGTAGCCGCCCGCCTCCGGCTGGTCGGCGTCGCCGCGTGGCAGCGCCGTGCGCAGGTACTCGGCCGCCGCCTCGCCGAGCTCCATCAGCACCCCCATGTCCTCGCCGCGGATCGCCAGCTCCACCTCGCGGCGGTCGCCGGTCCCGCGCCACTGGCTCTGCGCGCTCTCCCCGACCAGGTAGCGCACCCCCGCCTGCTCCGGCAGCGCCCGCGTCACCCGCTCGGTGAACGCCTCGACCTCCGCCTCCGACTCCGAGCGGATCCGCGGGTGCGCGCTGCAGCGGGCCCAGAAGTCGCTGTAGCGGCACGACACGTGGGCGACGCCCAGCGCCTCCATCTGCCCCATCAGCGCCGCCTCGACCTGCTCGACCTTGCCGCCGATCTCCTTGTACCCCGGGCTGCCGACGAACTGCAGCCCGATCTCCAGCGCCTCCGGCCGCGGCTGCAGCTCGCCGAGGTTGTAGTGCACCGCCATCACCGGGTACGCCGCGCTCGCCCCGAGCAGCAGGCTCCCGAGCAGCGTCAGCCCGCGGTGCCGCAGCGTCCGCGCGATCAACCACCGGTACGCCCCGCTCACCTTATCCATCAGCGGTGTGCGCCGCGGCGGCCCGACTCCTTGCATGCGCAGCACCGCCGGCATCAGCAGCGGCACCAGCGTCTGGCTGATGAACAGGCTGCACAGCAGCACGATCGCGAAGGTCAGCCCCAGCGGGGACAGCAGCGCCGTCATCGGGTTCGACGGGTCGCCGAACACCAGCGGCAGGAACACGATCACGCTCGACAGCGTCGACGCCACCGTCGCCAGGCTGACGTCGCGCCCGCCCTGGCGGATCGCCTGCATCGCCGGCGCCCCGCGGCCCGCGTGCTGCTCGATCGCCTCGACGATCACCACCGCGTTGTCGACCAGCATCCCGACCCCGAGCACCAGCCCGAGCAGCACGATGCAGTTGAGCTCCTCCCCGCGCAGCAGCAGCACCCCGCAGGTCGCCAGCAGCGTCAGCGGGATGCACAGCGCCGCCACCAGCGTGGTGCCGATGCGGCGCAGGAACAGGTACAGCACCACCACCCCGAGCAGCCCGCCGTAGATGCCGGTGTCGCGCAGGTCCGCCAGCGTCTTGACGATCACCTCGCCCTGGTCCTGGAACACGATCACCTGCAGGTCGCCGATCCGCGGGCTCTGCTGCAATTCCGCGATCACCCGCCGCACCGACGCCGCGACCACCACCGGGCTCGCCCCCGCCTCCGCGAAGATGTCGAGGTCGACCCCCGTCTGCCCGTCGAGCCGGCGAAAGTTCCGGTTCTCGCGCGGGTGGATCTCGACCTCCGCGACCTCCCCCAGCCGCGCCGCCGCCACCCCGCCGACCGTCGGCGTCAGCGCGGCCGCCGTCGTCGCCCCGCTCGCGCTCGTCGTCGTCGTCGTCGTCGCCGTCGTGCTCGCCGCCCCGACACTCGCCGCCGACGCCAGCGCCGTCGCCGAGCGCGGCCCGGTCGCCGCCACTGACAGGTTGCTGATCGACGGCGCCGCCATCCCGCCGCCGCCTGCACCTGTCCCCGAGGACATCCTCGCCGCGCCCGCTCGCCGCGGGATCGGCAGGGCCGCAAACGCCTCCGGATCCGCCGGCACCGCCGGGCTGCGCACCCCGGGATTGACCTCCTCGGCGCGCAGCACCCCGAGCGAGCGCCCCTGCCGGGCCCCGCGCAGCACCGCGCTGATCTGCCCGAGGTCCGCCCCGGCCCGCTGCACCGCCTCGAGATCCAGCGCCACCTCGAGCTCGCGCGGCGTGGCCCCCTCGAGCTCGATGCGCGACACCCCCGGGATGCGCTCGATCGGCCGCACGATCAGCGCCTCGATCAGCTCGTAGTTGTTGGTCAGCCCGGTCGCGCTGGCCAGGCGCAGCTCGAGCACCGCGTCGTCCGAGCGGCCCCACGAGTCCATGCTGATCCGGCTGATCGTGTCGGGCAGCGTCGGCCGGATGCGATCGAGGCGCTCGCGGATCTCCGCCTTGCGCGCGTCGATGTCGGTCCCGCCGCCGAACTCGAGGTTGAAGCGCACCCCCCAGCCGCCGCTGCCGACCTGGATCTTCTGCAGCCCGCGCAGCCCCGCCATCTGCTCCTCGACCGGCCGGATCACCTCGCGCTCGACCAGCTCCGGGGAGGTCCGCGCCAGGTCGATGCGCACGCTGACCCGCGCCGAGCCGGTGTCCGGCAGGAACGCCAGCGGCAGCGCCCGCACCGCGATCGCCCCGAGCACGAAGATCGCCAGCAAGATCATCCCGATCATCACCGGCCGGTCGAGCGCCAGGTCCGACAGCCCCGAGCGCCGCCCCGCCTCCGTCGCCACCTGTCCCTCGGGACCTGTCCCTCCGGCCATCTCAGCCCTCCCCCGTCAGCTCGGCCCAGGCCGCGCGCCGGCGCCCCGGAACCAGGCTGTACGCGCACGGGATCACCACCAGCGTCAGCAGCGTCGACACCACCAGCCCGCCGATCACCGCGATCGCCAGCGGCTGGCGCAGCGCCGCCCCGTCGCCGAGCCCGATCGCCATCGGCAAGAGCCCCAGCACCGTCGTCGCCGTCGTCATCACGATCGGCCGCAGGCGCAGCCGACCCGCGTGGATCAGCGCCTCGTCGACGCTCATCCCCTGACCGCGCCCGAAGTTCACCGTGTTGACCAGCACGATCGCGTTATTCACCACGATCCCGCCGAGGATGATCGCCCCGATCCCCACCATCGCCGAGATCGGCGTCCCGGTCAGCACACACGCCGCCGCCACCCCGATCAGCGCCAGCGGCACCGTGCCCATGATCAACAGCGGGTGGTGCAGGCTCTCGAAGCTCGACGCCATCACCACGTAGATGAGAAACACCGCGATGACCGCCGCGAACAGCAGGCTGTCGAGGCTCGCCCCCATCTCGCTGGCCTGCCCGCCGACCGCCGCCGTCACCCGCGGATCGTCGCTCGCGTGGCGATCCAGCACCGCCCGCACCTCGGCGGCCACGTTGCCCAGATCGCCACCCGCCAGCCGGGCCCGGATCCGCAGCCCGCGGCGGCCCTCGATGTGCCGGATCTCCGCCGGCCCGATCGCCGGCGTCAGCTGTGCCACCGCCGACAGCAGCACCGGCACCCCGCCCTGCACCGCCACCTGCACCCGCGCCACGTCCTCCGCGCGCGTGCGATCGATGCGCGGCAGCTGCACCCGCACGTCGAGCTGGCGATCCGCCGCGTGCATCTTGGTCGCCACCTCGCCCTGGATCGCCCGCTGCACCGCCAGCGCCGCCGTGTCGACCGCCAGCCCGATCCGACTGAGCCGCTCGCGATCGAAGTCCACCCGCACCTCCGGCCGCCCCGCCAGGTCGTCGGGCACGACGTCCGCCAGCCCCGCGATCGCCCGCAGATCCGGCAGCAGCCGCTTCGCGTGGGCCACCGCCCGCGTCGGATCGTCCGCGAACACCTGCACCTCGATCGGCGCGTCGAACGAGAACAGCGCCGGCCGCCCGAGCCGCGCCGTCGCCTCCGGCTCGCGCATCGCCGCCTGCATCGCCGCGAACAGCTCCGCCTCCGCCGCGGCCCCCTCCTCCGGCGGCAGCGCCTCGAGGCGCACGTTCACCTGGGCCAGGTGCGTGCCCTCGATCGTGCCCGTCGCGCTGTCCCCCGCCGTCATGCTGCCGACCCGCGCGAACACCTGGGCCACCCGCGGATCGCCCTCCACCGCCCCCGCCAGCGCCCTCGCCAGCGCCGCCGAGCGGTCGAGCGCGCTGCCCTGCGGCAGCGTCACCTGCACGAAGAACTCGCCCTGCTGCAGCTCCGGCAGCAGCGTCTGCCCGAGCCCGCGCGCCAGCTCCACGCTGCCCACGCACAGCCCGAGCGCCGCCGCGAGCACCAGCAGCCGCACCTTCAGCGCCAGCCGCAGCAGCCGCGGATACAGCCCCTCGATCCAGTCGTACGTCACCGTCAACGGCCACGCGACGATCGCCAGCAGCTTGCCGAGCCCTTTCACCACCAGCCCGATCAGCCCGACGATCAGCGCCGGCACCACCGCCAGCCACCCGACCACGGTCGCCAGCCCCGGCCGCACCGGCGGCGCCTCGGCCTCGCCGCCCGCGCCCAGGCTCTGCAGCACCGGCACCAGCGTCAGGCTGACCAGCATCGACGACAGGATGCTAAACGACACCGCGTAGCTCAGGTCGCGCACCAGGTGGCCCGCCACGCCCTCGACGAACGCCATCGGCAGGAACACCGCCACCGTCGTCAACGTCGACGCGACCACCGACGACGCCACCTCGATCGTCCCGCGCACCGCCGTCGCCGCCAAACCACCGGTGCCCCCGCGCTCGCGCACCCGCGCGATCGACTCGAGCACGACGATGCTGTTGTCGACCAGCATCCCGACCCCCAGCGCCAGCCCGCCGAGGCTCATCAGGTTCAGCGACACCCCCAGCAGCTGCAGCGGCACGAAGGTCGCCAGCAGCGAGATCGGGATCGACACCGCGATCACCGCCGTCGCCCGCAGGTCGCGCAGGAAGAACAGCAGCACCAGCACCGCCAGCGCCCCGCCGAGCAGCGTGTTCGCCTGCACCTCGGCGATCGCCGACTCGATGAAGCTGCTCTGGTTGCTCAGCACCACCACCGACTCGCCCGGCGTCAGCTTCAGCGACGGCAGCCCGGCCAGCACCTCCCCCGCCACCGCCACCGTGTTCGCGTCGCCCTCGCGGTACACCGCCAGCTCGACCGCCTCGCGCCCGCCGACCAGCGCCAGCTCGCTGCGCTCGAGCGGCGCGCGGCTGACCCGCGCCACCTCCCCCAGCTTGAGCTCCGCCCCCGCCCGGCTGCGGACGATCACCTCGCGCAGCGCCTCGGGCGTGCGCGCCTCGTGGACCGTGCGCACCAGATAGCGGCTCCGCTGATCCGTCAGCGCCCCGCCCGGCCGGTTGACGTTGTCGCGCCGGATCGCCTGCGCCACCTCGTCCGCGCTCAGCCCGTGCGCGGCCAGCCGCGCCGGATCCAGCTCGACCCGCACCTCCTCCTTGTCCCCGCCGTGCAGCTGCACCGCCGCCACCCCGGGCAGCTTCTCCAGCGCCCGCTGGACCAGCCGCTCCGCGTGTTCATACAGCTCGGCCCCGCGGGCCCCCGGCGCCCCGACCAGCGCCAGCCGCAAGATCGGCTCCTGCGCCGGGTCGTAGCGCAGCACCACCGGCCGCAGCGCCCCCGTCGGTAGCACCGCGCGGTCGAGCTTCTCGCGCACGTCGTCGAGGCTGCGGTCGATGTCCGTGCCCCAGCCGAAGTCCAGCACCACCTCGCTGAGCCCCTCGCGCGACACGCTCTCGACCCGCACCACCCCCGGCACCGCCCCGACCAGCTCCTCCACCGGCCGCGTGATCAGCTCCTCCACCTCGCTCGGCGCCGCGTCCACGTACTCGCTGCGGATCGTCACGCTCGGGTAGCTCAGGTCCGGCAGCAGCGACACCGGCAGCCGCGTCAACGCCACCAGCCCGAACAACAGCACCGCGACCATCACCATCGTGGTCGTGACCGGGCGATGCACCGCCCCGAACACCAGCCCGCGATCGCTCACGAGCCCCCGACCGCGGCGCCAGCCTTGCTGTCCTTCGGGACAGCCTTGCTGTCCTTCGGGCCAGCCTCCTTCGCCGCCGCCGCCAGCTTGACCGGCAGCCCCTCCGTGACCCCCTCGCCCGCGTCGGCCACCACCACCGCGTCCGGCTCGAGCCCGCCGCGCAGCTCCGCGTGCGTCTCGCCGACCAGCCCGAGCTCGACCGGCCGCCGGCGCGCCCGCCCGTCCTCGACCACGTACACGTGCGGCACCCCCTCGAGCTCGAAGATCGCCGTGCGCGGCAGGCTCGGCGCCGCCGCCCGGCGATCGACCCGCAGCTCCGCCCGCACGAACGCCCCCGGCACCGCCCCCGGCGGATACTCCTTCGCCCGCACCAAGAACTTCACCGTGCCCGTCAGCGGGTCCACCACCGGCGCCCGCCGCTCGACCGTCGCCGCGAAGCGGGTCCCGTCCTGCAGCTCGAGCGTCGCCGGGGCCCCGGCCTGGACCGCCCCCGCCTCGCGCTCCGGCACGTGCAGCTCGACGTCCAGCACGCTCAGGTCGGCCAGGCTAAACAGCGGCGTGGACGCGGTCGCCAGGTTGCCGACGTCGATCGCCCGCCGCGTGATCGTCCCGTCGAACGGCGCCACCACCACCGTCTGGTTGGCCTGATGCTTCGACACCTGCGCGCTCGCCAGCGCGTTCTCCAGCGCGTAGCGCTGCTTGTCGAGCTCCTCACGCGTCAGGTGGTCCGCGATCTGCTCGAGCCGGCGCAGCTCCTGCGAAGCATTGCGGGCCGTGATCGCGTCGCGCTCCGCCTGCAGCTTGAAGCCCCGCCCGTCGAGCCGGACCAGCGTCTGCCCGGCCTTGACCCGGTCCCCCTCCTCCGCCTTGAGCTCGAGCACGACCCCGGGCTGCAGCGCCACCAGGTCCGCCGACCGCAGCGCCCGCAGCGTCCCCGAGGTCCGGTAATAACGATCGATCTCCGCCGGGGCGATCGCCGTCACCGCCACCGCCAGCGGCTCCTGCCCGGGCTTGCCCTTGCCGTCGCCCTTGCCGTTGGCCTCCCCGCCGCATCCGGCCGCCAGCCACAGCCCGAGCAGCCCGGCCAGCGCGCCCCGGTACCGCCTCGTGATCGTGTCGTCGCCCTGGAACATCAAGCACCGCATCCGGATCCGCCTCGGACCCTCCACGCACGCGCGGAGTTTTGGCCCGCCATCCTTATCACGCACCCCAGGCCCGCGGCCACCGGCCCCCAGCCCCCACGCCCTGGGCCCGCCCGCCGCGCCGCTTTCTTGGACCCTGGCCCGCCCGGCAGTACGGTCCGCCCATGCCGCCGCTCCACGGCAACTCCTTCAGCGTGGCGCTCGGCGATCTGCTGGGCACCTCCCCCGCCCTCACTCTGGTCCTCGGACTGGTCCACGTCGTCGCCGGCTATCGCTGCTGGGTCGGACTGCTGGGCCTCTACGGGCTGGTCTTCACCGCCACGCTCGGGGCCAGCTTCGCCGAGCAGCGCTTCCCCGGCCAGGAGCTCGCGCGCCTGTTGATGCAGGCCGGCGCCGGCCTGTTCGGCTTCGGCGCCGTGCTGGCCTTTCACCGCGTCGGCATCTTCGTGCTCGGCGCCCTCGCCGGCGCCGTCGTCGGCGAGCTGATCGGCACCGGCCTCGGCACCGGCGTCACCGACCCCGTCCTCCTGATCGCCGCCCTCATCGGCGGCAGCCTGGCCGTCGCCACCGAGCGCGGCGCCCTCATCCTCGCCACCTCCGTCACCGGCGCCGCCCTCGTCGTCCGCAGCCTCGTCGCCCTCACCCACGGCCCCGCCGCCTGGTCGCTCGGCTCGCTCGACCTGTGGGCCTGGCCGACCACCGGCCCCTCGCTCCTGTGGCAGCTCGGCGCCGTCGG
>Ga0075163_10011954_pt1 | contig 11307 bp, 7 predicted proteins | sample JI1023141ADNA_FD_71478 | JGI IMG/M metagenome (GOLD analysis project Ga0075163, IMG submission 71478) | Wastewater effluent complex algal communities from Wisconsin, to seasonally profile nutrient transformation and Carbon sequestration -... | ecosystem: Engineered > WWTP > Effluent > Algae...
GCGAAGCTTCAGCAAACAAAGTCGCAGCCATTCGATGTCCCGTGTGCGGCAAACAAGACCATCTCGACTGATTCATCAAAACGCGTTCACACTCACCTCGAGATACGCGAAGTCCGTGTCGCCGCCGCGGACCTGGCGATCGACGAAGCCTCCGGGCAGGAAGCGGGCATAGCCGAGGGTCGTTTCGACCTTCTTGCTGATCTGCCAGCGGGCACGGATGTCGAACTCATGGCCGACGCTGCTGCCGCTGACTCCCGTGCGGTCACGGGCGTTGTTTTCCGCGGCGAGACGGTCCGTGGCGCTGTCGAGCCAATACCAACTGTAACCGAAGTCGATGCGCAGATTCTTCATCGGCGTGAGCTCGATGCGCAGTTTCGGTGCCCGGATGTTTTCATACACGATGTAGTCATTGGCTGACCAAGGTCTGCTGAAGCCGAAAAAGCGCTCGAAGCGGTTGTCGGTGTTGTCATTCGGATCGCGGTCGCCAGTGGCTTGACCATAAAAGAGGCTCACGCGTGGCTTCCACGGATGCGACAGGGTGTAACCAATCTCCGCCGTCGCAGCCCAGGCACGCACGGTGCGTGCGCCGTTGCGGCCAAACTGGTTCGTGTAGCTCAGATCGTAGTCGAAACCGGTGCCGCTGACCTTGCCGTAGGCTCGCAAGCCCGGCGAATGCACCAAACGCTCGGCCACACCGGCGTAGGCGCTTTGGCTCAACGCGAGGTAGTAGGGCTCCAGCGTCATCTTTTCGCCCCAGCCACGCCATTGGCCGATAGCGGCATAGACCCACTGCTGCTCCACCGGGCGGTCCCACTCATACATGGAGCGGTTCAGCGGCTGCACGGCGAGGAGGTCGAGCTGCCAGTCATTCGCCTGCTGGCCGATGAGGCCGTGAAAGCCCTGGAAGGTGTTCGCGGTGTTGCGCCACTGGTTGTTGCCGATGAGGCGACGGTCGAGGAATTCGAAATTGTGGATGCCGTAGCGCAGGCTCACCGGCCGGGCATTGTCCATCGCATCACGAGGCAGCAGGTCTTTGAAGTGAAGCTCGGCGTAGAGGCGGATGAACTCGAACTCGTTCACATCGCGAGTGTCCCGCGGATAGCGGCTGTGGTAGCGGCGGGAATCCTGCATCTCGACGGCAAAGCGAAACGGATCGATCACATCATGGATGCCGATGTAGGCCCGCGTGCGATGCAGGATGGGATCGTCCAGCCCTCCCTCGGCCCGGCGGATGTCGTCATCGCGGTATTCGTAGCGAAATCGGTAGTCGAGGCCGAGATCGAGCCACGCGGCGTCTTTGAGGAAATCGATCCCAGTATCCGGCGCATGCCGCGCATACTTCGGCGGGTCGGGATCACGCGTCGTGCTGTAACCCTGGGCAAAGAGCGAAGGGCTGAGAGCAAAGAGGCAGAGAATGAGCCAGAGGGCGAGGCGCATGAGGCGGCAGGGCGGCGCATCTGAACGACAAATCGCGGCCTGTCATGCTCGCGGGTTGCAAAAAGGGCGGAAGGGTGTCGTTTTGCCGCCCTTCCTCTGCATGAAACTCCTTCTCCCCATCCTTCTCCTTGCCGCCGTCTCTGCCCGTGCGGCCGATTCCAAGGCCAAAGCCGACGACAAGCCCTCGCCCATCGGTTACAGCGACACGCCGGTCATCCCCGGCACACAATGGAAGGTGCATGACATCGACCGCCCGCGTCCCGCGGCCGTGGCTCCGGGCAAGACCGCCGGTGCGCCGCCCGCTGATGCCATCGTGATCTTTGACGGCACGAGCTCCGACGCCCTCCAGGCGAAGGAAAAAGACGCCAAGGGCAAGGAAACCGGTAAAATGGCCCCCTGCCCATGGGAACTCAAAGACGGCGAACTGCTTATCAAAGGCGGCGATTGCTGGACCAAGCAGGAATTCGGAAGCTGCCAGCTCCACCTCGAATGGATGAGCGAGCCGCACACGAAGGGCAATTCTCAGAAGAAGGGCAATGCCGGCGTGTTCTTCATGGACCGCTACGAGTCCCAGATGCTCGATTGCGACAACAATCCCACCTACGCCGATGGCATGACCGGCGGTGTGTATGGCCAGACGCCTCCGCTCGTGAACGCTGTGCGTCCCGCCGGGCAGTGGCAGGTCTATGACATTGTCTTCACTGCCCCGAAGCTCGAAAACGGCAAGGTCGTGGAGCCTGCCTACATCACCACCTTTGTGAACGGCATCTGTGTGCAAAACCACACGAAGATCATGGGCCCCACGAAGCACAAGAACATCACCGACTACTCCGGCGAGTTCCCCGAAAAGGCCCCCATCCGCATCCAGGACCACAAAAACGAGCCCCCCGTGCGCCTGCGCAACGTGTGGATCCGCCCGATGTGAGTCTGATCCTCATTCAGGATACACCACCCGCACCAGATAAAGCCCGCAGGCAGGCGCGGTCTGGTTGCTTTGCTTGCCCGCGGGATCGTTGAGCAGACCCGCGAACCACTCCCGTGGCTCACGACCTCTCGCGACATGGATCATGCTGCCGACGATGAGGCGCACCATCTTGTAAAGGAATCCATCGCCTTCGAATTCGAGCTCCAGCACCTCGCCGCACTCACGCACCTCGGCGCGGTGGATCGTGCGCGTGGTCTTCTCCGGCAGCGTGCGGCGCTCCACCTCCGGCATGTCGCCGCGGTTGGCGCTCAGGCGGATGAAGTTGTGCGTGCCGACGAGCCTCTCGCAGCACCAACGCAGCGCCTCCACATCCAGTGGACCGTAAAGATGCCACGCCCGGTCCGCCTCAAAGGGCGAAAGCATGCGCGGCCGCCAGATGCGGTAGCGATAGACTTTTCCGATGGCATCAAACCGGGCGTGAAACTGCGAATGCACCTCCTCCGCCTTCGTCACGCGGATGGTCAGCGGCAGGCAGGCGTTCAGCGCATTCACCCAGGACTCGCCGCTCAGGGCGATGCTCTCCGGCACATCACCATGCGCCACCTGCGCCAGCGCATGCACACCCGCATCCGTGCGTCCACTGCCCTGCACACCCGTCTCGATACGCACCGCCTTGCGGATGGCCGCGTTCAGCTCGTCCTGAATGCCACCACCGCCCTCCTGGCTCTGCCAGCCCTTCCAAGGCGTGCCACAATACGCCACAGTGAAGCGTAAGCGCTTCCATCCCGGTGCCGGACCATGACGAAGACCGAGGCTTTCCTCCTTCATGCGCCGATGGGATGCCACGTCGTCTTGAACTCGACCAGCGCACGGATCTCCTCCGCGCCCTGCATCTTGTCCGCGAACCAGTCGATGGGCTCCTCGGCCTTGCGCAGGTGCACGCGCTTCACGCTTTCCGCCGCGCCGAGACGCAGCGCCTTGCGCTCGTCCTCGTTCGCCACGCCGCTCAGGGCGCGGAGATGCTCGTGCGTGGCAAACGTGGGGATCAACTCGCTGCGCACGCCGGTGAGCAGGTTCACCACGCCGCCGGGCAGGTCGCTGGTGGCGAGCATTTCGCCCAAAAGAATGCTCGGATACGGCTGCGTGGTGCTGGCGAGCGCCACAACGCTGTTCCCGCTCGTGATCGCGGGCAAAATCAGTGACAGCAGGCCCAGAACGGGCGCGTCATCCGGCGCGAGGATGCCGACGATGCCCATCGGCTCGGTGACGGTGAAATTGAAGTGCGCCGAGGCCACCGGATTCACGCTGCCGAGCACCTGCTCGTATTTGTCCGTCCAGCCCGCGTAATGCACCACGCGCTCAATCGCCGCCGCCACCTCGCGCGAGGCGTCCGCCTTCGAAACGCCGCTCAAGGTGATGCTGTCCGCCAATTCGACACCGCGCGCCTCCATCATCTCCGCCAGCCGATACAAGATCTGCCCGCGATTGAACGCCGATCTCTTCGCCCACCCCGGCCCCGCCTTCGCCGCGGCTTCCACGGCATTGCGCAGGTCCTTCCGCGTGCACTGCGGGATGTTCGCAAAAAACGCCCCCGTGGCATCCAGCAGCTCCGCCACGCGCCCGCTCTCACTCCGAATGAAAGCACCGCCGACGTAGCATTTGGGGGTTTTGGTAATGTGGAGGCGTTGGGACATAACGGAAGTGGAGTTGGACAGGATTTACAGGATGACAGGATTATGCAGGATTTCACGGCAGGGCCACATGACATGCAATGGCGAAACAAAGCCTTCGCTTCGCCGCTCATGTTAGCCTTCCAAAAAGTAAATCCTGCATAATCCTGAAAATCTTGTTAATCCTGTCAAAAGGGCCTCCGTAGTCTTCCAAGCATAAATAGACAAAGCGTCTGCCACTCCGCCTCCCGCCATGCGGGAGCCTTCTTTGGGGTGCAAAAGCCCTCTCCCGCCATGTCGGCGGCCCCCTTTTGCTTGCAAAACATCCCTCCCGGTGCGTCGGCCGCACCCTTTGGCACGAAAATGCCCACTTTCGGCGGTTTGGCGGCTTTTCACCCGGCGCAGGCATCTCCGTTGATCGTGAAGGGTTGATCGTTGATGGCTTGATCCACCACCGTTGGCATACGGCTTGACGCTTGTTCAGCATGTAATGCCGCTCTCATACGCAAGACATTCAGTGTCTGGCTACCTGGCCTGCTCCCTGAAAGTAGGACGGTTGTAAAATGTAGTTCTGGCTCCGAAACCAGGAGAACAGAACACCATGAAAAAGAGCAGACACAGTGAAGAGAAGATCGTGAGCATCCTGCGCGAGACGCAGGGTGGGATGAAGGTCCGGGACGTGTGCGCGCGTCATAACATCAGCGAGCAGACCTACTACGGGTGGAAGCGCAAGTATGGCGGGATGCAGGTCGATGAGCTGCGTCAGGCGAGGGCGTTGGCGGAGGAAAACGGGCGGCTCAAACGCATCGTGGCGGACTTGACGGTGCAGATCGACATCTTGAAGGCCATCAACGCAAAAAAATGGTAAGCCCGGCCAGCAAGCGACGGGCGGCACGATACGCCATGCAAAGCGATTTGGGCGGGATCGCGCAGGTGTGTCGTGCCTTGGAGCTTGCACGGTCGGGCTACTACCGGGTGGCGAAAGTGAGCGCGGAGGCGAGGCATCGACGAGTTCGCATCGTGCGGCTGAGCCGTGAGCATCCGCGCTACGGTTACCGCCGGATCGCGGCGTTGCTGCGACGTGAGGGCGAGCGGATCAACGTGAAGTGCGTGGCGAGGGTGCGCCGGGAGGAAGGACTGCAGGTGCGCAAACGCCAGCGGCGGATGCGAAGAGTGAGGCTTGGGCAGCAAGGCCGGCAGGCTGCGGCGCATCGCAATCACGTGTGGAGCTGGGACTTTGTGAGCGACCAGGTGGAGGGCGGCAGCGCCTTTCGCATCCTCACCTTGATCGACGAGCACACGCGTGAGTGCCACGCCACGCATGTGGCGTGGTCGATCCGCGCCACGGACGTGCTTGGCGTGCTGGAGTCTGCGATGCGCAAGCACGGCACGCCTGAACACATCCGCAGCGACAACGGGCCTGAGTTCATCGCGTATGCGATCCAGGACTGGATGCAGCATCGACACATCAAGATGAGCTACATCAAGCCGGGGTCACCTTGGGAGAACGCCTACATCGAATCGTTCCACGACAAGCTACGCGACGAATGCCTCAACCGCGAGGTGTTCGGCAGCCTGGCGGAGGCCCGTGTTGTCATCGAGCAATGGCGGCGTGAATACAATGAATACCGGCCTCACAGCTCGCTGGACTACGGCACCCCGGCACAGGCGGCGACACGCTGTCAAACTCCGCTACGGCCTCGTCTCGCTACGCTCGACGAGACCTTCGCTGCGTTTGACAGCGTGAGAGAACCAACCAACATCAAGATCAACCCAAGGACGCAGGAACTACATTTATGACCTGTCCCACCCCAGGGAGCAGGCCAGACGGCTTTATCAGCTTTGACGGCTTCTTCAAAACTGGCGAGCAAAGCTTTGCCGGCAGCGTCGAGCTTGTTGGCGGCCTTTTGCTTTTGCAGGATGCTGAGGCCTATTTTGAAGTGATCCACTTCGGCAGCGAAGCTTTCACGCGTGCCGAGCCGCATCTCGACCTGAGCAAGGTTCCAGTGGGATACGGCGAGATCGACCTGCCATCGGACATTGTTAGGATCTGCGGCTGCGAGCGTCGCGGAATGGTCGAGATCATATTTCCAGTGCTTAGCGGCTAGATCGGCTTTTTCAGCCCCAGCGCACTGTCGAGCAAAATTCTACGCAGGGCGCTGTGATGCTCGATTTGCAGAGGCCTTTTGCCTGCTTCGTAGCTCCTCGAGACCCTCGATCAGAGGTCGTCATGACTCTGCTTGAGCGACTTTTGATGCCAATCAAAAGTCAGGACTGGCTGTCGTCCAGTATGTCCTCTGTATCACCCAGATTCCAGAATTTGCCGTGTCCTGGACGATGAAAGGGTTCTGATTTCGACCAGCGGCTAAACGCTGGGCGCGTGAAAGCAAGGGTCGGCGGAGTAACTGAGTCGCGCATGAATATCAATTGTGAATATTATCTCATTATGGATAATTAGCCAAATATGACTATTATTTTGACCTTTTCTATTTCTGCCATATTTTTTATATTCGTATTATTTGGGACATAGTCCTGCCATCGATTCTTTCTGATTTGAATTCATCGTCTCACCATCTTCCTACACAACGCGGTGTCTCCAAAAGCTATTGGAGCGCTTGTGGTTGGCTGACACACATCAGCGGGCGTCCTGTGGCGGTGAATTGTGCGGAAAGTGTGCGGCTCTGTGGGCGTTTTGAAGTCGAGAGCCACGATGAAATGGAAGCAACAATTAATGGTATAAATAGTCTTCAGTGTGTTTTCTATATTTTCTGCCATTTTTTTGAACGCTTACGCTTTGGTCGAAGTCTTAGAGGCCCGCTCAAGCCGTCGAGCGATTTAGAATGCCCATCCTCCTCCGATTTTCAAAATTCCCGATTTTTGATGATATCCCGCAATTGAGGGGATTTAAAGAATCCGAATTACCAATACCATTGGACTTTCCAATATTTTAAGACCCACACTCAATCACACGCTGCCTTTTCTGATTGGTCGCACCCTTCAAAACTCCACCTCGAAATGAAAAACTCAAACTCAGAGACCCCGAATGCAAAAATGCAAATCAAGAACGACGTGGTTTCGAGCGACCCAGATCAGAACCCTTTTTTTGCCCATCGAGCAATGGAAATTATGACTTATAGCGCTATTTCAGATGCAAGGACGCACCAAGTTCGACCAAACACGGGGCCAGCATCTCCGAGGTGTGTTCCTGAAATGCACAGGGACCGAACGCCCCGAGAACGCCCAGTCCCTCGCTCCTCCTCCAAGTTCACTATCAAGTCAAAGTCCCAAGAATCTAAGCCGTCACATCTCTCAACTAGCCCAGAGCTTCTCATCATGAAAGCGAATCAGACATCCGAACTACCCACGCAAATCCCATCCGAGGGTAAACCGACTCCTTCAGCCCGACGCGCCTTTTCGGGGCCTAACCTCTCTATCGGATGGTTTCGTTCTTTTGCTGCCAGTTTCGCGTTGCTGCTCGCCTTGATGTATGGCGTGCTTGCCAGCAGTGCGTCGGCACAGATGATGGACATCTCAGCCACTCCAGCAACCACCACCGTTTTGACGGGACAGGATGCATGCTTCACCATTGGATACAACTGGGCCTCCACCACGGTGAATGGTAACAATGCCACGGTCACGGCTACACTTCCGTCCCAAATTGACGGGGATGCCGCAGGCGATGTCATTTTCACAAGTTCAGAGCATGTCACGAGTGCGTCCTACAATCCGACGACTCGCCAGATGACTTGGACATTCGTAAACCCGCTCCCCGCAGGCTCCTCAGGGACTTTCCAAATGTGCGTCCACTTCCCCGCTGGAACCACCATGAACGGAACCACTGCCTCGATTCCGGTCGTAGGCACGGCGACCAATACGACGCCCGACACAGTGACGGTGAACACGACGGCGCAGGCCTCAATGCAACTGAATGTGGACAAATCCAACTTTTTTGGAACAAGTCCGGCACCCGGAGGCCAGGTGATTTATCGAATTTATGCCGACAATTCGGCCACACAGGGGAACTACAATCTATCGAACGTCAGAATTACCGACATCATCCCATCGGGGGCGACTTTCGTGAATTCAAGACCCGCACCCTCTGGCACCACCGGAGCGAACCGATACTGGGACTTTCCCACAATCAACGCGGGTGAGACAAAGGAAATTCTCCTCGTGGTATCCTTCCCGCCAGGATACACGGGCAGCACCACGAACACGGCAAATTTAACAGGACAGCTTCCAAACGGAAGCCCAATTCCGACGACCCCGACCGACAGCGTCACCGATCCGATTGGGACGCTAACCCAGAGCCATAGTTTTAATAAAAGCATCTGGGAAGGGGCACCACATGCACTGCATGTTCCGGGATCAGATGATCTCACGTGGAGCAAAAGCCTCGACTGGACGATGTCTGTCCGCAACAATGGAAACACATCCCTGAATAATGTGGTTGTCCAGGACGTCCTTCCACCTGAGTTCTACCTCTCGAACATCGACATCTCGACCGACCAGACCCTCGGAATTCCAGTGGACGTCACCGTTGAGTTTTTGATCCACACGAGAGGCACCCCGACCAGTTCAGGTGTGTGGAGAACGTACCCGACCTTCACTGGCGCGACGAGTGGCATCTATGTTGATGCGGCGACGATCGCGACGACCCTCAGTCTGGGCGCGAATGATCTGGTGGGCGGGGTGCGCTACACCTTCCCGAGCCTGCACGTCGGATACCTTAGCTACCTAAGCATCGGTGGCACTTACCAAAGCCCAGATCGCGAAGGAAACAATTACGCGGGCACCGCTCCGGCCTTCGCGAGCCTTCCCCGGAATACATCTAACACGGCAACGATCGACTACACAGGGGGGGCAAACGGTGCCGCCGTCGAGCAAACCGTAACCGCAAACGACATCATCGTATCACCCCAGGCAAGACCTTCAGCCTATAAAAATACAAGCCAAGGATCCAGTGTTGCCCCAGGCGATGAGGTGCAATTCTTCATCCAGATCGAAAACAAATATGGTGCCACAAAGGATCTGATCAATCCCGTCGTCAGGGATCTCCTGCCACCAGAATTGAACTTCATTCCCGGAAGTATCACCTCAGGTTGGAATCCTCGGAACATTCCGCTCCCTACAGCGGTGGTCACCCCGAACTTCGAAGGAACAGGTCGTGAGCTCGTGACCTTTACGTGGCCCACAGGCACCGTTTTGCCGACCCTAGATTGGGGTGTGGGAGGACCAGCGATTTCAGCATTCTACTTCAAGACTCAAGTAAAGGCGGGAACACCCCCTGGAAACTACAACAACCAGGCTTCGCTCTTCTTTGATAATCCTCTCTACATTTCCCCGACCGATCCCGTCGAGACCGACACACAGGACCTAGACAATGATAACTCGACCACCGATCCGGTGGTAAACACTGGGACAGCGCAGTTTGGTGTCATCGTATCGACGGCCCTGAGTTCCAAAAAATGGGTTATGGGAGAGCGGGATACAGAGTGGACCAAGTTTGATGATCCTGATTCAATCCGTGGGCTGAACTATGGATACACCAACCATAATGGAACCATGGTGTATCGTTTGGAACTACAAAACAGGGGTAACACGCCTCTAACGAACCTCCGCATCGTCGATATCTTCCCATTTGTGGGTGATGTAGGGGTCGTGACCGTCAACTCGGGCCGTGACTCGCAGACTCAGCCAGTGCTTTATGACCTCGGCATTGCTGGGCCGCTCACGCCCTCGATTACACCTTCCAGCGGGAGCTACACCTTGGATGGCCTCCCGAGCACAGCCACTCTGACACTCAGCACCTCGAATAATCCGCTGCGTTCAGAGTTGGATCCATCCCTCACGGGAGGCTCCGCAACATTTGCATCCACAGCGACGACGACACTCTCCGCGGCGCGTTCGTTCTTGATTGATTTCGGTAGCCAAGTCTGGGCACCCGGTGAGAAGCATGAACTTTACTTCACCATGAAAATGCCCCCAGGAGCTGCGGCCAATGCTGTTGGCTGGAACTCCTTCGGTATTCGTGCGGTGAATGCGAACGATAACAATATCGTCGTTCCCGCAACCGAGCCTATCAAGGCAGGTGTGGCAATCGACCCCGCAGCGCCGGTGCCTTCCAGCGTAGGGAACTATGTGTGGCTTGATGCCAACAGTGACGGCATCCAAGATGGCTCCGAAAGTGGGCTGGAGGGGGTAACCGTGACCCTCTACAACGCCGCAGGCACAACACCTGTAACGACAGATATGTTCGGTGATCCGATTGTCCCAATCGTCACCGATAGCACGGGTGCCTACCTCTTTGACAACCTGCCTCCAGGTCAATACACCGTGAAGTTCACGCCTCCAGCAGGCTACCAACCAACGGTGACCAATGCTCCCGGCAGCACAACGGCCAATGATAGCAATGGCCTCACGGCACAAAGCAGTGTTTTGGCTCCAGGTGATGCCGATCTCACGCTCGATGCTGGCTTTGTTCAGCCCGCATCGTTGGGCAACTACGTGTGGAAAGATCTGGATCGTGATGGGGTGCAGGATGTGGGTGAGCCTGGGATTGAGAACGTTGTGGTGACGCTTTACAATGCGGCTGGCACGGCGGTGGGGACGACGACGACGAACGCGGTGGGCTTCTACCAGTTCACCGGTCTTGTGCCTGGGACCTACAGTGTTGGGTTCCCTGTGTCGATCACGCCCGATTTGATTTTGACGACGGTGGGTATTGGAACCGAAGCACAGGACAGTGATGCGGATACATCGACTGGCAAGACGGCAACGGTGACGCTTGTTTCGGGTCAGAACTACCCGGATCTGGATGCGGGTTACTTCTCGCCTAAGGCCTCGTTGGGTAACTATGTGTGGTTTGATCTGGACAAAGACGGCGTGCAGGATCCGGGTGAGCCGGGAATCGAAGGCGTGGTGGTGACGCTTTACGACAGCGTCGGCACGGCGATCGGCACGACGACGACGAATGCGACAGGATACTATGCGTTCTGGGATTTGGATCCCGGTAGCTATAGTGTGGGAGTGCCACCGACGTTGGTGGATGGAAAGATCCTGGGTGCGGCAGATCAGGGTGGCAATGATGATGCTGACAGTGATGGCAATGTGAGCACTGGCAAGACGGTGGCCATCACGCTGGCCGCTGGTGAGAACAACCTCACCATCGACTTTGGTTACATCGCGCCGAAGGCCTCTCTGGGTGACTATGTGTGGATGGACCTCAATCGTAACTTCCAGCAGGATGTGGGTGAGCCTGGGGTGACGGGAGTG
>Ga0075163_10011955_pt1 | contig 11307 bp, 12 predicted proteins | sample JI1023141ADNA_FD_71478 | JGI IMG/M metagenome (GOLD analysis project Ga0075163, IMG submission 71478) | Wastewater effluent complex algal communities from Wisconsin, to seasonally profile nutrient transformation and Carbon sequestration -... | ecosystem: Engineered > WWTP > Effluent > Algae...
CAATGCGGGGGAACGTGGCGGCCTTGGTGGCATCCATGCCGGCCATATGCAACAAGCGTCCGGCAATCAGCAGCACTCCAACCCCATGCAGCCACAGGGCAGACGTGCTCAGCAGTTCCGCCAGCAACATGAGAAACAACGTCACGGGTGCGTTTTCCATGAAATTGCCGTGGCGGCGGATGCGCAAGGCCAGATCGCTGTTTCCCCCATCCATGATGGAAATGCCGGTTTTCGCCCGCAACATCGTCACATGGGTGGAAAGCGCGATCATCAACAGGCTCAATGGTACGGCATAGCTGCCGGTGATTTCGGGTAGCATGGGGGGCCTCCTTGGGGTTGGAACGATGCCGCGTCTGCTGCATCTGCCAACAGGACGAACGGCCCCCGGCGAAATCGACATGCCGCCGAAAATTATTTCTTGCCGCCCCAATCGCCAATCGCCGCCTGCACCACGGCAAGTGCGGCAATCGCCACGGTATCGGCCCGCAGGATGCGCGGCCCCAGCGAAATCCCGGTGACGAAGGGCCTTGCTCGCAGCATGGCCCGCTCCTCGTCGGTAAAGCCACCCTCCGGCCCCACCAGCACAGCAGCAGGCGGTGCCACACCCGCCAGTGAGGCCAGGGGATTTTGCTCCCGCGCCGTCTCGTCACAGAAGATCAAGCGCCGCGCTCCATCCCACGCACCAATCACCTTTGCCAATGGCTCCGGCTCCAGCACGTCCGGCACAAACACCAGATTGCATTGCTCCGCCGCTTCAATGGCATTGGCCCGCATCCGTTCCAGATTCACGCGCTCGGCAATGGTCCGCGCCGTCATCACCGGGCGCAGTCGCCGCACCCCAAGCTCGGTGGCTTTCTGCACCATGTAATCGAGGCGGGCATGCTTCAATGGCGCGAAGAGATAGTCAATGTCCGGCGGCAGCGTCACCTCGGAGAGGCGGCGCTCGCAGCGGATGCTCGCGCCTTTCTTACCTACGTCAGTGATATATGCGAGCCACGCCCCATCCCGTCCATTGAACACCTCCACCACATCGCCGCCCACCAGCCGCAGCACATGGATGAGATAATGCGCCTGCTCGCGCTCAAGCGGAATGTCTTGCTCGTTCTGCAATGCTGCATCCAGGTGCAGTCGGGGTGTGGTCTTTGCCATGAAACCCGTGTTACACGCCCGGCAACATGGATTCCAGTCAGGCCAGCAACAGAGTTGCCGACGCCATCCCGGGCAACTGGGTGGAGCGCCTGTTGCCGCCCGCCGCCCTACCCTTTGCCCAGCTTATGCGGCTGGACCGACCAATTGGCTGGTGGCTTCTGCTCATTCCCTGCTGGTGGGGACTGGCGTTGGCAGCCATTTCACAGAACCCCCGCTGGGAATTCCTCTGGTTCGCCGTCCTCTTCCTCGTGGGTGCAATCACCATGCGTGGTGCTGGCTGCGTCATCAACGATATCTTCGACCGCAAGATTGACGCCCGGGTGGAGCGCACCCGCTCGCGCCCCCTGCCCTCGGGTCGTATCAGCCTGACCGGCTCGCTAGTCTTTCTGGCGCTCCTCCTGCTCCTGGGCCTCGTCATCCTCCTGCAGTTCAATCGCCTGACAGTCTATACGGGCCTCGCCTCGATCATCATTGTCGCTGTCTATCCGTTGATGAAGCGCATCACCTACTGGCCACAGGCCGTGCTGGGGCTGGCCTTCAACTGGGGTGCCCTCGTCGGCTGGACGGCTGCAACAGACACACTCGCCGCGCCCGCCATCGTTCTGTACCTCGCCGGCATTTTCTGGACACTGGCCTACGACACCATCTACGCCCACCAGGACAAGGACGACGACATCCTCATCGGCGTCAAATCCACCGCCCTCAAATTCGGCAGCGCAACGCGCCCTTGGCTGGCGGCCTTCTTCACCCTCAATCTTGCTTGCCTCGTCCTTGCGGCCAACTGGGTCAACGCTGGCTGGCTCAGCTACCTCGGCATGGCCGCCGCCGCGGCCCATGCCGTTTGGCAATGCCGCACATTTGATGACGCCAATTCCAGCCTGTGCTTGCAACTCTTCAAGTCCAACCGCACATATGGCCTTCTTGTTCTCACCGGATTCCTTGTGGACCTTCTCATCTGATGACTGACCTCCTGAATATCGCCAAAGACCTGCTCACCCTCGCCAAGAAACAAGGGGCCACGGCAGCTGATGCCATCGTCGGTGAGAGCCGCGACACGTCCATCTCCGTGCGCAACGGCGAAGTGGAAAACCTTGAACAAGCAGAATCGCGGGAAGCAACCATCCGCGTCTTCGTCGGCCAATCCTCGGCCCGCATGTCGGGCAGCGTGCTGACTCCAGATGCCCTGGAACGCCTTGTGGCCCGTGCCGTCGAAATGGCCAAGCTCGCGCCACCAGATCCTTATGCGGGTGTTGCAGATCCGTCACAACTTGCCGCCCACTTCCCTGACCTCGACGTCGCCTCCAACGAAACCATCACGGCTGACCAATTGCGCAACCGCGCCCTGGAAGCAGAGCGCGTGGCACTGGCGGTTCCTGGCGTGACCAAGAGCAACGGCGCGGGTGCATCCGCCTATGCTGCAAGATCCGCCATTGCTGCGACAAACGGCTACGAGCGCACCAACCGCCGCACCAACTTCGGCAACAGCGTCTCAGTGATCGCGGGTGAGACCACCGCCATGGAACGCGACTATGACGGCCACGGCGCAATTTACTGGTCCGATCTCGAGTCGGCGGAAAAGATCGGACGGACCGCCGGCCAGCGTGCCGTGCGCCGGTTACACCCCCGCAAACTGGCATCCCAAACCGTGCCAGTGATTTTTGACCGCCGCATCGCAACCTCACTCATGGGCCATCTGTTGGGCGGCATCAGTGGGGCGGCAATCGCCCGCGGCACCAGCTTCCTGAAAGAGGATCGCGGCAAGAAGCTCTTCGCCGACAATGTCACGATCATCGATGATCCCCTGCGTCCACGCGGCCTCGCCTCGCGTTCAGCCGATGGCGAGGGCCTGCCCGTGCAGCGCCGCGCCCTCATCGACAAGGGAGTTCTGACCAACTGGATTCTTGATCTGCGCTCGGCCCGTCAACTCGGTCTCGCTCCCACAGGGCAAGGTGGCCAGGGCGGCCCTTCCTCCAGCAATGTCCACATGGAAGCGGGCACCCGCTCACCCGAAGAGATGATGAAAGCTATCGGCACCGGCTTCCTCGTCACCGAATTCATCGGCTCGTCCATCAACATGGTGACAGGCGATTACAGCCGCGGCGCATCCGGCTACTGGATCGAGAACGGTGAGGCAACCTACCCGGTCAGCGAAGTCACCATCGCCGGAAACCTGCGGGCCATGTTCGCCAATCTGGAACCGGCAAACGACCTGATCTTCCGCTCCTCCACTGTTGCACCGTCTTGCTTTCTTGGCGAAATGACCCTTGCAGGTCAATGACATGACGGCTGATCTTGATCTCTTGCTTGAAGCCCTGCGAGACGCTGGGGCACTGGCTCTGGCCATGCAGGCCAAGGGCTATGGCCACAAGCAGAAGCGCGACGGTACCTTTGTCACGGATGTCGATCTCGCCGTCGATGACCTGCTGAAAACCCGCATCGGCAAGGCCCGCCCCGCTGATGGCTGGCTCTCCGAGGAAACCCCGGACACGCCTGACCGTCTTTCAAAGCAACGCCTGTGGATCGCTGATCCCATCGATGGCACGCGCGGATTCCTGCAAGGCTCTGGCCCGTGGGGCATCGGCATGGCTTTGACCATCAATGGTGAAGCCCATCTCTCCGCCATTCTGCAACCCGCCGATGGCCTGCTCTTCCACGCCGTCAAAGGCGGTGGCGCCTTCGTGAATGGCACCCGCATCACCTCGGCCAATCTTCGCAATGTCATCACTGCAAAGCGTTACCGCACGGCATTGGCCAATGGCGGCTTCGCGCCGGAAACAGATTCGCCCATCCCCCTCCTGCTCCGCCTCGCCTCGATTGGCCACGGCAAGCATGGCGGGGCCATTTCCATCGGCAACAAAAATGACTGGGATTTGGCAGCAGGTCACCTGTTGGTGACAGAGGCAGGGGGAATCATCTCCAATCTCTCCGGCGCAGGGATGATTTACAACCGCCCTGAGCCGTGGCAACCGGGCCTCATCGCAGCGGCGAATCCCGAAACCCATGCCGCCATTTTGAATGTCGTGAGGAATACATGAGCGCCCAATCTACAAAAACTGCAGCCCAGAAAAACGCCAAGCCAGCCGCTGGTGAGCAACTCATCCATCTCGTGTTCGGCGGGGAACTCGACGACGTGGCAGATGTCACCTTCAAGGATCTCGCCAGGCTTGATGTCGTGGGTTTCTACCCCAACTACGCCTCGGCCCATCAGGCCTGGCTCGGCAAGGCCCGCGAAACCATCGACAACGCCCAGATGCGCTATTTCATCGTCCACCTGCACAGGCTGCTCGACCCGGCGGAGTAAGCAAGGGCTATATCCGGCCCTCGCGCTGCAAACGGCCCAGTGGAAACGCCAGCATGTCATCGTCAGCGGCATCGCGAGCGAGGATGTCCCGGGCCTTTGCGCAATCACCCTTCATCTGTTCCACCAACTCCCCGACGGAGGCAAAAGTCTTGTCGCCGCGGATCAGGTCGTGGAACGACACCAGCAGTGTCCGGCCATAGAGGTCCACGTCCACATCAAGCAGATAGGTCTCAAGGAAAGTCCGGTTGGTGTTGAACGTCGGCCGGTCACCGAAATAGGCTGCCCCCTGCCAGGCCTTGGTGCCAATGGCCGCAGCGGCGTCCCGCACTTCTACGGCGTAGATGCCACGCGCTGGCTCAGCACCTGGATCAACAATGATGTTGGCCGTGGGAAAGCCGATGGTGCGCCCACGCTTGTCGCCGTGCACTACCTCGCCCATCACTATCCAGCGGTAGCCCAACTCATGCGCCGCACTGCGCATGTGGCCCCGGCGCAGGGCCGAACGGATGGAGCTGGAGGAAAACGGCGCTTTGCCATCGCCGTCATCTGTCACCTGGTCAACAGTGGTCACACCAAACCCGTGCGTCTCGCCCAATTGCGCCAGAGTTTCCGGCGTCCCTTTGCGGCCCTTGCCGAAATGGAAATCATATCCCGTCACCACATGCGACGCCTGCAGTCCCTGTACCAGAAACCGCCGCACAAATTCTTCCGGTGAACTGCCAGCCAACCGTTCATCAAACGTCGCAACCGCAACGAAATCCGCGCCAAAGCCCGCCACAAGGCGCTGTTTCAGCGGCGACGGCGAAAGCCGGAACACCGGTTCATTTGGACGGAAATAAGAGGCGGGATGCGGCTCGAATGTCAGGATGCCCCAGCGCACGCCATGCCGCGCGGCTTCAGCTTTCGCCACCTTCAGCAACTCCTGGTGACCACGATGCAGGCCATCGAAATTGCCGATGGCAACCACACACCCCTTCAAATCCGCTGTTGCAACCGCCTGCGGCCAAATCTCGAGCATCACAACCTTCAAAACCGGCGCGGGACTCAGGCGCTGCGTGACGGCACGAAGACCATGGCTTCGCCCTCCACAACGGTCTTGCCCGCCACTTCACATCGGCAGTGGAATTGGGCGCGCTTCTTGGTCAAGTCAAGGGCCGTCACTTTGGCAAAGGTCGAGACCGTGTCGCCAATCCGTACGGGCGCAAGAAAGCGGAGGGTCTGCGACATGTAAACCGCGCCCGGCCCCGGCAACTTGGTGCCCAGCACGGCGGAAATGAAGCCGGCAGACAACATGCCGTGGGCAATGCGCGTCTTGAAAAAGGTCTTGGCGGCATAATGCTCGGACAGGTGCACCGGGTTGCGGTCACCCGTCACCTCGGCAAAGGCCGTAATGTCCTGGGCCGACACGGTCTTGTCGAACCCCGCCTCCATGCCAACCGCTAGATCCTCGATGAAATACCCGGTCATGAGTCACCCTTTGATGCGCCGCACCATACCGCCTGTGCAGTGCAGCGCAACTGCGATCAAAGTTGGGGGTTAAACCGCCCTCACCACACCAGGTTCACCACCGTCCGCAAGACATTCGCACCCGGCAAGGCCGCCCGGATGGCCGCGTCGGCCTTGGCCGGGTCATCATGTTCATCGTGCAGGCCCGTCATGAACACGCAAGCCATGCCCTGCTCCGCCGCTCCCTTGATGTCCGTCTCTGGCCCATCGCCGATGGCAAGAATGGCTGACACGGGCACATCATGGTCGCGAATGGTCGCAGCGCGGCGACGGGCCAGATCATAGATCGGCGCAAATGGCTTGCCCGCCATCAGCACCGCACCCGATTGCTTTGCATAGGCTTCGGCCAAAGCACCGGCGCAGTATTGCAGCCGTCCCCCCTTGCGCACCACCTTGTCCGGGTTGGCACAAATCATGGTGAGGTTGCGCATGCGCATGTCGTACAGCATCTGCACATAGTCCTGCGGCGTTTCCCGCTCGTCATGGAACAGGCCCGTGCAAATGACAGCAGATGCCACAGACAAGGGCACGCGCTCCACCTGCAGGCCATCAAAGATCGAAAGGTCGCGAGACGGACCAAGATGAAACAACTTGCCGTCGGTCTGTTGCATCAGGTCGCGTGTCACATCGCCGGACGTCACGGCCGTATCATAGGCTTCCCGCGAGACACCGATCTCGTCGAGCTGCCTGGTCACCCCAATGGTGCTGCGTGGCGAGTTGCTCACGAGCACCACGGTGCCCCCGCTGCGCCGATGCCGCGTCAGGCAATCAACTGTGTTGGCAATGGGCACATGGCCATCATGGACAACACCCCAGATGTCACAGAACCAGACGGGATAGAGAGAGGAAAGATCACGCATAAGGGGGAGATAGGACAACGCGGCACGGCTGCAAAATCAAATCAGCAGCGCAGTCCCTACTCCGCAGCTGCACTCAGCTCGTCGGCAGTTTGCCCCGTGGCATCACGGCGCACGCGGCGTGGTTCGGCGAAGGCCGAGCCTGATGCATACCGTGCAACCCGCATCAGCTGCGTGGCTTGCTGGGCATTTGCCACGCCAGTTACAATCACCTGCACGTGCAGTGCGCGCGCCGCCTGTACAAAGTTGGCAATCCCGGCCGATTGCTTGGGCTCGCTGCCCACACTGCCAGCGGAAATGCCCACAAAGCGCACGTTCAACTTGTCGAGTGCGGCCAGATCAAGTCCGGCCACGGCAGCGTTGGAAAGGCTCATGTCAATGCCCGCCCGCGCCATATAGGCAAGTCCCTCAAGGCTTGACTGCGGCAGGCTGGCCAGCACGGCATGCGGAAGGTCAACCACCAGGCCTTCGCTCACCCCCGGCTCGGAGGCATGCAACTGCGCCAGCCGCGACAGTGCTTCCGGCGATGCCAGTGTTGCGGCACCAATTGGCACCAGAATGTTCAGATGGTTGTCGCGCTTGCGCAACCGCTTCAGCAACACCAGTGCTTCGCGATAGAGGTGAATGTCCAGCCCGGGCCGCTGGTCGCCGCGGTCGTTGCCGGAAAGGTCAATGCCCTCGCCTTCAATGGCATAGTGCATGCGGTAATGCGCAGTCTTGCCGGAGAACAGGTCGATGACCGGCTCCAGCGAAATCACAATCTTGTCGGCCAGCGGAGAGACATCAAGCGATCCGGCCCGTGGCGGCGGCAGGACGGCGGGCACCTCGGATTCAACGGCTTCAGTCCCCTCGCCGGGTGCCCATTGCGAGGGGTGAACAACAACAGGACGCCGTTGCTGCTGGTTCTGTTGCATCTGGCTTTGATAGAGATACTGGCGCTCCAGAAAGGTGCGCATGTCATTGGACATGGCGGCATGACCCTGCCGCATCTCGTTCATGTCGATCGAAAGGGCATTAGCAAAGCTCTCGCTTTCCGTCCGCAGAACGCTCACCTGTGCGGCCAGCTCGGCAGCGAGGCGACGCTCCTCCCGCGACTCGCGGATCATTGAAGTGATTTCAGAAGCCAGCCTGCGCATATCGCGGCGGGTTACCACCGCATGCCGCGCCACAACCCAAGACAAAACCAGCAGACCAAGGCCCAACAAAAGGATGGCACCCAACACCTTCGTCGGATCCATGTCCTTCGAAACGTAGATACTCATCAGAATGAAAGCAGTGAGCGCTATGCAAAGCGCCACCACCAGGAACCAGGGTAATTCGCGTCCGTAACCCATAACTCACGCGCTCGCCAAACGGGAGAGCGCGGAAAGATTCCACGCAACTCCATTTCGCCCCCGCGTGCGACAATATTACAGGCCAGCCACCGATGCCAACACTTTCGGCATCTTATCCATGAAGATTTCTTCAATCTGGTTTTTGTTAATGATCAGCGGCGGTGACAGTGCAATCGTGTCAGCCGTGATGCGGATTAGGAAACCGAACTCATGGAAAGCATTTTCCATGGCTTTGTAAGCCCTTAGACCTGGCTTTCCGTCAATCGGCTTGAGGTCGATGGCGGCCACCAGACCCATGGTGCGGATGTCTTCCACGAGCGGGTTGCCCTGCAGCGAGAAGGCCGCATCAGCCCAGGTTTCTTCCAGCGCCTTGGCATTTTCGAAAAGTTTTTCGTCGCGATAGAGGTCCATGGTGGCAACACCTGCCGCGGCCGCCATGGGGTGGCCGGTGTAGGTGTAGCCATGGAACAGCTCGATCACGTGCTCGTCGCCCTTCATGAAAGCGTCGTAGATGCCCTGGCGTGCCAGCACACCACCCATTGGCACCGTGCCCGAGGTCACGCCCTTGGCGAACGTCAGAAGGTCCGGCGTCACGCCAAAGCGTTCGGCGGCATAGGCATGGCCAAGACGGCCAAAGCCGGTGATCACTTCGTCAAAAATCAACAGGATGCCGTGCTTTGTGCAAAGCTCGCGCAGCTTCTTGAGATAACCCTTGGGCGGCGGCAGAACACCGGTGGATCCGGCCATCGGCTCGACAATCACAGCCGCGATGGTGGAGGCATCATGCAGCGTCACCAGGCGTTCCAGCTCTTCCGCCAGATGCCCGCCCCAGGTGGGTTCCCCACGGGTGAACGCCTGTTCCTTGCGATTGTAGGTGTGCGGCAGATGGTCAACACCGGCCAGCAGCGCGCCAAACCACTTGCGGTTGGCCACCATGCCACCCACCGAGATGCCACCGAAGTTGACACCGTGATAGCCACGCTCGCGACCAATGAGACGGGTGCGCGTGCCCTCGCCGCGGGCGCGGTGATAGGCGAGTGCAATCTTCAGGGCCGAGTCTGCCGCCTCTGAACCGGAGTTGCAGAAGAAGGCATAATTCAAATCATCCGGCGCCATGGTGGTGATGCGCGAGGCCAGTTCAAACACCTTGGGATGGCCGTACTGGAAGGTCGGCGCGAAATCGAGTTCGGCAGCGGACTGTTGGATCGCCTTGACGATCGGATCGCGGCAATGCCCTGCATTGGAGCACCACAGGCCCGCTGATCCGTCAAGAATGGCCCGGCCCTTCAAGTCATAATAGTGCATGTCCTTGGCACGCGAGATCAGGCGCGGCTTCTGCTTGAAGGCGCGGTTGGGCGTGAAACCCATCCAGAAGGATTCAAGGTTGTTGGGCGTCGGATCAAAAGATGACGGTGGGACCGGCTTGTTCATGGGGCGAGCCTCCTCGGGCACAAGGTGAAGATGATCCGCCATAGCAGATCACCCCCTGAATCGGAAACAGACCAGTCCAGTCAAATGCCAGACGCCAGAGGGAATGCCCTCAGTTCAGCGACAGGAACTCGCCGAGGCGGCGTTGCTTCAGGCAGCGGCGGCGTTCTTCGGTGTAAACCTTGCCCCACTCGCGGGTGGTGTTGCCGATGGACTTGCGCACCACGGCGCCCTGCCCTGCCACACGGCGCGGCATGGCATATTTGCGGCCGTAGGAATGCACGATGATGTGGTCGTCGCCCGGCGTCTCCACGCCGTCCAGCCGCACCAATTGGTCCGACAGGTAATCATCGGCCACAGCAGCCGCATATTGCTTGCAGGCCACACCGATAGCTGTGTCCGCCACGGCAGAGGTTGAGAGAACAACAGCAACGAACGGCGCAACAACCAGCGCCATGGAAAGTCCACGCATGACAATACCCAGATTTACAAACGCCGCATCTCTACCAATCCTGCAATGGCACAAGCCGTTAGTAAAGTGTTAAGCATGGTTAACGCCATTTTCGCACCACAATCCCCTGCGAAATGATGGTCCCAAGCGCGGGGGCGCTCTTTCTGACGGAACAATCATGCAATCCCTGTCTCGTATTATCGCCGGTGGCCTCGTGGGCCTCGGTGTCGCTGCTGGTGGCCTTCTCGCAGGCCAATCGCTGGTGGAAAGCCGCCTTGGTTACCGTGTCGTCACGGTCAAGGGCCTCTCCGAGCGCGAGGTCAAAGCCAACCTCGGCTTCTGGCCCATCCGCTTTGTAACGACCGGCCCGACGCTGGAAGCCGCCCGCGCCAAGCTTGAAGTCTCGGAAACGGCCGTAAAGTCCTTCCTCACCGGCAACGGTTTCACTGACGCCGACATGCAGGTGCAGAACATCCAGGTGGAAGACCGCATCGCCGGCTACAACGCCCAGGGCACACCCGAGGATTCGCGCTTCGTGCTGACCGAGGATTTCCTCGTCCGCTCGTCGGAAGTCGACAAACTGCAGAACTCCGCCAAGATGATCGGCGACCTGCTCAAATCCGGCGTGGTCTTCTCGGCTGACGCCTACAACGCCGGCCCCTCCTTCATCTTCACCCAGGTCAATGACCTGAAGGGCGAGATGCTCACTGAAGCAACGAAGCGCGCCAAGGAAGCCGCCGACAAATTCGCCACCGAATCCGGCGCCAAGGTCGGCGACATCCAAAGCGCCAACCAGGGCATCATCGAAATCACCCCAGCCATCGAAATCCCCAATGATCGGCCGGAGAAACAAGTGAACAAGAAAGTCCGCGTGGTGACAACGATCACGTATTTCTTGAAGGATTGAACCACCACTTAACCGCCTCGCGGAGCTCCCCCAACACGTTGGGGGAGCGCAGGTAATCATCCTCCCCATCTTCGGGGGAGGCGACGTTCCCGATCCGGGACGTCGGAGAGGACCCCTGACCTTCCGCTGGCGGTTGTCGCCAACGTCAACACCACACCAGTCCTGCTGCATGTCCACGCCGACCATCTCGGCCGGCCCATCCGCATGACTGACGGAGCCAAGACAACCGTGTGGCAGGCCACGTGGAAACCTTGGGGTGAACCTCACAGCCTCTCCGGCAGCCACGCCCTCAACCAACGCTTCCCCGGCCAATACTTCCAGATTGGTGAGGAGGGTCAGAAAACGATCCAGTGAATCGTTTTCCCGCCGAACGG
>Ga0075163_10011956_pt1 | contig 11306 bp, 11 predicted proteins | sample JI1023141ADNA_FD_71478 | JGI IMG/M metagenome (GOLD analysis project Ga0075163, IMG submission 71478) | Wastewater effluent complex algal communities from Wisconsin, to seasonally profile nutrient transformation and Carbon sequestration -... | ecosystem: Engineered > WWTP > Effluent > Algae...
TTTGAACATTACTCTGGCATAAGCGAACAAAAGCCATGAAAAATAACTCAAATTTCAACACCGGTTTACTGTTTATAACCTACCTGTTGATGGATTCTGACCAGGAAATCAGCGAAAATGAGCTGAATTACCTCGATTCTGTACGATTAGAAGCCGGTATAGATGAAGCCGAATTCAGAACGTTTTATAATTCCGCCTTTGGGAAAAGTGAGCGGGAAATCTACCAGATTGGGATGGAAGCCATTAACAAATGTTCCGATACCGAGAAGGTGCAGATTTTTGTAAAACTTTATGGAATGGCTTTAGCCGATGAAGTATTGCGTGTAAAAGAAGTGCGTTTTATTCTTTATGCAACCCGCATGGCCGATGTAAGCATGGAACGCGTAATTGAAATGGCAAAAGAGGTGGGTATAGCTGTAAGTTAATTACAACACTTTTACATTAAGTACTATCCGCGATTTAGGTGCAACCTCAAATTGTACTTTATCTCCTTCGTTTAGTTGAACATAATGCCGAACGCCTACATTAAAGTTTTCTTTGCCGATCTCTATACCGAACCAATAGCGGGAACCAGAATCAATCTCTGCATCTAATGCTCCATAGCGGGTTATCGGTTTACCGGCTTCTTCTTCCTCAACCCTTTTGGCCATTAGTTGTAGCGTATTGCTGTCGTAATCTATCGTCTGATTTCCCTGCGAGATTTTCTTCTTGTTAACAATTCCTTCTATGCGCGCTTTCATTCCGGCTTGCAGATCATACTTCGCTTTGCTTCTCTCTCGCATGGACATGAACAAGCCAAAAATAAAGAGCAACACAAACGGAATTGCAATGGAAGGCCAGTTTGTTTCCGGCAGAAAAATAAATCCATATCCGATTGCGAGTACACCAATTGCAATAAGCGCCATCAGAATGTACGCTCCCACAACACCACGACTCTGAAACTTAACCAGTTTCTGTTTATCGGCTTCGGTTAGGGCTATCCGATTCATTAACTCAACACTTGCTCCGAAATTTTCCCAGTCTTCTTATGCTTTATAATTACCTTCTTCGCACCATAGTGCGTTACCTCTTCTTTTACTAAGTAATGATCGGCATCGTACTCAACCAAGTGGCCGTCTTTGCTTACCCCTACTTTACCGCGCCAGATGTCAAGCTTAACCGGTTCCCACTGTTTTGTTTTAGCCGATTTATAAGCAGCATCTAACACTGCGTTTACTACATAGCCATCGTAAAATGTTTCTTTTGGTTGGGTGCCTTTCTCCATAGAGTTGAACATATCCATAAACATATGGTTATAACCCAACTCATTTAATTCATCTCCAACCGGAAACAACCAACCCTTATCACTCTCTGCTTTTTCGGCTACATAATTGGCCGCTTTACCTGTAGTAAACATTTCGAAGCCGGTGCGTAAAAAGCTGTTGATCCAAATAGTGCCTTCGGTGCCCATTACTTCATCGCGCAAATCCAAACCACCGCGGAACGTCCAGCTTACTTCAAACTGTGCAATGGCACCATTTTCATATTTCACTAAACCAATGGCGTGATCTTCCGCATCAATAGGCTTTACTTGTGTATCGGCCCAACACATTACCTCCACCGGCTTAATGTCTTTGCCAATGTAGCTGCGCGTAATCTCCACACAGTGGCAACCTAAGTCGAGAATACAACCACCACCAGCTTGTTCTATATCCCAAAACCAATCGCTGTGCGGACCGGGGTGCGTCTCGCGCGATTTCGCCCAGAGGATTCTACCCAGTGCTCCGTTCTTCACACTCTCATGCGCCTTGATAAACTTAGGCGTATAAACAAGATCTTCCAGATAGCCATTAAAGATGCCGGCTTTCTCTACCGCAAGCAACATGCGTTTTGCTTCTTCGGCATTGCGGCCTAGCGGTTTAGTAGTGATTACCGCTTTCTTATGCTTGCAACATAGAAGTACTGCTTCTTCGTGCAGGTTGTTCGGCAACGAAATACAAACTACTTCTACTTCGGGACGATTGATAGCTTCTTCCATTACCGTGGTTGAGAAGGGCACATCATAATCTTGTACAAATTTCTTTGCACTTTCTTCCCTGCGTGAGTAGATGGTTACAATTTTGTCTTTACTTCTGTAGCCTTGAAGCGAGTCTGCATAAAAGCGGCCGATAAAACCTGAGCCGAGCATAGCGATTTTCATATGAGGTAGAGTTTTAGTTACTGGTTGTTAAATAGAGTTACTGGTTTCCCGATAGCTATCGGGAGGCTACTTGTTGCTGGTCTGTTTAGAATTAACGATTCCGTTTGGTTTTTTTAATTCTCTTAAACCCTACACATGGCCAGTGTCCTCACAGACCATGTGCTCATTTTCAACTTATGCCGCCTTAATTTCTTTTTTCTCTTTAAAGAACAAAATAAAATATATCAGCACAGCCACGGCAATATATGCCGGTACCATCCAAATCGATTGCCATTGGAATGCACCATCAACCGAGTAATAATCGGCTGTAAAGCCCGAGAAGCGTGTTCCGATTACCATGCCCACACCATAGGTAGCAAACGTAAACAAACCTTGGGCAGCATTCTTAATTTTTTCTCCGGCTTTCTTCTCGGTGTACATGTAGCCGGTTACAAAAAAGAAATCGTAGCAGATGCCGTGCAGAATAATTCCTGCATATAACATCCACACACTGGTATCAATGTTTCCATATGCAAAGAATACATAGCGTAAAATCCAGGCCGTCATTCCCAACAACAACATTTTCTTTACACCTATCTGGTTAAACAAAAATGGAATGGCCAGAATAAACACCGCTTCTGAAATCTGGCCGAAAGTCATTTTAAATGCTACGTTGCTCATGCCGGTTTCATTCAGAAACACATTGGCAAAACCATAATAGAACGAAAGCGGAATGCAAACTAAAATAGCTGCAATAAAGAAAATAAGGTAAGGCTTGTCTTTAAACAACACAAATGCTTCTGTTCCTAATGCACTATCGCTGGTTTTTCCTTTTGGCGGAGTGTTGGGTAATACAAATGACGCAAGGCCTAATGCGAGCGATGCAATGGCGGCCATCTGAAATGTTAAGGCTGATTTATCTAATCCCAATGTACTGATTAAAACCCCGGCTACAATCCAACCCAGCGTACCAAACACTCTAATCCACGGAAATTGTTTTCCGGGATCAGTCATCTGCCCGAATGCGATGCTGTTAGACAGTGCAATGGTGGGCATGTATAGTAATGAGTAAACTAAAATGATCCAGTAAAAAGTTGTGTTGTCGTTAACAACTGTAGCGAGGTATAGCAAAGCCGCGCCAACCAGATGCAATACGCCCATAATTTTCTGAGCGGCAAAAAACCGATCGGCTACCATGCCTACAAAGAAGGGCGAAATGATTGTGGCTATTGCGAGCGCACTGTATGCAGCGCCAATCTGGGTTCCGCTTGCTCCTAAAAACTCAGCCATGTAAGTACCCATCGTTACATACCACGCGCCCCAGATAAAATATTCCAGCAGCATCATTACCGATAACTTGGTGAACACAACAGGTTTCATACTTTCAGTTTAAGTGAAGAAAGATAGAAACGCTTTTCATAAAACAGAAGAGCGAAGCCTAAAATTATACAGGTGGGTTAGGGTTCAACCGGCCGGTAGCGCGACTCGTCAAAGATCTGACGGGCATTCTTGTTGAGCATCAGTTCTTGCAGTGTTACATCTGTCTTGCGTTTCGCGTAAGCGTTTACAATTTGCCAACCTACCCACGTGCCAATGCGGCCCGGAGCCTGATCGGCCACATCAAAAGTTTTGGGCCGTTCAGAAATATACTTCTGCCTGATTCTACCGCTGGTTGAATAAAAGACTTCATCTTCGACCAGCTTCTTCCAGATCACATCCTGATTAGCGCGCGCTCCGGCAATCTCTTCGGCCGAGTAGCCGATAAACACACTGTCGGCTACACAAGGCAACATGTGTTTGGCAAAATAATAAGCCTTGCCATAGGTAATCATTTCGGCCATCACGGTTTTGTCTTGCAGATCGGTTTCATTTAGACGCGGGTCAATGCCATAGAGTAACATCACAGACGGAACGATAAAACTTTTCTCGTATCGCTGTAACATATACTCATACATATTAGGTCGATACTTTGCGCCTTTGCCCAGATAATAATCCAGCCCCACAACTATTAAGGTGTCGGTTACAAACAAATCGGTTTCCAAACCGGTAATGATGGTTTGAATTTTAGGCGGCTGAAAATCGGGGTAATAATATTTAAGGTTGACGAATGCCTGATTAAACTCCGATTGCAGTTCATTCAAATCGCCAAAAACCCGTTTGGTTTCTAATAGCAATGTATCAAGATGCGGATTGGAAAAGCGGGCGTAGAGTTCGTTAATAAAAACAGAATCGTTAGGGTACGATTCGCGTGCAAATACAAAATCGCGCAACGTGGTGTGCCGCGAAAAGAAATCTACTAATTGTTGTTTGCTGGTAATGGCCGGTAAGGAATCCTGCAACTGTTCAAAAGAATAACTTATCGTAATATCTTTTGTGTCGGGAATAAAGGCGCACTTTTCTTTATCGCTACAGCCGGTTAGTAAAGAAAAAATAAATACAATCGCGAGTGCTTTGAGGTGAGGTGAGTGGTTCGTGAGGACACGAACCACGGACATTCGGGCCGTAGGAAATAAAAAAGAAAAGACCTGCTTCAATATGCGCATAAACAAAATTTTCGGTGGCGAAGATGGTGAGAATCTGGGTGAGGGCCGAACAGAAAAACACATCATATTTCTATTTGTTGAAAATGAAACCTTAGTGGGTTCTTTTATTGATCTTCTTCTTTCGTTCTGAACCGCTTGGCAACGAGGTCGTAGTTGGTTAAAAGTAGATAACCAAAGATTAGGTTGAGGCCGTTTATAATCCAATCAAAACTGTCTTCTGAGTTGCTTGGCACCCCGGCTACTTCATGCTTCAAAGCCCAATATGTATTACTCAAGAATCCTGGGATGTTCTTGAGTATCAATATCCCACCAATAATAAATACCCCAATCTTTATAATATCCGATGATTTTAGATTTCCTAATTCAATCCTATCATCATCAAATCCTTTATCGAGTTTCAAAAATTTAACAACTAACTCGGCCTTAATAACTAACAAAACAAACAATCCAACAACAATCACACTAGCAACGGTAATCCAGAGTATTGAAATCACATCAAATTCAGAGAGTGCGTAAACTATGTTAGTCGGAATAACAGAAAATATGTTAGTTACGGCAGATGATAGTCCGAATAACTTAATTATTAAAATGAAAAAATCCTTCTTTGTCATACTCTCTATAAAGTTTAGTAAAACTATAGAATTTTTTTGTCAAGCTATTTAATGATTGCAATTCATGTGTGTTATTCGGAATTTGCATCACCAAATTCATTGCCTTGGTTCCTGTACTCACGAACCAAAAATGTATATATAAATTCGTTACCTGTGCATAAACAACCCAAACATATTGCCGTTGCCGGAAACATTGGTTCCGGTAAAACCACGCTAGCCGAAAAACTTTCCAAACATTATAACTGGACAGCCCTTTACGAATCGGTTGACCACAACCCTTACCTGCGCGATTTTTATGATGACATGACGCGATGGGCGTTTCATCTGCAGATCTATTTTTTAAATAGCCGGTTTAATCAGGTGCGACAAATCCGCGAAAGCACCAAAACCATTATTCAGGATAGAACCATCTATGAAGATGCCCACATTTTTGCCGCTAACCTGCACAAGAGCGGCCATATTAACGATCGCGATTATCAAAGCTATCTCGACATCTTCAACTCGATGGTAAGTTTTGTAGAACCCCCTGATTTGCTTATTTACCTAAGGGCAGACATTCCTAAACTGGTGCAACAAATTCAAAAACGCAATCGCGATTATGAGTTTAACATTAAACTGGATTATCTGCGCACGCTAAATGAACACTACGAAACCTGGATTGGTAACTACAAACATGGCAAGCTGTTAATTGTAGATGTTAACAACCTCGACTTTGTAGAGCGCGTAGAGGACTTTTCGTTTATCGTAAATAAGATTGAGCTGGAGCTGAATAGTTTGTTTAGTTAATAAAAAAAGCAGTCGGTTACCCAACTGCTTTTAAAAAGGTTGAAAACCTTCTAAAAACTACTGCACCATAAACACGGCATTCGAGAAAATCATTTTGCTGCTCTCCCAGAAATTGCGGAACAAGGGATTATCAACCATGTAAATAATGTTACCCTGCCCTTTCGGTTCAACACCCAGCACCAAACTGTTACTCATCTTTTTATTGATGCGATAACCCGCAAAACCTTGCACCGGTTTAGCATTGCCTTTAATTACGCCTACATTCCAGCCACTTTGTAAATACCCATAGCGCAATTCGTTTGTCTTTAGCGTGTAGTAACTTTCTTTCATACCAAAGGCAAGCGGATGCGATCTGTCTAACGTTACTTTGTAGATAGCCCCTGAGATAGCATCGGATAGTTGTTTGCGATCGGCTTCTTCATAGCGACCCAACACATCTTTCTCGCGCACTTCTTTATCTTTCTTTTCAGCTTCGCTTTTTTCGGAATCATTCGCGTAAGCTTTTAGTGCAAAGCCCTTCTTCTCGGCAAACGAAGTAAGCGCATTGGCTACAACAATTAACCGGCCTCCACCCGATACCCAGTTTGATACATGATCAAGAGTACCCTCATCAAACATTCTATAGCGACCTTCCGGTACAATCAGCACATCGTACTTATTCAGATCGACACTTCTAAAATAATCGGTGCCGATTTGCGTAATCGGATAATGAAGTTGCTCTTCAAAGAAATGCCAGATTTCGCCTGCGCTTAACGATGACGTTTGTTCGCCAAATAGCACAGCAATTTTTGGTGCCTTTAAATATGTAACCGATGATGAGCCAAAGTCTTTACCTCTATCCACAAAGCCAGTAGTGCTGGTATAAATTTTTCTGTCTTTATCGGTAGCCAGTTTTTTAATCAGGTTATCAAAATCGGCAACGGCTTCGTTGTTTCTGCGCGTTACCACCAACGTGCCCGGTTCAAAATTTTGTCCTGATACCGAGAATGCTTTTTCGGCTGCGCGAACTTTTATGTTTTTGTTCAACAACTCCGCCAGAAACTCTACATCGCGTAAGCTTTCATATTTAAAAATGTAAGCGTATGGTTTTGCGAGTGTCGTTCCGTTATCAACTGCTTTGGGTTGATACGCTTTGCCTACGTTTATGCGCTCGTTTAGTGCATAGCCTTTCAAATCATAATTGTACATCAGGTTCCAGGCGGTAATATCATACGTGGCTGAATCGGGAAGTTTAGAAACAGGTTCGAACAAAGTAGTGATGAAACGAGATTTAGGTTGATAGATGTTAATGATCACATCATCGGTACTTACATTGGCTGTACCTGTAGTTTGGGTTTGATAATCAAAACCTCTTGTAGCCTTACCGGCCGCAGGGTGGCCGTATTTTATTGAATGACTATCCAGCCATTGGGTAAGCTTGTTAATCTTGTCCACATTGTTGTCGCCTTTAATAACAAACGTTTTGTATGGCGATGCCGGGTTGTTCAGATTTTCTTTTGAATACTTTTCAAACTCATCGACTACGCGCGTAGCATTAAGCGAAGTAATTTCTACTGTGGATAAGCCCGAAGTATGATGGTGCGTAAGTCTGTCTTTCAGCGTAAGCGGATCGCCTTCGCGGGTGGTAATACTCAACCCACCAAAACCACCACCGCCTTGCTCATACGTCATACCAATAGCGCCACTATAGGTGGGATAGGTATCTCCATAGCTGGGATAATACAAATCGAAAACTTCTTTGGTAAAATATAACCAACCTTGTTCATCAAAATACTTTGCGTGATTTTTTCCTATCATGGTTTGGAACTCGCGCTGCCAGGGCGAAATAACTTCGTGGAAGGGTTCAGCAGCCGGAGCGAAGTAGTAGGGATTGTTATAACCCTGTTCATGAAAATCTACATGCACGTGCGGAAGCCATTCGTTATAAACTTTTATTCTGGCGCGCGATTCTTTTTGAGTAAGCCACGCCCAATCGCGATTCAAGTCGAACAAATAATGGTTCGCTCTTCCGCCTGGCCAAGGTTCGCGGTGCTCTTTGGCATCGCCACTGGAGTTGTACGGACTGTTTCCATATTGATTATAAAAATTTGCGTAACGATCGCGTCCATCGGGGTTAATGCATGGATCCATAATTACCACTGTGTTCTTCAACCACTCTTTTGTTTTTGCGTTGGCCGGATTCACCAACTCATAAAGTGTTTTCATGGAAGCTTCCAGCGAGCTGGCTTCATTACCGTGTACATTATAACTCAGCCACACAATGGCAACTTTGCCTGCGGCCGAACCTTCCTGCACACCCGCACGCTTCAGGTTGTCCTGCCGGATTTGTTCGAGGTTAGCAAAGTTTTCGGGCGAAGTGATAACGGCATAGATAAGCGGACGCAGCTCGTTGGTTTCACCGTATTGCGTAACCTTTACATTTGCCGATAAGTCATCGATGTATTTAAAATACTCTACCACCCGATGGTGACGAGTAAACCGTGAGCCCAGTTCATAACCCAGAAATTGATCGGGGGTTTGAATGGTTTGGGCGGTGGTGATTAAGCTTGAGATAACAAGTGCGAATACTAAAAAGCGTTTCATAAAATAATTTGGGTTGACCCCAGCCCCTCTCCCTGCCTTTGCCGAAGCGGCTACGCGCAGGCAGGCACAGGAGAGGGGGGAGAGTAAGTTATTTGGGCAAGGTGTTAAAAATTCAATTCTACTTCAACAGTCTTTTTATTTGTGGCGTGTGGTGAATGATATGCTCCGAAAAGAACCGTGTGGCCTGCACAATATTCAACTTGCCAGCCACCGGGTGTTTGTAAATTTTGCGTTTCCGGTGATTGGCGGTAAACCTGCCAAGCAGGTCTTTTAATTCCGTGCGGGTTTGGCTCCAGGCTGTTGCAATCTCGGCTGCATCTTTAAAGACCGGTGTATGGTCTACCACCACTTTGGGTGCTTTAAACTTAAATGGCAAGCGTTGCGAAATAATCAACGTCCACATTTTTAATTCTTCTACAAGGCCGGTGTCGGGTTGTTCATCAATAGCCTGAATCTTTTTCTTGAGGTATTGAACCGATAATTGTTCGGAAGTAATGAGATGTGCAAATACTTGACTGAGCGACCATTTACCGGGTGGGTGCTGGTGAAGTTGAGCAGCACTTAATGAACCAATTTTAATCAACAAATCTGCCTTTTGTTGTTCGATTATGTCAAACAACTTCTGTAGTTCCGGCTGCATGGGTAGTAAGTTTGGATGTAAATGTAGCTTGATTTCTGACTAACGGGTTTTGACATCCCCGAGAAATATTTTAGCTTTAATCTTCGTGATTAAACCTCATTAAAAACCTAACCTTAACACTGAATTATTATGGAAAATCAAGCTGGTGGAAAACCACCTAAGTCATGGCTAATTGAATCTATTCTGGTAACACTATTCTGTTGCCTACCTCTTGGTATTGTTGGTATTGTAAATGCAACTCGCGTTGAATCGCGCTTTTATGCTGGTGATATTGCCGGAGCTAATCAGGCTTCAGCCGATGCTGGTAAGTGGACCAAGATCGGCTTTTGGATTGGTGCAGCCGGTGTTATTCTTTACATCGTTTTTGTTGTTGTATTGGGAGTTGGTGCTGGAATGTTAGGTGCTTTCCAATAAACTAAAGACCGCATTTATTGTATTATTTGTAGCCGGATTGATTGTCGTTTACAAGACTTTCGATCCGGCTACTGGTTTATTTCCTAAATGCCCCTTCAAACAAGTCACGGGATTTCAATGTCCAGGCTGCGGTTCACAACGAGCAGTACATCATTTGCTTAATGCAGAAATCAAACAGGCGGTCGCCCTCAACCCCTTATTAGTAATTGCAATTCCTTACTTGGTTGTTGGATTTTTCTTCGAGGTGTTGCCTCTTGGTAAGAGCGCACTGAAAGCCCGTAAGTTTTTGTTCGGTACAAAAGCAATTATTGTAATCTTGGTTATTATAATTGGCTTTGCCGTTTGGCGAAATCTTTAACTATCGCAAAAAAGAAATCTCTTTCGATTTCATTTCAACAATAGCCGGTAAATAGCCCACGTGTTCTCCTTCTGCTTCTATAGCCAGATTTTCTGGTGCGGTAATCTCAACCTTATCTGCCACAGCGTAATGAGTGTTTGCATTGGTAACTTTTCGTCTTCGCTTTAAGGTTTGCAGGTAAATCAAAAACTTTAGCAGCGGCACATCACCCGCCACAAACAGATTGAACAAGCCATCATCTTGTTTTGCATCGGGCGCCAGGTAAATACGGTTGCCAAACGATTTACCATTGGCAATCGCCAGCACGCGCATGGCGCCATGCCAATTCCAGGTAGCTGTTTTTAATTCTACCAACTCGGGTTTATGCGTAAAAAATATTTTGAGAATAGATAAAAGATATCGTCCGTTTGCACCTAACCAGGCCGGAGCTTTTTCCATTTGCCGCACCGTGGCCGGCCCCATGCCAAGGCTACACACATTTATAAAATGTCGGTTGGTGTTTTCACCCGCTAAATTTTTACAGGATATAAATCCTATGTCCGTTGGTTTACCGCCTTGCTCTAAAAGTTCCAAAAGCACTTGTGCCTGTGCTGTTACATTAATCGCTCCGGCAAAGTCGTTACCTGAGCCCAACGGAATAACACCTAATGTTGGAAGTGGTTTTACGTTTGAATCCAGTAAACCATTCAGCACCTGATGCAGTGTTCCATCGCCACCGGCAGAAAGTATCACTTCAAAATTATTTTGTGCGGCCTGCGTAGCCAGTTCGCGGGCATGGCCTGCATATTTTGTTTCCAGAACCTCCACCACATGCTTTGCGGCCAGCGCTGGTAATATGGTTTTATAGAAGTGTTTCTTCTTGCTTGAGATTCCGTTAAGGATGATGGTGATGTTCATATTTTTTCCCTCACCCCAGCCCTCTCCCGCGGGGAGAGGGTGACGAGGGACGAGGCGGGTGAGGGGGTTACTTGCAGCTCTTCTTAATCACCGCCTTCGCATCGGGTAAACCCATTTCATCGGCACGTTTTAAATCGAGGCAGCCATCGTAGTTGTTATTCATCAACAGTTTTACCAATCCGCGTTGATAATACGTTTCCGGATCGCTCGGGTATAGTTCAATTGAAACCGTATAATCTTCAACCGCACCGGCATAGTTTTCTTTTTCGGTTTTGCTCCATGCCCGGTTGTCGAAGTAAGTCGGGTTGGTATCGTC
>Ga0075163_10011957_pt1 | contig 11305 bp, 8 predicted proteins | sample JI1023141ADNA_FD_71478 | JGI IMG/M metagenome (GOLD analysis project Ga0075163, IMG submission 71478) | Wastewater effluent complex algal communities from Wisconsin, to seasonally profile nutrient transformation and Carbon sequestration -... | ecosystem: Engineered > WWTP > Effluent > Algae...
GCCGACCTCGGTCGGCAAGGTGCTCGCCGGCGTCGACGTCCGCATCTCCGGCGCCGACGGCAAGCCGGTGACGGGCAAGGAAGGCCTGGTCTGGGTCCGATCGAAGGCGCTGTCTCCCCACGCGCTTGGCCCCTACGACCACGAGGTCGGCAAGGCCCTGGCCAGCCCCGGCATCGGCGCCGTCGACAAGCAGGGCTGGTTCCGCACCGGCGATCGCGGCAAGCTCGACAAGACCGGCCGGCTGTTCCTGACCGGCCGTGAGGACGACGTGGTCAAGGTCGAGGGCAAGCGGGTCGCGCTCGGCGAGGTCGAGGGCTGCCTCGAGTCGTTCCCCAAGGTCAAGCAGGCCCAGGCGCTGGTCATCGAGGATCCGCTGGTCGGCGCGATGGTGATCGCTCGGGTCGTGCCCAAGTCGCGCTGCCAGGCCGAGGAGATCATCGATCACTGCGCGCGCAACCTCGCCCCGTACAAGGTGCCGAGGCGGATCGAGTTCTGCGATACGATCTGATCTGAATTGATCTGGAGGGTTTTTCGAAAAAACCCTCCCCCCAGCATTCGCTGGGGCCCCCCTCCCATAACGTCCGGATCGCGGGAGGGTCGTCGTCGGTGTCACCGGTGGTGGTGGTGCCACCGTTGGGCGTTCATCTGCTGTCTGCATGCACCACCGGGGGCGGAGACCGCGGACGATTGAGCTGGAGGGTTTTTCGAGAAAAACCTCCCCCCAGCATTCGCTGGGGCCCCCCACCCATAACGTCAGGATCGCGGGAGGGTCGACGTCTGTGTCACCGGTGGTGGTGGTGCGTGAGGGTGGAGGTTCAGCCGCTGTCTGCTTCAGCGCAGGTGGGTGGTGGGCACGGACAAACCCTCCCCCCGTCCGCGGAGCGGACGGGGCCCCCCACCCGCGTCTCGCCAGAGGTCCGAATCGCGGGAGGGTCGTCGTCGGTGTCACCGGTGGTGGTAGTGCGTGTGGGTGGAGGTTCAGCCGCTGTCTGCTTCAGCGCAGGTGGGTGGTGGGCATGAGACGGATACCGAGGCCGAGACCGAAACCGAGGCTGAGACCGAGACCGAGACTGAGACCGAGGGCGAGACCGAGGGCGAGACCGAGACCGAGGCCGAGACCGAGGGCGAGACCGAGGACGAGGCGGAGGCGGAGGTGGAGGTGGAGGTGGAGGTGGAGGCCGAGGGCAACGAGTGATCAGTTGCGGGCGAGCATGACGGCGGTCTGGGCGAACTGCATGGCGGTCCAGTAGGTGGACAAGGCGGATAGCTTGTCGGGGAGGTCGCCGGTCTGCTGTTGCGCCGCGATCTGGTAGTAGAGCTGGGTCTGGACGGGGACGCTGCCGGTGGCGACCTGGGCGGCGCGGGCGTACTCGCGGGTGCGGCGCTCGGCCCACGCCAGCATGTTGTCGAGCGCGGCGGGGTGGGCGACGCTGACCACGCGGCCGTCGAGGCCGAGCTCGGTCTGCAGCGAGTAGTACTCGGTGATGAGCGACGAGGTCTCGCCGAACGACAGCTCGCCGGCGGTCAGCGTGAACAGGGCCCAGGCGATCGAGTCCTCGCCCCACGCGGTCTTCAGGGCCGCGGGCAGGCCGTCCATGGTCGTGACGTTGGCGCCGATCAGCGCCACCAGGTAGCCGGGTTCGCGCGCGGCGAACATGACCTTGGCTTGATCGACCGGGACGCGCTGCGCCTTGGCGAGCTCGGCGACGAACAGCGCGTCGAGGTAGGCCAGGTTCGAGGCCGCGGCGGCGCGGAACGAGGTCGCGAGGCGGCGGACGTTGGGGAGCGAACAGCGGTAGTCGAGGGTGGTCGCGGCCTCGACCTCGAGCGTCGACGCCGCGCGGCCCAGGCCGACCACCGCGCGGGCGACGGCGCCGACCGCGGTCACGACGTCGGGCGCGGCGCGGTGGGCGGCGCTCGCGAGCTTGCGCTCGGCGGCGGGCAGCGCCGCCAGGGCCGTGATCGCGGCCCGCGCCTTGGGGAGGTGCTCGGTGCTGGCCATCGAGCGGAAGGCCCAGCCGGTGATCGCCAGGCGGAACGCGCTCATGAGCTGGAGGTGGCCCCCCATCGTGTCAGGCTTCTGCTCGCCGAGCGCGGCCAGGGCCTGATCGGTCGAGGTGGCGAGCTCCTCGGCCTGGGTCAGTCGGGCCAGCGCGCCGTCGAGGTCGGGGGCCACCGCGAGCGCCAAGATCTCCGCGCTCGAGGTCGCGGTGGCGGCCGCGAACCACGCCCGGTTGAGGAGCCGCAGCGCCGCGGCGCCGTTGCCCTCGGCGCGCAGGCGCTCGGCCAGCTCGTAGTCGGCGATGGCCTGGCGCGCGAACCCGCTGATCACCCCGGGCGCGGCCGCCGACGACGCCAGCGTCAGGACCTGAGGCCAGGTCGGCACGATCAGCGCGTGCCAGTGCTCGTACTGGCGATCGAGGGCGGCCAGCACCGACGGTGGCGGCGCCATCGCCTCGACCTCGACCGGCACCGGTCGGGGCAAGGTCTTGCCGGTCAGGAGCTCGACCGCGGCGAACACGTCGGCGACCTCGACTGCCACCGCGCCGCGGGCGGCGGCCAGCTCGACCAGATCGACCTCCTGCCCGGAGTTGGCGTCGATCGCCTGGCGCAACCCGAGCGGGTAGCCGAGCCGCTTCTTGCCGGCGGCGATCGCGGCCTCGAACTTCTGCGGGATCCCGGCGACCGGACCGATCGTGCCGTCGGGGTTGATCGTGCCGGTCATGGTCGCGTCGGCCGCGACCGGGTGGCCGAGCAAGGCCGCGAGGTAGCCGGCGGTCATGAGCCCCGACGCCGACGCGCCGTCGACTCGGCCCGAGGCCGACGCGGTGAAGGTGAGATCGGTCAGATCCTTGCCGAGGACGTCGGCGGTGACCAAGGACGCGGTCCACACCCCGGCGCGCCAGCTCGGGCCCAGGCCGCCCGACAGATCTTCGAAGATGCCGACCTTGACCTGGCCCGACGTCGAGGTCGCCGCGGTGAGCTCGACCGGCCCGACGCCGCCGGTCGCGGTGGCGCCGCCGGTGATGACGTACAGCGAGTCGACGGTGACCTGGCCGGCGCCGGTCACCAGCGGCACCGCGGTCGAGCCGCCGCGCGAGTCGGTGCCCAGGATGAGCGCCGCGTCGCCGCGCTTGGCGTCGTCGGCGAAGGCCAGGGGCCGCACGGTGACCGGGCCGCGCGGGCCCGGCGTCGGCCCGGGGCTCGGGGCCGCCGGGGGAGGGGTACAAGCCAGGAACGAGACGCCGAGGACGAACGCGCGCCGCATCGCCGCGATCGTAGCGCGAAGCGTCGGCGCGCCGCACGAATACTTGCCCGCGGCGCGCAGGCGCGGTGCGATCGCGCCGTGGCCCGCACCCTGCCCGTCGAGCGCGCGATCGATCTGTTCCTCGATCACTGCAAGGTCGAGCGCGGCCTGTCGGCCAACACGCTCGACGGCTACAGCCGCGACCTGGGCAAGCTGGCCGGCTTCCTCGCCGACGCCGGCCGCGCCACCGTCGACGACGTCACGACCGCCGACCTGGCCGGGTTCCTGGCCGCCCTGACCGCGGCCGGCCTGTCGGCGCGGTCGCGCGCGCGCGCCCTGGTCGCGGTCCGCGGCCTGTGTCGGTTCCTGGTGGCCGACAAGTGGCTCGACGGCGATCCGGCGGAGCTCCTGGACGCGCCCAAGCTGGCGCCGCGGTCGCCGGTGGTGCTGGGCGAGGACGCGGTGGCCCGGATCCTGGCCGCGCCCGACGTCGCCACGCCGCGCGGGCAGCGCGACGTCGCGATGCTCGAGCTCCTGTACGCGACCGGGCTGCGGGTGTCGGAGCTGGTCGGGTTGCCGCTGGCCGACGTCAACCTGAAGGCCGGCTTCGTCCGGGTCACCGGCAAGGGCGCCAAGACCCGCCTGGTGCCGATGACCGGGAGCGCGCGCGCGGCGATCGAGGGCTACCTGGCGACGGTCCGGCCTGGGTGGGTCCGCGACCCCGGTCAGCCGGCGCTGTTCCTCACCGAGCGCGGGCGGCCGATGACGCGCCAGGGCTTCTGGAAGCTCCTGGGCGCCTACGTCCGGGCCGCCGGCGTGCGCGCGGTCGGCGGCGCGGTGTCGCCGCACAAGCTGCGGCACTCCTTCGCCACCCACCTCCTCGAGCGCGGCGCCGACCTGCGCGCGGTGCAGGCCATGCTCGGCCACGCCGACATCACGACCACCCAGCTCTACACCCACGTCAGCCGAGCCCGCCTCGTCGAACAGTACCGGGCCGCGCACCCGCGCGCGCGCTGACCGCGGCGCTTGCGGCGACCCGCGCCACCGGCCATAGTGCGCCAGGTGAACGCCGAGTTGACCCCCCACCTCCTCCAGGTCGTGGTGCAGGGCATGGTCATGCTGATCCTGTCGGTGGCCGTCCATGAGTTCGGCCACGCCTGGATGGCCAACCGCCTCGGCGACCGCCTGCCGGCCATGCAGGGGCGGGTGACCCTGAACCCTCTGGCCCACGCCGACCCGATCGGCACGCTGCTCCTGCCCGCGGTGTTCCTGTTCTCGACCGGCTACGTCGGCTTCGCCTGGGGCAAGCCGGTCGAGCACACCACCCACGATCGCAAGAAGCGCCTGCTGATCGCCTTCGCGGGCCCGGCGATGAACGTGGTCCTGGCGGCGATGGTCGTGACCCTGCACATGGTGCTGGTCAAGGCCGGCGTCATGGCCATGCACGACCGCTTCTCCGACGTCCTCATGATGGCGGTCTTCCTCAACTTCATCCTGTTCTTCTTCAACCTGATCCCGGCGGCGCCCCTCGACGGTGGCTCGGTGGCGCGCGGGCTCATCCCGCGGTCGTGGGTCCGCGGCTACGACGAGTACGCGCGCTACGCGCCGTTCGTGGTCCTGGCCTTCATGCTGATCCCGGCGTTCGGCAAGCTGGTCTCGACGCCGGCGGCGTGGATGACGCTCAAGCTCTACGCGGCGCTCGGCACGATCGCGGGCCTGGGCTGATCGTGGCGAACTACCAGATCGCGATCGATGTGTTCGAGGGCCCCCTCGACCTGCTCTTGCACCTGGTGCGCAAGCACGAGCTCGAGATCCTCGACATCCCGATCGCCTTCATCACCCAGAAGTACCTCGAGTACCTCGACGCCATGCAGCGCCTCGACATCGACGTCGCCGGCGAGTACCTGGTGATGGCGGCGACCCTGTGCCACCTGAAGTCGCGCGAGCTCTTGCCCAACCCCGAGCCCGAGCCGGTCGAGGAGACGGATGAAGACGCCCCGCTCGAGGAGATCGACACCCGGGCCGAGCTGATCAAGCGCCTCCTCGAGTACCAGAAGTTCAAGGAGGCGGCCAACCGCCTCGGCGATCGGCCGGTGGTCGGTCGCAACGTCTGGGGTCGCGGCTCGTCGCTCGAGGACGCGGTCGCCGACGGCATCGACCCCGGGGCGGTGGCGCCGCTGGCGCCGTTCCCGGTCCACAAGCTGATCGAGGCCCTCGACCGCCTGATGCGGGCGGCCAAGATCAAGGTCACGCACAACGTGCTGATCGATCGGCTGAGCGTCAGCCAGCGGATCAGCGAGCTGACCGATCGCCTCGAGCGCGAGGGCGAGTTCACCTTCACGTCGATGTTCCGGTTCGCCCGGCCCGACGTCGAGATGACCTACGCCGAGATCAAGCACGAGGCGGTGGTCACGCTCCTGGCCGTGCTCGAGATGGCCAAGCTGCGCCTCATCGCGATCCGCCAGGACGAGGGCGACCTCGAGATCTTCATCGCCCGGGTGGCGACCGACCTGCGCGAGGCGGTGGCGCGGACGGTGGCCGGGTCCGACGAGTACCGGTGACGGGGTCCGACGAGCACCGGTGACGGGCGGCGGCGCGGGCCCGCCGGGGGCCGGCGCGACCCCGATCAGGGGGCCCCGGGGGTTTCGCTCGGTCGGCCAGTGCGCTAAAAGCGCGACCGACCGTGAGCCGGAGCAAGAAGAAGAAGACCCGCGGGGCGGCCGAGCGCGACGCCCTGGCGGCGGTGGCCGCTGGCGCCGGCGTGGAGATCACGGACGGCGAGGCGGCCCCGGCGGGGCCTGCGACGACCGACGACGGCGCGGCCGCGGGAGCCGACGTGGGCGGAGCGGTCGGGCCGGGCGACGGCGAGGCTCGGGCGGCGGACGGCGCGGCCGATGGGGCCGCGGTGGACGAGGTCTCGGCGGGCGAGGAGCCGGCGGGCGATGGGCTGGCGGGGGAGGGGCTGGCGGGGGAGGAGCCGGCGGGTGAGGTCCCCGCGGACGAGGTCCCCGGCGAGGAGGTCCCCGCTGAGGAGGTCCCCGGCGAGGAGGTCTCCGGCGAGGGGCCGGTTGACGCGCCCGTCGGCGACGATGACCTCGACGGCGAGCCGGGCGACGACGACCTCGATCCCGAGGACGCCGTCAGCCCGATGGCGGCCCAGGCCGCGCAGCTCGACGATCAGCGGTTCGGCGCGCTGATCGAGGCGCTCCTGTTCGCGGCCGATCGGCCGCTCACGATCGCCCGGCTGCGTCAGCTCACCCGGGTTTCAGACACCGCCCGCATCGCCGCCGCCCTCGAGCGCCTGGCCGCGGCGCGGGCCGACTCCGGCATCGTGGTGTCCTCGGTGTCGGGGGGCTACTCGCTGCGCACCCATTCGGGGTACTCGCCGTGGGTCCAGCAGCTCATCGCCGGTCGCCCGGTCCGGCTGTCGCGCGCCCAGCTCGAGACCCTGGCCATCGTCGCCTACCGCCAGCCGATCACCCGCCCCGAGATCGATCAGATCCGCGGCGTCGACTCGGGCGCGACGCTCAAGCTCTTGCTCGATCGCAGCCTGATCCGCATTCTGGGCAAGCGCGAGGAAGTCGGCCGGCCGCTCCTGTACGGCACGACCAAGGAGTTCCTCGACTTCTTCAGCCTGAACGATCTGCGCGAGCTGCCGACCCTGCGCGAGTACAGCGAGCTGTCCGAGGAGAGCCGCGGCGTGGTGGCGCGGATGGGGCTCGAGGTGCCGCCGGCCCGCTCGACCAGCGGCGCGTCGGATGCCGAGCTGATCGCGGCGATGACCGACGGCGGGACGGCGGACGGCGCGGCGGGCGAGGGCGATGCGGGCGCGGCGGCCGCGACCGACGACGCGGCGAGTGGTGATGCGCCGAACGAGGACGCGCCGGCCGACGACGCGCCGGTCGAGGACGCGCCGATCGAGGACGCGCCGGTCGAGGACGCGCCGATCGAGGACGCGCCGGTCGAGGACGCGCCCGTCGAGGACGCGCCGATCGAGGACGCGCCGGTCGAGGACGCGCCGAGCGACGACGCTCCGAGCGAGGACGCTCCGATCGACGACGCTCCGATCGACGACGCTCCGGTCGAGGACGCTCCGAGCGAGGACGCGCCGGTCGAGGACGCTCCGATCGACGACGCTCCGATCGACGACGCTCCGATCGACGACGCTCCGATCGACGACGCTCCGATCGACGACGCTCCGATCGACGACGCTCCGATCGACGACGCTCCGATCTACGACGCTCCGATCTACGACGCGCTCGCCGAGGACCCGGCGGTGAGCGAGGAGCCGGTGGTGCACCTGGTCCCCGACCCGCCCGCCGATGAACCCGATGAGCTCGACCCGCTGCCGACCGCGCCGGAGTCGGGCGTCGACCTCGACGCCTCCCTCGAAGGTGTGCTCGGGAGCCCAGATCCTGACGACGCGTTGATCGCAAACCCTGACGACGAGAACTACTGATGGCCACGTCCAAACCGCTCGTGCGCCTCCAGCGCTTCATCGCCCAGGCCGGCATCGCCGCGCGCCGCAAGGCCGAGGAGCTGATCACCTCCGGCCGGGTCACCGTCGACGGCGTGGTCGTGACCGAGCTCGGCACCAAGGTCGACCCGTCCACCGCCAACGTCCAGGTCGACGGCGAACCGGTGGCGCCCCAGGAGCACTTCTACGTGCTCCTCAACAAGCCGAAGGCGTGCATCACCGCGGTCACCGACGATCGCGGTCGCCCGACGGTGATGGACTACCTGCCCAACCTGCCGGTGCCGGTGGCGCCGGTGGGGCGCCTCGACTTCTACAGCGAGGGCGTGCTCCTGCTCACCAACGACGGCGAGCTGGCGGCCAAGCTCCTGGCCCCGGGCTCCCACGTCCCCAAGACCTACCACGTCAAGGTCGACACCCAGCTCCGGCCCGGCGAGCTGGCCCGGCTGCGCGAGGGCGTCACCCTCGACGACGGCACCGTCACCGCCCCGGCCGAGGTCGAGGTGTTGCCGGCCGACAGCAAGCACCCCTGGCTGGCCTTCACCCTGACCGAGGGCAAGTCGCGGCAGATCCACCGCATGGTCGAGGCCCTGGGCCACCGGGTGCAGAAGCTCCAGCGGGTGGCCTTCGCCAACCTGACCTTCCATGGCCTGCGCATCGGCGACGCGCGCGAGTTGACCCAGGCCGAGCTGAACGAGCTGCGCGAGCTGGTCGGCCTCGATCGCAGCGCCGGCGCGCGCGGCGCGTGGACCGCGAAGCGCGAGGACACCGATCGGCCGCGGGCCCAGCGAGCTGCCGCCATGGCCGAGCACGAGGCCAATCGCGCCTTCACCCAGGCCGGGCAGCGGGCGGCGTTCGAGGACGACGACGAGGACGAGTCCGTCTTCGAGCGCCAGCTCGCGGTCAGCCGTGGGCGGGGCCCGAGCCGGGGCGGCGAGCGGTTCGAGCGCGACGAGCGTCCGCGGTCCGGTCCCCCGGCGCGGGGCGGTTACGGCGATCGTCCGAGCGGCGGTCGTCCGACGGCCGGTGGTCGTCCGGCGAGCGGTGGGCGTCCGTCGAGCGGCGGGCGTCCGTCGGCGGGTGGCTACGGCGATCGTCCGAGCGGCGGTCGTCCGTCGAGCGGTGGTCGTCCGTCGGCCGGTGGTCGTCCGTCGGCCGGTGGCTATGGCGATCGTCCGAGCGGTGGTGGTCCGTCGAGCGGTGGTCGTCCGTCGGCCGGCGGTCGTCCGTCGGCCGGTGGCTACGGCGATCGTCCGAGCGCTGGTCGTCCGTCGAGCGGCGCGCGTCCGTCGAGCGGCGCGCGTCCGTCGGCGGGTGGCTACGGCGATCGTCCGAGCGCTGGTCGTCCGTCGAGTGGCGGTCGTCCGTCGGCGGGTGGTCCCCCGGCGCGGGGCGGCTACGGCGATCGTCCGAGCGCAGGTCGTCCGTCGAGCGGCGGCCGCCCGTCGGCCGGTGGTCGTCCGTCGGCCGGTGGCTACGGCGATCGTCCGAGCGCAGGTCGCCCGTCGGCCGGTGGTCGCCCGTCGAGCGGCGGCCGTCCGTCGGTCGGTGGCTACGGCGGTCGTCCGAGCGCAGGTCGCCCGTCGAGCGGCGGCCGTCCCACGAGCGGCGGCCGTCCCACGAGCGGCGGTCGTCCCACGAGCGGCGGCCGTCCCACGAGCGGCGGCCGTCCCACGAGCGGCGGCCGTCCCGCCGGAGGACGCCCGACCGGCGGTGCGCGCAAGGGCCCGCCCCGCCGCTGACCGCTGACCGCGGCGCCGTGCTAGCGTGCTCCCGCCCATGGAGCTGCGCGCCCTCACCGTCCTCGATTCGCTCCAGCCTCAGCTCACCGGTTTCTTGCAGACGGTGTGCGCGGGCTTCATGCCCAAGGAGTACGAAGCGGCGGCCTTCATCGAGATCGCCCCGGGCATCGCGATCAACCAGCTCACCGACGCTGCGCTCAAGGCCACGACCTGTCGGCCCGGCATGCAGATCGTCGAGCGCGCCTACGGCATGCTCGAGCTCCACGACGGCGACAAGGGCCAGGTCGAGGCGGCGATGGACGCGATCACGACCCAGATGGGCGTCCGCCGCGAGGATCGCCTGAAGGCGCGGATCGTGTCGTCGCAGATCATCACCGGCATCGACGGCCATCAGAGCCAGCTCATCAACCGGATGCGCCACGGCGACATGATCGTCGCCGGCCAGACCTTGTACATCCTCGAGGTCCACCCCGCGGCCTACGCCGCCCTGGCCGCCAACGAGGCCGAGAAGGCGGCGCCGATCCACCTGCTCGAGATGATCGCCTTCGGCGCCTTCGGCCGCCTGTGGCTCGGCGGCAGCGAGGCCGAGATCGCCGCCGCGGCGGCCGCCGCCGAGGCCGCGCTCCACCAGGTCACCGGCCGCGACAACCGCGGCTGAGCGACCTCCGCGGTCGCGGATCGCCGACGAAACTCGCCGGCCGACACGGGCGCCTCGGCGCCGCCCGACTATAGTTTGGCGATGCCCACCCACGCGCCCCCCGAGCTGACCGCGCCGTTCGCGCCCGGCGGCGAGGCCGCGATCGACGCCGCGCTCGCCGAGCGCCTGCTGGCGATCGCGCTGTCATCTGGCGGCGACGCCGCCGACCTGTACTTCGAGTTCCGCGTCACCGCGAGCTACGCGCTCGAAGAAGAGAAGGTCAAGAGCGTCGGCCGCGGGGTCACCCTCGGGCTCGGCGTCCGGGTCAACCAGGGCGACGCCACCGGCTACGCCTACACCGAGGAGCTGACCTGGGAGCGCATGGCCCACGCCGCGCGGATCGCCGGTCAGATCGCCTCGGGCGGCGGCCGCACCCAGCCGGTCGCGGTCCACGCGGTGGCCTTGCCCGACTTCTACCCGGTCGAGCGCACGACGCTGAGCGAGCCCCCGGCCGACAAGCTGGCGCTCCTGTACGCCGCCGATCGCGCGGCCCGCGCCGCCGACTCGCGCGTCGTCAAGGTCGACGCCTCCCTGGTCGAGCAGATCAAGGAGATCCTGGTCTTCACCTCCGACGGGCGCATGGCCCGCGACGTCCAGCCGCTCATGCGGTTCGGCGTGTCGGTGGTCGCCGAGGGCGACGGCAAGCGCCAGGGCGGCAGCTCCGGCGGCGGCGGGCGGTTCGGCATGGAGTACTTCGCGCAGCCCGGCAAGGACGCCGCCAGCCACGGCCGTGAGGCCGTCCGCGTGGCGATCGCGATGCTCGACGCGCGCGACGCCCCGGCCGGCGAGATGCCGGTGGTCCTGGCGCCCGGCGACTCCGGCATCCTCCTCCACGAGGCGGTCGGTCACGGCCTCGAGGCCGACTTCAACCGCAAGGAGACCTCGAACTACTCGGGGCAGCTCGGCCAGGTCGTGGCCTCGCCGCTGTGCACGGTGATCGACGACGGCACCCTGGCCAGCTCGCGCGGCTCGATCAACGTCGACGACGAGGGCCAGCCCGGTGGCCGCCACGTGCTGATCGAGCGCGGGGTCCTGGTCGGCTACATGCACGATCGCCTGAGCGCCCGCCACTTCGGGGTCGCGCCCGGGGGCAATGGCCGCCGCGAGTCGTTCCGCGAGATGCCGCTGCCGCGCATGACCAACAC
>Ga0075163_10011958_pt1 | contig 11305 bp, 10 predicted proteins | sample JI1023141ADNA_FD_71478 | JGI IMG/M metagenome (GOLD analysis project Ga0075163, IMG submission 71478) | Wastewater effluent complex algal communities from Wisconsin, to seasonally profile nutrient transformation and Carbon sequestration -... | ecosystem: Engineered > WWTP > Effluent > Algae...
TGTTCGAGTTCCACAACATCCTTGTTGCCCGTGGTATGGAATGCGGCGGCGGCAAGAATAAGAATGGATGCGTTGACAAACAATGCCATCATCAAGGCGATGGTGGAATCCCATGTGGCGAACTTGATGGCTTCGCGCTTTTCAGGATCCGTCGGCCCTATCTGGCGCGTCTGCACCACGGCGGAGTGAAGGTAAAGATTGTGCGGCATAACGGTCGCACCGATGATGCCGAGCGCGATATAGAGCATTGCGGGATTGGTGACGATTTCAGTAGAAGGAATGAAGCCGCCGAAGATGGCGGATATATCGGGCTGGGCCAGCCACATTTGAATGCCGAAACAGGCGAAAATAACGAGCAAAAGCGTAATGATAAAGGCTTCGATCCAGCGGAACCCCAAACGCTGGAAAGCCAGAACGAGGAAGACATCGAACGCGGTGATCAGAACACCGATTTCCATGGGAATGCCGAACAGCAGTAGCAGGCCTATCGCGGTGCCGATCACTTCCGCAAGATCCGTGGCGCAGATAGCAAGTTCGGCCAGCAGCCACAAAACAAAAGAAACGGGTTTTGGATATGCGTCGCGGCAGGCCTGTGCGAGATCGCGTCCGCCTGCGATGCCCAGACGGGCACACAAGGACTGCAGAAGGATCGCCATCAAATTTGAAATCAGGGCAACGGCCAAAAGGGTGTAGCCGAATTGTGCGCCCCCCGCGAGAGAGGTCGCCCAGTTGCCGGGGTCCATGTAACCGACCGCCACCAGATAACCCGGACCCAGAAAAGCCGCAAAGCGACGCGCGGTTTTCCAGTTTTTGTTTACGGGAATAGAGGCGTGCACATCCGAAAGCGATGCATCGGCTTTTTGCATCCGCCAATCGCGGCTCAGATATTCCTTCATGGCAAGCGGGCTCATAGTTTTAAGTCTATCCCGTAAAGTGTAGCCAAGGCAACAATTAATTTAGCCAAGGCTACAAATTGACACCGGCCTGAAAATAGGCTGAAAATGGGGTATGGCCACAACGTCAAATAAAAACCTCCGCACCGAAGTACGTTCTGCCGCCTTTGAACAGGTGCGCGAAGCACATCAGTCCGAGACAGCGGAAGACTATGTCGAAATGATCGCGGACCTTATCGCCGAAAAAGGCGAGGCACGTGTGGTTGATCTGGCATCCGCTTTCGGTGTTACGCATGCAACCGTGAACAAGACCATTGCACGGTTGAACAAGGAAGGCTTCGTCACCAACGAAAAATACAGATCGTTGTTTTTGACGCCCAAGGGCCAGAAGATGGCGGAGGCGTGCAAGGCCCGTCATGAAATCGTCGTGGGATTTTTGAAATCTATCGGTGTCTCCGCCCGCACTGCGGAGTTGGATGCCGAAGGGGTCGAACACCATATCAGCGCCGAAACATTGAAGGCCTTTGCGGCTTTCGCCAAAAAGAAGAAATAGTCCTAAAAACCTTGCTTCCGAACGGTGCGGGGGCTATTTCTATTCCATGCAAAACGCGCCAGTCCCTATGTCCGATTCCGTTCTCGATTCCCTTAATCCGGCACAACGCCAAGCGGTGGAAACCACCGACGGGCCCGTTCTGGTTCTGGCCGGCGCCGGTACAGGCAAAACGCGCGTGCTCACCACACGTCTTGCGCATCTTTTGCGGAGCAACCGTGCTTTCCCGGGACAGATACTGGCCGTAACTTTTACGAACAAGGCCGCACAGGAAATGAAGCACCGCGTCAGTTCACTCATGGGCGGCGCACCTGTCGAAGGCTGGTGGCTGGGCACGTTCCATGCGCTGGCGGCACGTATGCTGCGCAGGCACGCCGATTTGGTGGGACTGCAGTCCTCGTTCACCATTCTGGATCAGGATGACCAGGTGCGTCTTATCAAGCAATTGATGGAAGCCGAAAATATCGACACGAAAAAATGGCCTGCAAAAATGCTGGCCGATAAAATTTCCAGCTGGAAAGACAAAGGCTGGATGCCTGCACAAGTGGGGCCCGATCAAACGGGTGATCTGGCCGGCGGGAAGCTCGGCTCCATTTACGCGCAATATCAACAAAGACTAAAAACTTTGAATGCCTGTGATTTCGGCGATCTGCTGCTTCATATGATCCACATATTGAAAGACCCGCGCAATGCGGATGTGCTGGCCGATTATCATCGCCGTTTCAAATATATTCTGGTCGATGAGTATCAGGATACGAACGTTGCGCAATATTTATGGCTGCGCCTGCTGGCGCAGGGCTCCAATAATATCTGCTGTGTCGGCGACGATGACCAGTCTATCTACGGCTGGCGCGGAGCGGAGGTGGACAATATCCTGCGTTTTGAAAAAGATTTTCCCGGCGCGGCGATCATCCGCCTTGAAGAAAACTACCGCTCGACGGGAAACATTCTTTCCGCCGCCAACGCGGTGATTGCGAACAATGAAGGCCGTCTGGGTAAGCAATTGTTTACCAGTCACGGCGATGGCGAGAAGATAAAAGTCCGCGGTCTGTGGGACGGCGAAGCGGAAGCACGCTGGGTCGGCGAGGAAATCGAGGCGCTTCAATTCAAAAAATATTCGCTGGATGACATGGCTGTTCTGGTGCGTGCGGGATTTCAGACGCGCGAATTCGAAGAACGGTTTATTCAACTGGGACTGCCTTACCGCGTGATCGGCGGCCCGCGGTTCTATGAGCGTATGGAAATCCGCGATGCGCTGGCCTATATGCGTGTCGTCAATCAACCCAACGATGATCTGGCGCTGGAGCGCATTATCAATACGCCCAAGCGCGGGATAGGCGATACCACGGTACAGACGCTCTACAGCCACGCCCGTGCAAAAGGGATCAGCCTTTACAGCGCGCTGACCGATCTGACCCAGACGGACGAATTGAAGCCCAAGGTGAAGTCCACATTGATGAAGCTGGTGGATGATTTCGAACGCTGGCGTTCCATGGCGTCGAATACATCGCACACCGACCTTGCAAAACATATTCTGGACGAAAGCGGATACACGGCGATGTGGCAGGGCGATAAATCTCCCGAAGCGCCGGGCCGTCTGGAAAACCTGAAAGAACTGGTTTCAGGTATGGAAGAATTTGAAAATCTTCCGACATTCCTTGAACACGTAGCATTGGTGATGGAAGCGCACAACAATGACGCGGGCACGGAACAGGTCAGCATCATGACGTTGCACGGCGCGAAAGGTCTTGAATTCAAATGCGTGTTTCTGCCGGGCTGGGAAGAGGGTTTGTTCCCATCCCAGCGTTCTATGGACGAAAACGGATTGAAGGGGTTGGAAGAAGAGCGCCGTCTGGCCTATGTCGGCATCACACGCGCGCGTGAACGCGCCTATATTTCCCATGCCGCGAACCGCCGCATGTACGGTAACTGGATGTCGGCCATTCCGTCACGTTTTGTGGACGAACTGCCCGAAGACCATATTGAAGTGCAGGCGGAAACAGGACTTCACGGCAACGCCGGCGGAAGATCGTCACATTGGGATTCATCAGGGTTCGGTGTCGAGTATGCCGCGCGCAAGACGTCATATATAGACGGCGTTTCGAGCAAGGTTTCATCCAAGGCTGATGTAACCAACCAGAATGGATTTGCCCGCGGTGATAAAGTGTTTCACGAAAAATTCGGACACGGCACCATCATCCATATGGATGGCAGCAAGCTCGATATCAATTTCGGCAAAAGCGGTACAAAGCGCGTGATGGATTCTTTCGTTACGAAAGAAGATTGATTACTGCGCTGGCGGCGGTGCGGGCGGTACATCCGGTGCCGGCTTGGGTGTTGCCGCTTTCGGGGCGGGCGCGGGTGCGGGCTTGTTCAAATCGGACGCCATAGGATAATCGCTGACTTTTCCTGCGACCATGATGCGTTCACCTAGCATTTCACCGACCAGCACAACATAACCGCCACGATCTTTGCCGCCCAGCGGAGTCGGAACATCCACTTCGATCGTACGCACGGCACCGTGCCATTTGCCGATATGTTTGATGTCGCTGATGATGTTGGAGAAGCGCAGCACGCGGCCCTTGTTGACGCCCTCGTTGATTTTTTCAACCTTCATATCACGATAACGGACCAGCCAGACGCTGGCGTTAATGACTTGTTTCTTTCTGCGCTTTACGCCTTCGGGCAGCATAATGGACAGCGTGTCGTTATCCTTCCAGCGTACCAAGGCTTCGAGGGTTCTGTTTTTTGGCGCATAACGATATGCATTAAGTGCTGCGGGAAAATAATCCATATCATGCGCGCCGAGACGGTCATCGCCGTTGAAAATGAAAGTAGGAATCTTCATAGAAACTTCTTCGGGATTGCTCATGATCTGTTTGGCGGAATAAGTCCATTGGCGGAACACGCAAGGATCCATGGGGCCGGGTTTTGCAACTCCCTGCGGCTTGCCGTTTTTATCAACAGAATCCAGATCGGTGATGTGACAGGAAAGTGCGATGACATTTTTTTCCTGTGATGCGTCATACAGCATGCGGTCCGCGAAGATGCAGGACGTGCAGTCTGATGCCGTGTAAAGTTCGACCACAATCGGAGAATCGACACGCTGCAGTTCTCGTAAAGCTGCGGCGGAGCCTGCTTTGGGCACATTAGATGCCTTAACGTCTTTGTCGCCATCTTCCGCCTCGGCATCCGTGTCGTCAGGAGCATCGCCATCCGTGGTTTCCTGCGCGGATTGGGTATTGCCTGCATAAGATGATGCGTTATAGCCGCCCGTGGTTGTGCCGATCAGAAGTAAGATCAGGAGGAGCCGCAAATTTTTATGTATGGAAAAACAAGTCATTGTTTTATTGTGCCAGAAAACAAGCTAAAAATCATATTTGGTTATTATCGGATAAACGCCAACCATTGCAAAGATATAAAATGAGAACTGATTCATACAAAATGGCCTGCGTCTTCGGCGGCACCGGATTTGTCGGACGCCAGATCGTGCGCGGCCTTGCCAAGCAGGGTTACACCATAAAAGTGGCAACGCGCGCACCCGAACGGGCCTATTTTTCGCGCACGGCGGGCAATGTGGGCCAGATTGTGCCTTTTGCCTGCCAGTACAGCGACGATGCAAGCCTGGCGTCTGCTGTAAGCGGCTGTGACCTTGTCGTGAACTGTGTCGGCATACTTTTCGAAAAGGGCAAAAACGGTTTTGCTAAGATTCATACCGAATTGCCGCGCCGCATCGCTAAAAGCTGCGCCCATGAGAAGGTGGGGCGTTTCATTCATGTCTCAGCGCTGGGTTGTGATACTTCCCTATCAAAATACGGAAAATCGAAGCTGGCGGGAGAGCGCGCCATTGCCGAAAATTATAAAGGTGCGACCATTTTGCGCCCTTCCGTGGTTTTCGGCGTGGAAGACGGGTTCTTCAACCTGTTCGCCCGGATGGCAACCATTCTCCCCGCCCTGCCTCTTATCGGCGGCGGCAAAACGCGTTTTCAACCTGTGTATGTGGGTGATGTGGCGGATGCGGTTATAGCCGCCGCGGCGCAGGAATCCGCCATTGGACAGACGTACGAGCTGGGCGGCCCCGATATCTACACTTTCCGCCAGCTGTTTGAAAAAATCAAAACCCTCACGGGCCGTAAACCTGTGCTGATAACCCTGCCCTGGGGTGTGGCGAAGATGCAGGGCTGTCTTTTCTCTGTCTTGCCCAAACCGCCCCTGACGGCCGATCAGGTCGAATCTTTGAAAACCGATAATGTGGTGTCACAGGGCGCGAAGGGTCTGGCCGATCTGGGCGTTACACCGACGGCGGCGGATGTCATTCTGCCCACCTATCTGGCAAGGTATCGCCCTGGCGGCCGTTTCGGGGACAAGAAAAGGGCTTAATGTCGCCTCAACTATAGGCTACAAAAAAGCAGGATTAAGGGTATCGGTATGAAATATTTCTTCGCATTGTTGTTGACCGTCACGGCGCTTGCCGCGCCAGCTTTCGTAGGGCCTGCGTACGCCGAACAAAGCATCGGGATCGCCGCCGTCGTGAACGACGAAGCAATTTCCATGACGGATGTGCAGGACCGTATGAAGCTCGTGATGGTATCGTCCGGTCTTCCTAACAATCCTGAAATACGCGCCAAGATTCAAACGCAGGTCGTTGAAGGTTTGATTGATGACCAATTGAAACTGCAGGAAGCGCGCCGTAACAAGATCGAAGTAAGCGATGAAGAAGTGATGGACGGCGTCAAGATTATCGCCGAACAGAACAAATATGCGCCCGAACAATTTTTGGTGCTGCTGGAAAAAAGCGGCGTACCCAAAGCGACGTTGCTTTCCCAGATCAAGGCACAGCTTGCATGGAACAAGGTTGTCAAAGATGTTCTGCGCGGACAGATCGAAGTAAAAGACAGCGATATCCAACAGCGCATTGACCGCCTGAAAAATAAAATCGGACAAACCGAATATCTGGTCGCTGAAATTTATCTGCCGCTCGACCAGCCCAAACGCAACGCCGAAACCATGCAGTTCGCGCAGCGTATGGCCAAGGAACTTCAGGCAAAAAAAGCGCCCTTCGGTCCTGTGGCCGCGCAATTCTCCAAAGCGGCGGGTGCTGAAAAAGGCGGCAGTCTGGGATGGATTCAGGCAGGTTATCTCGACCCTGCGCTCGATACGGTTTTGCTCTCATTGCCGGAAGGCGCGGTAAGCGATCCCATCAAATCCGGTAACGGTTTGTATATCATCACGCTGATCAAGAAGCGTACGCTGACGGAAGAATCAATTCCGCCGCGCGAAGAGCTGACGAATGCCATAGGCTATGAACGTCTTGACCGTATCCAGCAAAGAACGCTGCTTGATCTGAAATCCGCTGCTTTTATAGACCGTCGTGTCTGATATATCTGCGCTACCTCCGCTTCGTGACATCATCCGCGAACATAATCTGCGCGCGGAAAAATCGCTGGGGCAGAATTTTCTTCTGGATCTCAATCTTACATCCAAAATTGCCCGTGCTGCGGGTGATGTAAAAGACGCAACCGTTTTTGAAATCGGTCCCGGCCCCGGTGGATTGACGCGCGGTATATTGTCTGCGGGTGCAAAAAAGGTCATCGCCATCGAATATGACACGCGCGCGATAGGGGCTTTACAAGGTTTGAAGGAAGCATCCGAAGGGCGTCTGGAAATCGTCCATGCGGATGCCTTGAATGCAAAACTTCCCGCGCTTGCCGCGCAGTTCGGTGCGACGGGCCCTTTCGTGATCGTCGCCAATCTTCCCTATAATATCGCGACGCCGTTGCTCACGGGCTGGCTCGAAGAAATCCATGCGAACCCCGTGCAATACCGTGAAATGGTTTTGATGTTCCAAAAGGAAGTGGCGCAAAGGATCGTTGCAAAACCATCCACCAAAGCCTACGGGCGCTTATCCATTCTTGCGCAATGGCTGTGCGAAGCGAAGCTGCTCTTCGATGTGCCGTCCGCTGCTTTTACACCGCCGCCCAAAGTCACATCTTCCATAGTGCGTCTGAAACCGCGCGGAAAAGTGGAAGGTGATTTTGCGGCCATGGAAAAAATTACGGCCGCTGCCTTCGGCCAGCGCCGCAAGATGATCCGCGGATCGTTGAAAGATTACATGGGCTTGGTTCAGGCGCTGGGTTTGCGCGAAGAAGCGCGCGCCGAAGAATTGGATGTCGAGGATTTTGCCGCGCTTACGCGGCTGGCGTCTAAAGACCTTCTTTGAGTCCGCGCACGAAATCGGAAATGCCCGACAATCTGGTGCGTTTCAAACGCTCCGCATCCAGAATGGTCTGTGCCTGCTGAATGGCCACTTCGACGCTGTTGTTGATCAGAACGTAATCATATTCCGAATAGTGAGTCATTTCGTCCGCCGCTTTACTCATGCGGTGGCGAATGGTTTCTTCGGAATCCTGTGCCCTGGTGCGAAGGCGGCGTTCCAGTTCTTTTGAATTCGGCGGCAAAATGAAAACCGTGACCAGATCGTCACGCGCGATCTCGCGAAGCTGCTGTGTGCCCTGCCATTCTATGTCGAAAATTACATCGTTGCCGCGTGCAAGGGCCTGCTCCACGGGGAGGCGCGGCGTGCCGTAATAATTGCCGAAAACTTTGGCATGTTCCAGCATTTCTCCGGCTTCGACCATTGCGTTGAATTGCGGGATATCGACAAAATAATAATCCTGCCCGTCGACTTCGCCGGGGCGGCGTGGGCGTGTCGTTGCCGAAACCGAAATTTCAAGGCCGGTATTGTTGTTCAGGATCGCGCGCGTGATGGTTGTTTTGCCTGCGCCCGACGGCGAGGAAAGAACATACATAAGGCCGCGTCTTTGAAGGGGCGTATCCATAAATCCAACTTTTTATATTTTTACTCGGCATAGTCTAACGGGCGGATGTGTGGGTGAAAAGCCCTTCTTCCCGTTTTTGCAAAGGAATGATAGGGTTTTTGCATGTTCAAAAAATCCCCTCCGCCCAAATCCGTCCTGATCACGGGCGCCTCCAGCGGCATAGGCCGCGCGCTCGCAATGCATTATGCGAAGGACGGTGTCTTTCTTGCAATATCCGGGCGTAACGAACAGCGTTTGGCGGAAACCGCCCAGGCGTGCCGCGCGAAAGGCGCGGTTGTGGAGACAGCGCTGGTTTGCGTCACGGACCAGACCGGAATGAAAGAATGGATCGAACGAACGGATCACGCACACGCCATAGATCTCGTGATTGCCAACGCGGGAATTTCCGGCGGCACGGGCGGCGTGATGGAGGGCGAGCCGATCGACCAGGCACGTCATATTTTCGATGTAAACCTGATGGGTGTCATCAATACCATTGCGCCCGCGTTGCCGCGATTCACCGCGCGCGGCAAAGGGCAAATCGCCATCATTTCCTCGCTGGCAGGCTATCGCGGCTTTCCCGGTGCTCCTGCCTACAGCGCATCCAAGGGTGCGGTGCGGTTCTACGGAGAGGCGTTGCGCGGTGCGGTCAGAAAAACGGGCGTAAGGATCAATGTCATCATGCCGGGTTTTGTCGAATCCCGGATAACGGCGGCAAATGACTTCGCCATGCCGTTTTTCATGGGCGCGGATAAAGCCGCGAAGATCATTGCCAAGGGACTTGCCGCTAACAAGGGCCGCATTGCCTTTCCCTTGCCCACACAATTTTCCGCTTGGTTCTTGTCCGTACTTCCCGACTGTATCGCGCAGAAAATACTGGGAGAATTGCCCGCAAAGGGTCAAAGTAACTGACTGATCGGTCTGTTTCCCGATGTAAAAAAGTTAGAATGGGCTACGTTATCCTGATTGATTAATTAAAAAAATCAGTCAATTATGAAGTTAAGGTACAACCTAATATTATAAAGTACTGATAAAAAGGCCGTGTATTACTAGGTTTTTTTTAAAATTTTGCGACGAATATAAAAACAAACTTTTTTAAACGTACATACTTATAGTTGTTAAGTAGTGACGTCGAAGGCGACGGACATGGACTTGGTAAAACTGGAACAGCAAACAGAAAAAGCGGCCGCTCTTTTAAAAGCGCTGGCCAACGAAAAACGTCTGCTTATCGTTTGTCTTCTGGTGCGCGGCGAAAAAAATGTCGGTGATCTGGAACAGCAAGTAGGATTGAGCCAGTCAGCCTTGTCCCAGCATCTGGCGCGTCTGCGCCGCGACGGAGTTGTCGAAACGCGCCGCGAAGCACAAACAATTTATTACTCGATAAAAGATCCGGCTGTTAAAGATATTCTCGAATGTCTTTGCAAAATTTACAACAGCATGTGCTGAGCTTCGAATTTCCCCCATACATGCTCCGGCAATAAATAATCCAGATCATCAACCTGCATCGTCATAACGTTTTCGCCCAAAGGCGAATGGCGTACGGGATTTGAGTTTTGTGAAAACAGCACGAGCGTTTTACAGCCTGTCGGTGCGATGATGTGCATGGGACCTGTATCGTTGCCCACCGCGCCGGCAGCATTCTGCGCGAGGGCGGCGATGTCGAAGAGCGATGTTTTACCGCAAAGATTCAAAGATTCCGGAGCGCCTATTTCAATTTCGTCCAGCTGGTCGCGCTCGGCTTCCGTTCCAATCAGCACAGGCTGATAGCCATGGTCGATAAGGGTGCGGCAAAAGGTGATATAGTGGCGCGCGGGCCAGCGTTTTTCGGGATGGTCCGGCGCGCTTCCCGCCGCGATCAGAACGTAGAGCGGATGCAGGCCGTCAAACTTGTCACGCCCTTTGACCCATTCCAGTGTATCAATTTTTACATCATTGATTCCTGCCAGCCCCAGCGTCTGGACGTGTCCGTAAAACGCCAGTCCCTTGGTGCGGTCCGGTGAAGTGTTGCGGTGACTTGCGCCGCGCGCCACGCCGACCCATTCGGGTTTTTTTGAAAACAGTTTTAAATAAAAACCTGTACGGTCGTTGTTCTGAAGATCATAAACACGTGTGAATTTACCTTCGTTCAGCAAGGAATGCAGGTAAAGCCATCCTTTGATGTCCGTGAATTTGGGCCGCTGATCGAGGAGTATTTCATCGCAATAGCCTGATGATTTGGCGAACTCCACGAACGGTTTGGTGGTGAGAAGTGTAATGTGCGCATCGGGGTGGTGTCTGCGGATGGCGGCCATGGGGCCCAGGCTTTGAATGAAATCTCCCAGCGCGCCCAGTTTTATAACAAGAATTTTGGGCCGTGCGCCGTTCATTACTCCGCCGCCGCGCGCATGAGGTTTGTTTGTTTGGTGCTGAACTGGCCCGTGAATTTTTCCGTGAGCAGTTCGGCATACACATCCATCGTTTGATCGACCATTTTGCCGCGCGTGAAATTATCGGCGATATGGTTCATGGCGTGGGTGGCCATGATGGAGCGCACTTCGGGGTCGAGCGAGAGTGCAGAGTCAATGGCATGGGCGAGCGCATCGGCATCGGACGGGGGAACGAGCCAGCCCGTGTGCCCGTCTATAATGGTTTCCATCGCACCGCCGTGATTGGTTGCAACGATGGCGCGCCCCATGGCCTGTGCCTCGATGGGCACGCGCCCGAAACCTTCGGGGTCGGTAGAGGCCGACACCACGACATTCGCCAGCATATAGGCGGCGGGCATATCGTTGCATTGGCCGATGATGCGTACGCGGCCCTCGAGGTTCCTTTCGCGGATGGCGTTTTCAACCTCGGCTCGGTATTCGGAACGCCCCTGATCATCGCCGATCATCACGCAGAACACATCATCGCGCTTCAATTTTGCCATGGCGTCGATCAAAACCAGATGTCCTTTCCAACGCGTCAGGCGGCCGGGCATCATAACGATCATCGCACCGTCGGGCAGGCGCCATTCATTGGAAAGCTTGATAAGGTGTGTGGGCGCCACGGCATTGGGGTGGAAT
>Ga0075163_10011959_pt1 | contig 11304 bp, 4 predicted proteins | sample JI1023141ADNA_FD_71478 | JGI IMG/M metagenome (GOLD analysis project Ga0075163, IMG submission 71478) | Wastewater effluent complex algal communities from Wisconsin, to seasonally profile nutrient transformation and Carbon sequestration -... | ecosystem: Engineered > WWTP > Effluent > Algae...
AAGACTACGGTCGGCTGTTCCGCGCCGTGTTTGGCGAGCGCGGTACGTGCGCCGGCATCGTGCATCTACTGAGCCTGGATGCGACTTCCAACGACGCGACCACGGCCACCACCCTGGCGGCGGATCTGGCGTACGCCAGCCTCAGTGCCGTGCTCCTGGTGCAGACAATCGTCGAGCAAGGATTTGCCGAGCCGCCGCGGCTGTTTCTGATGACTCGCAGCGCCCAGGCAGTCGACGCCACGGCGCCCATCTCGCTCGCTCAAACGCCAGTGCTGGGCCTTGGCCGGACCCTGGCCCTGGAACATCCGGAGCTGCGCTGCACCCGCATCGATTTAGGGCTGCCAGCAAGCGAAGCCAGCGACCTGCAAATCCTCTTGGGCGAGCTCAGTAACCCTTCGCGCGAGGATCAGATCGCAGTGCGCAGCGGCGTGCGCTATGTCGCGCGCATCGTCCACGAACAGAGCCGGCGCGAGCCACTGCCGGCCCCACTCGCGATCCGCCCCGACCGGACCTACCTGCTCACCGGAGGGCTCGGCGGACTCGGGCTGGGCCTGGCCGCCTGGCTGGTCGAGCAGGGAGCGCGACAGCTAGTGCTGGTCGGACGCCGGAGTCCGGACGAATCGGCGCGGCAGCTTATCACCAAGCTGGAGGAAAGCGGAGCGGCCGTGCACTGCGTCCAGGCTGATGTCGCCAGCGCGCAGGCGGTCGCCGAGCTTTTGGCGACCGTGCGGGCGTCCATGCCCCCGCTGGGAGGGATCGTTCACGCGGCCGGAGTTCTGCATGATCAGACGCTGCTCGTCCAGTCGGCCGAAAGCTGGCAGGCAACCTTTGCGCCCAAGGCGCTCGGCGCCTGGAATCTCCACACTCTGGCTCCGGCCGAGAACCTCGACTTCTTCGTGCTTTACTCCTCCGCTGCCGCGCTGCTCGGCGCGCCCGGACAGGCGAACTACGCCGCCGCCAACGCGTTTGTCGACGCCCTGGCCGAGTACAGGCGGCGCCGCGGGTTGCCCGCGCTGAGCATTCAGTGGGGACCGTTTGCCGAGGTCGGGCTGGCCGCCGCCGCGGCCAACCGCGGTCAGCGCCTGGTCGAGCGCGGCCTGCCGAGCCTCCTGCCAGCCGAGGGAACCGGAGCGTGGCGACGGCTGCTCGGCCAGCCCAAGCCCGTCGTGGGCGTGTTTCGGCTGGCGCTGCCGCAATGGCTGGCGTTCGTCCCCCAGGCGGCCGAGCTGCCTTACTACGCCGAGCTCCTTTCGGAGAGCGCCGCTTCCAGTCCGGCCGCGCCGCCGGCCCAGCCCTTCCTGGAGCGCCTGCGGATGACCCCCGGACCCGAGCAGCTGCCACTGCTGCTGCGCTACCTCCAAGAGGAGCTCGGCGCCGTGCTGCAGCTGGCGCCGGCGCGGATCGATCCGACGACCCCGCTGCCCAGCCTGGGGGTCGACTCCCTGCTGAGTCTGGAGCTGCGCAGCCGGCTGGAAGTGGGTCTGGGAATACGGCTCTCGGCGACGCTGCTGATCGCCCACGCCGACCTCGCGGCGCTCGCGCGCTACATCCTCAAGCGCAGCGACCTGCTGGACGCGCCCGCGGCGGCGGTCGACGCGGCCGGCGTGAAGCTCAGGCGCCGACCGGTTGCCGATTCGGAGGTCGCACCGCTCGCCGCGGGGCAGCTGCGGCTGTGGTTCCTGCATCGCCTGTCGCCGGGCAGCACCGTCTACAACGTGCACTTCGGCCTGCGCCTTTGGGGCCCGCTGCGAGCAGAGGTTTTGCGCGCGGGGCTGGGCGCGCTCAGGCGCCGACACACCCTGCTGCGGGCGACCTTTCAGGAGGTCGACGGACACCCCCGCGTCGTGCCGGAGACGCCGGATGCGTGGGACCTGGCGGAGGTCGATCTGCGCGACCGCCCGGCTCCGAACCGGCAGAGCCTGGTGGCGGCGCTGGCGTCGGCTCAGGCCGCGGTGCCCTTTGACCTTGCGCGCGGCCCGCTGGTGCGCGCGACCCTGGTCCTGCTGGACGCGCAGGAGCACGAGCTTTTGGTGACCATGCACCACATCATCACCGATGGCTGGTCGGTGCAGGTATTCCTCTCCGAGCTGGCTGAGCTCTACGAGCGCCTGAGCACCGGTGGCAGCGCCGACCTCCCCGCGCTCCCGTTACGCGCGGTCGACTATGCGCTGTGGCAGGAGGAGCTGTTCCGCAGCGGCGCCTGGGACGGCGAGCTCGCCTGGTGGAAGCGCCGGCTCGCCGGGCTGCCGCGCCTTGAGCTGCCGGTCGCTCGGACCCTGGCGCACAGTCCGGGCGCGGCCGGCGGCGACCATGTCTTCCGTCTGCCCAAGGGGGTAGTCGCCGGTCTTGAGACCCTGGCTCGCCGCGAGTCGTGCACGCTGTTCGTCGCCCTCTTGACGGCCTGGTCGGCGCTGCTGTCGCGCTACTCGCAGCAGACCGACTTCGGCGTCGGCACGGTAGTCGCGGCGCGCGACCGCCCGCTGCTTCACAGCGTCGTCGGTTTTGTCGCCAATACCCTGGTCCTGCGCTGCGACCTCAGCGGCGATCCCAGCTTCCTGGCGGTGCTCGCGCGCAGTCGAGCCGCGGTGGACGAAGCCCTGGCACGGCAGGAGGTCTCCTTCGAGCGCGTGGTCGCCGCAGTCGGCGGGGCGCGGACGCCGACCATGAACCCTCTGTTTCGCGCCGCTTTTGTGTTTCAGAACGTGCCGCAGCCGAGCATGCGCGTCTCGGGGATGCAGTGGTCGCCGGTGCTGCGGCGGCTGGATATCGGCGCGCCGGGCACGGCGAAGTTTGAGCTCGGGCTGACCATGGCGAGCACCGATGGCGAAATCGTTGCGATGCTGGAGTACGCCACGGACCTGTTCGACAGCGCCGTCATCGCCCGCATGGCCGGACACTTCGAGGTGCTGCTGGGGGCCGCGGTAAAAAACCCTGCTTGCGCGCTGTCTCATCTGCCGCTGTTGACGCCGGCGGAGCACGAGCAGCTGACCCGGTGGAACCAGACCGAGCGCCCCTATCCCGCCGAGCGCTGCATCCACGATCTGATTGTCGAGCAGGCCGAGCGCACGCCAGCAAGTGTCGCCGTCCATGCCGAAGATGAAGTGCTCAGCTATGGGGAGCTCAACCTGCGTTCGCAGGCGCTGGCAGTCAGGCTGCGGGCGCTGGGGGTCGGACCCGGCGTCTGCGTGGGCGCCTTTCTCGAGCGCTCGGGAGCGCTGGTCGTCGCCCTGCTCGGTATCCTCAGAGCGGGCGGGGCCTATGTACCGCTGGAGTCGGCCCACCCGCGGGCGCGACTTACCACCATGTGCCGCGAGGCGGGGATCGCAGTGCTGGTCACCAAGCGCCAACACCTGGATGAGCTCCCGCAGACCGCGGCCGTGGTGTGCTGCCTGGACGCGCCGGACACTGCGACCGCGTCGCGTCCGGACAGCGCCGCGGTCGCGCCGGTTCCCGATGATCTTGCCTATGTCATGTTCACTTCGGGCTCGACGGGCGCGCCCAAGGGAGTGGCGATGCCTCACCGGGGCGTGGTAAACCGCCTGCACTGGATGCAGCGGCAGTACCAGCTTGGCCGAGCAGACCGGGTGCTGCACAAGACGCCGTTTGGTTTCGATGTCTCGGTGTGGGAGTTCTTTTGGCCGCTGCAGGTTGGGGCCACGCTCGTCGTGGCGCCGCCAGGTATCCACCGCGAGCCGCGCCAGCTCATCGCGCTTATCGAGCGGCAGCAGATCACCACGATCCACTTTGTCCCCTCGATGCTCGCCGCCTTTCTGGAGGCGCTCGTATCCGGTGAATGCGCGAGCCTGCAGCGGGTCTTGTGCAGCGGTGAGGAGCTCTCGCGGCAGCTGGCCGACCACTTCTTCAATCGTCTGGGCGCCGAGCTGCACAATCTGTACGGACCCACTGAGGCGGCGATCGATGTCACCGCGGACCGCGTCTTGCCGGACTACGAGCCGATCACCATCGGGCGTCCGATCGACAACGTCAGCGTGCGTATCGTCGATCCGCAGCTGCAGCTGGTGCCGGTCGGCGTACCCGGCGAGCTGTGTATCAGCGGGGTCGCCCTGGCACGCGGCTACATCAACCGGCCCGAGCTCACTGCCGAGCGATTCGTCGCCGACCCCTACGGGCCTCCCGGCGCACGCATGTATCGCACCGGAGACCTCGTCCGCTATCAGCCCGATGGGCGCATCCAGTACCTTGGCCGCAGCGACCGGCAGGTCAAGGTGCGCGGTAATCGCATCGAGCTGGATGAAGTGGAGGCGGCGCTGGCGGGGCACCCGCAGCTGCGCGCCGCCGCGGTCCTCTTGCGCGGCGAGCCCGGTCGCGAGCCCGAGCTGACGGCGGTCATCGTCGGCACCCCAGAGGCTCGGCTCTCCGCCGCGGAGCTGCGAGACTACCTGGGAGCGCGGCTGCCGGAGTACATGCTGCCGGCGGCGTTCGTGTTCTTGCCCGCGCTCCCCTTGAACGCCGCCGGCAAGCTGGATCGTGGTCGGCTCGTCGCACTGGCCAGTCAGCCCTGCCCTCGGGAGCCAAGTGTTGCTCCGCGCACCCAGCGCGAGCAGGCGATCTGCGCTGCGTACCAGCGGGTCCTGGGGCTCACCCAGGTGGGTATCGGCGAGGACTTTTTCGTCCTCGGCGGCGACTCGCTGAAGCTGGTGCAGCTAGTCCGCGAGCTCGCGCGCGATGAAATCGTCGTCAGCCTGCGCGAGGCGCACGAGAACCAGAGCCCGCAGAAGCTGGCGCGCTACCTGGCGCAGCGCGCCGGCGACCTGACCCCGGCGCCGGTGCCACTGGCGCTGCTCGCGAGCCCGGTTGAGCGCCGGGAGAGCTTGCCCGCCGACGTGGAGGACGCCTACCCGCTGACCCAGATGCAGCGGCTGATGCTCACCGCGCACCGGCAGGCTCCGGCTGGCACGGGGGTGTACCATCTGCAGTTAGGAGTGGAGCTTTTAGACCCGGGGTTCTGTGTAGCGACTTTAAGACACGCACTCACGATCTTGGTCGCGCGACAGCCCGTACTGCGCACCGGTCTGTTCGCCGCGCCCGACGGACTCCTGCAGATCATAAGGCGCGCGGTCCCGATCGAGCTGGATGTCCAGGACCTCTGTGGCCTTTCGCCAGCCGAGCAGGAGACCGCCGCCGAGCGCTGGCACCTGGCCGACCGCCAGCGCGGCTTCCGCTTCGAGGATGCGAGCGTCGCCCTGTTCCGGTTGGGCGTCTTTTTCACAGGCGGGGATCGGGTCAAGCTCACCCTCTCGATTACCCACCTGCTTCTGGACGGATGGTCTAACATCGAGTTCTGGAATCAGCTGCTGGAGCTCTACGCGCAGCACCAGCGCGAGCCGCGCGGGGAACCGGAGCCTCCATTTTCTGCGAACGTGTTCAAGGAGTTTGTCGCCCTGGAGCAGGAGCTGCTGGCGCAAGCCGAGCCGGCTCAGTTCTGGCGTAGCGAGCTCGCGACGATGGCCCCTCTGCCAGCCCCCGCGCCGGCTTCGGGTGAGCAGGAATTCATCAGCCAGGAACACGAGTTGAAGCCGGCTCTGGCGTACGAGTTGCGCCAGCTGGCTGTGGCCCTGGAGCTCTCGCGCCAGGCGCTTTTTCTCAGCTCCTTTGTCGACCTGACAGCGCGCCTGCGTGGTCGCGACACCCCGGTTGGCCTGGTGGTCAGCGGCCGCTCCGAGCGGCTCTCCGACCCCCTGCACGCGCTTGGACTGTTTTGGAACATTGTACCGTTTTATTGTCGACGCAGCAAAGACAAGCGAGCGCAGGCCGGACACGTATTCCGCAAGCTGCTCGCCGTGCAGAGCTTTTCACGTTACCCCTTGGCGCGGATCGGCGGCGCCGACTGGCTGCCGGCGAGCTTCTGCTTTGTTCGCTTTCATAACCAGACAAACCGCGTGAGCCCGACTCTGGTCGGGCGCTACCATCATGACGTGCTTCACTTTCCCGTAAACCTCCTTGTCGCGATAAGCCCGCTGGATGAAAAGGTGCGGCTGCGGGTCGTCGTCGATCGGAGCCGATGTGACCGCCGCCTCTCCGAGAGCCTGCTGGCTGACTACGTGTCCCTGCTAAGCAGCCTTGTCGTTGTTGATTGACTGCGCAAAGCCCGAGCCGGGCGGTAAAGCGCCGGTAAGGGCTCGGGCAAGGTCCGACGGCAAAGTGCTGAAGATAATGTATTGGCTTGCGCTTCTTGTAGCCGGCCCGGTACCTTGGACTTTAAGATCCAAAATAGGATCGCTGCGCTTACAGCTTGATATATGGCCATAGAACAAGTGGAGTACCCTCGGGACCGGGCTCGCCATCGGTCGCCTGCTGCATGTTCATGTTGCGATGAAGCCCTCAGAATTTCAGGTGAATTTCATCATGTTCGAGTCAAAACACTGCGAATCTCAGACCGGTCTTGAGCTCAGGTGGCTGTCCTGGCGAAGTCATGCGGCCCAGATCTGCTCGCTCCGCCACGCGGCCCAGGTTGCTCCGATTGGCGCCGACGCGGCCGACCTGCAGTCGCGCGATCAGGCGGGAGTTCACCTCGGCGCGTATGCCGGCGGGCGGCTGGTCGCGGTGGGCAGCGCGCACCTGCTGCAGGATGCACCGCAGGAGCTGGCGGCGCGGGGCCTCCCCAGCGGACTGCGTGCTGTAGCTCACTTTTTCGGGCTGGCGGCAGCCGAGCCAGGCCAGCTCCCGGAAGTGGACGCGGTGCTGCTGGGCTGCCTCCAGTTCATGGTCTTGTCGCTCTTGCGCCCCGATGGGGTCTTTTTGACCGTCGGCGGCGATGATGGGCAGCTCGCGGCCCGCTTGGCGGAGGCCCTCAAGCTGGAGGCGATCTCGGGCGCCGCGGAGGCTCTTCGGTCCGGACTGATCCTGGGGGCGCAAGGCACGGAGCCAGTCCGCCGCTGTCTGCTCGCCGCGCGGCAGCAGTGCCATCAGGCGAGTCAGCAGCTCGCGGTGACTCTGCCGTCTCTGGCGCGGCACCTTGAGCAGGAGGGACGGCTCGGGCTGGTCGATATCGACAGCTTTGCCACCGAGAACCTGTATACGCAGCCGCTGTCCCTCAAGGACGAGCTCCCCCGGCTCGCGGCGCAGACGCGAATCGTGCTGCCGGAGCAGCGGGTGCGGCTGGCCTGCGTGCAGTTCCCGCCGGGGCCCGCGCAGTTCCTCGACCTCGGGGCAGGGCCCGGGGTCTACATCGCCGCGCTGAGCAAGGAGCCGATGTTTCAGGGATATGAGTTCACCGCGCTCGATCTGGCTCCGGAGATGGTCCTGTTTGGCAAGATGAACCGGGCGAAATTCCGCTGGCTGCAGGCCAGCGCCTATGCCACCGGGGAACCGAGCGGCCGCTATGACGTTGTCCAGGGCGTGTTCCTGTTTGTCCATCTGATGAGTCCCGACCTGGCCCTGCGCGAGATTGCGCGGATCTTGAAACCCGGCGGACTCCTTTACATCCTCGATGTGAACGACAGCACCTTCCAGGGACCGGCGATCATCGCTGACATGATTGATTTCCACGCCTCCATCTACGAAGGGGATCGCAAAGTCCTCAACCTGCTGCCCGGGCTGGCCGCCCAGCACGGGCTCCAGCTTACGCACCAGTTCTCCTCTGAGCTGACCAACCGCGCACCCGGCGCCGAGCCCGTGTACACGCCCGGTCGCATCGACCTGAGTCGCGCGGCGCTGTGGGGCATGGCGTCACTTCTCGGACAACGTAAAGAGATGCGCGAGAAGTTTGAGGCGGCGCAGTCCCACTACTTCAGCACCGACTGCGATTTCTCGATCGCGCTGCAAACTCACGTATACCGCAAGCCCTGATTAGCAGCGAGGTTAGACTATGAAAGCCAGGAAAGACGTGTTGAGCCAGCGAGATGTGCTAGCCGAAGCTAGCAAGATCTTGCAAGAGCCCTCCAAGAATACCCGCCGCAAGATCCTGACCTCGCTTAACCTGATTCTCGGCGGGATCTGTCTTCTGCATGTAATTACTCAGCTTGTGACCGCCGGTCACCTTCCTGACCCGCAGCGCGACGTCATCGTCTTTCCGATTATCATCTCGGTCAACTTCATCTCGGCGATCTATCAGCTCCTGTGCCTCACCGGACGGCGCGAGCCGTCGCGACGGTGGGACACCGGGACGCGCTGGGTAACCATCCTCCTATTTCAGCTGTTCGCCATCGTCGCGATTCACGTCACGCCCAACACCGCGACGGCCATCCTGTTTGACAACATGATGGGCATCTTGATGATCTTTCTGACCGGCTTCGTGCTCGGCAGAAAGGCGGCGGTCGTCTGGTTCCTTATCCAGGTCGCAAATATTACTTACGCGGTTAAGCTGCGCGGGCACGACTTTGTCTATATCCTCATGACCTCCAAGGAGGTCGCCAGCTTGCGCGAGCTGCAGCTCCACGATGGCCCCGCCTATGCGGCACGCATGGCGCTGGCGCACGTCGAGAAGCTCGACCCGCTGCCCCTCCTTTTGTATCTGCTGGTCGGCCTTGCCTACAGCCTGCTCAGCATCCTGCCGACCTATTTCGAGTCCAGCATGATGGGCCAGGTGCTCGGCGTCCTCCCTGATGCCATCGACAAGATACAGATCGCCGCGAAGCAGAAGCAGCACCTGGAAGATGAGAACCTCCGTATGAGCACGGAGCTCGACGTCGCGCGGCGGCTCCAGGCGATGATCCTGCCCAAGCTCGAAGAGCTGCGCAATGCGGGCGGCTTGGAGGTCGCCGCGGCAATGAAGCCGGCGGCCGAGATCGGTGGCGATCTTTACGACGTTCTTCCGCACGCCGACGGGTCCACCCACCTGGTGATCGGCGACGTGACCGATCACGGACTGGCATCAGGCGTCGTGATGCTGATGGCGCAGGCGGCGATCCGCACCTGCCTGGAGGACGTCGCTGCGAGCTTGAGCCAGACCCTTATCTATGTAAACTCGCTGATCTACAAGAACGTCCAGCTGCGAATGGGGGACTTTCGCAACCTCACCCTCGGACTCCTTCACTATCAGAACGGCCGGCTGAAGATCGCCGGTCAGCATGAAGCGGTACTCCTTTTGCGCAAGGACGCCCCTTCGGTAGAAGTGATTAACACCGAGTCGCTCGGCTTTTTCGTCGGGATGGTCGACAACATCCAGGCCATGGTAAGCGAGATCGAGGTTGAGTTCCTGCCGGGCGATCTCATGGTCCTGTACACCGATGGTGTTACCGAGGCTGAGAACCCCAAGCAGGAGCAGTATGGTCAGGAACGCTTGATTGAAGCGTTGCTCGCGGCTCGTGGCAAACCGACCGGAGAGATCATGGAGGTCCTTGTCGAGTCCGTGATGAACTGGATGGAAGCGGCGCCGATGCTCGATGATGTGACCATGGTAGTGGTACGAAAAGTATAGGCCCGGTCCACAAACCCACGCGGGAGATGTTCATGGTGGTCTGTCAGTATGGAGACTATGACTTTGTGCCGGCGGCGTTGATCCCCGAGGCGCGCCTTGCCCTCAGGCTCAACCCTGCCGAGCTGACCTCCCACTGGCGGCGATGCAGTCTCCTTTCAGACTTCATCGGCGGCTACGTCGCCAGCGCGTTCGCGCTTGGCGCGAAGATGGTTGAGAGCGACGTGTACAACTCGGTCTCGACGATCTTCCAAGAGCTGATCGAGAACGCGGCGAAGTTTTCCCGTCAGCGCGATGCCACCATCGCCATCGAGCTGTGCCACTTTGACCGCTTGATCGCGGTCGAGATCAAAAACGACGCGACGGTCTCTATGGCGCAGGAGTTCGAGCGCTACATTCAGCGCATCTTGGCGACTTCCGATCTTGACGAGATGTACCGCGATATCCTTGAAAAGCACCGACTTACCGATAGTCGATCGGGAATCGGGCTCCTTCTGCTGATTAAAGATTATGGGCTGCGGCTCGGGGTTCGCTTCGCCCGAACCGGCGATGAGGGGACGACGGTTACGGTGCGGGCGTTTTATTTTATTGGTGACGAGTAATGAATCTGGTCCATGAAGACTTCTCGGTCGTCTTCGCGCAGGCGAGTCATACGATCTCGTTTAAAGGCGCGATGCGCCTGTCGAGCATGCGGGCCTACGACGTGGTAAGAGACTTCCTGCAGCAGGCGGTCGCGATCGTACCGCCAGGGGGCCGGCTAGTCATCGACGTCACCGCGCTGCAGTTCCTCAATAGCTCGGGCATCACCACGCTCAGCATCTTCGTACTTGCCATGCGGGACGAAAAAAGGTGCAAGCTCGCCATCCGCGGCTCGCGGAGCGTGGCCTGGCAGTACAAATCGCTGGGTAATTTCAAGCGCTTATGGAATGAAGTCGATCTGCAGGTGGTCTGAGGCGGTCCGTGAGCCTGCCGGTGGTTGTCTTCGGCGCTCAGTTGTGAAACAATGCATCACTGCAGGGGGGGGAAATGGATGTCCGGGTCGCCAGATAGCGGAAGAGCCTGTGCCGAATTAGAGCAGAAGTACCTCGCCTTGGAGAACGAGCTCAAAGACCTGCAGACGCTCTACGAGAACAATCTGGAGCACGGCACATCTTTGGAAAATGAGCTAATCAGCCAGAATCAGCGGATGCAGAACCTGCAGAACAAGATGAAGAAGTATCTGTCGCCGCAGCTCTATGAGGCGCTGCTGGGCGGCTCGACCGATCCGAGCAACCGCGGGCACCGACGCAAGAAGCTAGCCATCTATTTCTCTGACATGGTCGGCTTCTCCGATCTGACCGATTCCATTGAACCTGAGCTGCTCTCTGACGTGCTCAACTCCTATCTCAACCGCATGGCGGAGATTGCCATCCGCCATGGTGGCACCGTAGATAAGTTCATCGGCGACGCGATCCTGGTGTTCTTCGGCGACCCGGAGTCCATCGATGATGTGACGCATGTAAGAAAGTGCACCGCGATGGCTCTCGAGATGCGCGAGGAGCTCTACCGGCTGCGCGAGCTGTGGAAGCACAAGGGGATTACCCGCACCCTGCAGGTCCGGGCCGGGATCAACTTTGGCTACTGCACGGTGGGTAACTTCGGCAGCGAGCGCCGCATGGACTATACGGTCATCGGCGGTCAGGTGAACCTGGCCAGCCGGCTGCAAGCCGCTGCCCCGCCCGACCGCATTTATCTTTCGAGCGCGGCGTACGCTCTGGTGGAGGACTTCGTCGAGGCGCGCTCGATTGGGACGATTACGGTCAAGGGGATCCATACCCCGGTTGAGGTGTTCGAGCTGCTCGCGCTCAAGTCCGGCGTCGGTGAGCAGGGGCACACCCGCTATCTCAAGATCGAAGGCGCGCGGGTCAGCCTGAGTCCTTTAGACATGG
>Ga0075163_10011962_pt1 | contig 11302 bp, 9 predicted proteins | sample JI1023141ADNA_FD_71478 | JGI IMG/M metagenome (GOLD analysis project Ga0075163, IMG submission 71478) | Wastewater effluent complex algal communities from Wisconsin, to seasonally profile nutrient transformation and Carbon sequestration -... | ecosystem: Engineered > WWTP > Effluent > Algae...
CAACGCGACGCTGGATCTGGTCCGCAACGAACTCACCGCCAATGCCGCCGCTGCAGGCACCTATTTCATGGCCCGATTGGCGGGCTTGGCAGAACACTATCCCTGCATCGGCGAAGTACGCGGTCGCGGCCTGATGATCGGCATGGAGCTGATCGCCAGCGACGGCAGTCGCGAACCCGCCGCACGGCTGTGCGATGCATTGATCACCCGCGCGTTCCAGAACGGCGTGCTGCTGCTGTCCTGCGGTGTCAGCACGGTGCGCTTCATGCCACCGTTGACGGTCAGCTTCGACGAGATCGACGAAGTGATCGAGTGCCTGCGCGCCAGCCTGGATGAAGTCTTGGCGGAGAGCCCTTGAGATGAAGCCCACACCATTTGGGGCACTGCTATTCGCCGCGCTCGTCAGCCCGATTCAGGCGCAAGCCTCAGGCCTGCAGGTCGCCGACCTGGATCGTCTTGCCGATGTCGCCGAGCCGGACCTCAGCAAGGACGGTCGCTGGCTCGCCTACAGCGTCACGCGCAGCAACGTTGGCGAGGACGTGCGGCAGTCCGATCTTTGGCGCGTGGCCTACGCGGGCGGTGATCCGCAACAACTGAGCTTCACCGACACCGACAGCGAGTGGTTGCCGCAATGGTCACCGGATGGTCGCTGGCTGGCCTTTCTGAGTGATCGTGCAAGCGGCGATGACAAGCTGGGCGACGTACAGGTCTGGATGATGGCTGCCGATGGCGGTGAGGCGCGACGCGTCACCGGTTTTGCTGGCGCAGTCGAGGACTTCGTCTGGTCGCCGGATGGCAAGGCCCTCGCGGTGATCGCCGAAGACGCGGAAGTCGACCACGAGGCGTCGAAGAATCCGCCGCCCATTGTCATCGACCGCTACCAATTCAAGGAGGACGGCCGCGACTACCTCGGCCAGCGTCGACGTCACCTGTATCGCGTTGAGGTCGCGACCGGAGAAAGCATCGCTCTGACCTCGGGCGCACACGACGAACAACTGCCCGCATGGTCGCCCGATGGCCGCCACATCGCCTTTGTCAGCAAGCGCGGCGACGATCCGGATCGCCATCTCAATTTCGATCTGTATCTGATCGAACCCAAGCCCGGAGCGGTTGAACGTCAACTGACGCGCTTCGCCGGTGCGGACCTCGATCCCTACTGGGAGACACGCCCGGCTTGGAGCCCGGACAGCCGCCGCATCGCCTATCTGCAGAGTGGCGAGGACCGCTGGATCTACTACGCACCTTGGCAACTGGCGGTGATTGATGTCGCGTCCGGCGAATCGCATCTACCCGCGCCCATCGACCGCTGCTTCAGCAAGCCGCACTGGTCGAAGGATGGTCGCAGCGTCTACGCCCTGGTCGAACAAAGCCGTGTCACGCGCTTGTCGCGGATCGACCTGCGCTCGGGCAAGGTGACGCCGCTGAGTCCCGATCTGCGCTTCGACTACGACCTCGATGTCGAAGGGGATCGCCTTGTCGTGCTCGGCGGTGATGACCTGAATCCGTATGAAATCTCCGCGCTGGAAGGTAAGGGCTTGCGGCCTCTTACACATCACAACGACTGGCTGAGTCAGCGCCGTCTGGCGCGCACCGAAGCGCTGCGCTTCGCCAGTGCAGATGGCACGGTCATCGAAGGTCTGCTGACCTTGCCGCTGGATCACGACAAGGCTCAGCCCGCGCCGCTGGTCGTGCGACTGCATGGCGGGCCGGTGTATCAGTTCAGCCACGAATTCATGCCCGACTGGCAGATCTATGCCGCGCAAGGCTACGCCGTACTCGCCGTCAATCCGCGCGGCAGTTCGGGACGTGGCTTCGACTTCAGCAAGGCGATCTACGCCGACTGGGGTCGCTTGGATGTCGCGGATGTGATCGCCGGTGTCGAGCATGTGGTGGAACGCGGCATCGCCGACCCGAATCGACTTGCCGTCAGCGGCTGGAGCTACGGCGGCATCCTCACCAATGCGGTGATCGCCCGCGATACGCGCTTCAAGGCCGCCGTCAGCGGCGCAGGCGCGTCCAACATGTACGCGCTGTACGGCCACGACATGTACATCCGCGAGTACGAACTGGAACTCGGCACGCCCTGGGCCAATCGCGAGGCCTACGACACCGCCAGCTATCCCTTCCTGCACGCCAACCAGATCAAGACGCCCACCCTGTTCCTGTGCGCTGAAAAGGATTTCAACGTGCCCTGCCTGGGCGGCGAACAGATGTACCAGGCCCTGCGCTCGCAGAACATCCCGACGCGGCTGGTGATCTACCCCGGCGAAAACCACGGCCTCAGCGTGCCCAGCTACCTGCGTGATCGCATGCAACGGCATCTCGACTGGTATGCCGAGTATTTGCACTGAGTTCGTCGCGTAGCGTGAGCACGGCAGCGCCAGACGAACGCCGAATCAGTCGGTGCGGCGCTTTCGCGCATTGACGAAGCGAGCGTCCTTGTCAGGCTGCTCTCCGCACGACTCTCACCCAGCCATAGGCCGCCACGCCATGATCCAACGACGGCAGCACAAGTCTTCATGGCGCGGTGCGGCGCAGCTGGCAACGGAGGCGGTGGTCGGCCTGACCGATCTGGTCGAGGCCATACACGCCCGCATCGCCTTCCTGCCTGCGTTTGGTACTGCGGAGGCGGCACAGCGCACGCGCGGGATTTCCGGCCTAGTGTATCGCTCCGTACGCGCGGTCACTCGAACTGTTGGCGACGGCACCCAGTCGCTGCTGGGTTGGTTGGAGCGAGGCCTGCGCACCGATGTGGAATCCGAGGCACTGCCACGTCGCGAGCGCGAAGCCTTGCGCTCGGCGCTCAATGGCGTGATCGGTGACTATCTCGCCGAGACCGCCAATCCACTGGCGATTCCCATGCACTTCCGAACGGGCGGCCGTGCTTTGACACTGGAGCGCGAAGCCTTGCACGCCTGCCTTCCCGACGCGGGGCCGCGCCCGCTGATCCTGCTGCACGGTCTGTGCATGAACGACCTTCAGTGGCAGCGCGATGGCCATGACCACGGCGCTGCTTTGGCGCGCGACGCCGGTTTCACGCCGGTCTATCTGCACTACAACAGCGGGCTGTCGATTGCGGCCAATGGTCGCCTGTTGGCGGTGCAGTTGGAGCAACTGTGCGATGCGTGGCCGGTGCCGATTCAGAGCCTGAGTTTGTTGGGTCACAGCATGGGTGGCCTGCTGGCCCGCAGTGCACTGCACTTTGCGTCCACGGACGAGTTCGCACACCTGCGCTGGGCAAAGCGAGTCCGTCATCTGGTGTGCCTGGGATCGCCACACCACGGCGCGCCCTTGGAAGCGGCCGGTCACCTGATTGCGTCCCTGTTGGGTGCAACGCCCTTTGCCAGCCCACTGGCGCGTCTGGCGCAACGGCGTAGCGCGGGCATCAAGGATCTACGTAGAGGTAATCTCACCGGCAACCCGCATCATGCCGTCACGCTGCCAGATGGCCCGCGCTGCTTTGCCGTGGCAGCCAACCTGAAAGCAGCCAATCCCAAAGCCGCCACACATCTGCTGGGCGATGGATTGGTCAGTGTTTCCAGTGCCCTGGGGCGGCATCGACATGCCGCGCGCAGTTTGGGATTTCCACCAGAACATCAGGCAGTGATCCATGCGACAGGGCATCTGGGCCTGCTGTCGAGTGTTGCGGTATATCGACAGATCCTGCGTTGGTTGAATCCACCAGAAGGTGAGGATTGAATCGCCGGGCAATCTCCGACCCGAGCGATTTCCGGTGATCGATGGCCGCACTGCTATGCTCGAATAGAATTTTGTGCCGCAAAGGCCCGAGGACGCGGAGTTCCGAATGGCCATTCCGCAGAATCCTCCGCTCATCGCCCATCGACAGACACGCCCTGCATGAAGAATGTCCTGATCGTCGTACCCGTGTTCAACGAAGCGGCTTCGCTTGAGCACAACCTGCGTTGCATTCTGGCGGCGGCCACACAGGGATGTGAGCAGGTTGCGTTCAATCTGCTGGCGGTGGATGACGGCTCGGTCGATGGCACTCATCTTGCGCTTGCGCGCTTTTGTGAAGCCGAGCCGCGCGCGAGGGTGCTCCGCTTCACACGCAACTTCGGCAAGGAATCCGCCATTGCTGCGGGTCTGATGGACATGACTGCCGTCACGGATGCCGTGGTCCTCATCGATAGTGATCTGCAACACCCGCCCGAACTGATTCCGCAAATGATCGAGCTATGGTTGAGCGGGTTCAAAGTCGTGGAAGGCATCAAGTTGGATCGCGGCAACGAGACGGCTTATGCGCGACTGCTGGCCTCCGGGTTCTACAAGCTCTTCGACCTGTTGTCCCGCCTGGATATTCGCGGGCAGTCCGATTTCAAACTGCTGGATCGCGAAGTCGTGGTACAGCTCAATCAACTGCCCGAGCGGCAGCGATTCTTTCGTGGGCTGGTGCAGTGGATGGGCCATCCCACGGCACGCATTCCGTTTCGCGTGGCCGAGCGCACACACGGCGGCAGTCGCTGGAACACCTTGATGCTGGTGAAGTATGCGATCCAGAACATCTCATCTTTCTCCGCCCTTCCCCTGCAGCTCGTCACCTGGGCAGGGCTCCTGAGCCTTCTGGTCGGTAGTGTGTTCGGCGGCATTGCGTTGACCCAGAAACTGCAGGGGCAAGCGATTGACGGCTTCACCACGGTCATCCTGCTGCTGGTATTTTTCAGCGGCGCGCTGATGTTGAGCCTTGGTGTGATCGGCCACTATCTCTCGCGCATCTACGACGAAATCAAACGTCGACCCAGTTACATTCTGAGCTCGACCGTCAACACTCCCGAATCCGGCGTGAGCACTATGGACCGGCAGGCGAAAGACGGTGCGAAAGCACCTGCCGCACGTTTGCCGTCGTCCGCCTGCGCCGCTGTCCCACCCGCTACTGCGGCATCTCCTCGATCTGCAGATACACCAGCGTCTGATTGAGGAGCTGATAGGCGATTTCGCCAAAGGTCACTGGACCGGTGAAGCCGCCGACGCGGCGTCCTTCCAGACCGCCGTACAGATAGTTCAGGATGCAGTTGCAACTGAAGCCGTTGGCAGACTGCGCATCGGAAACCTGCGCTGCGAACGCGTTGACATAGTCACCGATTGGTTCGGCGAACTTGTACACCACGTTCCGGAACACCGGCGCGTACAGGTCCACCTTGCTGTGGTCTTCGGCCACCGCCTGGATGCTGACATTGACCGCCACGCCGTTGTAGTCGGCCACCAGCGGCAAGCGCGTGTCAGCCTTGATCTCCGCCAGATAGTCGGCAAAGCGGCGCGGTACGCCGTTGACCTCGCATTGGTCCACCACGAAGCCATCCTTGGGGAAGCTGATCGCGTCGCCGCTGCCTTGCTGGAAGCAGTTGACGATGCCGATCTGCGCATAGCGATTCGACGGCAGGACCACATGCATCGCGACCGCGCGCGCGGCGTGGGACTCACCTGTGCGGCCATCAAACACCATCGCGCTGTCTGCACCGATTTCCGCCAGATCGACGCCCGCGATCCAGCCGACGATCTGCTTCATGAACAGGCCGGCATAGCCAGGCGCATCGTGTGCGTAACGCAGGTGGACCTCGCTGGCCGCGGGCAGAATCAGCAGCGTATAGCCATTGTCGGGGGCATCGCTGGCGATGTCCGGCAAGGCGTCCACTGCGTAGGTCTGGATTCGCACCGCTTCCGCAAACGAGGGCACCTCGGTGACGAACAGGCGATCGCGCGTGTGCACGCCGCCGGACTCGTCAACGAAATACGGGATGGTTCCGCCAATCCACTGCCCCTTCGGCAGTGCGGCGAGCAATTGCTTGTCACCCGCGATGGAAAGCGCTTTGCCAGATTGGATCAGGCTGGCCGCCTGCTCGACACACATCAACATGGTGCGGGCTCCTTAGAAGATCGCGGCGAGTTCGTCTTTGTAGAGCGACTCGTACTTGCTGAAAAAGGCGTGCGCCTCATCGACACAGGCCTGCACGACGGCAGGCGAGGCATCGCCTTTGATCTTGCGGGCGCAATGACTGAGCATCATGTTTCCCGCGTACACGCGGAAATTCACTTTCAGGTCGCCCTTCACCATGGCGGCCCATCGAGGATGGCTCTTGGCAGGAATCATGGACGTTTCCTCATGGATGAGATCGGATCGCGCACATCGCGGCCCACTGGTAGAACTGATCAGTGCGGACGCAAGCCGCGTACCCCGCCGCTCTGGCGGCGAGGCGGGTCGTCGTCGGGACCGACTGGTCCGAGCGGTATCAGGTCGGCTTCACGACCATCAGCCAGAAAATTGCCAACACACTGAGGAACGCTGGCCAGCCAAGCCAGAACCAGACGCACATGGCGCGTTGGTAGCTCACGCTCAATTCGGCGTTCGTCGCTGCGGAAGTCTGCGCCAGATCTCGCGCGCGGATCTGCAGCCACAACACCGGCAGCCAGCAGGCGCCGACCACGAAGAACAGCAGCAATGAGGTGCGCCACCAGAAGGCGTCAAGTGGCCAACCGAGTTTTGCCGACAACAGCAGGCCGGTGAGCAACTGAACCAGCACGGCGGGCGCGGTGAAGCAGGCATCGGCAATGACCACGGTGCGTGCGGTGGCGGCGATCACCCGCGCGTCGCCACGCCGATGCGCCATCCACATGAAGAAAGCGATGCCGAGTCCGGTGCCAAACAGCAAGGTTGACGACAGGATGTGGATCCACTTAAGCCACAGATAGTCCATCGCCCTACCTCCGATCACTCAAGACCCACAGCACCGCCAAGGCGGGCAGCAGAACCAGATTCTTGGCCAGGCCGCCAAGTGGGTCCAGCCACAAGGCGGGCAACAGTGCGCCGAAGACCAGCGTGTAGCCAGACACCATCCCGAGCGTGGCAGACACCGCCCAACGAGGTCGCCAGCCGCTGCCCAACCATAGCGCCAACACGAGATCGACAGCGCCCGCGAAGCGCGCCCACGCCACAGGCTGCAGGTCAGCCAACAGGCTTCCTGCCGACAGCGTCTCGATCTGTGCGGCCGGCGTCGTAAAGCCCGCCCAAGCCGAGAGCAGGCACAGCAGAATCACCGCGATACGCAACACTGGCACCAGCAAGTAGAGTTGCGCCTGCCAGCGATCCTGCACTTGGCTGGGTTGCGCGGCCAACACGGTCGTCAGATCGCGCGGCGCGGTTCCAAAGTGCTGCTGCAGACGGGCATGCGCATCGGGTGCGCAGACATTGCCGCGCTTCAACATTCGCCACACCGTCTGTCCCATCGGGCCCGCTGCCATGCGCTCGCTGAACGCCACCGCCAGATCCACCACCGCGACCGGCACGCGTACGGTCCTTTGTCCGGCAATGCGCAGCCACGCGCGCCACTGCAGAAGATAGTCGCGCAGGCTGATCGCCTCGGCGCAGCCCACCTCAAAGACGCCCAGCTGTTCACCGCTCAGGGCCGCGACGACCAGTTCCGCCAGATCCTCGGCCTCCAAGGGCTGCATCAGCCACGCACCGTGACCGGGCAACGGCACCGCCCAGGGCAGCGCCGCCAGCGCCCGCAACAGCGAGGTTCCACCGTAGGAGCCGCGCGAGGCATAGACCACCGAGGGTCGCAGCACCACGGCACGCAAGGGCAAGGTCAGCAGGGCCGCATCGAAGCGATGCTTGGAAGCAATGAACTCACCATCGGCCGGATCGCCCAGAGCCGAGATCTGCACGAAATCGCGCACACCGCGTGCGACGCACGCCTGGGCCAATGCCAATGGCCCGGTGTGATGGATGGCCTCGAAATACTGCCCGCGAGTCTCGCGCAAAATGCCCGCGACGTTCACCACCGCGTCGATGCCATCAAGCAAATGAGTCCAGTCAATCGCGTCGGCGTGCGCCAGGTCGCAGTGCCGTTCGTCACTGCGGTGCGACGGCGAGCGCACTGCACGAATCACCTTCCAGCCGCGTTTGCACAGCGCGGCCACAATGAAGCCGGCGAGAAAGCCATTGGCGCCGGTCACCAGCACCGTTATCGATGGCCGTTGCGGAGACATGGGGTCCGTCATGGTCAATGTGCCGCTTCCGCGTTCAGAGTATCCGGCCAAGCCTGAGGGTAAACCTCGTCGACGACAATCCACCCGGCAGGCGGGCACGGAATGTTCGAAGCCCTCCGGTCACGGCGAGCCGTGGCGGCGCGATCCGTGCACTATCGGCGACCTGGCTTGCGCCGTTGATCGTACTCACCCTGCCTGCGCGTACTCACCCATTGCGCATCAACAGCGCCGGTGCGTGCTGCGTGATCTGATCGGCGATCTGCTCGAACATCCAGCGCTTCGGCCCACTCAGCGCACCGCTATGCACGGCGGTGAATTCCAGCACCGGTTCTCCGCCGCGGTGACGTTTGAAGTCGCCTGCACCCGAGCTGTAGTGCAGACGCAGTCCGCGATCCTTGGCTTCCCACAACAGACGCGCCATCAGTCGCCGATACAACCCCAAAGGGCCGGGTGCCGCAGTGTCGTAGCCGATCAGTGGCGTGGTGAGCCAGCCATACTGGATGTAGAGCGCAAGCACGCCGACGAGTTGGCCTTGCCAGCGCAGCGCGAGCAGTTCCAGCGGCGAATCCGGCTGCAGGCACCGGGCGAAGAAGGCATCCGTGAAGTCGGGATTCAGGGCCGAGTGCTTGTCGAAAAACACCGCGCGAAAACAGCGCCTCAGGGCGGGAATATCCTCGACCGTCAATTGCGCGTGCGACACCCAGTCGAGACCGTCGCTGCGCATCAATTTGTGATCGCGGCGCACATGGTTGCGCTTCCACAAGTCGCTGCTGGACGGGTCGCAGAGATAGACCAGACGGGCGGGCAACAAACGCCAACCGTCCGCGCGCAAGGCGCTCGGCAACACGGGCTCCACGTCGGCACAGACATTGCGCCAGAACAGCAGTCGATCCGTTGCCTGCTGCAGCGCCAGCGCTCGCCAATGCGCCACGTTTGACGCCAATACAGGCGAGCCCAACTGGGTCGAGAACAGTGGGTTGTCCAGCCATGCCGCGCGGGTGAATCCGGCGGCTGCAAAGGCGGCACGTGCTAGCGCCAAGGGCGCGATGGCGAGCCCTTTCAACAACCTCTGTCTGGTTGGTGATGCGGAGCGCAATGCTTCGTGCGCGGCGTAGTCGAGCCACGCCGCGCGGGCACCCGCCACGTAGCTGTTGTACGCCGCGTGCGGACCGTCCAGCAACATTGGCAGGCTGGACTCTTGATGCCGCAGACGGACGATACGGGCGTCGACATTGGCGACCCAGTGCGCGGCTTCAACGCAACCGTCCGCGTCCATCCAGGCAAGCGAATCCTCACCGGGCGCGGTTTCCTGCGCGGCCTCCCAGCTGCCTGCTGGCGTGTCCTCTACCACCGTACGAGCCAGCGGATGCAACACGACTCAAGCCTGCTTCTGATACAGATGCACGCCGCCGTAAATCGCCGAGCGATCCCGTGCATACAACGAAGTGTTGTAGACCGGATCGGTGTGCCACTGTCCAAGAATCTCCGCAGGCAAGCGCGATTCGAGTGGCGAGATCTTGCCGCCGCTGCGAAACACCACGCGTGCGCCGGGCGCGGCGGTGCGATTGACCTCGCGCCACAGCGCGATCAGTTGCGCATCGTCCATCCAGTCCTGTGCATCCAGAAACAGATACGCATCCATCGACTGCGCCGGACGACTCTGCAGAAACGCGGTCAAGGTCATGTGACGCGGGTGCAGGCGATCAAGGCGCGAACGAATGGCTTCGTGGTGCTGCGGTTGCAGGTACATCGGCAATTGCGTCGGTCGCTGGATGTCATAGCGACGCGCAAAGGCCTGCGCCGCGAAACAGTTTTCCGCATACGGGAAATCGCAGGCGAGATGACGCATGCGTTCTTCGAACAACGCCGGCAGGCTCATGCCCTCGGCAGCCGCATCGGCCTTCAGCGCATCGAACTGCGCGGGTGGAATGCCCAGGCTGTACAGCGCCGCCGGGCGCTCGCAGAGAAACTTCAGCAGGCGAGTGCGGAACAGCGGCGCGACATGGCGCTCGAACAAGGCCGCCTGTTCGTCCATGGAGCGAGCCTCGGTCATCTTCGACAGATCGCCGCCGAGTCGCTTCGCCAGCCAATGCGAAAAGCCAATGAACAGCCCGAGCAGCCCGTGTCGGTACGCATGGCGAGTAAACATGCGCCAGCGTGGGCGACCCAGCCAGTCGGTGGTTTCCCACCACTCGCGCGCCTCTTCAGGCAACAGCGGCGCGATGTGATCGCGATAGCGTCGCGCATTTTCCGGCTTTGCCGCATCAGCAAGAAACGCCAGCAGATCGCCGGATTCGGGCAGGCCACGCAGGGCCGCGCGCTTGAGTTCCAGCATCGCCAGATGCGCCGCATTCAGATCCACCACATGCACGGCGGACGGATCGGCGCTCAGGTAGGCCAGCGCATTGCATCCGCCAGAAGAAATGCTCAGCACCTGCGCACCGGGTTTGAGTTGCAGGGCTTCGAGATCGACCACCGGGTCTTCCCAGATCTGCGCATACACCAGTCGATTGAACCAGTGCGCGAACAGGCGATCCGACCAGCCCTTGCGCCCTTGCGTGGTGGAGTTGATGACGGCGGAGTCGATCAGGGTCTTGGTGCTCATGGCGTTCTCACACGCCCCGCAGCGGGGCAATCCGCCGTGCAGTACACGTGGCGCAAATGACGCTGCCGTGTCGGCGCGATGAAGCCGCTGTCATCGGACTGCCGCGAGACTGTCATCGGCAGCGCGCGCAATGCGCGGTGGCGGGACACCCCGGAACAGCACGGCATGCGCAAGCCACATCGATCCCACTGGTGGACGACATTGCATCAACTCGGACGGCGCTGGGCACCGGCCAGTTGGGAGCATCGTTTCTACACGCGGCGCGAACAGGACCCTAGTCTGGATTTCTCAGGGGTCGTGCTACCGGAAGACGTCGGCCTCGATCCACGTCATGCGGTGCGCAGCACGCCGTCCAGTGATCAGGCGCTACGGCGCTTGCTGGACTCGCTGGTCATCGCGCCGACGCACTGCATTCTGGATGTCGGCTCCGGCAAGGGCAGCGCCATGCGGGTGATGCTCGACTATCCTTTTGCCCGCGTCGACGGGCTGGAACTCGCCGAGGATCTGGTGCAGATCGCGCGACAGAACTTCGCCCGACTCGGCGTCGAGCCATCACGATGCCAAGTCCACGCAGGCGATGCAGCGAGCTTTGCCGCGTTGGATGACTACAGCCACCTGTATCTCTACAACCCCTTTTCTGCCGACGTGCTGCGCGCCCACCTGCAACAGGTGAGCGCGTCCTTGCGACGCCAG
>Ga0075163_10011963_pt1 | contig 11302 bp, 5 predicted proteins | sample JI1023141ADNA_FD_71478 | JGI IMG/M metagenome (GOLD analysis project Ga0075163, IMG submission 71478) | Wastewater effluent complex algal communities from Wisconsin, to seasonally profile nutrient transformation and Carbon sequestration -... | ecosystem: Engineered > WWTP > Effluent > Algae...
AGCGTGTGATTGGGAATGCCGTTCGAGCGAAATCGAAAGTTGCCATCGCCGAACGTGATCGTGACGTTGTTTCCCCAGCCGGTGTTGCGGACTGCGAGCGCCGTATCCACGGGGGGACCGACCTTCTCGCCACAACCGAAGAAGACGGAAGACAGAACTGGGACGAGCATCCAGCTTTGAGCCGCTCGACGAAAGGTGGCTACAGTTCGCGTGAGATTGAATCGTGGTGTCAAGAGTCCTCCTACTGGTTCCGGTATGCCGTGGGTCGCGGGAGATGAGGCCGATGGTCCATTAGATCACTTCAACACCGTCCGCTCCTTCGCGAAATGGCCGAGCGTGCCAAAAGACATGATTGAACACGCCATCTCGCAGGTCACCAAGATGTACGGTGACTTCTCCGCTCAGCGGGAACGGCCCAGGGAGCGATGTCGGACTTCCAGGCCAAGGCTGCATGTAGCGCTGCTACGTTCATGATATGGTCGGTATCATGAGGTCCGTTGTCCGTTCGCATACTCTGCGCTTGGTGGTGATCTGTCTGATCGTGTGGAGTGGTTGCCATAGTCTGTGGTCGCCGTTTCTGGGGGCGAATCCTGTTTGTGATAGAGATGATTCCCAGTGCTCCTTGGTGGGTATGGAGTCGGACCTGGGGTTCAACGGGACAAAGGGGTCTGTCTTGCCGTGGGGCTCCGGCTGTAGTCCCGATCATTGGTGCTGGGAAAATCCGCTACCGCTGTATCGAGTATGGGCGAGTGACCTGAACAATGTGTGGGCCGTTGGTCGCGGCGGAACCATTCTGCAGAAGAATGCGGTCGGGTGGTCTGAGCTGCCCAGTGGCACGAAGCGGTCCCTTTATGGGGTGTGGGGCACTGGAGCCAGTAGCGTCTGGGCCGTGGGAGCAGAGGGAACGATTCTGTTCTGGGATGGATCGACTTGGACTCCGCAGTCTATTCGTGCGGATGTGACGTCTGATCTCATTGGAATCTGGGGCACAGACGCAAAGAACATTTGGGCAGTGGGGGCAGGCGGCACCATTCTCAAGTGGAACGGATCCGAATGGTTGGTGCAGAAGAATAGTACGAACGCCAATCTCTACAGCGTGTGGGGTGTCGATTCCAACAAAGTCTGGGCCGTTGGCGCAAGCGGAACCATTCTGACAAGCAACGGTAGCGAATGGTTCCAGCAGGGAAGCGGAACCTCGCAGAGCTTGAGTGCAGTATGGGCAGGTGATGCAAAGAACGCATGGGCTGTCGGTGCTAACGGAGTCATTCTGAAATGGGATGGAACTGTTTGGTCGATCGAGCAAAGTGGTAGCTTAAAGAACCTGCTAGGAATCTCTGGATCCGATGCAAGCAACATCTGGGCGGTCGGTGCCGATGGCACAATCCTTATCAGGTCCGCTGCGGGAAGTTGGTCCAATCAGACAAGTGGACTCCCTCAAGACCTGAACGGAGTCTTCGCGGTGGATAAGCTAAACATCTGGGCGGTCGGAGTGGGTGGCGCAGTCTTGCGAGGAAGCGGCAGTGCCTGGATGCAAGATTCCACCGTTAGAACTACGACGTTGTATGGTGTCTTTGCGGCAGACTCGAACAATGCTTGGGCGGTCGGAACTGGGGGAAGGATCATGAAACGGAGTGCTGAAGCGTGGCTTCCTCAGGCCAGCACTGTTTTTCAGACTTTGTACGGAGTCTGGGGCAGAGACGGCTCCAACCTCTGGGCAGTGGGTGATGCTGGAACGATTCTTAGAGGAAACGGCACCACGTGGCTGAGCCAGACAAGCAAAACAGCGAACTTTCTCTATGCTATCAGCGGAACAGACTTGACCAATGCGTGGGCGGTGGGGAACAAAGGCGTCGTGACCCGGTGGACTGGCACTGAATGGTCTGCTTCAACGCTGCCCTTTGACGATCTTTACGGTGTCTATGCATATGACAGAAACAACGCGTGGGCAGCGGGAAAGGGCGGAGTTGTGGTTCGGTGGGATGGATCGGCCTGGACCCAGCTAATCAGCGGGTCAACGCAGCGTCTGTTTCGAGTTTGGGGGCTCTCTGCTAGCAGTTTCTGGATCGTGGGTGATGCGGGCACGGTCTTCCGCTGGGACGGCATGAAGTTGGTCGCGCAGTCCCTACCTTCCGGATTCAACGCGAACCTACGAGGGGTATGGGGTAGCGCTCAGGACAGGATTTGGACGGTCGGCGCTGGGGGGTCTATTCTAGGGTGGGACGGGATCAGATGGACTGCGCAGAACAGTGGAACCATCCACAATCTTCAGGATATTTGGGGCAGCGATCCAGGGAACGTTTGGGCCGTTGGTGATGGCGAAACGATTCTGCGCTGGTCTCCGTAGGATGCACTCACCATTGGCACTCCGTTCGTGAGATAGTCACGCCATGACTCATTTTGCTCGACCGCTCCTGCTTGGCATCATGATGCTCTGTCATCTCCTGACCACCGGCTGCCACAATCTGTGGTCGCCGTTCTTGGCGACGAACCCGGAATGTCAGGCGAACGCTGTTCTTTGTGAGAGCGAGAAGACCGACGGTGCTCCGGCCTCTGTTTGCACAGCGGACAACTGGTGCCTGCGAAGCTCGGTGTCCCAGGGACGTCCCGTCCGAGCGATTTGGGGCAGCGATCCACAGAACATCTGGATTGTGGGAGACGGCGGTACCATTCTGAAATGGAACGGTAGCGCCTGGTCGTCTCAATCCTCCGGCACGGCAACGAACCTGTATGGGGTCTGGGGCAGCAACTCCGGCAACGTCTGGGCCGTGGGCGAGTCGGGCACCATTTTGAAATGGAACGGCAGCGCCTGGTCGTCACAGTCCTCCGGGACTACACAATGGCTCTTTCAAGCGTGGGGCAGTGCTGCAAACAGCGTCTGGGCGGTGGGTGCAAACGGTACAATTCTAAAGTGGGATGGCAGCACGTGGTCCCCTCAAACCTCCGGCACGACCCAGAATCTCCTAGGAGTGTGGGGCAGCGACCCCACTAACGTCTGGGCCGTGGGCCTCGCTGGTGTCATTGTGAAATGGAATGGCACTGCGTGGGCCGCTCAAACCTCCGGTTCGTCCAAAGACCTCTCAGGAGTCTGGGGAAGCGATGCCGCCAACGTTTGGGCCGTGGGGGGGTCGGGAACCATTTTGAAGTTGAGCGGGACCACTTGGGCTTCACAGGCCTCAGGGTCGTCACAATCTCTTCGGTCCGTGTGGGGTGTTGATTCGCGCAGCATCTGGGTAGCGGGCCACGGTGGGACGGTGTTGAGGTGGAACGGGAGCGCTTGGGCCACGCAAGCCACCGGCACCACAGGAGAACTGGTCAGCGTGTGGGGCAGCGGTGCTGATAGCGTCTGGGTTCTAGACTATCTCGGTCCGATTCTGCACTTCCCTACGCCGTGATGGGAGCGTAGGGAGTGGCTCGATGTTGTGAGGCCGCTAGAACGAGATCGCCAGCGCGGGGGCTGCCCGTGGAACATCATATGCGTGTTCTGTGGGGTCGATTTTCCTGTCAGGAATCGCCATCAGCAACACTCCGGCTGCCGTGACTGCCAGCCCAGTTCCGAGCAGCCCGCCGCCGATGCCGCGGGTCGAGTAGATCAGCGGACAGGGTTTTCCATCCACCGATGGCATCGTTTCATCACACTGGCCCTGTATGGAGAGCGCAGAGACTCCCATCGCAGCAGTCAGGAGTCCGCCTCCGGCCAGCACCCCACCAAGGACGAGACGCCAGGTAGACCGCACTTGGGGTCGAGCCGCGGGGGTCTGTGCCGCTAGCGTCAGGTCAACCGCATTCGAGCGACCAAGCTGTACATCCACCATCCGTTCGGTTGGCTCATAGCCGTCCTTGACTCCCTTCACGGTATGGGAGCCCGCGAAGGACATCCGCTCCAGCGGGGTTTGGCCCACCAGTTGCCCATCAACGTAGACGGACGCTCCAATCGGCACGGTGGTAATCGCCAGCATGGCTCGCGGACGACTGTTGGCCTCCGCAATCATCCCTCCTGCCATCTGTCCAAACCGCTCTTGGAGCTGCGAAGGACTGCATCCATCACACGTAAATGTCCGGCGTGCCGCAATCTGTCTGGAGGCGACATCTCTGACGATTACCTCGGCCCCTAGGAGGCCCCCTGCAGCGCTGGGGGTCTGCCCAGAACGAACCAGGTTCACCTGCACGACCGAGCGAGCCTCCGCAATCTCAGCCAATCGGTCTTGACAGTCTTGTTGATCGATACAGTCAGCGGGTTCCTTTTGTAGAAGGGACCGGAGCCGTTCATCAGACAGCACAACCGTTTGCTCTTTTGCGAGTGCGCTTGAAATCGTTCGTCGGAGTGATTCCACGGTCGAAGAATCACGACCCTTCACTGCCCCAGAGAGTACCACCAACACCGCAGGTGGCAGGCTGACCACCGCAATCGCAGCCCCCTTCGCTCCGGGGGTGAGGTTCACTTGCGCTGTCCGTCCTTCGGGGATTGTGAGGGCATCGCTCTCATATCGACCATGCGCGGTCTCGATCGTGAAGCGATGCCGACCGGGCGAAAGCAGGGCAGCACCAACGAGAGGACTTCTGCCAATGAGCTGCCCGTCCACCCAAAGCAGGCTGTCTTCAGGACCTAACAGCCGGACCTCACAGACCGGCTGCTTGAGCGCTGCTTGATGAGACTCAATGACCGCTTTGACAGCGGGTTCCAACTGACTGCCCACCAAGTCGCGATAGCGTCGGAAGAGATCTGCGGCCAGAACGGCATTTCCTTCGATTTGTGCCACCCGTCCAAGCTGATAGAGCGCTTCCGGAATTGCGCTCATTCGATAGGCGCGCTCGAAGTGTTGACGCGCTTTGGGAGTCTGTTTTGCTTCGAGTGCTCGCAGTCCCTCTTGAAGGACTCCAATCGCAGGATTGTTGCCTAGGGTGGTCGAGTCTTCGGTGCCGGATGCCCACCCAGCCGCTCCCGGTGCGGAGAGAGCGGTGAGGAGCAAGCCGAACAACCCAGAGCGGATCCAGCGTAGCCGCATGTGAGAACACGGCGGAGCATCGCCCAGCTTCGAAACTGGAAATCGACGCTCGAGGCGGTCGTTCGCGACAGGCAACATGCCCCAATGGTTGCACGAAAGCCGCCCTCTCGACAACCTTCGCCATGCTCGGGTCATCAGCCTGGACAAAAGCTGATGCCGGCTCACGGCGGTTTGGTGGACCCGATGTGACGCACACCAGAGACGAACATCCCACAGTGTCGGACCGATTTCCTCGCTGTCGACACGTACCGCTCGAAAAGGCCGATCGGTTCGGCGGCGAATTGGCTAAGATGCCAGCGGTAAGATCATCAGCGCTGTGTCGGAAGAGTGGCGTCTACATGGACTTGGGCCCCTATCAACTCATCAAGAAGCTTGCGGACGGATTCGTCGGGCCGATCCTACTGTGCGCGGACCGACAAGCACAGGGCCGTTTTGTCGTTCAACCGCTTCCGGCGATCCGAGACGCTCGATGGCTTCGTCAGCTCGAAGAACTTGCGAGCAAGGTAGCCCGGTCGGAGCCGCTACATGGAGGATCAACTCCTCTTATCAAGCTGAGCGAAGGACGCTATCTGTGGGTGTCTCCTGTGCCAAGTGGGCAGTCGTTCGCAGAGGTACTCGCGGCATGCGCAGGAAGGCGATGTGGAGATGGTCTCCAGATCCTGATAACCCTGGCAGAGCAGCTTGCGCGCTGGCAAAACCACGGAGTCTGTCACCTCGCTCTGCAACCGGCCCTGATCTACGTGAACTGGAACCATGATCCGCAGGGTCGTTCAGAGGTTCGCGTCCTCGGTTCTGGCCTGGCCTCTACGCTGCGACTGTTCCGCCCCATCGCAGACCATGCCGCGTTCGCGTACCTCGCCCCGGAGCAACGCAGTGATGCCACGGAGCAGAAAATCGATGGGGCTGCTGATATTTATTCACTTGGCGTGCTTCTTATTCAGGTGCTGTTGGGAGTATCGGCTGATGCTCTGAATGTTTCGCGACAGATGGGAGCGTATCTGGATACGCTGCACAGACAGGACGTCGCACCTGAACTGTTACGTCTGCTTCGGCGGATGCTGGCTCATCGTCCGTTGGAACGGCCAGCCCTTCAAGAAGTCATCGCGACTCTCCGCACGGTGGTGGAAGAAGAACAGGAAGATGAGACGGTGTTGCAAAGCCGGCTGCGACCGAGCGAGCTACAAGCCCCGGTGCAGCCTGTGCCCCAGGCTGTTCCCGATGCGGATGAGAAAGTGGGGCTGCTGTGTGGGAATTTCCGCATCTTGCGCAAGCTTGGCGAGGGTGGAATGGGGGTTGTGTACGAAGCTGAGCACTGTCAAATCGGCAAGCGCGCTGCCGTCAAAATCATGCATCCTGAGTTCGCAGAGAACTCGGAGTTCGCAACCCGTTTCCTGAACGAAGCACGTGCCGTAAATATCATCAGGCATCCCGGACTGGTCGAGATTTTCGAATATGGACAGCTTCCGGACGGAACACTCTTCATTGTGATGGAGTTCCTAGAAGGACAGACGCTGTTTGAGCGGTTCCTAAAGAGCGCCAAGCAGAGTCCACTGCTGCCAACGCTTCAGATTTCCTGCCAAGTTGCGCAGGCTCTTGCCGCTGCACATGACAAGAACATCGTTCATCGCGACCTGAAGCCTGAGAACATCATGCTGATCGATGACCCTGTGCATCCAGATGAGCTTCGGGTCAAAGTTCTGGACTTTGGAATTGCCAAGATCGCACGACGCTCAGCACCCAATTCCGCCAAGCGCACCGGGATTGGCTCGTACATGGGAACGCCTCTGTACATGGCCCCCGAACAACACGGTCGTGCAGAAGAGGTGGATGGCAGAGCGGATGTCTTTGCATTTGGCGTGATTCTGCATGAAATGTTAGCTGGAAAGTCGCCCTTTCAGGGATCTGCAATCTCTCTGCTTGGGAAGCCTGCTCCCTCGCTAAGCAGTCTGCGCTCCGATCTTCCGCCGGGACTTTCTGAGCTGGTGCAGCGGATGATGAGCCTGGAATCTGCTCAGCGGCCAACGATGACAGAGATCGTCGAAACGCTCTCTGGCTACGTGCACAAGCCGAAGCCGCAGCTTCCTTCGAGTATTGCTTCACGATTAGTGATCGGAACCACGATCGGTCTTTGTATTCTACTTGCGGGCTTCCTACTGGTCAGGGCCCTTCGACCCGTCACACCAGCTGACGCACGAGTCAAGGCACTCGCAGTGGTGACAAACTCACTGCAGTCCAGCGATGAGGCAGAGCGAGTGTGGGCCCTGTCCGCGATTGCGGAGAGCAAAGACAGTAGCCTCCGAAATTACGTGCTGCCTCACCTTCAGAGCAATCAGGTAGCGGTCCAGGAAGCGGCGGCGCGGGCACTGGGAGAGATTGGCTCGCTGGAGTCGACACGAGACCTCCTGCCACTGCTGGAAACCCCCTCCGAACCGATTCGACTGGCGGTAGCGAGAGCGCTGATGAGACTCTCGCATCTGAGTGGCCAGAAGGGATTGCGAGTCCTCTTAGAGCAGGGCTCGGATCAAGCGAAGATCGAGGCTGCGGTGGCTCTCATGGAGTTCGGAGATCTCTCCGGTGCGGAGCTACTCCATCGAATTACTTCTCGAAGCAGTGCCACCGATGCTCGGGTCTTGTCCATCGTGTCTGGTCTTGCGAAGGCTGGAGATGTCGAAGCACGACACCAGTTGTCGCAACAAGTTGCGGCCTCAGTTGGTAGTCCGCACGGACCTCAGCTTGCGTTTGCGTTGGCACGGGTCGGTGAGCGCTCGGCTCGCATACAACTGGAGGAACTGGCGGTGAAGTCTGGGCCCGCGCAACTGCTCTCTGCTCGACTGCTTGCGGGCTTAGGAGACACACATGGATTCCCACTGCTGCTGGAAACGGCATGCAGTGGCGAAAAGACAGAGCCAGAGCGTGCCATCGCCATTGATGGTCTGGCCGATCTTTCCAAGATCGAAGCGACTGTGCCACTTACCAAGCTGCTAGGAGAGCACGGGATCAGTTCCCGACTTCGGCTACTTGCCGCTGGTGCGATTTTGGAGCTGGTCGCGGGGGAACGCGCTCAACTCGCGGAGCAAAGCTTGGCCTGGGCCCGGACCGCGCTTGGCAGTGACAGCGCTTCAACCCGCGAACTCGCTGCATCCCTGCTTGGGGAAATGGAGTCGCAAAGCACGATTGCGCCCCTTGCGCAGGCTCTCAAAGACCGCGAACGAGAAGTTCGCCGCAGTGCGGCGCGGGCACTCGGCAAGAAGCGAGCACGAGAGGCGCTAGCAGCTCTCACTGATGCACTCGATGATACAGATGATGAAGTGCGGGCGATTGGTGCCCGGTCGATCGGGAGCATCGCAATCGCGCTCAAGGCCAAGGGAGGGAATTCAGATAAGGAAGCTGACCGGCAGGTGATCGGTCGGCTACAGCGCCTTGCTCAGTCGCGCAGCGAGCAAGACCGGGTTGTGGCAGCCGGTACCCTTTTGCAAATGGGAGACCGAAGCCAGCGATCGGTGATTGAGGTCAGCCTTCTGTCCAGCAATCCGCTGGTTCGTCGTTTGGCGATTGAGATGATCGATTCGGATTCTCGGGAATTGCTCAAGGCTCTTTCTGATAGCGACCGGCTGGTCCGCTTTGCTGCGGCACGTCGTCTGGCCGCAAAAGGGGTACCTCAAGCGACTCCGATCCTCCGCGAAGTCGTTTCCGCAGGAGACATGGAAGGACTCACCGCCTATGGAATTCTGAAACGACTAGGAGAAGCCGTGGAGCAGCCCCCCGGTCTGCGGAGTCTGCTTACCACCGGCTCGCTCTCCGAGCGTTTTGCCATCATGGATATTCTCGACACCCTGCCGCCCCCTCTTGCCTACCAATTGCTGCTGGTTGCTGCCAACGATCCCGCATCGGTGATCAGGCGTCGAGGAGCAGACTCGGCCAGTCGATTCTTTCTACAGACTAAGCAGCTTGTCTTTATCCGACTGCTTCGAGTGATGATAAACGATCCCGAGGCAGCGGTGCGCTCTCGTGCCCGAGAGTTGCTCGCAGCGGTGCCTGCGGATCAGGAATCCCACGCCGCCGATACCATGGAGAGCAATGAGCTCAGACCTGCTCCATCCGTGCCTGTCGGTGCGTCAAATGTGAAGCAAGGACAACTTCTGCTCGTGGGAGAGGAAGGGGTGCGGGTGCAACTCGATAAGTTGCCGTGGTATGGGATATCAAACAAGCCGTTGGCTGTCTCTGTTGGCAATCACTCCATCACCTACCTGGGAGGGCAGCAGGAGTTCTCTGTTGCCGCTGGTGAGACCGTCACGTTGAAGGTTCCCACTACGATTGCGGAACAACTGATCCAAGACGCGCTCGATGCACTCAAGAGCCGAGAGCTGATGCGAGCCCAGGGCTATCTGGATCGCAGCCGTCGCTTGATGCAGCGCGTTGGAATCAAGCCGATTGTCAAAGGCGATCACATCTACGTGCAAGCCAAGGTAAATGAGCAGAAGAACCTGCTTCAGCAAGCAGCAACAGAGTACCTCAACTATCAGCGCCTATCCCCAACGCAGCAGCGGCCAGAGTATTTGGCGGATGCAAAAAGTACGCTGAATCGATTGGCACTGCGCATGGGAAGAATCCAGATATTTACGATGCGTGACGGTACATGCCAACTGGCTGAAGAGTACTATCTTCCGCCCGGAGACCAGGTGATAAGCCTCGGCCCAGGGCAGACCAAACGGATCTCTGTGTACGCAGGAATTACGACGCCGGTTCGCGTATGTCAGTAGGAGAGTAGGAGCATTCCGATCGTCAGATCGGTGGGCCTATTCGTCGCTCCCTCCGGACATGGTATCAATTGTGCTCGTCGGGGGATCATGCTCGCTCCGTTAGAAAACAAGCACGGCCCTATTTTAGAGGGCTTCGTGCGAGCGGAGCAAGCAAGGTTTCTCGGGCGACGCATCCCACGCTCTCGTCGAAGCACGGGGGTAGGGCGAGGATCGCCACGCAGAAGGTTGGCGTTCGGTTAGAGCTTGAGTCGCTTCATTTCGACGGCAACGTGCTCGTCACTAAGATGGCTGTAGATCTGCGTGTGCTCGATGCCAGCATGGCCCAAGATTCGCTGTAGTGTGAGCAGCCCCCCGCCACTCATGAGGAAGTGTGAAGCGAAGGTGTGCCTCAAGATGTGCCATGGCGATGAAGGAACGCTGAGATCTGCTTTGCGGTATAGCCGTCGAATGTCGGGACTTTGACCGGCGGCGATCCATCGGCCCGCTGAGAAAGCCGGACAGACCACGTCTTGAGATGGGCCGCGCCGCTGCCAATCTACCAACATGTCCCGAAGCTGATCGGCGATCGGGATGACTCGCTCTCGTCGGGACTTGGTCGGACTGTCGCGGAAGCCGTGACGGACGATGATGACGTTGCGATCGAGGTCGACGCTGCGCCATCGCAGGCCAAAGACCTCAGAGACGCGCAGCCCAGCGTAGACAGCCAAGCGCACGGCCACGGCAAGCACCGTCCGGTGGGGCTGAGTGTCTTCGTCGACAGCAACAAGGAGTCGGGCAACCTCTTCGCGGGACAGGTAGTCGGTTTTGCGGACCAGTGGCATCCGCATGATCCACGGATTTTCGTCGACAAGGTTCTCGGTCGCTGCCCATTTCCATGCGTAACGAAGCGTGGTCACGACCAGGCGCACGGTGTTTGGCTGCATCGTCGTGTGCAGCTTGCGGACAATCTTGGCAGCATCGGTACGCGACGTGTGAGTACCCAGCATGGGAAGGACACGGGCCAGGGTGTAGCGATGCTTGGCTTCCCATTTTCGACGGTTGCGGGTGCGTGGCTGCGCTTCCTCTAACCAGCGCTCGATCAACGCGACCCCTGCGATCGGCTGTGGCCTGTCCGGGATTCCAAGTCGTCGCCGTCCCGCAGCGGCCTCAAGCTCAACGAGAATCCTCCGAGCCTCTGCTGCCGACGTGGCCTTCGTCGCTCGTGCTTTTCGCTTTCCGTCGGCGTCGACGAAACGGATATAATATCCGACGAAATGGCCTGCCTTGTTGGTCTTGCGGATCACCTCACCCATATGTGCCTCGTGTGTGCCTTCCGATCGCCAAAACGTCGCGTTGGGAACGCTAAAGGCCGCTATGTGTGCAACCGCTGACAGCGTCAGAAGTCATTATTATTGCAGTATATTTATGTAATGGGTAACACTTGACCTGTCAAGACGGGCAGGCTAGCGTGTGTGACATGCCTGCACCGACGACGACGGCCTCTGCTTCGAAGGGTACTGTCCTAATTGCTGACGATGATCCCGAGATCCTGACCATGCT
>Ga0075163_10011964_pt1 | contig 11302 bp, 5 predicted proteins | sample JI1023141ADNA_FD_71478 | JGI IMG/M metagenome (GOLD analysis project Ga0075163, IMG submission 71478) | Wastewater effluent complex algal communities from Wisconsin, to seasonally profile nutrient transformation and Carbon sequestration -... | ecosystem: Engineered > WWTP > Effluent > Algae...
GCCTAGAGAAGGCATCTACCGCCTCAATGACTACAAGGGGCTGTACCTAGAAATCAAACCCAACGGCATCAAGGCTTGGCGCTATCGCTTCAAGCTCAATGACAAGGCCTCGTGGTTCGCACTTGGCGACTACCCCAGCGTGACGCTCGGCGAAGCCAGAGAGAAGTGCGAGGCGGCGCGGAAGCTGGTCAAGGAGGGCGTCAATCCCGTCCAGAATCGCCAGATCGAACGCATCAAGCGCGAGCAAGACTCAGCGAACACATTCGAGGCCATCGCCAAGGAGTGGCTGGGCCTGAAGGACTGGGAAGAAGTAACCAAGAAGCGCAGACTCGACATGCTGGAGCGCGTGGTCTTCCCATCGATTGGCAAGCTGCCGGTGCGTCAGATCACCCCAGCCCACGTTCTCGACATTCTCAACAAGACGGTCAAGCGCGGCGCACCCACGGTAGCAGCTGAAGCCAAGCGCACCATGTCTGGCGTCTTCGAGCATGCGGTAGCCACCCTGCGGGCGGACACTGACCCCGTTTGGCCGGTTCGCAAAGCGCTGCCGCCCAACAAGACGCAACACAAGCGCGCCCTCAGCGCGGAGGAGGTCGGCCAGCTGCTGAACGACTTTGATGGACATGGCGGCAACTTCCAGACCATCAAGGCGTTCCAGCTGATGTGGCTGACGCTCAGTCGACCGAATGAATCCGTCCAAGCAGAGTGGGTCGAGTTCGATCTGGACAAGGCGCTCTGGACCATTCCTGCACGCCGGATGAAGGCTCGGCGAGAGCACGTCGTTCCGCTACCGACTCAAGCGGTCGAACTTCTCAAGGCCATGCATCCGATCACAGGGCACACGAAGTTCGTTTTCCCGAACCGCGATGACCGCCAGCGCCCCATGGCCGACGCCGCTCTGCGGCAGGCGCTCAAGAAGCTAGGCTGGGCAACGAAGTACAGCCCGCATGGCACGCGCACGACGGGTAGCACTCGGCTCAATGAAATGGGCTACCGGCCTGACGCCATTGAGGCCCAGCTTGCACATGCGGAGCCGAACAGTGTTCGGCGCACATACAACCATGCCACCTACCTAGACGAGCGGCGAGTCATGATGCAAGACTGGGCGCACAAACTAGACCAATGGAAGTCTACCCACTCCAAAGGCCAATAGCTAAACAATCACCTTATCAAAAATGGCCAGCCGTTGAAGACCAATCGTCCATCATCGCGAATGCGCAACTCCAGCTGTCTATCCGGAACATCTACGCCTTCAATGGATGAGTTGTACCGGTCAGTCAGATAGTGAAATCGCTGGTTTGTTGAGCCGACCCAGTTCCTTGAGCGGTCAGGGTTCAATGCTTCGTAAGGGCCATCGACGAGCACATCGGTCCATGCAAGCAAGCCTCGCGTGCCAGGCAGCGACAAATCATTCAGTTCCTCAAGCGTGTAGCCGGTGAACGTCATGACTGACAACCCCGCACGTGATACCGCCTCGGCAACTACAGCAAGTCCCTGCGCCTGAAGAAATGGTTCGCCACCAAGAAACGTGACCCCCTCCAGACCCCACTCCTCGTGTGCCGCGAGCAAGCGTTCAATCATGGTCTCCGCACTCAGAATGTCGCGTTCCATGATCTTCAGGTAGCCCGGATTGCAGCACCCGATACAACGCTTGTCGCAGCCTTGGACCCAGAGTGCCGCACGTCTTCCGGGCCCCTCAACTTCCGTGCAAGGTATCCACGACGCCAGATTCAACCAAGACACGGGTCACTCCAGTTCGAAGTCGAAGTTCGGTTTGGACCCAGCTTGTACAACCCTAATGGTTCGACCTTGGGATCTGTCTGGGGAACCGACCTGATCAAATAGGAACTGAGCTAGTGGGTCGAACAAGTAAATTGTCAGCGCGTTGAGAACACCACGCCCGCCGCTGCTTCGATCGACCATGCCAACGATCGACTGCAGCGCCTTGGTCTCGTCAACGAATTGCAGCGCAGAAGCTCCCCATTTTTCGCTGAGGCGGTGCCGCAGTGGCTCGAGCTTTGATCGAGCAATGTCGACGAGAAACTTGTCATCCGCCATAAAGTTGAAGGGGATGATGTTCCCCTCGCCGATACGGCCAAGCAATTCCGGCCGCTTCAGTTCATTCACAAAATGCGCACGGACTCTCTCGACAAAGGCTGATCGCGCGTCCGGGTTGTCCGCTTCGATTTGTGCCGCCCCAATGTTCGACGTGAACACGATAACGGTGTCGGAAAACAGAACGGTATCTCCCTTACCATCAGTCAGTCTTCCGTCCTCCAGGATCTGAAGGAACTTATCAAGAATCCGCGGGTGCGCCTTTTCGATCTCGTCGAATAGAAGCAAGGAGAATGGGCGCTTCTTCACTGCATTGGTGAGCTGTCCCCCTTCTTCATAGCCAACGTAGCCAGGAGGCGCTCCGACCAAGCGCTGATCAGCATGCTCGTGATTGAACTCCGACATATCGAATCGGAGGCAGGCCTCATCATCACCGAACAGAAACTGCGCGAGGGCCTTGGCCAGTTCCGTCTTGCCCACGCCAGTAGGGCCAACAAAGAACAATACGCCTTTCGGTGTTCTTTGCTTGCTGGAATGCTGCAGCCCCGACAATCCGGTGTATGCCCGAACCAGGATCTGATTGACCGCATCGATTGCTTGATCTTGGCCTTTGACTCGGACTTTCAGTGTCTCGACAGCCTTACCAAGTTTGTCCCGGTTTAATTGCTCCCACGGGCTATGGCGTTCACCGTAGCGATACATGCTGACTAACGACTCAGCACTCATCTTCGGCAGCTGGCGCGAAAGCTTCGCAAGGTTGTGTATGTCGCGAAGTGTGAGTCCCTCTAGGGAGTCGACAATATCTGCGAGGACTCGGCTCTTAGGAAGCACTGGCGGCTCAACACTGAGTACAGAAGAAAGCTGAAGCACAGCAGCCTCCCGCACTACACGAGATGGCAGAGGGACATTGATTTCTTTGAACAGCGGGTTATTCAGATAGAGCGACGGCGGCAAGACCGAGAGCCCCTGACACAGGAAGACCATCAATGTTTGCGGCCTATCTACATCTGCCGGGTTGAGCGTAATTTGCGCATCCCTGGTCGCCTTGCCCATCATCAGCAACCATCCTCTTTCGGCTTCGCTCAAGGCATTGGCTTGTCCAAACAGGAGATGTGACCAGTCCAAAACAAACGCCACGCGATCTGGACCAGACTGCTTCATCAAGCGCGAAACCACCGACAGAAAGTCCTGTGGGGTTACCTCTAGTGACCCCGTGTCCTGAACTTGGCGACTGGGGGCGAGCGGCTCGCCCATGTCGTAGTCTTCTCCTGCCGCAGGAGGCGCAGTGGCAACGGCAGACGCCGCCAGCTCTCGCCAGGTTCTCGAGTCGACGCCAGAAACGCCTGCGACACGATCCCAACGGATCACGTGACGATAACCACGCTGCTTGAGAATAGTGTCCACTGCGTCGGGCACGCTCAGCCAATGATCAAGCGAGCTTGGATCAGCCACCACATCGACAACATTGCCGTGCAGGATGATCCCTCTCCGAATGCCGCATTCCCGAAGGAAAGCGTCTTGCCAAGATGTTTGTCCAGATGCCATTTACTTCTCCCTTGTCATGCCAGGCTGTGGCTTGGCATCGCTGTCCTTGTCATCTGGGTTCTCCCAAATCGTGCGTTCGGTGGAAAGCTGTATTCCATAGATCGATTGCAGTCGCGGCAGAACCGTATCAATGTCCTTTTTGCACGCAGCGCCGTGATAGTGATCAAACTTGTAATTCAGCTTTCCACTGAGCTCAACCTTGAACTCTGCCTGGGCACCAGCGGGGCGTTTTCCGCGAATCACTACCTCGTTGGAGCTACCTTCGCGAACGAGTCGAGGCTTTTCAGTGACAAACCCAGCGTCCTCCAGTGCGCGGTAAACGGCCTGCACAACTTCCCGCCTGCAACTATCATCAACCACGACAGCATCGAGATCTCGGGTGACTTCAACCAATCGCCTGGAAACCTCTTCGGGCGACATCGCGCTGGTTGAATTGAGCATCGATCCCAATGCTTGAGCGCGCTCTGCTGCTCCGCCACCGACGGAGGCGATCTGCTCACGACATAATTGCAACGCGTCCACTGACGCACTTTCTTCTGCTGCTTTGGACTCCTTCTCTCTGATCTGCCGAGATCGCTGCTCGTACTCGGCCTTGATCGTCCCAATCGCCGTTCGCAGCTCAGCGATCGACGTTTGGCTATTCGCCCCCATCAGGCGTGCCCGAGCTTCGGACAGCGCTTTGAAAGCCAATTGCCTGGCCAATGGGTCCGCCCAACGCATCAACTCGTCTTGCCACGCGGTTTCCAACTCGTCCCGCGCTTTAGCCTCTTGTTCGACCCTACGGCGAGCCTCCTCTCTGGCGGCTTCTTCGGCTTGGCGTTGTGCCTCGACGTATGCCTGCCTCATTCCTCGTGCATGTCGTGGCAGTGCATGCACCTGTCGCCCCAACTCAATGCTGCGGTCACGCGCTGCGGCAGGATCGCTCTCGACAAGGCGAGTCAGGCTTGCCAGCTCCCTCTCCAGCTCAGAGAACTCTGCCTGAACATATTCGTTGAGCCCCTGGCTTTGCACATCTTCGAGAATGCCGCGATATCGTGCGAGGTAAGTGCGAGTCGTCTCTCGAACACGCTGGTTAAAAAGATCCTGACGCCGTTGGCGTTCGATCTGATAACGTGCCTCGTCATGTCTGCTCATTTACGTTTTCCTCCTGCGTCGCGACGTCCTGTCTGATTTGGACTTCCGCCCCTGTACTCTTCCGGCAGCATGGCAGTGATGTTCTCTGCACGCGCCTTGTTTCTGAGGTTTCTGTCACCGGTCACCACGATGACATCACTCAGCCGGAGATAGAGCGCCACCGACAAGATTCGATTGTCTGCTGTCGGCTCCCAGTCTGGCGGCAAAAGATCCAGCACCTCAGACTCGTAGCGGATGGCTTGCCCGGAACGCTCCAAAGAACGAATTGCAGCCCGTGCCTTCTGGGCTCTTTCCTCTTCGGAGGATTCCTTGATTCCGTCCAGCTCCTCAAGCACGCGTCGGGCAACAACAGGGATGTCGTTTCGACGCATAGTAGTAAGAAGATCGGGAGCCGCCATCAAGGCATTGGTGTCAAGCACGATTAGTCTTTGGCCGGGAGTTGTCGGGTGCGCAAGTTTCCGCACTGCCAAGTCGCGCCATGAACCGACCAATGCATCAAATTGATGAATTGGCAAAAGTGTGTCGCCCGTGAGAGCTCTCCGCATATTGAGAACACCCGCGCAAGCCTCCTGCCACTTTGTGACGCTGGTCAAAGCAGAAGTCTTTACGCCTTGAAGGCTAAGGCCTCCATCGGATGCATCCTGAAGGGATTTCAAGCCGACATCGCGCAGCACAGCTTGGTGAGCAGACCTAATCGCCGTCAATGGTTGCGAATAAGAATGGGGACCATGAAGGGCCAAACTGGAATCGGTCAGGACTTGGGCGACCCAGGTCTGCAGAAGCGCATCGCCAATCACGGCATCTGGCAGGGGTAGCGATGGCCCGACAGCTCTGCGAAGCGATTCAAGGGACTCGGTATCAGAAATCGGATGGCAGTGCTTCAAAAGAGCAGACTTGAGCTCATCCGACTGATTTGGCATCAGCCGTTCGACTCCTGCGAGATAGGCCAACATCTCGGCGAGATCAACATCATCAGCAAAGCGCTCGATCGCCGACATCAGGCGATCCGCCAAGGCGCTATACCAGCCCGCTCGCCAACCATCCCCAGCGTCGGGCGAAAATCGCTCCAGCGCGGTGATGAAGTCAGAGGCGTCTGTGAGCAACTCGCCGATAGGCAATGCCTCGACTCGCGATCGCCAGCGCAGAATGGTTTCCTGTGGCGCTTCCCACAGAGAAGCGATCGCATAGACGTCAGCAGACTGTGCCGAACTCAAGGCGGCACTCAACTCGGTCTGCACAGTTTGCCAAACGCGCGCGCTGGAATCTTTCTCGGCAGTTAGCGTGAGCACTGCACGACGCTCCTGGCCCGCCCAAAAGACTCGCGACGATCCCGTCATTCGCACCTCTGGTGCGTGATCGTCTTTGCGAAGCACCAATCCGTCAAATCCTGGGGGCAGATCCGATGGTGGAGCCATTTCAAGCCAGATCGTTCCCTTTTGAGATGGCAACCGGCGAAGGCCATGATCTGCACCCCTGAACAGCGCAGTCAAGCGCTGGAAGACATGACCGTCTTTTTTCAGCAGAACGATGTCTTCGCCAATGTGATTTTCCAGTTGCTCCTCTTCAACCAATACGCGCAGCGCTGCCCTCGATGGGGTCGCCTTGTTACGGTCAACTGGAGAGTCTGCGCCCAGCAGAGCAATCGCAACAGCACTGCGGACGTTTGCTTCACTGAGCGCTGGCCAGTCGGAAGCGGCCTCACTTGCGAGGATTGGCTCTAGAACGTGCTCCCAGATCACATCGGGATTTGCCGCTGCTAGCCATCGCTGAAAGTCAGGCGAACTCTTCGCGCTGACAGCAAGTACGCCTGACTCATCGCAATCCAACGTGACTTGATGCTGCTCCCAAACAATGCCGACAACTTGAGGTTGAACGGAGTGAATCTCAGTATTTGGTGTTTTCCAAGCGTGCCGCTCTTTTTCAACAGACTCCCGAACCAACGCGGAGCAATCGGAAGGCTCAAGCACAGCACCTGCGATGAACGGACGGCTAGATGATCTTGATAGCCGAGTTTCACTTCGATGAGGCTTGATCGAATTGGAAAGCGGAAAATAAAGGTGTGATACGGTCGTTTGCTGCGACCGGCTAGGCAATCGATCTCGCTCGAGAAATGTTACGCCATCGGCGGTAAGCGCAAGGTCTGCGAGCCGAAGATCCATATAGTCTTGCGATGTTGGGCCGCTCAAGACGCCCATATAGATCAGATTTTCAACGCTTGGCCCGACCAGTTCAGTGGCCGAAGCCACGCCAAGTTGATGCTCAAAAATTTGAGACAGTGTCATGTCAGCGAGCCCCGGGGTCGCCCGATAGCTACCGCATAGCTTCATTACCGTCCGCTCAAATACTGTCGGCGTGCGCACGGTCTGGTACGTCACCTCCGACTCCACTTCGTAGAGCGGCATGCCGACAGAGAAAGAACCCAACTTCATCGCTGATTACCTCGATTGCCGTTGCTGGGTCGCGGCGTGAACTTGCGCTGACCAGGGTTATCGTTTCGCATGAGTCGGCTCGCCGGAATCAGACGGGCGTCTCTATCCAGCTGATCGAGAATGTCCTTATAGACCGTGCGTGTCGTTGAGCCCTCCCGATCCATATGCGGTAGCGTTACCTCATATGACTCGTACATGCTTCTTGCACCAAAAACAATCAGTAGCTCCTGCGCTCGAGAGAAGGCCACGTTGATGAACTCGTATCGTGCGACATTCGCACGGCTAGACCTGCGCCTTGCCATACCCTGACTTCTGGTGTCGATTCCGTCATTGCGAACCAGACTAACCAGAATGATTGGCTTCTCCTTACCCTGATACCGTATTACGGTGTTGACCTCTACATCCAGGCATTCGAATCGCCCGGAAGGTTTGACCGTACGGATCGCCTCGCGGATTAACCGGCATTGCCGCGCGTAGAAGGAAACCACGCCGACTTGACGCCGCTTCTGAGCTGAATATCCAAGAAGGGCACTCTGCTTGTCGAGCTGAAGCAATGTGTGGGCAATCAACTGTGCTTCGAGGCGGTTGCTACGCGCAGGTTTACCCGCTGCGTCCATGTCCTCCTTGTGGATCTGCCCTTCCAAATTGCGAGATGTATCCACCCACAGGACGTGGTCACCCTCGTGAACGACTTTCTCCTTTTCTGCACGAGGAATTTCTGAGGACGGCAAACTGATGTTCTTGGGAATTCGATTGCCCCCACCATCAAGCGCGGGCTTGACGATAGATTTCCCATCTGCGTCGACCAGAACCAGTCCATGATTGCGATCGTAATTCGGGAACTCTAGCCCGCAGGTCAGGCGGCGCTCATAGAAATGGTTCACCATTGTCATGATCTGCGGATGCATACGGAACTGAACCTCGAGGCGTGCGCGTATCGCATCGTCTGCCGCTTCAAAGTGCGACTTGAACAAGGATGCCGTAACCATCTTTTCGAATCGGTGCAGATTTTGCCGGGTCAAAGCCGTTCGACTCTCTTGCTCGTCTTGCTCCGCCTCTTCAACCACGTCGCTGAATGTCTGGGCATCTGCCCCCTCCTGAAACAATGGTGGAAGCTGACGGTGATCACCCACCAAGATCGAGCGCCGCGCACGCATTAGAGGCAGCAGCATCTCCAGAGGAGTCGCCTTGCTGACTTCATCGATGATCGCAACGTCAAAACTTACCTGACCAGAGTCTTCGAGCGTTTGTTCACGTTCATTGCATGTGATGGCGACGACGTTGCACTGCGGCACATAGACTTCTTTGAAGTGCTCCCAATCAGACTGAGCTGAAGCAGGTCTGCGAAGATCATTCACCCAGTCCTGGATCAGTTGCCCCCACACATACTGCTCATCCTTCTGATTTTGTATTTGTTCCTCCAGCGTACGGACCTCGCCTTGGCGAACCAAGATTTCTTGGCTGAGCAAGGCAGCGACATCGATCGGGTTGTCGTTCGCGGAGTTTTCTGCTGCCTGCGCAAGAAGAAGCTCTGATGCACGAGCAAGGGAACTTGTCAGAGACTGATTTACCCTCGGCTCTGTCCTGATGTGCTGCTCGAGCTCCTGTTCGCGCTGCCGCCACTCAGATTCATCGATTTCCGGAACCTCACAGAGATCAATGAGCCTGTACACCTCTGCAATCAGTCGTTCCAAAGCCTGATCAATGGCCGCATTGCTGGTACGCAATGCGGCCAAACGATCGGCAAGCTCTGCGCCGACCTGTTCTGCGTTGTCGATGGCGGCACACCAGCGATCAGCGTCCACGAAGAGATCGCTGTACAGATCGGCACTCAGCCCACCGGCAGAACTGTTTCGAAGTTGCTTGATCTCCTGACGCTTGGCTCTCCAGGCTGAGACCAAGCTATCGTCATCGTCAACCCGCTCAGCTAGGGCCTTTTCTTCGGCCTCCAGTTCCGCAATGCGAATAGCCACATCAGGACTCTGTAGAGATCGGGGCCCCGCCGCATACAAGCGAGCCACATCCTTCTCCAGTTCCTGTTCACGTGTCCTCAACTTGCGCCAACACCTCACCAGTCCTGCAAGCATTTGAGGACGTTGTTGTGGCACGGCGTCCCAATCGGCCTTCGAGACCGGGAGCTTTGTTCGCGCTGCCGTCAACCCGAAGAGGCTGAAAGCTAGCTCTGATGACAGTGGTTCAGGCAGCGGGCACCCATCTGCAACATCCTCTTCGCCTGTCACCAAGAATTCCCTTAGGGTCGAAAGGCGGTTCCGCTTTCGTTTCGCGTCCTCGTGCTTCTGTGCCTGCTCCTGCAGCCTTTGCCAGGCCAAGTCTCTCTCAAGCTTTGCCCGGACACGACCTTGCTCATATAGATCAACACCTCTTTGTGCTTCAACAATGTCGCGGCGCACATATTCGGCTCTGTTCAGCCAGGACTGAAGCTGGCTCATCCGATCGGCAGTTTCACGCCAAGGCTTCAAGAATCGGTCGCTCGCATGCTCCGCCAGGGATGAGTAATACCGGGACAAAGCCGCTTGCTGGACAAAGGACTTTCCATCACCAGAGACTTTATCCAGGTCGCGTGCTAAACGAATGACCCGCAAATCAGGATGCTTGCCGAGCCGTTCTAGAGCGTTGTCAACGGCCGTGTGGGCTTGACTGGCCAGCAGTACGCGCTCACCGCGACGGGCCAATTGCATGATGGCTTCTGCGATCACGGTTGTCTTCCCTGTACCCGGCGGCCCTTGAATCAGGCACAGGTCAGGCGCGGTCAAGATCTTCTCGACTGCATCTTTCTGGAACGGGTTCAGATCATCTCGGAACCAGTGCGTGATCGATTCTTTGGCTGAAGGCTTCTTAGCTTGTCGGGCATCAAACAGGTAGGAGGAGAGGTAAGGGGCATAGCCTCCCTGATCTTGCAAGCGCTTGATCGCCATTTCATGGCGGCGAATCAAAGCAAGATCACCCGCAGCCGATACGGACAAGAACCCTTGCTCGGGGATTCTGGAAAGGATCATCTGGCGAATGTTTGCCAAGTCTTCCGCAACTGTTAGCTGATTCTGGTCGTCTTCAGAGAGAGCAACCACGACTTCAGCGAGGTGTGGCTCATTCCATTCGCAGTCCTTGATCTTGTCCTTGTGTGGAGCGATCTTCGCCATCGCCTCAGGTTGGCCGAGCTCAAAACCTCTCGGAGCACGCTTTGCCCCTTCCCGATCGCTGATTCGAAAGGTCCAGGGATCGACAGACACATTAAGGTCAAATGCCATCACGTCTTGACGTGAGAGCGACCGATGAACTTCACGCAGGGACTGCTCGCTCTCGCCAATCACTCTGAAGACGATCCTGTCCTCTTGCCACTCGCGCTGAATGAACCTCAACCCACGGGTTTTCTCCGACACGAGCTTGCGCTTCCACTTCAGGAATTCGGTCCAATCGACCAGTTTCTCCCGGGTGGTGATTGAAATGGGAGGTAGCTCGAATGCCAACTCGCGGGTCAAGGCATTGTTGTTGCGTTGGATTCGTGGCAGCTGCGGGTTGTCCTGATACACCACCACCGAAAGGCTGCGCTCGTAGCTGTGCCCAGGCGCATCAGCGACTTCAAACAAGTCCTGAACCATGAACACAGGGCTGGGAACGCGAGTCGGCCAGAAGCCCCTTACCGCCAACGAACATCCCCTGGGAAACGGCCAGGGCTGCTCCGGGTTGATGACCGGGCGAAGAGCAAGGCTCAAGTTATCGTCAGGGCGGTTCTCGATACTGAGGTTTGCCGCGTAGTACTCCATCGGCAGGCCATGTGGGAAAAGCAAATTCAACATCCCCTCGATGCGATCGCCCCCAGTGAGGAAGTCCCGGAGCTGAGGATGTCGGCGAGCCAGTTCTCCTACCGTGCGCGAAACGCGTTCGCGATTTCTGTCGTCAACCCATATGTACAGATTGGCCATAACAAACAAAGTCCTCCCAGACCCAACGGCTCAGCTCCCACAAGGTGTGGGGTGGCTTCCGCGCTTTTTCTATAGGTTGTGTCTGTTCTTGATGAATAGATACTGTCAAGGACAGCGCGTAGTTCAGTCCTTCACGGCCACCCGAGTTGCCCCACCGTGCTGCGTAACCCTGGGTCTGCACCGAAGCTTGACGGCCCC
>Ga0075163_10011965_pt1 | contig 11301 bp, 7 predicted proteins | sample JI1023141ADNA_FD_71478 | JGI IMG/M metagenome (GOLD analysis project Ga0075163, IMG submission 71478) | Wastewater effluent complex algal communities from Wisconsin, to seasonally profile nutrient transformation and Carbon sequestration -... | ecosystem: Engineered > WWTP > Effluent > Algae...
GAACAGGAGGTCGTCCATGTTGCCGTTGCCCGATTTCTACGAGTCGAAGCAGGTCCCCCAGTTGTTCATGGAGCGCGCAGGTCTCGTCGCCGATGCCGGTGAAGCGTACGCGCAGAAGCACGGCATCAAGCCGTCGGGTGCCGACAAGTTCCGCATCGCGGCATTCGGCATCGACGTGCAGGTCGGCTTCTGCACGCCAGGCGCCTCGCTCTTCGTGCCCGGCGCCGTCGAAGACACGCAGCGCACCGTCGAGTGGCTGTACCGAAACCTCGACAAGGTGACGTCGCTCTTCTTCTCGATGGACACGCACCGCATGTTCCAGATCTTCCACCCCGCGTGGTGGGTCGACGCGCAGGGCAAACACCCCGCGCCGCTGACGCCGATCTTCCACGAAGAAGTGCGCGCCGGAAAATGGAACGCAGTCGCCCACCCGAAGGAGTCGCTCGAGTACGTGAAGCGCCTCGAGGCGAGCGGCAAGTACGTGCTGACGGTCTGGCCGTACCACACGCTGCTCGGTGGCCTCTCGCACGCGCTGGTGCCGTCGATGATGGAGGCGGCGCTGTTTCACGCGGCGGCGCGCAAACACCAGACGCACTTCGAGACCAAGGGCACGCACGCGATGACCGAGAACTACTCGGTGATGTCGCCCGAGGTGACCGAGCTCAACGGCCAGGTCGTCGGCTCGTTCAACACGCCCTTCTTCAAGATGCTCATGGAGTACGACCGCGTGTACGTGTTCGGCCAGGCGAAGAGCCACTGCGTGCTCTCGACGCTCAACGACATTCAGGAGCACGTGATGCAGTCCGATCCGAAGCTCGCCGAGAAGATCTGGATCCTCGAAGACGCCATGAGCCCGGTGCCTGCGCCGCCGATCTCGCCGCTGCCCGCGCACCTCGACTTTCCCCGCATCGCGAACGAAGCGCTCGAGAAGTGGAAGAAGGCCGGCATGAAGGTCGTGAAGACGACCGACGCCGTCACCCTCTGAGCTGATTCCCCCAACAGTCAAACCCAACCAACCGGCAAAGCGCCCGGAACAGGAGACCTCCATGTCTACGAACGATGACCTCACGAAGAACCTCACCAGCGCCGTCGCGACGGGCGTCTGGAGCGCGCAGACCTCGACCCTCATCACCGGCAACCTCGGCTCGATGGTGCTCGCGGGCGCGGCGGGCAAGGCCCTCGAAGACATCACCGCGAGCGACGTGACGCTGGTGACCCTGCTGATCGACGCCAGCGGATCGATCGCCGATCGCGGGCTCGAGCAGGCCGTACGCGATGGCCAGAACTCGCTCCTCGACGCGTTCGGCGGCGCGAAGGAGAAGGACTCGGTGCTGCTCGCGCTGTGGACCTTCGCCGGCGATCAGAAGGTCGTGCACTCGTACGTGCCGGTCGAAGACGCGACGCGGCTCGACGCGAAGAGCTACCGCGCTGGTGGAGCCACACGGCTCTACGACACCTGGTGTGATGCCCTCACGGCCAACGTCGCCTATGCGCAGCGCCTTCGCGATGGCGGCACGCCCACTCGAAGCGTCGTCGTCGTCGTGACCGATGGTGAAGACGTCGGCAGCACCCGCGCCAGCCGCGACTGCGCGAAGCTGTCGAAGGATCTGCTGGCCAGTGAGCTCTTCACGCTCGCCTTCGTTGGCGTCGGCAAAGACACGCAGTTCGAGCTGATCGCCGCGGCCATGGGCATTCCCGCTGGCTGCGTGCACGTGCAGCGAGACGCAACCCCGTCAGGCCTGCGCAAGACCTTTCAGCTCGTGTCGAAGTCGGCCATTCGCGCGAGTCAGGGAAAGGTCGCGCCCGGTGCCAACGCGGGCTTCTTCAGCCCGTGATTCACGGCTCGTGATCGAAACCGGAGCGTGGTCTTCTTCGCGCTCCCGTGGCGAACGACGTCGACGCCCACCTCCTGGTTGCTCAGCGCTACCGGCTCGAGATGTTGCTCGGGCGCGGTGGCATGGGTGAGGTGTACCGGGCGCTCGACCTCGAGACGAACGAGAAGGTCGCGGTCAAGCGGCTGCGCTTCAAGGGCACCGACGTCGACAAGGTGAACCGCACGCGGTTTGGGCGCGAGATCACCACCGCGCTGACGCTCGAGCACCCGCACATCGTCAAGGCGCTGGACGGCGGCGAAGACGATCACGGTCTGTTCCTCGTGATGGAGCACCTCGAGGGCGTCGAGCTCGGCGATCACCTGCAGGTGCACCCGCGCTTCGAGTGGGAGCGGGCCGTCATGCTCTCTCGCCACCTGTGCTCGGCGCTCGGGTACGTGCACTCGCGAAAGATCCTCCACCGCGACGTGAAGGCCGACAACGTGGTGCTGCTCGGCCTCGGTACGCCCTCGGAGCGGCTGGTCCTCATCGACTTCGGCATCGCGCGCGGGGTCGATCAGCTCACCATGTTGACGAGCTCGGGAATGCTCGTCGGCACCGCGATGTACTGCGCGCCCGAGCAGATCGCCGGCCTCATCATCGATCACCGCGCCGACCTCTACGCGTTCGGGGTGCTGCTCTTCCGCATGCTCACGGGCGTGATGCCCTTCGAAGGGCCCGAGCTGCCGCGCGTGATCTACGCGCACATGCACACCCCGCCGCCTTCGGTGAAGTTGTTCGCGCCGAGCGTGCCTGACGCGCTCGAGCAGGTGGTGCATCGGTGCCTCGCGAAAGATCCCTCGGCGCGCTTCGAGAACGCCGACGCGTTGCTCCGTGCCTTGAGCGAGCTGGTCGACGCCCCGGTCGATCAGGGCGCAGCGATCGTCGAGGCCGACGCCGGCCCGTCACTGTCGCCCGAAGCGATGCTCGAGTTCGTCGAGGAGCCGCGCTCGTACGCTGCCGGCCCCGCGAAGCCGCTCACGGACGAGGTGCTGCGGCCCATCAATCGGCCCCGGGCAGGCAGGCTGCTGCTCCAGCTGCAGGGACAGGCCTCGCACGACATTCGCGCCGTCACCGTGCTCGCCTGGGCGGCGCGGCTCTCTCCCTTCTTCGACTCCGGCCACGTCACGCTGCAGCGCATCTCGCGGCTGCTCGAGCGCTCCCTCGCCGAGCTCGTTCGGCAACGTGGGCAGGTGACGTTCGCGGTGCAGCACAAGGCGCTGTGGCTCAACGGTGAGCGCGTCGAAGTGGGCCTTGGTGACGACGATCTGGGCGCGCAGCTGGCGCGGCTGCTCGAGCTGCGCGGCCTCGAGGGCGTGGTGGTGCTGCGAACCCCGATCACCGCTGACATTCAGCTGTTCCTCCGGCTGCTTCGCACGGGCAACCCCGCGGGCCTCGATGGCTTGACGACGATGCGCGTCGTCTTCAGCCCGACGGCAGGGCAGGGCATCGTCAGGCCCGCGAACCCGCTCGAGGCGTGGAAGCGCGTCGTCACCGGCATCGCGACGTTCATCGAAGACGCCTCTCGTGGTCTTCCCTTCGACAGCTTCGGCGCGTTGCAGCTGGCCGACATCGTCGTGTCGGAGGCCCAGCGCCCCGGCCGGCGCTTGATGGGCGTGACGGGTCACTTCAGCGGCATCGACAGCCTCGCCGCCCAAGCTGCGAACGCGGCGTTCTCGGCGGCCGCGATGGCGCTCGATCTGGGGCTCCCGCCTTCGCGCATTCGAGACGTGGCGCACCTGGCGGTGTCGACGTCGGTCGGCATGATTCAGGTGTACCCGCTGGCCTTCTCGAACCCCGATCAGCTCTCGATGGAAGAGCGCTCGTTGCTGCGCCAGACACCGGTGAGCGTGATTCGCGAGGCGTTGTCAGAAGCCGAGGCAGGCCCGGCGGTGTGGCGGCGCATGGTGCTCGGCTACGAGCTGTCGAGCGAGATGAGCCGTGGTCTCGACGAGTCGCTCGGCCGTGGCGAACTGTTGCAGCTCGCGCCGTCGGTGCCGACGCGGTTGGTGTTCGCGGCGGTCGCGTGGTGGGGCCTGCGCGCGCCACGGCCCGGGCTCAAGCCCTCGACGCCGCAGGAGATCGCTGCCCTCATGCGTGGCGTCCTTCGGCTGCGCCTCGACGGCATGTCGGTCGCGGCCCTCGAGCGCGCGCTCGCCGACGCCGAGAGTGTTCGCGCCGAGGGGTTGTTCCCCGGGTCCGAGGCCGCCATCGTCGGGTGGCAGCCGCAGCCTGGCTCCGTGAAGAAGGTCGTCGAGCAGAGTGACGACGTGTGGAAGCCGCTCGCGGCGTTGATGCAGTCGCTCGTGAGCACCGGCCTCGAGACGCGCGAGCGCATTCTGCCGCTGCTGCTGCCCGTCATCGACGTGCTGCTGATGCAGGACGAGCTGGGCACCCTCAATGGGTTCATCCGCACGCTCAAGCAGCTCGGCGGCAATCAGGACGACGCCTTCGAGGTGAACCTCGCGCGCGATCTCGTGAAGCACCTGTCTGACGACGAGTGCGTCGCGCTGCTCACGCAGGTGTTGAACGACGGGCCGCCGAAGGACCCACGCGAGTTCGCCCGGCTGCTCTCGTTGCTCGCGCCCGATCAGGTGCCCTCGCTCCTGCGCATGCTCGATCTGGTGACGAACGAGGCGAGCCAGGCTGCGCTCTTCGACTCGTTCGCAGTGCTCGCGCGCACCGATCCAGCGCCGTTCGTGAAGATGGCGCAGGAGGCGGCCGAGCCGCGCGCCGTCGAGCTGATCGCCGTGCTGGCCCGTGCCCGCGATCGCAACACCATGGCGCTCGTGCACGATTGGTGGCCGAAGGCTGCGGCGCGCTCCCGTGCTCGCATGCTCGACGCGGTGGCGCGGCTCGGGTCGGGCGACGCGATGGCCTTCCTCGGCAAGACGCTGAAAGATCCAGCGCCGCAGCTGCGCCTCGCCGTCATCGACGCGCTCTCGCGAACGCAGGTGCCCGAGGCGAACCAGGTGCTGGTCGACGTGCTCACGCAGCCGGGGTTCTCCGAGCGCATCCCTCCCGAACGGCAGGCGCTCTTCGAGGCCGTCGCGATGCGGGGTGAGCCCGCGGGCATGCAGGCCCTGCAGAAGGTGGTGCTCGAGAAGCCGCCGCTGCTCAACCGGGGCCGCTTCAACGAAGATCGCAAGCTGCTCATCGACGCGCTCGTGAAGGTGGGCGGCCTGCCCGTGATGCAGCTGCTTCAGGCCCTCGCGCAGGACCAGCGCCAGGCCGCCGAGGTGAAGGAGACGGCGACGCAGGCGTGCTCGCTGCTCCGTCGGACGATCGGTGGAGCGCGCTGAGTGCCGAGAGCCGTCGTGTGGACGACCGATGATCGCGCGTGGCTCGAGGCGCAGCTGACACACGCGAACGGCAGACGCACCGCCAGGCGCCTCGAGCTGCAGACGGTGATGGCGGCGGTCGAACGAACGGCAAACACCGACGCGCCGTACGTCGAGACGCACGGTGGAGATGTTCAAGACGCGCGGCAGTTCACGACGCTGTGTCTGTGTGTCTCGACGAAGCAGGGCATCATGGTCGGCCTTGGCGCCTCACGAACGGGGCCGGCGTCTCCTGCGCGGGTGTTCGCCGATCTGCCCACGTGGGACTTCTGGACGCCTTCTTCCAACGAGCTGGCGTGCGTGCGCTGGGCCGAGCGGCGCGCGAACGATCGGCGCTGCATCAGGTACGAGCCGACCCGCGCCTCGTTGCTCGACGCCATTCGCGCGTCACCCGACGACGATGGGCCGAGGCTCGTCTACGCCGATCACCTGATGGAGCAGGGCGACCCACGCGGTGAGTTCATCGCGGTGCAGTGCGCGCTGGCGAAGGCCGATGACGGTGCGCTGCTCGACAAGGCCTCGGCGCTGCTCACGGCGAATCGGGAGCGCTGGCTCGACGGGCTCTCTCCGAACGTGGCGAACGTCACCTTTCGCCGCGGCTTCGTCGACGAGGTGGCGGTGTTCGACGTCGCGGCGGTCAACGCGGCGCAGGCCCTGCTTTCTCGTGAGCTCGTGCGCCGGCTCGTCTTCATCGCGCCGGGCTCGGTCGATTTGGTGGCGGTGCTCCGCTGGGAGTGGCTGACAGACCTTCACGCGCTGTCCTTCAAGGCGCCACGGCACGCGTTCTCTGCGCTGCGGTCGGAGCGCCTCGCCATGTTGCTCGGGACGCGCCAGTTGAGAGGGCTTCGGGAGCTCGAGCTCAACGCACAGAACCTCGGCGACGAGGGCGCGGAGGCGCTGGCCGCGAGTGATGCGTTCCCCTCGCTCCAGGCCTTCACGCTGTCGAACGATCGCCTCTCGTCTGTCGGGCTCGAGCGGCTGTGTCAGGCAGGCTGGTTCACGAGACTCGAGAAGCTGGTGCTCGTGCATCACGATCTCGGCGCGGACGCGGCAGTGCTGCTCGCCGGCACGCGCTTCAAGAAGCTGCGCAGCCTCGTGCTCTCGTCGAACCGGCTCGGTGACGAAGGTGCGATGGCGTTGGCGGGCAGCGCCCAGTTCTCCAGGCTGGAGGCACTCTGGCTCACGTCGAACCGCATCGGCGTGCCGGGCGTCGAGGCGCTGCTGGGCTCGAAGGCGCTCTCGAAGACGCAGCTGTTCCTCGAGTCGAATCAGCTCGGCGACAAGATGATGGAGCGCGTGTCAGCGAGAAACGAGGCGCTGGCTGGACCGTGAGGCGTTGTGCTTGCCCGCACGTTGGGCGACACCGTCGTCATGCGACGCATCCTGGTGATCGTGGCGAGTCTCGCCGGCTGTCAGTGCTTCGAACCGGTCGGAGAGGAACTCGACGGTGGTCGGCTGGCCGATGGCGGCTCGATCGACGCGGGCCCGGAGTGCGTGACCGAGGCGAGCTGCGGCTCCACCGGCGTCTCGATTCCATGCCCGTTCGGCAGCCAACCGGCGCAGCGTTCGTGCGTCGACGGGCGCTGCGTCTACGACTGCCAGGCGCGCCGCACGTGCAGCTCGCGACCCGGGTCCGGCGATCTCTCGTGCGGTGGCGACGCGGGCTGCATGCGCAGCTGTGACACCCTCGACGGCGTCACCATGCGCGTCTACCGGAGCTGTGGCGCAGCCTTCGTCGAGCAGGGCCAGCTGCGCGGCCGCTACCAGCAGGGTGCGACGTGTGACTTCGACTTCTTCGCTGATGGCGGGCGGTGGGGCGGGCTCCATGCGTCGTGCGGGCCCGGCTCGAGCGCGACCGTCGTCGACGAGCCGGGCGTCACCTGCACGGTCCGGCAGCTGGCAACGGCCTTGAATCGAATCGAGTTCGGCTGCGCCCGCTGCATGTACCTGCTCGAGTGGCCGTGATGCGCGACTCCGTCGACGCTCTCCTCGCCAGAGTGCGAGGAATAGCATTCATCTCTGGGCAGGGGCGGCTTGACTGTCGTCGAACAGGAGGTCGTGAGCAGTTCTGGCAAGCTTCAACCGATGATGTTGTAGGCCGGAACTTGCCGAGCCGATCGTTGTGACGCGACCCAATTGGGCGACTGAAGGAGAGGTTCCGGGGAGAGGTAGCGACCCAATCGCAAGCTAGTAGTCGCCGGCCCGCTCAGAAAAGAAGTCACGAACTGCAAACTCTGAGTCTCCCAAGAAGAATGTCGAGCCTGTCGACTCTTCTGCTAGCAGCGCAGTACGCAACATCCAGAATGCGAGGATCACCGCCTGCATGGGGTCATCACCAATGGATCCAAGCAGGCCTCGAAGGCCATCGGCCCCACACGCACAGTGCCAAGAGCCGTCAGTGCTGGGTCGGGTCGTTGAGCCAGACGTGGACATTAAGTCTTTCGCCGCTTTGGCGTCGCAGCAAGATAGTGCGTTCAAGTCTCACAATTTCACCAAGTCACCAAAAGTGGTTCTGGCCGACCCTGATTGCATGCGGCGCAGGGGCCTGCGCACTTGAACGGCAACGCTCTCGAGCTCCGGCTGATGACAGGCCCGAGCATGTGATGTTGTCAACCAAGAGCCCACCATCACAGAGCCCCCCACCACCCCCCCTCCTCCTGGATTCGGGGGCGTCGGGGTTGGAAGAGGCAAATTCTTCGGGTTGCGGCGCTCCCAACCAGGAGGTGCCCGCGAGCCGCGTTGGTGCGGCAATACGATTGGACCGAGGAGAGTCAGGAATCAGGAGCCTGGCCACCAAGTGACTTGGGAACCACCTCTGGGTTCTCTTCGCAAATCGGCTCCAGAAGCTCCGAATACATTGCAGTCATCGCCCGGCCAACCGCAGTTCTCCATCTCTCGGCCTCTTGGGGACTCGCCTCTCGTTCGACGCGATAGAGGGCTGACATCAACTGGTCACCTGACGCTCGAACTGCAGCCAAGAGTATCGTCGCGACTCGGCTATCCATCACCCCTCCTCAGAATGAGAAATCCGTACAACTCGATGGCGGGAGTCTGCCCTCACAGCAACGCAAGCACAACCAGAACGGGTCGCCGCTCATACTCCGCCCGCCCGTCTGAGCGATACAAAGACGCGAGCATTCCTCACGCGAACGCTGTGGCTCACAGGCGTCCCCCGGCGTATCGACAGGCACAGGCACTGATATTGGCGGCCCTTGGGACCCTGCGGGATTCGCAGTCCAAGGGATGCTTGGGGTTGGGATTCCGTTAATAAATCGCCGCACCGCCTCACGACAACTGGCAGGATAGGCGAGGCACCAGAACGACGCAGCGGCACCCACTGCTGCACCGACGCCTACCGCCGCGCCACCCACCACAACCGCCGCTCCAGGGTTCTTTCCGTTCGGGTCGACCACCATCACCGGGTTGTTGCGCGCGTACGAGTACGCCGGGACTTGGTGGCCCTGACTCAGCTCCGACGTCACCCAGTTTGGGTCCTGCAGGAGGGGTTCAGGAGAGAGGTAGCGACCGGTCGATGGGTCGTAATACCTGTTCCAGTTCTCGTTCAGGTCGGTCTCAGCATCGAAGTACTGGCCCGGGAGCCTGAACGGAGGAATGTAGTGCGTCGCTCCGCTCTCGTACTCTTTGTACTCGTAGCCATCGACGCTGATGCCGAAGGGCTGCGGGTTGTAGTTGGTCGAGCTATTCGAGCAGTACAGCAGATGCATCGAGTCGCCGTTCGAAATGAACTGCCACGGAGCCCAGTAATTCCAGCGCGGCCCGCAGACAATGTCGCGCTGAACGGCAGGGTTGCCCGAATACTGGCCGATACAGCCCGGAGCCGAGATGTCCACGCGGGGCGCATGGGTTCGCATCTCACGCATCAGCGGGCCGGCTCCCTGGCTCATACCGTAGGTGACCCAGAAGCAGCCATTGGCGGCCGGCGCCACTTCGCCCCAGTGCGACGTTCGATTCACCACGCCGAATGGATCGTACTCGAGCACTCCCGAGACGAGCCGCGCCGAGTCGAACGTCATGACGGGCTTGCCGAGGTAGTCGCTGACGATGCCATAGGGCCGACACTGGACGGCCTGGCCACGCCGCGCACACCAGCCAGCGTCCCAGTCGGCTCGGTCTCTCGACCAGAGCGTCCCACTCACGGGATAGCTCGACCGAAGCATGAGGAGCGGCCATTGCCCGAGCCACACATACTCGTCCATTGCCTGGTTGGCCGAGCCAATCGACTCAGGGGCCGTCTCCATCAACAGTCGCTTGTCGGCGCTCCAGAAGTACCCCTCCAGGTCGCCGTTAGGGTACTGCTTGCGGATGCGCCTATTCTGGGTGTCGTAGTAGTAATTGAAGCTCTGGCTTCCAAAGTTGTCATTCAGCGTCGCATAGCGGAGCACCGTCTCGCTTCCCGTGACGTTCCCGCCGGCCGCGTAGAGCGACATGCTCCAGCCGGTTGAGCCATTGGTGCCCGTGATAGCCGTGGTCCTGCCGAGTGTGTCGTATGAATAGCCGCGGTTCTTGCCGCTGTACACGGGAACGGTCGCATTCCCGTTGCCATCCCGAGCCACGCCCAGCACCGGGTTGCCCGTCGCGCCATCATTATAAGCGGCAGCACTCAGTCGGTCGGGATTGGAAGCATCGAAGTAGTTCAAGTCCATTCCGGCGCCGCCATAGATTTGCAGCTTCGTGCGATTGCCGCGCGTGTCATAGCTGAAGGCACGCTTCACCCCGTAGCCGCCCGTGCTCCAGAAGGTGTTCTGGTTACCGCCCAGCAGCCGCCCTGCACGATCGTACTGGAAGGCAGGGTCGGCGCCACTTGGGTCGAGGAAGTACTCGGACTCAGGCGAGGTCGAGTTGAGGTAGCAGCGACTTTGCTCGATGAGCTGCTCGCCTTTCCATCGGTAGAAGATGCGAAGCACGTTGGTCGTCCCGCGCGTAACATACAGCGCCCTGAGCCTGCCCGACGAGTCCCCCGTACCGTTTGCATCAACGTCAGCGGCTTGACAGGTTGGAATTGAATCGGTCGCGAGGTTGCCGGTCGACCCGTAGCGGTACGAAATGGTGACGGTCGAAGGTGTACCTCCCACCGTCGTGCGCGCGAGCGTTTCGTAGGATTTGAGCGTGCCGCCGGGAAACCAGCTCACGTTTGCGGCAACCGTCGTCCCAGGGGCAGCCGACCAACCGAAGTTCCACGTCGTCATCGCAACGGATGACAGCCGTGCCGTGCTGTCGAAAGCATTCGTTACGACTCGCCCAGAGGGGTAGCGCACCGTGAGTTCATTCCCGCTTGGGCTGAACGTGCGTTCGATGTACTGCTGGCGTCCAAGCTCTCGAACATCGGTGCAAGGCAGACCGGCCGCATTGACACGCGCCTCTCTGGTCACCCGTCCAAACTCATCGTAGGAGTACCAGGTTCTCCAGACTGCATCGGTGGCCCACACCATGCGCCCCATCGTGCGAGCAGGTGTCTTGGGTCCCGTGCATCCAGTCGGAAGGTTCGTCGCCTGAGCAGGGTCAGTGTCGTAGAGCCAACTCGAGACGACGGTGGCGTTCTCGCGAGCCTGCGTCGGTCGACTCAACATGTCGTAGTCCCATGCGAGCACGACAGTGCTTGCATCGACGGTGAGCACCTTCTTGGTGACATTGCCTCGCGCATCGTACTCGAGTCGAATGGGCGCGCTGACGCTCCCCGGCATGGCCTGAACGACATTTCCGAAGTCATCCCAGACGTAGCTGTGCATGCCAGTCGTCGTGCAGCCGGGGTTCACGCCGATGACGTTGCCATGCGCGTCGTAATCGAGACACACCGTGATATCGGCGGCCCCGGTGAGCGGCTTCACCTTCATTTGTTTGAGACGGCTTGTGTTCCAGTACTCAAATTGAGTGCAGAGCTCGCTCGGGGCGCCGGGTGTGCCGCAGAAGTCGGGAGCAGCGAAGTACGGCGTCGACTGGGCAACCACGAGTCCGTCAGCCGCGAACTGACGCGTCGTGCGCTCACCGGACCCACTGGGCATAGGCCCAGTCTTCTCGAAGGTGGTGAAGCCGAGTGGGTTGCGCTCTCTCGTCGTCCTGCGGAAGGGCGT
>Ga0075163_10011966_pt1 | contig 11301 bp, 12 predicted proteins | sample JI1023141ADNA_FD_71478 | JGI IMG/M metagenome (GOLD analysis project Ga0075163, IMG submission 71478) | Wastewater effluent complex algal communities from Wisconsin, to seasonally profile nutrient transformation and Carbon sequestration -... | ecosystem: Engineered > WWTP > Effluent > Algae...
GTGGTGCTCGTGGTGCGCGACGACGAGACGCGGCGCACATGCGTAATTGCGAGGTACTTGTCGGGGTTCGACGCGTACAAGCATGCGCTCCATTACATGGCTCGCCTGCGTCACACCAAGTGGATGCACTTGGCCAGCAATGTCTGGATAGAAGTGGCGCGAGGACGCACGCTCTACATTAAGGACGAGTATCGTTAAGCGCGTGCGCTGCGTCAGAAAGAGTTCAGCGTCTGCGTGGTTGGAATCTATACATTCATTGACTGCCGCTTCGCGTCGCCGATCATTGTGATGCCGCCGTCGCCGAGATCTGGCGCCCAGATGGCGCGCGCGCTCGCCGGCATCGAGGGCCAGAAGACGTCTGGCGCCGAGAACGGCGTGCAGCCGCGAAACAGCAGAATCGCGCAGAGCGCCGTCGCAAAGCGTCCATTCGCCCCGTTCTCGGCCTCCATTCGCAACTGGGGGTCGGAATAATACGAAGGGCAAAAGAGCCCAAACAGCCCGTCCGCGCCCCCAAAGAAGCGCCCGACGACGAGCCAGAGAAGGCGCGAGAGCCAGATGCCGAAAAGCACATACACGTAGGCGCCGATGACGTCGAGCAGGAAGTGATGGTGCAGATAGACCGCCGACCACGCGATCCAGCCAATGTGCGCGAGCGAGAGCGCACGACCGACGTTGGTCCACTGGTACATGAGCACCAGGATTGGCCACATCGTATGCATCGAGGGAAACGAGCCAAACACGATTGGCGTCTGGTCGTACATCTGGAAGAAGTACGTCTTGTTGTACGCCTCGTCGATGCGAGCGAGACCGCCGGCGTTGCCGTGCATCTTGTAGTTGGCGGGCGCGTGCCCCTCGCGCTCGTTGTACCATGGCGGCGCCGTCGGAATCAAGATCTGGCTGATGTTGGCGACGAAGCTCGCGATCACGAGCGCGCCCGCAAACGAGAGCGGGCGCGCGTGCGCGTGCGGCTCGTGGCGGTGCGCCGCTATTGCCAACGCGAGAAACACAAAGGGAACGAGAAAGTGAAACGTGTAGGCGACGCTCGCCAGCAGGTCCAGCGCCAGATGCTTGCGCATCGCCGCTCCATGGAAACGGCCGAAAACAAACGTCTCGACGCGCGGCAGAGTGATGGTGTCGACCTCTGGACGCCACTGGTGCGGAATGAGCGAGGCGAGCGAGAAGAACGTCAGCCACGCGACCGTGAAAATGGCCGTGTAAATAACGACGACCGTGATTCGGCGCCAGTTGACGTGCGCAAAGAGCGGCTTTGACGGAGTTGCGACTGGAGGGTTCGTATATTCGCGCTCGCGCCCGCGGCACAGCATCGCCCAGCCGCTGCGCGGCGGCGCGGCGAGCGGCGGCGGCGCGGCGAGCGGCGGCGGCACGCTATCGGCGTTCATTTTGTGCCCAAATCGCGCGTGCAACCCCCGTATATATGTAGAGGGGGGTCGTTATGCAAAATACGGCGATGCTGCGAGCGCAGGCTCGTCGACGCGCGCGCGCTTTCGTGTACCCTCAGGACGCTCTCCTTCACTCTGCGCATCGTCTCGCCGCTTCTCGGACGACACGCCGCGCCTTGGCACGCCGCGGATGCTTTCGAGACGACGCGCCGTATCGTGGAGGCGCTGCGCAAGTCGCGGATACTCGTAGCACGGCGCATAGACGTGTTCTGGATCGATGACGAGACGCGCGAGTCGCGCCTTGGTGCGGTCTGCGCGCGCCTCGTACTTCTCAATTTGAGCAGCGAGCGAGCGCGCTGCATGCAGCGCGACACTCAGGGGATGTGGCGACCGCAGCGCGCCATCTTGGCGCACGTCGGTGAGCAGGCGCTCGAGCGCGCACACGTCGGCAAGCGCATTGTGGGCGTCTGCAATCTGTTCGCCAAAAACGCTCTGGTGCAGGACGCCCAGCGTGCGCTCGCCCTTGCCAGTGCCGGGGCACACAAACTCGCCGTCGCGCAGCCACGTCGGCGGGCTCTGGCGCCACGCCACGAGCGTGTCGGCAAAGAAAAGGTGAACGCCCGCTGGCACGAGTGCGAGCGGATGAATCTGGGCGCGCTCGAGCTCGGAAAAGAGAAGCGGAAAGTCGAACGCGTCGCCATTGTGCGCGACGAGCACCACGGCCGTCACCTTGAGCGACGGCTCGCCGAGCGTGTCGGCACGCGCCGGATCGCAGAGCGTGTGCAGCCAGTTGGCGAAGCGGCGCAGCACAGCGGTGAGCGGCGGCGCCGCCGCGATCGTCGCGTTCTCAATTCGATGCACGGCGCGCGCGCCCTCGGCAATCGGAACGACGCCGACGAGCCGCGTGACGCCGTCCAGATCAACGTCCGGCCGTGCATAGTGTGCAAATGTGCCGAGCGCGTGCTGGCGGCGCGTCTCTTCAGTGTGCAGCACGGCGCTCGCGGCAATCTGCAGGATGCGCGCGCGTACGGGCCCGAAAGTCGACGACTCGAGGTCCAGCGTAACGAGAACACTATCGTGCGCGCGCGGAGCGTCGGCGGCAGCGGCAGCGGCCATGGCGGCGGCGCTCTCTCAATTGTCGACGAATAGAAAATATGTAGTTTTTGAGTTTTTGCGCGCCGGCGCGCGCGCGGGAGAGAGTCTGGCCGCCGCGCGCCGCCGCCGCCGCGCCGCCGCGCCGCGCGACGCTTTTCCTCATCGATGACGGGCGCGCGGACGCGGCACGCCCGCCGCTGCCCGCCGCCGCGTCCGCGCGTCCGTCCTCTCCATGGCGCCCTTGCCGCCGGCGCGACACACTTGCATCGTTTCGCTTACAGCACACTCGCGCACAATGTGCGTCGTCACACACACACGCAGAACATTGACGTCGCCGTCCCACCTGTCGGATAGCGTGCTGCTACTTTTAAAAATTTGACCACGCATGCGGATCACAACAACGTCGCAACGCGCAACGAGATCAGTTACGTAGCGGCGTCGCCAAAAAGAAAACCTACAATGGAACGGATGTGTAATAGAATGGCAATCTCAAAATACTCGCAAAAATGGCGATACGCGGTTTTTATTTGCAAATTTTGCGCGCGCGAGTAGGGCAGCGCTCCGCCGCGCTTTTTGGCGCTTTTTGGCGCTCCTGCCGCCGGCGCGACAACATTGCGTCTTTTGGCGCAGCGCGAGTTGGAGCGCAATGCGCGCGCGCTGCGCACCGCCACTGCTGCCACGCGTATTGCACTCTAGCAGACTCGCGACGCCGTGCCTCTGCGCAATTGGTAGTTTGTTGGCGCGCAACAGGCCTCGGCGCGACGCTGCGCGCGTGTGCGCGAACATCGGTTTGTCGGCTAAACGACGGAGCGTCGCTGGAACGCATTTGCAATCTACGAGCACATGAAGATCGCGAAATCGGCGCGGTGCGTTTTGTATTTCTTGGTTTTGCGCGCACTGGCAACGCGCGCCAGCGTGCAGGGCGCGCCGGCGCGCATGTGCCGCGCCGCGCAACAGGAGGCGCGCGCTGTTTAGCGCGCACGCTGCCGACGGAGAGACACGCCGCCGCCCCGCCGCCGCAGCCATGGTCAAGACGACGCCGGCGCTGCCGGCGGCAGCGCGTGCAGCGCCCACCTACTCGTTCGAGACGCGCGCGCAGCGCAGCCCTTACTTTGCGACTAAGCGGCGCGAGCGCCCGCCCGCCAAGTGGAAGATCGAGGCGCTCGCGGCGACGACCGGCTCGCGCCGCCTGCCCTGGGAGAGCGACACGCAGTATGCGCGTCGCCTCACCCGCGAGCAGCGCGCGGCGGCGGCGCGCGGCGCGCACGCCCCGCAGGTCGCCGCCGTGTTTGGCGGCGTCTCGCAGCAGGCGACGCTGCAGAACGTGCGCCCGCTGCCAGACACGCGTCATGCCTACATTGGCGTCTATCTGCTGCAGTCGCTCGCCTACCCGTCGCGCACATACACGGGCTTCACCGTCGACGTGCACACGCGCCTTCGCCAGCACAACGGCGAGCTCGCCGGTGGCGCCAAGTACACGGCGCTCGGTCGCCCGTGGAAGCTCGTGCTCCACGTTCACGGGTTCCGCGCCCAGCCGACCGGCCTGCAATTCGAGGCGGCGCTCATTCACCGCACGCGATCGCGCCATGCGCGCCCGCTGCTCTCGCACCCCGTGCTGCGCGCAATCGACCCCATTCACAATCGTGTCGGCCTGTTTGCGCGGCTCTACCAGCTGCTGATGTATGCGCCGCACTTTTGCGAGGAGCCGCTGCGCGTGACGTGGGAGGACGAGGTGGCGCGCGAGGCGCATGAGATTGACTTTGGCAGTGAATGAACGTTTGACATTTCAAATCGCGTCTATAGAACTAAGAGAAATACGAGTTGCGCCATGGCGGCGTCGCTGCCGCGGAAGCAGATTGCGCTGATGCGCGCCGTCTCGACGTCGACGTTGTGCGCTGCGAGCGACGCGCGCGCCCGCGGATTGAGCGCGAGAACGTCGTCAAGATTGGAGAGACGCTTTGCAAAGGCGATCTGGCTGCGCTGCGTTGGTGACGCTGCGTTCCACTCGCAGAAGCGCTCGTGCGTTTCCCAAACATTGAGAATAATGGATTTTGGTCCAATATGGAATGGCACGCTCTGTGCAATGTCAAAGGCGGCCTGTGCATAACTGCTGGCATCGAGCGCGATATTGTCAATCATTGGAATGCCGACGCGCGGTTGCTCTGCGACGGCGTTAAAGAACCACATGCGCGCGCACGCGTCTCTCGATGCAAATTTTGAAAAAAGAAAATGCAGAGTGTCTGTGTGAGCGAGACGAGTGACGGCGCGCTGCCGCCGCTCGCCGAGGCGTATGCGATTGCGCTAGCGCGCCAGCACACCGAACGCCTGCTCGGCGCGATCATGGCGGCGCACCCCGACGTTGCGACTGGTGCGCGCGAGATTGACGCGCGGATGGTGCGCGAGGCGCGCGCCGCGCTGCCCGCGTGCGACGAGTGCGGCGGGTGCGGCGGCGCGGGCGCGTAGCGCGGTTGAGACGCGCTTCATTGCACGCGCGCGCGCTACGTTCCGCCCGCGGCGCTCGCCACCGAGTGCCGAAACTCCTTTTCGCGCGCCGCGTCGGCCATGCGCTCGTGCACGGTGCCCGGGGCGTGCATCACCTCGGAGTAGCACGTCTCGAGCTTGAGCGTCTCGCGGGCGTTGGCGGCGCATTCGACGTAGTGGTGCGTGCCGCGCGGCACGCGCAGATAGCCGCCGACGCCGACGTCGATGCGCGTGACACCGACGTCGTCGGGCGGCGCGCGCCCGGCGTTCTCGCCGAAGCGGAAACACGCCGTGCCTTGGTGCACGTAGAAGCGCTGCTCGACGTCGCGGTGCAGCTCGACGCCCGTGTTCTCGCCGGGCAGCAGCGCCATGGCGGCCGTCTGCAGCGAGAGCGACGTGTCGAGCACGCGCCGGAACGCCTCGTTGCACAGCGTCGCCGCGCGCAGGTCGAGCGCCGCGACGCCGTTGGCGCTCATTGTGCGCGCAGTGCTCGTTTGGGCGCGCCACAGCACACATTTCTAGCGCCAGCAGCTACATAGGCGCGCCGGCGCGCGCGCACACATCGCCGCGCCCCGATGCTCTGCGCCAGCGGGTGCGGCGCGCGCGCCCGCCACGTCTGCGAGGCGTGCGGCACGCCGTACTGCTCGCCCGTCTGCCAGAACGCCGCGTGGCCCGCGCATCGCGAGACCTGCGGCGCAACCTCTGACGACGGCGACGCGGACGTCGACGATGCTGCCGTGGGCGACCTTGGCGACGCGTTCGTCGGCCTCGCGGTCAAGAACCCGCTGCGGCGCAAGCGCGCGCCGCTCCTCTCGGCCGCGACGCAGCGCATCGCCGACGCCGCGGTGCCGCTGTTCCGGCGCCTCGCCGCGCTCAAGCCGTGCGACATTGACGCGACGCTCGCGCCGCGCCTCAAGATCGAGGACACCTATGAGGCGCCGACGCACGACGAGCTCGAGCAGTTGCTCGCGATCGACGCGGCGCCGCGCGCGCCCATCTCCAAGTCGGACGCCAATCTGGCGCGCTCGCTCGTGCTCAAGGCCGACGCGAAGCGCGGAGCCGCCACGGGCGGACAAGCCGCCGCGCCGCCCGACCTCTACGGCGCGGCCGTGCTTTTCGCGTTCATGGCGCGGACGCTGCGCACCGACGTCGAGCGCGCCGAGGCGCGCCGCATCGTGCGCGCGCTGCGCCTGCTCGCCGGCGTCACGGACGAGCAGGCGCGCGCGCTCGCGCTCCAGTTTGAGCGCGCGCGCCTCATGTGCAACCACTGCGCGGGCGGAGTCTGCGACAAGACGGGCGATCCGCCGTGGTGCAAGAACGCGCCGCGCCCGACGTGCCCAAACGGAAATCTGCGCGCCCGCCGCCAGCCGCCTCCAAAAACGATTGGCGGAGAGTCTGACAGCGACTCGAGCAGTGCAGACGACGACGCGGGCGCTGACGCGGACGCAAACGACAGCACACTCGAGACAATGAGCACCAAAACGACGAGCACTGGCGCCGCCACTGCCGCGTCCGCGCGCGACAAGCGCTCCGAGGTGGTTGGCGCCTACGTTGCGCTCATCGAGACGGACACGCTGAATGATCTGAACGCCGATCCAGTTGGCGACGAAGCCGAGATTGCCGAGTTCGAAATGATCGAGGACACGCCGCTCGATCGTGCGATCGCAATCGGCGTTCACGTGGCGCTGCACGGCGACGAGGCCAACATGGCTGCAATCGATCCAGAGGCGGCCAAGCAATTCATGGCGATGGAGCTTAGCGAGCGAAAGCTCGAGGCCGCACTCCCGCCCAAGATCGTCGAGGACTTTGTGCGCGCGCAGCGCGCGCTCGTCGGCGCAGTGCACGCGTGGCTGGTGAGCGACGCCGGCCTCAAGACGTACGAAACGCTCGCCGAGGCCGCGAACGCGCGCGCCGCCAAGAACAAGCGCAAGCGCTGAGCGCCGAGCGCCGAGCGCCCGCTGAAACGTTTTCCAACTTTTTAGCGAGCAACACTCCAACGCCATGAGCCAGGCGCACGCGAGCGCGCACGAGAGCGCGGACGAGAGCGCGGACGAGGGCGAGGCCGCGCCCGCATATGAGATTGACAAAAAACGCACGGCAAGCATCTACTATAGCGGCCGCGTGGCGTCCACGCACACAGAGATGGTAGTCAAGGCGCGCGTCGCCGGAAAGAAGATCTACGAGGTCGAGTCGCAGACTGAGAAAGAGATCGACGGCGTGCTAGCGGTGGCGCTGCACGCGGGTATCCACGGCCTCGACGAGCCCTACGAGCGCAACGCGGACGCTGTTCGCGACTTTTGGGACGTGGAAATGACGCGCGACGAGTTTGACGCCGCGCTGCCGCGCCGCGTGCTCTCCAAGTACCTTCGCGCGCGGCAGGCGCTCGTCGACACGTTTGCCGCGTGGCTCGAGGGCGAGCGCGGCGCCCCGACGCGGCGCGCGCTCGCCAAGGCAGAGAAGGGCCGCGACGAGCAGCGCAAGCGCGCGCGTCGCTGAGCGCGCCGAAATACAACTTTTTGGGCGGTAGAGACACGCAAACGACGTATAGCTGTGATGGCGCGCACCAAGCAGACGGCGCGCAAGTCGATCGACGCGCCGCGCGCGCGCCTCTTCTCGGCCAAGGGCCCGCGCCGCGCGCTCCTCGCCGGAAGCCTCAAGCGGCCGCACCGCTTCCGCCCGGGCACCGCCGCGCTGCGCGAGATCCGCAAGTACCAGAAGAGCACGAACCTGCTCATCCACAAGCTGCCGTTCCAGCGCCTGGTGCGCGAGCTCGCGCAGGCCGTGCGCCCCGACCTGCGCTTCCAGTCGTCGGCGCTCGCCGCGCTGCAGGAGGCGAGCGAGGCCTACCTCGTCGGTCTCTTTGAGGACACGAACCTGTGCGCGATCCACGCGCACCGCGTCACGATCATGCCCAAGGACATGCAGCTCGCGCGCCGCATCCGCGGCGAGAGCGCGTAGCGTTGAGACGTCGCGGACGCCGACGACGACACTTGTGCGCTAGCACGCAGCCTTGTTCAACGCCACGCCGCGCTCATAGAGCGCGCGTCCCGTCGCCTCGTTGCGCCGCAACTGCGGCAGCGCTACCGCGCGAAACGTCTGCTTGCGTGCCTCGCTGCGGTGGTGCACAATCTCGTGCTCGCGCGTGTTCATGACGCAGAGCGCGCCCGTAGTGACGCAAAAGAGCAGCACGAGCGTCGTGCCGACAAAGCCAAGAATGTTGCGCGCGCTCGTCGCCTCTGCGGCGACCGCCGCGCACTTGGCCGCGTCGAGATCAAGCACGAGCGCCGCAACATGGGTGCACAGCAGCGGGGTGCACAGCAGCGTGCGCACGAGCAGCGAAATGAGAATTACGGCGAGACACGCGGCCTTGCACGTTTGAATCGCGTTCTTGCGCATAGCCGGAATCGCTGGGTGCCGGCCTCCGCACAAAAACACAATGTCGTCGTGCTCGCGCAACTCAACGTCGAGACTCTGGGCGTCGTGGCGAGAGATGATGGTCGCAATGGGAGCACCCGTTTGCGGGTCGCGCGTGTTATGCAACGCCCACTCGCGCTCCGGTGCGTAGCGCTCGCGCAACTGAAGAACGAAAAAGTAGGTTTCCATCACAGTGATGACGCCGTTTTCGTCGTTGCGGAGATGCACGTCGATCTGCACATCGATCACCGGGTCGGCGTCGAGCTGCGCGCGCACGCGCGCCGCCGTCTCGTCGTGCCAGCGCGCGCCCGCGCGCGCGAGCGCGTCGACGCGCGCCAGCCGTGTCTGCGCGCTCATTTTTTGCGTCGTTGGCGCGCGATTAGTAGAGAGTGCGCTGGCGCGCCGCACTTTTGCGCGCGCGCAGACTCGCGGCGCATGGCGAGCGCGGCGAGCGCGCGCCACATGCACGCGGAGCGGCTCCTCGTGACGGAGCCGCTCGCGGCGAGCGACACGGACGTGGCGCGCGCGCTGCGCGACGCGGAGCGCGCCGCTGGCCTGCGGCACAACCGCATGGACGTGCTGCGGCTGCGCCTCGGCGTCGACGCGTGGGCGCGCGGGGCGCGCGTGCCGGGCGCGCCGCGGCTCGCAGAGTTTGTCTTCCTCAAGGAGCTCATTCTCGACGCGTGCGGCCTTCACGCGTTGCCGCGCCAGGCGCTCGAGACGATGCCGCGGCTGAAGAGCGCGAGCTTTGGCTCTAACCTGCTCAGCGACGCCAGCGAACTCGAGGCGCTGCCCGCGTCGCTGAGCCGCCTCGTGCTCGAGTGCAACACGTTGCGCGCGGTGCCGCCGAGCGCGACGGCGCGCTTCACGCGCCTCAAGACGCTCGATTTGGGCTTCAACGAGCTCGCCGAGCTGCACGTGGCGCCGGCGGCGTGCGCGCGCCTGCAGACGCTCGACGTCAGCGGCAACCGCTTCGTGCGCCTCGTGCCGCCGCGCGCGCCCGAGCTCGAGACGCTGCGGGCGCGCGCCTGCATGCTTGCGCACGCAGCCTGCGAGCGCATGTACCTCGAGATTCTGCGCGGCGTGCTCGACGCGCCGCTGACGCAACTCGACCTCTCGGGCAATTTGCTCGACGCCGCGGCGGCGGCGCGCCTCGTCGAGTTGCTGGCCGGGGCGCGCGCCGCCAAAACGCTGCGCGAGCTCGACCTGTCGTGCAACGACATTGAGGAGTGGCGGCCACCCGCGGCGCAGTACGCGCTTGTCGATGCGCTGCCGCGCGTCACGGAGCTCGACCTCTCGAACAATCTGCTCGATCTTGCCGACTTTGCGGCCACGTTCCGGCCGCCCACGCACGCGCCAGCGACGCTCGCGCTCTACGGAAACGCGCGGCGCGTGCCGCGCGAGTGGCGCGAGGCGATGACGCGGGCGCGCGTTTCGCTGCGCGACGCGCCCGCCGACGCGCCGTCGCTCGTGCACGACGACTGGCTCTACGTGTGCGGCGCCGAGGGCGCCAAGGCGCGGCGCGCGCTCGAAGCGGCGGGCGTCGCGAGCGTCGTGTGCGCGGCGCGCGCGGCGACGCGCCCGTACGCGCGCGACATGCGCTACCTCGTTGTCGACGTGCAGGACTCGCGCAGCGGCGACCTCTTCTCGGTGCTCACCGACGTCGCCGACCACATCCACGCCGAGCACCTGCGCGGCGCTGCTGGCGGGCGCGGCGGCGTGCTCGTGCACTGCCACGCCGGCGCGTCGCGCAGCGTCACGCTCGCTGCTGCCTACATGCTCAAGTACGGGCGCGCGCCGCCGACGCCGCCGACGCCGCCGACGCCGCCAACGCCGCCAACGCTCGAGCAGGCGCGCGCGCTCGTCGACGACGTGCTCGCGCGCATCCACGCGCAGCGCGCGCGCGCCGCGCCGACGGCGCACTTTCGCGCGACGCTCGCGGCGTGGGTGTGCGCGACGCTGAGATACTAGCAGACCGCACTTGCGTGCACGCGTGCATTTCAAACCTGCAGCTTGCTCGCCGAGACGGCGGACGACTTGATGGCGGGCGCCGAGTAGCCGCCGCCGACGTGCTCGGCGAAGCGCGCCGACGGAGAGTCGCGCATGCCGTTTCCGGCGCCGCCGCCGCCGGCGATCGGCAGGTAGTGGCCCGACGGCGTGCGCACGCTCTGGTGCTGCACGGGCGGCAGCTCGTACGCAGAGCCGTTGAACGCGGGTGCCGGCGCCTGCGCCTGCGCGTGCGCCTCGTCGCCGCACGCGCCCGCGTCGGCGCCGCCGCCGCCGTAGTTGCGCATGCGGTCGATCGCGATTGCGAGCGCGAGCGCGTAGGCGAGCCACGCGCACAGCGCGACGAGCAGGGCGCCGGCGAGCGTCGAGAGCGGGAACGCGAGGATGGTGAGCGCGATGCAGAGCGCGAGCGCCACCGCGTGCACGGCGATGCCGAGGCGCTTGTACTGGGCGCCCGCGTAGACGGCCGGCCACACCATGAGCGCGAATTGCAGCAGCACGTAGAGGATGAGCGGCGCCGTCGCCGGCGAGCCGCCCCACGGCCCCGCGAGGCGCAGCAGGTAGCCGACGACGGGCAGCACGCCGACGTAGAACGCCACCCAGACGGGCACAAAGAGCCACGTCGGCGCGGCCCACCACGGGCGCCGCTCCATCGTGTAGTCGCGGCGCAGCGAGTCCTGGCCCGCGAAGCGGCGCGCCGCGACGCTCTGCAGCAGGACGCCGCCGCCCCACGCGAGCAGCGAGAGCTCGAGGAACCAGACGTAGAGTTCGCCCTCGGTGACGAGCAGCATGGTGCGGCGCGGCGCGGCGGGCGGTTGTGGCGCGGCGGCGGCGCCTCATATACGCGCGCATTTTAGCTCAGCTGGCGGTGCGCGCGCGCGCGAATGACGGGCACCTGCGCGCC
>Ga0075163_10011968_pt1 | contig 11301 bp, 11 predicted proteins | sample JI1023141ADNA_FD_71478 | JGI IMG/M metagenome (GOLD analysis project Ga0075163, IMG submission 71478) | Wastewater effluent complex algal communities from Wisconsin, to seasonally profile nutrient transformation and Carbon sequestration -... | ecosystem: Engineered > WWTP > Effluent > Algae...
GACAGAATCCTGATGGCGATGAAGCGCGGCTACACCACGCTGGAGTACAAGAGCACGATACGCAAGCTGCGCGCCGTGCGGCCGGACATTCGCCTGTCCACCGATTTCATCGTTGGCTTCCCGGGCGAGACGGACGACGATTTCGCCAAGCTGATGAAGCTGGTGGACGATGTCGAGTTCGACGCCTCGTTCAGCTTCATCTACAGCGCCCGCCCAGGCACGCCGGCTGCCAACCTGGCCGACGACACACCGCACGAGGTGAAATTGCGCCGCCTTCAGGCGCTGCAGGCGCGGCTGGAAGACAACGTGCGGCGCTACAGCGGTGAACTCGTCGGCAAGGTCCAGCGCATTCTGGTCGAAGGCCCCTCCCGCAAGAGCGCCGCCGAGTTGATGGGGCGCACCGAGTGCAACCGCATCGTCAATTTTGCAGGCCCGGCACGGCTGGTGGGCCAGTTGGTAGACGTGACCATCACGGACGCCTTGCCCCACTCGCTGCGTGGCGAGGTGTTGGTGCGCGACACCGCACCCGCCTGAACTCCGGCGCTATCGCAGGTGCCGCAGGCCGCGCCACCACAGTGCCAGCGCGGCGCCCGCCACCAGCATCGCGTAGGTCAACATCTTGCCGTCTCGGCCGAATATCACCAGGCCGGCGATGGAAGCCAGTGCCCCGGCGCCCATCGCCCACACCGCGAGGTCGCGAACCGAAACGGTCTTCAGCCCCCGGCGCCAGACCAGCTTGCATAACAAGGCGGCCATCAGCCCGACGCCGATGGCCGGCCCGAAGAAGTTCAACAAGTGCCAGAGTGCGTCCAGCGGGCCCATGGGGTCGGCGTCCAGTTCGTTGGGGGAAGGCCCGCTCGGCGGGAGGGTACCTTGACCTGGGTCAAGGCTGCGGTACGGCACGCTTAAGGAAGCGAATTTTATAATTCCACCATGAGTGTCTTCGCTCTCGGCCTGAACCACACCACCGCGCCACTGGATTTGCGCGGGCGATTCGCGTTTGCGCCGGAGCAGTTGACGCCGGCCTTGCGGGGCCTGAGCGAGAAGTGGCACCGCGCCTCGCCCGAGGCGGCCATCCTGTCCACCTGCAACCGCACGGAGCTGTACGTGGCGGCCGGCACGAGTCGCAGCAGGGAACTGGTTCGCCCAGCGATCGAGTGGCTGGCCTCCCAAGGTGGCGTCGACGGCAGCAAGCTGCTTGACCACACCTATGTGCTGGAGGGCCGCGAAGCCGCTCGCCACGCCTTCCGGGTGGCCTCCGGATTGGACTCCATGGTGCTGGGCGAGGCCCAGATCCTGGGCCAGATGAAGCAGGCCGTGCGCGGCGCGGACGAAGCCGGCACGCTGGGCACCACACTGCATCAGCTGTTCCAGCGCTCGTTTTCGGTTGCCAAGGAGGTTCGCAGCTCCACCGAAATCGGCGCCCACTCGATCAGCATGGCAGCGGCCACGGTGCGCCTGGCCTCGCAACTGTTCGAGGATCTGCGGCAGACCAAGGTGCTGTTCGTCGGCGCCGGCGAAATGATCGAGTTGGTCGCCACCCATTTCGCAGCCCGCGAGCCCCGGCTGATGGCCGTGGCCAACCGTACGCTGGAGCGCGGCGAGAAACTCGCCAGCCGCTTTGGCGCCCAAGCCGTGCGATTGGCCGACCTGCCGGCGCGCCTGCACGAGTTCGACGCGGTGATCTCCTGCACTGCCAGCACCCTGCCGATCATCGGCCTGGGCGCCGTCGAGCGGGCGTTGAAGTCGCGCCGCCGTCGACCGATGTTCATGGTTGACCTGGCGGTGCCGCGCGACATCGAGCCCGAAGTAGCCCGACTATCGGACATTTACCTGTACACGGTGGATGACCTGACCGGCGTGGTGCAGACCGCCAGCGAGAAGCGGCAGGCCGCCGTGGCGCAGGCCGAGGCCATCATCGACGCCGGCGTTCAGAGCTTCAGCCACTGGCTGGACCAACGCGCCAGCGTGCCCCTGATCCAAGCCCTGAATGGCCAGGCTGATGAATGGCGCGCCGCCGAACTGGCCCGGGCGCGCAAGCTGCTTGCCCGCGGCGACGACATCGACAGCGTGCTGGACGCGATGTCCCGCGGCCTGACCCAGAAGATGCTGCACGGCGCGCTGGCCGAGTTGCGTTCCAGCGAAGGCGAGGCGCGCCACGCGACCGCCGACTGGGTCTCGCGCCTGTTCCTGCGCCAGAGCACCCGCAATCCGGCCGACGACGCCGGCCCGGTCGACAAGCTGTAGCGACGCCGCACGCGCCGCCGCCCGCCCGCCTGCCTCTGGCACCGGGCCCGCTTTGTCGAACCCTTGCAGCCGCACCGCACGGCACCCCCCCTGATGAAAGACACGCTCCGCCTGCAACTGCAACGCCTGGTGATGCGCCTGGCCGAGCTCGATGCCAACCTGGCCGACCCCCAGGTCACCGCCGACATGGGCCGTTACCGGACGCTGGCCCGCGAGCAGTCGGAGGCCACCCAGGTCGTCGCGCTGTTTCAGCGCCACGAGCAACGTGAGCGTGACCTGGCCGCTGCGCAGGAGATGCTCGCCGACCCGGACATGGCAGAAATGGCGCGCGAGGAGATCGCCAGCGCCGAGGCCGAGCTGTCGCGTTTGCTGGCCGAGCTACAGGCCGCCCTGCTGCCACGAGACCCGGACGACCACCGCCACGCGTTCGTCGAGGTTCGCGCAGGCACCGGCGGTGAGGAATCCGCCTTGTTCGCCGCCGACCTGGCGCGCATGTACCTGCGCTTTGCAGAACGCCAGGGTTGGCGCAGCGAGGTGATGAGCGAGAGCTTGTCCGACCTGGGTGGGTACAAGGAGCTGGTGCTGCGCTTCGAAGGTGATGACGTCTATGCGCGGATGAAGTTCGAATCCGGCGGCCACCGTGTGCAGCGTGTGCCCGAAACGGAGGCGCAGGGCCGCATCCACACCAGCGCCTGCACGGTTGCGGTGATGCCCGAGCCCGACGAAGCCGCCGAAGTCACGCTGAACCCGGCCGACCTGCGCATCGACACCTTCCGCGCCAGCGGCGCGGGTGGCCAGCACATCAACAAGACCGACAGCGCGATCCGCGTCACCCACCTCCCCACCGGCCTGGTCGCAGAGTGCCAGGATGACCGCTCGCAGCACCGCAACAAGGCCAAGGCGCTGGCCGTGCTGCAGGCCCGCCTGCAGGACCGCGAGCGCACCGAACGCCAGGCCAAAGAGGCCGCCACGCGCAAGGCGTTGGTCGGATCGGGCGACCGGTCGGACCGCATCCGCACCTACAACTTCCCTCAGGGCCGGCTGACCGACCACCGCATCAATCTCACGCTGTACAAGCTGGGATCCATCATGGACGGCGACCTGGGTGACGTGATCCAGGCGTTGCAGGCCGAACGCGCCCAGCAGCAATTGGCAGCCCTCGAGGCCGGGGGCTGAACGTGGCCCGCACCGTGGCAGCGGCATTGGCCCAAGCGCATGCCGCCGGGCTGGAACGGCTGGATGGGCAACTTCTGCTCAGCTTGGTGCTGAAGCAGTCTCGGGCCTGGCTGATCGCCCACGACACCGACGAACTGAGCGCCGGGCAGGCCGAATTGTTCGACGCCCTGTGTGCCCGTCGTGCAGGTGGCGAACCGCTGGCCTACATCACCGGCGAACGCGAATTCCACGGCTTGCCGTTGCGGGTTGGCCCGGCGGTGCTGGATCCGCGCCCCGATACCGAGACACTGGTCGACTGGGCACTGGAACTGTTGCCGGAAGGCACCACCGCCTCCGTTGTCGACCTGGGCACCGGCAGCGGGGCGATTGCACTGGCCCTGAAGCACCGGCGACCCAGCGCGCGGGTGACTGGTGTCGATCTCAGCCCGGCGGCGTTGGCGGTGGCTTCCGCCAACGGTGTACGGCTGGACCTGGCGGTTGAGTGGTGCGAAGGATCCTGGTGGCAGCCGCTGGCCGGGCGGCGCTTCGAACTCGTGGCCAGCAACCCGCCCTACATTGCCGGCACCGACCCGCATCTGGTGGCACTCCGCCACGAGCCCCAGATGGCCCTGACGCCCGGCGGGGATGGCCTGGACGCATTGCGTGCCATCGTCGCCGGCGCCCCCAACCACCTCGTGCCCGGCGGCTGGCTGCTGCTCGAACATGGCTGGGACCAGGCGGACGCCGTGACCGCCCTGCTCCGTCACGCGGGGTTCACCGCTCCCCAGACCCGCCGCGACTTGGCTGGCCAACTGCGCTGCACCTGCGCCCGCTGGGCTCCCCCCTAGGAGCGGCGTTGTAATCGGCCGAAACAGCGTGGTAGACCGGGCTCAATTCACGCTCTCTTTTGCCGACCACGGAGTAGCATCATTTCCAACAACCGGCAACTTGCCGGCCCTGGCTGGCTCGCCAGCCTTTGCGGGAGGTCTCTGTCATGCGTTACCTCATTGCGATCCCCCTGCTGCTGGCCCTGGCGGGCCCGCTCGCGGCCGCCCCAGTCGGCGACGGACTGAAAGTCAACACCGAGGCAGAAGATTGGTCGCCCTGGCAGACTCGCTTGGCGATTTCCGCGCCAGGCCTGTCCCTTTGGAACGGGCTGGCCCCGACCTCGCACGCCGCGGCGCTTCTGGCCACCGACCGCTATTTCAACTGGGGCCGCTTGGGCGACGGCGGCGGGTTGCGCGCCACCAGCGCACTTCTGCTTGGCCCAGGGGCGCTGGCGCTTGCCGCGCCAGCAGGTATCGGCAATGGCGACATGGTCTGGCGCGGCACCTTCTCGTCGGGGATGACCGACTCCGAGGCGGCCACCGCCATGCCTTACCTGGGGCTGGGCTACAGCGCCTGGTGGGCGCGGGCCGGCCTGGGCGTCTCGGCGGATCTGGGTGTCGCCGCGCAGCGACCGGCACAGGCCGTGCGCTTCGGGCGTGTCATGTCTGGCACCGAGAGGCTGGACGACATGATCCGGGCAATGCAAATCTCCCCGATGCTTCAGGTGAATCTGTCCTACGCGTTCTGAGGGCTATTCGGCCTTTGACACCGCCGCGCCACCTGCGCGGCGGCTTTGCTTTATAAAGGCGCATGGGGCCGACAAGGCCGACTGCAACCACCTGGAATCTCCATGAGCGACGTTCAGCAACGCATCGACAGCATCGTCAAGGGCCACAAGGTCGTCCTGTTCATGAAGGGGACTGCACAGTTCCCGATGTGCGGTTTTTCCGGCCGCGCCATCCAGGTGCTCAAGGCCTGCGGTGTGTCCGACCTGACCACCGTGAACGTGCTGGAAGACGAAGGCATCCGCCAGGGCATCAAAGACTACGCCAACTGGCCGACCATCCCGCAGCTCTACGTGAACGGCGAGTTCGTCGGTGGCTCGGACATCATGATGGAGATGTACCAGGCCGGCGAACTGCAACCGCTGCTGTCCGCCTGATCGGCGCCCGGGTGCTGGCCCAGGCCGCTCCACGCGTCGTCGTCGGCATCACCGGCGCATCCGGGGCCGCCTATGGCGTGCGGTTGCTGGAGCGCCTGCGGGAGCTGCAGGTGTACACGCACCTGGTGGCCACGCCGGCGGGCGTGCTGAACGTCCACCATGAACTGTCGTTGGACCGGCCCGCGCTGGAAGCGCTGGCCGACGAGGCCCATGCGCCAGGTGACATCGGAGCCTGCATCGCCAGCGGGAGCCACGCCACCGCGGCGATGGTGGTGGCACCGTGTTCGATGAAATCTCTGGCGGCGATCGCCCACGGCTTCGGTGACAACCTGCTCACACGGGCGGCGGACGTCACGCTGAAGGAGCGGCGCCGCCTGGTGCTGATGGTGCGCGAAACGCCCTTCAACCTGGCCCACCTGCGCAACATGACCGCGGTGACAGAGATGGGCGCCATCGTGTTCCCGCCCTTGCCGGCGTTCTACCACCGGCCGCAAACCATTGCCGAGTTGATCGACGACACCACCGAGCGGGTCATCGACCTGCTGGGTCTCGGTGTCGCGCACCCCAAGCCCTGGCTCGGGCTCTGATCAGACGGTCATCCACTGGCGGCCTGCGCCCAGCACTGCATCAGGGTACTCCGAGCGACCCCGGCTGCCGTTGTAGCGGCCGAGCGCCATGAACAGATCGCCCTGCTCGCGCTCCAGGTAGTGGCGCAGGATCACGCAGCCGAAACGCAGGTTGGTCTGCATGTGGAACAGGCGCGCCACGCTGCCATCACCGATCAGGCGGGCCCAGAAAGGCATCACCTGCATGTAGCCGCGCGCACCGGCGCTGCTGATGGCGTACTTGCGAAAGCCGCTTTCCACCTGCACCAGGCCCAGCACCAGTTCGGGTTGCAAGCTGGCACGCTTGCTTTCGTACCAGAGCGTCTCCAGGAATTCGATGCGGGTCTGCCGCTCGGCCTTGCGGGTCTTCAGCTTGTCGCTCATCGCGCCAAGCCAGCGAAGGTAGGCCAGGCGCTCCTCGATGCGGCTGAAGTTCGGCCGCGGCGGTGCGCTGTTGGCGATGGCGGCCGAGAGCGCCGTGCGCACCGCGTCGGCCAGGGGCTCTTCGGCCTGGGTGCCGGCTTGTGCCACCATCGACGCCGCCGGCCCCAGGCACGCTGCGCCTGCCCACTGCAGGCAGACACGGCGGCGGGCGTTGGGCATGGGGCTCAGGCAGCCAGGCGGGCTTTCACCGCGTTGACGGCTTCGGCGAGTGCCAGCTTGCTGGCCTCGGCATCGCGCCGGCCCTGCAACTCGACCAGGCCCTCCTTGAGGCCGCGGTCGGAGATCACCACCCGCACCGGGACACCGATCAACTCCCAGTCGGCGAACATCGCGCCGGGGCGCTCGCCACGGTTGTCGAGCAGCACGTCGACGCCGGCAGCGGCAAGCTCGTCGTGCAACTGGTCGGCGGCCGCTTGCACTTCGGCCGAGCGGTCGTAGCCAATCGGGCAGATGACCGCCGCGAACGGGGCGATGGCCGCAGGCCAAATGATGCCCCGGGCATCGTGGTTCTGCTCGATGGCAGCGCCAAGGATCCGTGTGACACCGATGCCGTAGCAGCCCATTTCCATCAGCTGCGGTTTGCCGGTCTCGTCCAGGTAGGTGGCGCTCATCGCCTTGGAATACTTGGTGCCGAGGTAGAAGACATGGCCGACCTCGATGCCGCGCTGGATGGCCAGTTCGCCCTGGCCGTCGGGCGATGGATCGCCGGCGACGACATTGCGGATGTCTGCCACCAGGTCGGGCTCAGGCAGGTCGCGGCCCCAGTTCACACCGGTGTAGTGGAAATCGGCCTCGTTGGCGCCGCTCACGAAATCGGCCATGTTCGCCACCGTGCGATCGGCCACCACCCGGACGGGCTTCTTCAGGCCGATCGGGCCCAGGTACCCTGGCTTGCAACCGAAATGGTCCTCGATCTCAGAGATGGTGGCGAATCGGAAGCCCGCCTTCAAGCCAGGCAGCTTGCCGGCCTTGATCTCGTTGAGATCGTGGTCGCCACGGACCAGCAGCAGCCAGACCGTGGTCTTGGCGATGTCGCCCGCGTCGTTCTTCTCGTCGGTGGCAAGCACCAGTGACTTCACGGTCTGCACCAGCGGCACGCCAAGCAGCGCCGCCACGTCCGCACACGTGCTCTTGCCAGGGGTCGGGGTCTTGGCCAGCGCCTGCGAGGCGGCGCCACGCTGGGCCGTGAGCGCCACGGCCTCGGCGAGCTCAATGTTCGCGGCGAAGTCGCTGGTGGGGCAGTAGACGATCGCGTCTTCCCCGGTGTTGGCGATCACCTGGAACTCGTGCGAGGCATCGCCGCCAATGGCGCCGGTGTCCGCGGCCACCGCCCGATATTGCAGGCCGAAGCGGTCGAAGATGCGCTTGTAGGCATCGAACATGACCTGATAGCTCTTCAGCGCAGAATCCTTGTCGCGGTCGAAGGAATACGCGTCCTTCATGGTGAATTCGCGCCCGCGCATCACCCCGAAGCGCGGCCGGCGCTCGTCTCGGAACTTGGTCTGGATGTGATAGAAGTTCCGCGGCAGTTGCTTGTAGCTGCGCAGTTCCTGGCGCGCAATGTCGGTGACGACCTCCTCGCTGGTGGGCTGGATGATGAAGTCGCGGTCATGGCGGTCCTTCATGCGCAGCAACTCGGGGCCGTAGGCCTGGAAGCGGCCCGATTCCTGCCACAGCTCGGCTGGCTGCACCACGGGCATCAGCAACTCGACGGCACCCGCGCGGTTCATCTCTTCGCGGATGATGGCCTCCACCTTGCGAATGACCCGCAGGCCCATCGGCATGTAGTTGTAAATACCGGCACCGAGCCGCTTGATCATGCCCGCGCGCATCATCAGCTGGTGGCTGGTGACCTCGGCGTCGGCGGGGGCTTCCTTCAGTGTGGAGACGAAGAACTGGCTGGCTTTCATGGGCGGCTTCGGGCACTCGGCGAACGCCTGGGGAAAGCGAGAGACTGTGCCCTGCGCGCCGCCGGTGCTATATTGATTTCAGTTCAAAAATTGGGATCTGATTATGCTCGACCGGGAAGGCTACAGGCCCAACGTCGGCATCATCCTGCTCAACGCCCGCAACCAGGTTTTTTGGGGCAAACGGCTGCGCACCCATTCCTGGCAGTTCCCGCAAGGGGGCATCAAGTATGGCGAATCGCCCGAGCAGGCGATGTTTCGCGAACTGCACGAAGAAGTCGGGTTGCACCCCGATCACGTGCAGATCCTGGCGCGCACGCGGGACTGGCTGCGCTACGAAGTGCCCGACCACTTCATCCGCAAGGATGCACGTGGTCATTACAAGGGCCAGAAGCAGATCTGGTTCCTGCTGCGCCTGATGGGCCGCGACAGCGACATGAACCTGCGCGCCACCGACCACCCCGAGTTCGACGCCTGGCGTTGGAACGAATACTGGGTGCCGCTCGACGTGGTGATCGAGTTCAAGCGCGGCGTCTACCAGATGGCGCTGAGCGAACTGGCGCGCTATTTGCCGAAGGTCAACCACCACAACCGGTACTTGCGCGGTGGCATGCGCCCACACGGGCGAGACCTACGTTACGAGCACGTCGACCAGGAGATGGCGCCGGGCACTGACGAACCGCAAGAGCACGAGGGCGCTCTGCACACCCCTGGCGCAATCGACAAGCCCCCTGAAGCGGCTTAGGCCAGCACCAGGTTGTCGCGGTGGATCAGTTCGGGTTCGCTGGCATAGCCCAGCAGGCCTTCGATCTGTGACGATGGCTTGCGCGCGATGAGTCGGGCCTCGGCACTGGAGTAGTTCGCAAGCCCGCGCGCGATCTCCTCGCCGCCGAGATCGCACACGGCAATCACGTCGCCGCGCCGGAAATCCCCCTCGACCTCGGCCACGCCGATCGGCAGCAGGCTCTTGCCTTCGTCGCGCACCTTGCTCACCGCCCCATCGTCCACCCGGACGGCACCACGCAGTTGCAGGTGGTCTGCCATCCATTGCTTGCGTGCTGCCAGCTTGGGCGTGGCGGCCAGGAGCGCCGTGCCAATGGCCTCGCCCGCCGCCAGGCGCAGCAGCACATCCGGCTCGCGGCCCCAGGCGATCACCGTGTCGGCACCGCTGCCGGCAGCGCGCTTGGCGGCGAGCACCTTGGTGATCATGCCGCCACGGCCGATGCTGGAGCCGGCACCACCGGCCATCGTCTCCAATGCCGGGTCCCCAGCAGCGGCTTCGTTGATGAAGCGGGCGGTGGGGTCCTTGCGGGGGTCGGCCGAGTACAGGCCTCGTTGGTCCGTCAGGATGATCAGCGCGTCGGCTTCGACCAGATTGGCCACCAAAGCGCCGAGCGTGTCGTTGTCCCCGAACTTGATCTCGTCGTTGACGACCGTGTCGTTTTCGTTGATGACCGGGATGACCTTCAGGCCAAGCAAGGTCAGCAGGGTGGAGCGCGCATTGAGATAGCGCTCCCTGTCGGCCAGATCCGCATGGGTGAGCAGCACCTGAGCGCTGCCCATGCCATGGGCCGAGAGCTTCTGTTCGTACATCTGCGCCAGGCCCATCTGCCCGACAGCGGCGGCGGCCTGCAACTCGGGCAGTTCCTTGGGCCGCGAGGCCCAGCCCAGGCGTTTCATGCCTTCAGCGATCGCGCCCGAGGACACCATCACCACTTCGCGGCCTTGCGCGGCCAAGGCGGCAAGTTGGCGGCACCAGTTGTCGATGGCATCGGCATCGATGCCGCGACCTTCGTTGGTCACCAGGCTGGAACCGACCTTCACGACGATGCGGCGCGCGGCCTTCAGCACGTCGCTCACTCGCCCGGCCCTTCCCCCGCCTCCGGGGCGGTTCTGTCGAATCGCGGATCAGGCTCGGGCGGCGGCTTGTGCTGCTCGGCTGCGACATGTGCCCAGATGGCATGCAGCAGCGGTTGCAGGCCTTCGCGCGCCAGCGCCGAGATCTGGAACACCGGGCCCTTCCACTTGTAGCGCTTGACAAAGTCTTTCACGCGCTTCTCACGCTCTTCCACGGGCACCATGTCGAGCTTGTTGAGCACCAGCCAGCGCGGCTTGTCGTGCAAAGCCTGGTCGTACTTGCGCAGTTCCTCGACGATGGCCCTGGCCTGGGCGACCGGATCAATGCTGTCGTCGAACGGAGCCATGTCGACGATGTGCAGCAGCAAGCGGGTGCGCTGCAGGTGGCGCAGGAACAGATGGCCCAGGCCGGCGCCTTCTGACGCGCCTTCGATCAGGCCCGGGATGTCGGCGACAACAAAGCTCTTCTCGGGTGCGACGCGCACCACGCCGAGGTTGGGGTGCAGCGTGGTGAATGGGTAGTCGGCGATCTTCGGCCGCGCATTGGAGACAGCCGCGATGAAGGTCGACTTGCCGGCATTGGGCATGCCCAGCAGGCCCACATCGGCCAGCACCCGAAGCTCCAGCTTGACCTTGAAGGCCTCGCCGGGCCAGCCGGGGGTGTGCTGGCGCGGTGCCCGGTTGGTGGCGCTCTTGTAGTGCAGGTTGCCGAAACCGCCGTCGCCACCTTTGGCGAGCAACACCGGCTCGTCGGGTTCGATCAGTTCGGCCATCACCCGGCCCGTCTCGATGTCGGTGATGATGGTGCCCACCGGCATGCGCAGCACGATGTCGTCGGCGGCCGCGCCAAAGCAGTCGGCACCCCGGCCGGATTCGCCGTTGCGCGCCTCGTGGCGGCGGGCATAGCGGTAGTCGATGAGCGTGTTCAGGTTGCGATCGGCCACGGCAAAGACGCTGCCGCCTCGACCGCCGTTGCCGCCATCGGGCCCGCCAAAGGGGATGAATTTCTCGCGCCGAAAGCTCGCGCAACCGGCACCGCCGTTGCCGGCGGCTATGTCGATGGTGGCTTCGTCAACGAATTTCATGGTGGGCCGAG
>Ga0075163_10011969_pt1 | contig 11301 bp, 10 predicted proteins | sample JI1023141ADNA_FD_71478 | JGI IMG/M metagenome (GOLD analysis project Ga0075163, IMG submission 71478) | Wastewater effluent complex algal communities from Wisconsin, to seasonally profile nutrient transformation and Carbon sequestration -... | ecosystem: Engineered > WWTP > Effluent > Algae...
CCGCGGCCACGCAAAAGCCCGCCACGCTCAGCGTGAGCCCGAAGCGGGCCAGGGCCGGCAGCGGCAGGCTCGCGCCCAGGCCCCAGATGCGCAACTCGACCAGGACCAGGCTGCCCAGCAGCAAGGCGATGCCCACGATGTGCACGGCTTCGAGCACGGGGTATAGCCAGGGGTGCGTGGCGATCCAGGCGAACGCTTGCAGCGGGATGGGGGTTGGCATGGCGCCGATTCTACGGACTGCGAGAGGCCGCCGGCGAGGCACAGCCATTGCCGAAACCCGCGCCGCTTGCAAGGACTGCCGGCCAGGGGGACCATCCACCGCCTGCCCGCCCGAACGACAAGATGTCCATGATCCGCCTGCCGACGAATGGCCCGCCCGAACCCCCGCCCGCGGGATCTCCGCCTGGAAAACCTGCCGGCAATCCCGCTGGAAAACCAGCGGGCGAATCCCGGTTGCGTCTTCAGCACACCGTGCAGCTTGCCTACCGGGTCGATGGCCAGGGCACGCCCTGCTGGCTGCTGTTCAACGGCGCTTCGCTGCCCATGCAGTTCTGGGACGGGCTGGCCGAGGGCCTGGCGCGCGATGCGACAGTGGTGCGCATGGACCAGCGCAATGTCGGCGCGACCCGTGCCGACGGCCCTTTCTCGCTGCTCGATGTCGCGGCGGATGCGGCGGCGCTGCTCGACCATCTGCAGATCGAGCAGGTCATCGTCGCGGGGCATGCGTGGGGTGGGCGGGTGGCGCAGGTCTTCGCGCGCGACTACCCGCATCGGGTGGCCGGCCTGGTGATCTGCGGCACCGGCGGCCAGTTCCCCGCCACGGTGCCGCCCATGGTGCTGCAGCAGCTGCGTGAGGCCGGCCGCGCCCGCGACCGGGTCCGCTGGCAGACGGCGCTGGAGGCCGCCTATTGCGCCAAGGGCTTCTCGACACGCCAGCCCGAGGCGTTTCGCGCCCTGTGCGAACTGCAGTGGAGCCAGCTGTCCTCGCAGGCCGAGCGGGCGGCGGCCAGCTGGGACATGCGCATTGCGCCCTCGGCCAGTTACTGGGGCAGCGCGCGCGCGCCCGCGCTGCTGATTTATGGTTCCGAGGATGGCAATGGCACCGAGGCGAATGCGCGGGACCTGGCCGCCCGACTGCCGGGCTCTCAGCTGCATTTCATCGAACAGGGGGGGCATTTCGTGATTCGCGAGCAACCCGAACAGGTGCTCGCGCTGATGCGCGAATTTGCCGAGTCGATCGAGTCCGGCGCGCTCGCTCGCTGAGCGGGATGTCCGGTCGGGCGAACGGCCGGCCGGGCCCGCCGGTCAGGCCGGCGGTGCCTGCCGCTCAGGGCCGTTGCGCGGGGGCGTCCGAGGCGAACTCGGGCGGTACCAGGCCCAGCCCTCGGGCGCGGCTGCAGATCTGCTTCCAGGTGGCCGGGTCGACCGGAATGCCGTCGCGTCCGCGCTGCACCCGAGATTCGCGTTCGGGCTCACCCGGCACGAGCACCGGTCGGTTCGGGTCGGCGGCGGGCGATGCCTTCACATAGTCGGTCAGCTGCGCGACCGTGTCATCGAACCCTCCACCATCGATCAGCCGACCCGGCTCGAGCACGATCGAGAACAGGCCATTGACCAGGCCGCGCTTGCGGCCCGCCGCGTCGGCCGCGGTCGGCCCTCCCGCCAGTGCGCCGCCGAGGATCTCGGCGACGAAGGCCAGGCCCCAGCCCTTGTGGTCGCCGAAGGGGAGCAATGCTCCCTTGGGGTCTTCGAACAGCACCTTGGGCGAGGTTGTCGGCTGGCCCGCGGCGTCGATCAGCCGGCCCGGTGCCAGCGCCTCCTGCTTGTTGTAGGCGACGCGTACCTTGCCCATGGCGATGCCCGAGGTGGCGAAGTCGAGCAGCACTGGCCGCGAGCCGGGAATGGCAATGCAGACCGGATTGGTCATCAGGCGCGCATCGCTGCCGCGAAACGGCGCCACGCAGGGCTCGTCATAAATCGCGTTGACGAAATGGATCGACATCAGGCCCTGCGCCGCGAGTGTTTCGGCGTAGGCGCCGACGCGCCCCACATGCTGGACGTTGCGCAGCGTGATCAGGGCCACGCCGACGTCCTTGGCGATCTTGGCCGCCTGCGCCATCACGGCATTGGTGATCGGCTGACCGTAGCCCATCTGGCCATCGAACACGGCGAACGGTCCGACGCCCCCGACCCGCATGGGCACCTGGTTGGGACGCACGAGGCCGGCCTCGAGATGCGCCAGGTACGCGGGAATCAGACCGATGCCGTGGCTGTCGTGGCCGGCCAGATTGGCGCCGACGAGATGGCTGGCGATCTGCTCGGCCTCGCTGGCGGAACTGCCGGCGGTGGTGAAGATCGATGAGATGAACGCCTGCAGGCGTTCGGGGTTCACGAAGATCGTCATGCGGGCGCTTTCTGGGAGTATGGAGCGGCTTCGGGCGCCCGAGCGCTGCCATGGCGCAGCAGTGCCCCGGAGTGCGCGCCGGTCTGGGTGTCGTCACGGATGGTGACCTCGCCATTGACCAGTACCCAGCGGTAACCGGCGGCGCGCTGGATGCGACGCCATTCCCCGCCCGGCAGGTCATGGACGATTTCTTCGGGCAGCACCTGCAGCCGGTCGAAGTCATAGACGATCACATCGGCCGGTGCGCCCTCGCGGAGCACGCCGCGATCGCGAAAGCCCGCCACTTGCGCAGGCAGGGCCGACAGGCGCCAGTGCGCCTCTTCGAGCGAGATCATCTGATGCTGGCGCACGATCTTGCACAGGGTCTCGGTGGGGTAGCGCCCGGCGGTCAGGAATTTGGTGTGGGCACCCCCGTCGGACACGCCGAACAGCACATAGGGGTCGTCGACAATTTCCCGCAGGTTCTCGATGCTGCCGTTGGGCGGCGCGGCGAAGAACTCGGTCTTCAGGTCTTCTTCGACGGCCATGTCGAGCATCACGTCCACCGGGTGCTTTCCCAACTTCTGCGCGGCCAGGGCCAGCGTGTGGTCGAGCCACGGGCGATTCTTCTCGAGCACCGGGCCGGTGATCACGATGCCGGGCAGCGGACCGGTGGCGGTGGCCGGCATCTGGTCCTTGAGCGCCTGCCGGCGCGCCGGATCGCCCAGCTTGCGCAGCCGTTCTGCGTGCGTGCCGGTGGTCGCCTCGCGCCATGCTTGGGAGTCGTCGAACAGGTTCCATTCTTCGAAGGTGAACGAGAAGCCGGCATCGGTGGTGAGTCCCTGGCCGATCACCCGGATGCCCCGTTCGCGGCAGCGCTTGAGCCAAGCCAGCACCCTGCGATGGATCTCGGGGCGATGGTCGAAGGCCTGCACGACATTCATGATCATCGGACGCCCGCTGATCTGCGCCATTTCTTCGTAGAAGGCCTGGTCACGCTTGTTGTCGCCCGAGATCATCAGCATCTGCATGAAGCCGTCGTTGCGATCGCGCAGAACCCCGGCCAGTTCCCGGCAGGTGTCGTCATGCATCACATCGGTGGGCATCGGCGTGCCGTCGAAATCGCGCTGCACCGAAGCCGGCCCGTCGGGCAGCATGCGCTGGGCCGACCAGCCGCAGCCGCCGGCATCCATGGCCTCATTGAGCAGACGGCGCAGTTCCGCGTGCTCGGCGTCGGTGGGGCGCCGTCCGGCCTTGGCATCGTCGAAGCCCAGCACCCAGGTCAGCAGCGTGCCGACCGGCACGTAGGGCAGGATATTGACCGCCTTGGGCGTGCGTTCGACGCTGTCCAGGAACTCGGGAAATGTCACCCAGTCCCAGGGCATGCCGGCGGCCATCGAGGCCAGCGGAATGGCTTCGACCCGGGTCATCGACAGCATCGAGCGCTCGCGCATCTCGGGGCGCACCGGCGCGAAGCCGAAGCCGCAGTTGCCGATCACGACCGACGTGATGCCGTGCCAGCTCGACAGCGTGCAGTAGGGATCCCAGAACACCTGCGCGTCGTAGTGGGTGTGCAGGTCGATGAAGCCGGGCGCGACGATCAGGCCGGTGGCGTCGATGACCTCATCGGCCATGGCGGGATCGATCAGGCCGATGCGCGCGATCAGGCCGTCCTTGATCGCGATGTCGGCCCGATAGCGCGGCACGCGTGTGCCGTCGATGATCATGCCGTTCCTGATGACTCGATCGTAGAGCGCCATGGGCGGTTCCGTGCGTTGTAAGGGAGCGCTGTACGGTCTCCCAAGTTCAGACAACCGTCAATTGCGCGGCGAAGTCGGGCGGACGCGATGGGCGGTTTCCGGCACGGCTCGTCCGGCGGCAATTTTATGAGGGTCGGGTCGGGACACTTGTCCCGTTGCGAGACCCTTTGCTGCGCTCTCCCGGCGCGAGGCGGGACATCCGCCTCGTGCGCGGACCGGCGGGCGCCCCTACTCTGGGCGGTACCCCCAAACCTTCCCGAGGCGATCCCATGTACCTGAAATTCGACGATGCCGATCTGATGGTCGGCACCTATGGCAATGGACCGCGAACCCTGGTCGGGCACGGCGGCTGGGTCGGCAGCGGCGAGCTGTGGAGCGGCCCCTTCGAGATTCTGAGCCGCTCGTGGCGGACAGTGGCGATCGACCATCGTGGCAGCGGCGCGTCGCGTCACCGCGCGCCGCGCATCACCTTCGAGGCGCTGACAAGTGATCTGCTTCGCGTGCTGGATGCGCTGTCCATCGAATCCTGCGTGCTCGCCGGTGAATCGATGGGCGCGCTGGTGGTGCTGGAGGCGGCATTGCGCTGGCCGGACCGGGTCGATGGCCTGGTGATCGTGGATGGTCGGAGCTCCGGTGACCGAACGCCCGCCAGCGAGCGCCTGGTCGCCGGCTGCCGGGCCGATTTTGGGGCGACCATGAAAGCCTTTGTCGACGCCTGCGTGCCAGAGGAGGACTGCGCGGCCGAAAGGTCCTGGGGCGAACTCATCGTTAACCGGTCCGATGCAGCCTCGGCAGTCCAGATGCTGGAGTGCGTCGAGGGCCTCGACGTGGAGTCGCGGCTGGCGTCGCTGGCGGTGCCCACGCTCATCTTGCACGGCAGTCGCGACGCGATCGTGCCCCTGGCTTGCGCAGAGCAACTGGCCGCCCGGATTCGTGGATCGAGGCTGGCGGTGGCTGATGGCGCGGGTCACGTGCCCACCGTCACCCGGCCGCGCTGGGTGGCTGAGCAGATCGAGGCATTCTTCGGATAGATCGGGCGCGCTCTGCCGATTGCCCTGCGGTGCCAGGGGACGTCAGTCCGGACGAATCGTTCCGGTTCGTGGGCGCGGCAGGCACATGAGCGCCAGCCAGCCGCTCGCGCCGACCCCGAACGACACCCACAGCGTCGCGCTGCCCCAATGGTCCAGCGCCAGACCGAACAGCAGCGGCGCACCCGCCTGGGCCAGTTTGCCGGGCATCGACAGCAGGCCCTGGCGGGCGCCAAAACCCTGCGTGCCGAAGAGGGCCAGTGGCAGCGACCCGCGCGACACGGCCAGGATGCCGTTGCCCAGGCCGTACATCAGGGCGTAGACCGGCGCGAACGGCGCGCCTCCGGCCAGCAGCACCAGGGCTCCCAGCGGGTGGGCCAGCGCCGCGAAGCGGGCCGCCCGCAGCGGTGGGACCCGTCTCAGGGGCCCGAGGTCGAGCAGGCGGATCGACACCTGCGCCGGACCGACGATCGCTCCCACGGCCACCGCCATCGCCAGCGACATGCCCGCCGACTGCATCAGGCGCGGCAGGTGCGAGGCCATCGCGGTGCTCAGGAAATAACTCGTCATGAACGCGAACGACAACAGGGCCGTTGTGAGCACGGGCCGGGTCAGCGGCGGTGGCTGGTCGGGCGCGGGCGACTCGGCGCCTTGCGCAACGGCTGACGCCGCCGCGCGCGGTCCGGGGCGCGGCAGCCAGGCGTTCAGGGGCAGCGCGATCAGCAGATGTACCGCGGCCCAGGCGAAGCACGCGCCGCGCCAGCCGAACTGCGCGTCGAGCAGCGTGGTCAGCGGCCAGCACAGCGTGCCGGTGAAGCCGGTGATCAGCGTGATGCCGGTCATGCCGCGGCGCGCCTCGCGCCCATAGAGTTCGACCAGCGTGCTGAACGCGGCCTCCAGCAGGCCGCCGGCCATTGCCAGGCCCATGAGCAGCCAGGCTGCGAACAGCGCGGCCGGGCTGCGGGCCAGCCCCATGGCCACCAGGGCCGCGCCAAAGATCAGATTGCTGCCGATCAGGACACCGCGCCCGCCGCGCCGGTCGATCAGCCGTCCGCTGGCCGGACCGAGCACACCCGACACGATCAGCGACAGCGAGAACGCGGCAAAGACGGTGGATGGGGCAAGGCCGAGCTCGCGCGCCATCGGCACAGCCAGGATGGCCGGCAGGAAGAACGACGAGCCCCAGGCCACCATCTGGGAGATGCCCAGCATCACGACCGGGCTCGTGCGCGCGCCGGACTCGCCGGGTGCGCGGCCCGAGGACACGCTCACGATCGCCTGCTCATGGCGCGGGTTCGGTGCCCAGCGGCAGCGACATCAGCCGGGCGGTGTCCGGACAGGCTCCCTGGAATTCGGCGGACGCCCGCATCGCGGTGGGAACCGCCGCACGCTCGACCTCTCGAAAGCCGAGCGCGGCGAAGTAGTCGGGTGCGGTGGTGGTCAGCAGCCACAGGCGCATGACCCCATCGTCACGGGCGCGCCGCAGCAGCGTGTCGACCAGGGCGCGCCCGATGCCCATTCCCTGGCAGCGCGGGTCGACCGCCACCGAGCGCAGCAGGCCGTCGGGACCATACCGTTCGATGCCGGCACAGGCGACGACGACCGACCCGCGACGCGCGACCATCATCTCGGTCAGATGCTCGCGGGCGCCGGCCAGCGGCAGGCCAAGGGCCTGCAACAGGGCTTGGATCACCGGCCAGTCGGCGGCCGTGGCGGGACGGATATCCGGGGAGCCGGGTGAAAGGTCGGTCGGCATGCGTGATTTCTCGACCAGGCAGCGGGTTATCGAGCCGCCCACCAGTCGGCCGGCGACAGGCGCTTGCCGTGCCCGAGACGCTTGTCGATCCACAAGGCCAGGCGTCGTGCGCGTGTGCCGGCCAGCCAGCGCCACCAGCGGGCCCGTCGGGTGCTGAAATCGCGGTTGTAGGGGCAGACCCGGATGCAGATCGCGCAATCGGTGTTCTGCTGCGCCCAGTAGCCGAAGCATTTTTCGGCATCCACCGTCCACTTGATCACCCCGCGCAGATAGGACGGACCCGCTGGCGGCGGACCCGGCGGTCCGGCGGGGATGGCCTTGACCGGGCAGCCCGCCACGCAGGCCTGGCAGCCCTCGCAGAACGCCTTGACCCCGAACCGGATGGGCGTGTCGTGGGCGAGCGGCAGATCGGTGAAGATCTTGCCCAGGCGCACCCGGGGACCGAAGCGCCGGGTGATCAGCAGTCCGAGACGGCCGTATTCGCCCAGTCCCGCCTTGATCGCCAGCGGAACGGCCAGCGCCGAATCGTTGGCGCTGGCGATCGCCTGATAACCCAGGTTGCGCAGGTACTGGGTGAGCGCCAGCAGAGTCATCGTATCGTGCGAGTAGCCCAGGCCGGTGGCGGCGCCCGACAGGGCCGATGGCACGGTGCGCAGCAGCGGCAGGTCCATCGGCATCACGATCACGATGACCTGCGACAGCGAGGCGGGGATATCCACCGGCCGTTCGATGCCGCTCATGTCGCTCATCTTGGCGCTGTAGACCCAGCGTTCGTCCCGGGCGGTGATGCCGACGTCTCCCGCGCCAAAGGCCCGCGCGATCCGCTTGATCTCGAGCGCCGCGGCCTGCGGCGAGTCGAAGGCCTGCCGCTCGCTGGCCGGCGGCAATTGCTGCGTGTAGGGGTCGCTGAATCCTTCGCGGCGGTCCTGGTCGCGCCGGGCCTCGGTGAACAGATCGCTCACGTGCCAGGCGGCATTGCGCAGCGCGTAGTCGCGCTGCGTGAATCCGTCGGCGCGGCGCCACTCGGCCAGGGGCTCCCGATACGTGCGATAGAAGCGCTCGGTCTTGGGCGAGCGGATGGCCGGATCCCAGAACGACCGGCGGTAGATGTCGTTTCGTTGCGCGAAGCGCTCGAACGAAGGGGTGATCTCGAATCCGGCGGCGCGATCGCTGGCTGCGGGATCAGGCGACGTCGGGGCGGGCGCAGGTTCAGCCATCGGGATGCAGGTAGGCGTCCATGGCATGCAGGTTCTCGAACGCCGCGACCTCGCCGCCGTCAGCGGTGTCGGCGGCCTGCGGGTGCTTCAGGTCGGGCCGCTTGAGCCAGGCCGCCTGCAGTCCGGCCAGGCGCGCCGCGCGCACGTCGAGCAGCCAGTCATCGCCGACATGCAGCGTGGCGGCCGGCTCGGTGCCGGCGGCGCGGCAGGCTTCATGGAACATGCGCGGATCGGGTTTGCTGAAACCGATGCGATGGGCGCTGACGCAATCGTGGAAATACCGGTCCAGACCGATCGCGGCGATGTCGGCGTTGCCATTGGTCACTGCGACCAGCCGGTAGCGCTGGGACCAGCGCTCGAGCACGGGTGCGACGTCCGGGTACAAGGTGACCTGCTGGCGCGTGCTCAGGAACACCTCGAACGCGGGGTCGGCGAGGGCCGGCGGCTCGTTCGCTTCGATCAGCGAGCGGCGCAGCATCTCGTGGCGCATCCAGCTCATGTCGTGGGCGTGTTCGGGGTGTTCGGCCAGCAGAGTTTGGCGCAGCCGCTGGCGGTTGGGGGTGGTGTATCGGGTGGCGGTGGCGGGCGCATGCACGGCGAGCCAGTCCTGCAGGGCCTGTTCGGCCTTCAGCAGGGTCGGCAGGACCGGCCACAGGGTGTCGTCCAGATCCAGCGTGATGGCGTGGATGGGGCGGGAGATGGCGCTCGAGGGGGGCATGGGGGAAGTCTAACAACCCTGGCGCCGGCGCGTCGGCGGCGCCGTCTCGACCTTGGGCCCGCGGGCCTGCGCCCGTGCGCCACGCCTGGGCCGGTACCGGCGCGCCGAGGTAGCATGCAGCCGATGTGCGCCAATTACGCTCCCACCCGTCCTGATCGCCTGCGGGCCGTCTTCGGTGTTTCGCCGGAGCGCGAGGATTATGTCGAGGACGGTTACCCCGGCCATGTCGCGCCGATCATCATCGGCGCGGGTCCCGCCCGGCATGCCGAGCTGGCGGTTTTCGGACTGATCCCGCCCTGGTCGCGCGATGGCAAGAACTATCGCCAGTGCTACAACGCGCGCAGCGAATCGGTGGCCGACAAACCCAGTTTCCGCCATGCGTGGAAGACACGGCAATGGTGTGTCGTGCCCGCCGATGCCTTCTACGAGCCCAACTACGAGACCGGCAAGGCGGTGCGATGGCGCATCGAGCCCGCCGGCGACGAGCCGCTGGCCATCGCTGGCATCTGGGAGCGCTGGCGTGCGCCCACCGGGCAGTGGGCCACGTCATTCTCGATGCTGACGATCAATGCCGATGCCCATCCGCTGATGAGCCGCTTTCACGCGCCCGGCGACGAGAAACGCTCGGTGGTGCTGCTCGAGCCCGCGCGCATCGACGACTGGCTCGGCGCGGATCTCGAGCAGGCCCCGCGGATGCTGCGGGCGTTCGACCCGGACATCGCGCGCTGCGTCGCCGCGCCGCGGCCTGCGCGGGCGGCCAAGCCGAAGGCGTAGGCGTAAGCGTAAGCGTAAGCGTAAGCGTAAGCGAACCGCTGCGCGGCCGGGCACCGCCGGTACGCGCGGCCCACGCTGGCTGCCGGCGCGCCGCTGGGCACGCCCTGGGGGTCAGGGGCGAAACGATTCGAGCGTGGCGCGCTGCCGGCCCTGCGCATCGAAGTTCTCGGGCGCCAGCCAGCGATCGAAGGCGGCGCGCAGCGCGGGCCATTCGGTGTCGATCATCGAGAACCAGTGGGTGTCGCGATTGGCGCCCTTGGTCACCATGTGCTGACGGAACTGCCCTTCGTAGCGAAAGCCGAAGCGCCCGGCCGCGCGGATCGACGGGGCGTTCAGCGAATTGCACTTCCATTCGAAGCGCCGGTAACCCAGGGTCTCGAACGCATACCTGGCAAACAGATACAAGGCTTCGGTGGCCACGCGCGAGCGTGAGATGGCCGGTCCCCACAGGATGCTGCCGATCTCGATCACGCCGTGATCGGGCGTGATGCGCATCAGCGTCTGGCGGCCCTCGCAGCGGCCACTGGCGCGATCGATCACCGCAAAGGCCAGCGGATCGTCGGCGGCGACCGCACGCGCGAGCCATCGGTCGAACTCGACACGGTCGCAGGGCGACTCGAACAGATAACGAAACCGGGCGTCCGCGCCGGGGGCCATCGAGGCCTCGAACAGCTGGTCGCCGTGGCGGGCCGCCTCGAGCGGCTCCAGCCGGCACCAGGCGCCTTCCAGCGGCACGCGTTGCGGAAGGGGGCAGGGCTTCCATTGGGTGAGGTCGGTCACGGCAGGCTCTGAAGGACGAAGGGAGCTGCGAGCCTACGTGAGCGGCGGGCAGGGGTCCAGCCGCGCACGCGGCGGGCGCGGTGATCGCGGTATCCTCCTCCCACCAGGGGCCTCGCCCCGTTCGTCGCCACCGTTTCCGGAGATTTTCCATGACCCGTCAATCCGCCATCGATCTGGCCACGGCCAAGCTGGATTCCGGCGAACTCTTCGAGACGCTGTCCCGGCGCATCGCGATACCGACCGAGAGCCAGAACGACGAGCGCGGCCCCGAGATGCAGCGCTACCTGGACGACGAAATGATTCCGGCGTTCCAGGCGATGGGCTTTTCGTGCCGGGTCCTGCGCCACCCGAAGTCGGCCGGCCCTTTCCTGGTGGCCGAACGCATCGAGGGCAAGGAGCTGCCCACGGTGCTGGGCTATGGCCACGGTGACGTCATCCGCGGCCAGGACGATCGCTGGCGCCCGGGACTGTCGCCCTGGAATCTGACCGAGCGCGATGGCATCTGGTACGGCCGAGGCGTGGTCGACAACAAGGGCCAGCACTCGATCAATCTGCTGGCGCTGGAGGCCGTGCTGGCCGCTCGTGGCCGACTGGGCTTCAATGCCCGATATCTGATCGAGATGGGCGAAGAGACCGGTTCACCCGGGCTGCGCGAGCTGTGCACCGAACAGGCCGAGCTGCTGCGCGCCGACCTGCTGATCGCCTCCGACGGTCCGCGCATCGCGCGCAACAAGCCGACCTTGTTCCTGGGCTCGCGCGGCGGCCTGGGCTTCGACCTGGTCATCGAGTCGCGCGAGGGTGCGCATCACTCGGGCAACTGGGGCGGCCTGATCTCCAACCCGGGCGTGCTGCTGGCCCATGCGATCGCCAGCCTGGTCGGTCCCA
>Ga0075163_10011971_pt1 | contig 11300 bp, 8 predicted proteins | sample JI1023141ADNA_FD_71478 | JGI IMG/M metagenome (GOLD analysis project Ga0075163, IMG submission 71478) | Wastewater effluent complex algal communities from Wisconsin, to seasonally profile nutrient transformation and Carbon sequestration -... | ecosystem: Engineered > WWTP > Effluent > Algae...
CGGCGCCCCGACGAAGCCCGCGGCGCCCTGGAGCGCGCGGTGTTGCTCGACCCTTCGGTGGGCCCGGTACGCAACGCGTACAACGAGTTCCTCTCGTCGCACGACGACGCCGGCACGCTCGCCGCCATGCTGGACGACGAGGCGCAGCTCGAGACGCGCCCCGGCCGCAGCGCCCGCCTCGAGCTCGAGGCCGCCATCATCGCCGCGCACAAGCTGCGGGACGACGCCCGGGCGATCGCGCTCCTGGAGCGCGCTGCGGCCCGCGCCCCCACCCAGCCCAACGTCGATCGCCGGGTCATCGAAGAGCTCATCATGCTCTACGAACGGGGCGGCCATCAGCAGGAGGCGGTTCGCGCCCGGCGAGCCCGCATCGGCTTTCTCACGGAACCTTCGCAGCTGGGCTACGAGCTCCGTCGGCTCGCCGCGCTCTCCGAGAAGCTCGGCGATCTCGACAGCGCAGCGCAGGATCTGGCGAGCGCCCGCGAGCTCACCCCGGACGACACGCTCCTGCTCGAGAACCTCGACCGCATCCTCGCGCTGCTGGAGCGCCACGGCGCGCGCAAGACCCTGTGGGTCGAGGAGGCGGAGCGCGCGCAGAACCCCAAGGCAGTGGCCAAGCACCTGTGCCGCGCGGCGCGCCTGGCCGAGCTCATGGACGAGCGCGACGACGCGCTCCGCCACCTGGAATCGGCGCGCCTGGTTGCCCCGGCCGACGCCGAAGCGGTGGACGAGCTGGCGCGTCTCTTGACGCCGGCCCCGTCGGAGCGCGCCGATGGCGAGTCGCGGCGCCTCATCGAGCTGTACACGCTGGCCGTCCCCAAAGCGCAGGACCCTGCCCGCAAGGTGGCGTACCTGGAGAAGATCGCCCTCCTCTGGGAGGACATCATCGGCGACGCCCGGAGGGCCAGCAAGAGCTACGACGAGATCCTCACCCTCGACCCCGGTCGACGCAGCGCGATCCTCGGCCTCCTGCGCACCGCCACCAAGGTCAACGACGCACGTGGCATCGCCCGCGCGCTCCTCGAGGAGGCCCGTCTCGACGCCAGCGGCGAAGAGAGCCTCGATCTTCGCATTCGCGCCGCCACCGCCCTCGCCCCCATCGACCCGTCGCGCGCGCTGTCCATCGTCACCGAGGTCCTGAGCAAGGACGCCGCCCACCCCGAGGCACGCGCCCTGGAGACCCGGCTCCACGAGGACGCCGGTCGCTGGGAGCTCACCGCGCAGTCGCTCCGCGCGCGCATCGACCATGCCCACTCGCGCGGCGAGAAGGTGAAGCTCTGGCTGGCCCTGGCGCAGGTGCAAGACACCTCGCTCCACGCGCACGAGGACGCGCTCGCTTCGCTCAAGTCGGCCCGCGCCCTCGATCCGCATCACCTGGTGCCGCCGGCCGAGGTGGCGCGCATCCTCACCGAGCACGGCACCGACGCCACCCTGCGACTGGCCTTCGAGGGGCTCGCACAGTCGGCGGCCACCGCCGACGAGCGCGCGCTCTACCTGATTCGCGCCGCCGAGGTGGAGGAGTTCAAGAGCGGCGACGACTCGGCCGCCGCCCGCCTCTACGTGCAAGCGCTGGTGGAGACCCCGCACGACGAGCTCCTCGCCGACCGGTTGGCACGGGTGCTCGCCCGACGCAGTAAGCAGGCCCAGGACAAGGACCCGACCCGCCGCGGCAGCGCCGGCCTCGGCGAGCGCATCACGCTGCTCTCCAAGCGTCACGAGCGCGCGACGGACCGCGCGCAGAAGAGCCTCTTCGCCTTCGAGCTGGCCGAGCTCCTCATCGAGCTGGGTCAAGACCTCCCCAAGGCCATCACCCTTCTCGAGCAGGTGCAGCAAGAGTCGCCGCAGCACGTACCGGCGCTCCGCACGCTGGAGGCGATCCACCTGCGCGCCAGCGGCTGGTCGCACCTCGCCCGGGTGCTCTCGCTGCAGGGCGACAACTTCGTGGACGCCCGGGCGCGCCTGGGTTCACTGTGGACGCTCGCCGCCATCGAGGAGTGGAAGCTCTCGAACCAGGGCGTCAGCGACTCCTACGAGCGCATCCTGGAGCTCGACCCCACCGACCCCGGCGCCCTCGAGGCCATTCTCCGCTCGCGCTTCGCCGAAGCCCGCAACGGCGACGTCGGGGCCATCAACGCGGTCATCACCGCATTGCGTGCATTCACCACGTATGCCGCCGACGACTCCACGCGGCTCCTGGCCGAGGTGCAGCTGGCGCTGGTCCTCGAGACCTGGGGCGAAGGGCGCGGCGACGCGGTGCTGCGCGAAGCTCTGGAGCGGTACGCCGTGGGTCTCTCCATCGACCCCACCAGCGTGGCGGCCACCACCGGGCTTGCCCGCCTCGCCAATCGCCTGGGCGACCTGCCGTCGGCGGTGGACGCGGCCCACTCTCTTGCGGAGCTCTCCAAGCAGAAGCCCAAGGTGCGCGCCCGCTACCTGCTCGATGCCGCCACGCTGCTCCTCTCGGAGCATGCCGACGATCGCATGGGTACCCCGCGCATTCGCAGCGAGAAGGCGGTGTCCGATCTCGAGGAGGCCCTCGACGTCGATCCCGACTCGATCCCCGTGGCTTCCGCCCTGGCCAGCCTTCGCCAGGAGCGAGGCGAGCACGCCAAGCTGGTGGACTCACTTCGCTCGGCGATCCTCAAGGCCACCTCCCCCGATGCCATCGTCATGATCGGCACCGAGATCGCGACCGTGGCCCGCGACGAACAGCAGGACCTCCCGGTGGCCATCGAGGCCATGAAGAAGGTTCGCGAGGCAGCCCCCACCCACACCCCGTCGTTGCTCACGCTGTCGGAGCTGTACATCGCCTCGCGCGCCTGGGATCTCGCCACCGAGACGCTCGAGACCGTGGCCAAGACCTCGCCCGACACCCAGGCCCGGCTCACCGCGCTCTTCGCCCTCGCGCGCATCTACGAGAAGATCACCAAAGCGCTCGAGGACGCGGAGCGGGTGCTCCGCAGCGCGGTCGAGTGCGATCCCCGCGGTCCGCGCGCCATCCGTGCGCTCCTCCACCGGCTCGCGAGCAAGCAGACGGAGCCGCGCACCGGCAGCGCGCCGCTCCCCGACCACCGGGAAGAGATCGCCGATCTCCTCCAGCGCCTCGCCGACGTGGAGCGCGACCGCGTGACCAAGGCCGGCGTGCTCCTCCAGCTCGCCGAAGTGCGCCAGGAGCTCGGGCATCTGGGGCCCGCCGAGCGCGCGCTGGTGGAAGCGGTGGCTCACGCGCCGGAGAACGGCGTGGCCCTCACCCGTCTCGGTCGCTTCTTCCGCGCCGACCCCACCTCGCATGCTCGGGCGCTGACCCAGGTCATCGGTCGCGGCCGCGAGCTCGGCGCCGCCGACGCGCGATGGTTCGCGCTCCTCGGACACATCGAGATCGAGAAGCTCGGCCGGGTACGCGACGGCGTCGCCCACCTCCGGCAAGCCATCCACATGGACGCCAAGCTCTTCGAGTCGCGCTTCGAGCTGGGCAGCGCCCTGGCGCGCATGGGCTCCAACGACGAAGCCTCGCGGGTCCTCCTCGACATGGTGTCTCCGGACCCGAGGCCGGTGCTGGCCATCGCCGATCCCGCGAGCGCCCTGGATCTGCTGGAGCGCACCCTCAACGCCGAGCGAAGGCCCGAAGAGGCCATCGTGGTGAGCGAGCTCCGGGCCATCGCCGGCGATCTCGACGACGGACGCCAGGCCTGGCTGCGCGCTCGCCGGCTCTCGCCGCTCGAGACCCATCATGCGCCCTTCGATCGCGGAACTCTCCTGGCGCACGTGGTGCCGCGGGTGGTGAGCCATCCGCTGCTCGACGTGGCGCACGCGGTCTTCGGCATGGAAGCGAAGATCCTCCGGGCGGACCTCACCGACCTCGGCATCTCCACCCGTGATCGGGTGGGGCGCGGACACCCGGTGCGGGTGTTGCTCGACCGCATCGCTCGCGCCGCGCAGGTCTCCGACGTGGAGCTGGTGATAAGCCCCTCGGTGAACCGCACCCGCGTGCTGGTGCAGGACGAGCCGTGGATCGTGATGCCGCGGAAGCTCACCGAGCTGCCGGAGCCCACCCAGCTCGCGACGCTCGCCCGCGCGGTGGCGAAGATCGCGCTGTCGGTGCCCTGGCTCGAAGAGCTCCCGCCGCCGCACATCGAGGCCTACCTGGTGGCCTGCGCGCGGCAGGTGGTGCCGCACTACGGCGCCGAAGACGTCGACGTGCTCTCGCAGCGACTCGTGCTCCAGTACGAGCCCACGGTGGCCAAGGTGCTCAGCCGCAAGCAGCGCAAGAACCTCGAAGAGCTGGCGCCGCGTCTGGCGACGCCGGAAGCGCGGCCCATCCCCATCGATACCCTCACCGGCGGGCTGGCGCAGGGCGAGCTCCGGATCGCGTACCTCCTCACCGGCGACTTGCTGGCGACCATCGACGAGCTGCGGGGCCTCGACGCCAACTTCCTCAAGCAGACCGACACCCCCGGCCGCGCGGCGTTGGCCAGCGTGCTCACCCACGGATATGCGGGCGACGTCTGCCGCTTCGCGCTCACCACCGAGGCCACCGCACTCCGGCGTCGCGTCGGCGCCACCTGGGCGGGATGAAGGTCCACAATCCGGTCCGGAAGGCGGCGCCGCGCAAGTGGCCGATTCGCCCCATCGCCTGGACCTTGGTGGTGCTGGGCGTGGTTGCGCTCCTGTGGTTCGTGGCGCTCCCTGCCTACGTGCGGAGCGCGGCCGTGAGTGCCTTCGCTGCCAAGGGCGTGCGCGTCGAGCTGCCGCGCCCGCTCGTGGGTCTCGGTACGGTGCACTTCGCCAGCGCCAAGCTGCGCTTCGACGGGCAGCCCTGGCTGCGCGCGGACCTCACCGACGTGGAGGTGGCGCTCGACGGGCTCACGCCCAAGAGCCTGCGCGCCGGTGACGCGCAGCTCTTCGTGGAGGCCCCGCTCTCCGACGTGCCGGAGGAACCGGGGCCGCGGTCGCCCATCCCCATATCGCTCCCCCACGCCTCCGTGCGCTGGACGGCGCCAGCTACCGACATTTCCCAGGCCGACGTCCTCGAGCTCGCGGTGGAGATCAAGACCAACGGGGACATCGACGCACAGAAGGGCAAGCTCTCGCTGGCCACCGCCAAGGGCCCCATGGGGCCGTGGGATCTCTCCTACGCGCGAACCCAGGAGACCCAGACCGATCGCATCACGGTCTCGCTCGATGGCCCGCGGGCCCGCTGGCTTCGGGTGCGCGATCCCAAGCAGACGATGCTCCACTTCACCGCAGAACAATCCAAGGCGAAGACCTGGGGAGTCCCCAACCTCCCCGCCTGGATGGCCGAGGCCGAGCCGCGCATCGACGCCACACTCACCGAGGTGAAAGGCGGCGCCACCACCGGCCACCTGGAGGTGCGGGTCGCCGACGTGAAGGTGCCGGAGCTCCCGCGAGCGCTCGATCTCGCGGTGCTGATCAACGTGTCGGAGCTGCCCAAGAAGCGCACCTACCGCATCGATCGCGGCACCTTGGCGCTGGGCAACATCGTGGGTGGCCTCTCCGGCACCATCGACGGCAATCTGACCGCTCTCTCCGCCGACATGGTGGGCACCTTCCGCGGCGTCTCCTGCGCCGCCATCGCCGCCGACATGGCGCCGAACGAGGGCCTTCGCATGCTCGGCGGCCTGGCCCAGACCTTCGGCGTCGACGCAGGCACCTTCGAGGCCGACGCGCGCATCAAGGTCGCCGCCGGCGTGGAGCCTGCCTTCGGGCTCACCATCCGCCGCGCCTGCCTCCCCGTGCGTTTCTAGCCCGGATTAGCCCGGATTAGCCCGGATTATTCATGCCTCCGGGGCTCACGGCGGTTCTCGACCCCGCGAAGGAACGACAGTCCGTCCCCCGTCGGGGACTTCGCAGCGTCGTCTCGGATCTGCGATCTGCGATCCGGCGTGCGCCCGCCTTTCCCGCGCCTTCCGCCATTCGCCTGCTCGGCCCATGAACAATCAGGGCTGGCTCCGCGTCGATTTCGTTTCGCCTCTGCGCAGATCTTCGCTAGACACGCCGCATCATGCGCGGATTCCTGCAACCTGCCCTCAAGCGATCTCCCTCCGAAGTCCAGACCAAGTTCACCGCGTTCTCGCGCGGCCGTCGGACCAAGCTCGCCAAGGCGGCGCAGACGTCGCTGCTCAAGGCCGACCAGTGGGCGCGCGGCGAAGTCGTGACCGCCGAGGTCGCCACCGCCCTCGAGAAGGCTGTCGCCGGCGTCGGCCCCAAGAAGTAAGCGTCACCGTCGCTCCGGAGGCGCGAGCCTCCGCTCGAGAGTGTGCGCGCCAGGGCGGTCTTCGACGAAGACGCGCCCTGTCGCTATTTGCAGACTTTCATCCGTTCTTGCGGGCGAACGTCCCCATGAAGTCCGCCAGCGCGCGGACCCAGGCGAGCGGCACGGCGTTGTACATGGACACGCGAATGCCACCGACGCTGCGGTGCCCCTTGAGACCCTCGAGGCCCTCGGCCTTGGCCTCCGCCACGAAACGCGCCTCGAGCTCCTCGCTGGGGAGGCGGAACACCGCGTTCATCACCGAGCGCACGTTGGTCTCCACCGGGCAGCGATAGAACGTGCCGTCCAGCGCGGCGTAGAGGGTGCGACCCTTCTCGAGGTTCTGCTGCTCGATGGCCGCGAGCCCGCCGCCGCGCTCGAGCCAACAAAGGACCCGACGGGTGATCTCCACCGAGAGCGTGGGCGGCGTGTTGTACAGCGAGTCGTTCTTCGCCTGGATGTCGTAGCGGAAGATCTTGGGGAGGTCCTTGCGGCACCGCGCCAGAAACTCCTTCTCCGCCACCGCCACCACCAGGCCGCTGGGGCCCACGTTCTTCTGGGCGCCGGCATAGGCAAAGGCGTACGCCGAGAGATCGCAAGGCTTCCACAGAAAGTCGCTGGAGAGATCGCCCACCGCGGGGATCCCCTTCACCCGCGGCATCGGCACGCCGTCCGGCAGGTCGTACTGGATGCCGTGGATCGTCTCGTTGCTTGTATAGTGCATGTATGCCGGCGCCGGGCCCTCCAGCGTCACCGAGGTCACCGCGCGGCGGTAGGTCTCGCCCTCGCGGCTGGAGGCCGCCACGAACGCCTCGCCGCCCCCGAGGCCCACCACGCGCCCCGCTTCCTCGTAGGCCTTCTCGCCCCAGACGCCGTTGATCACGAAGCCCGCGCGCTGCCCTTGGGCGAGCCAGTTCAAGGGAACTTCCGCGAACTGCGCGGACGCGCCCCCCTGGAGAAACAGGATCTCGTGGCTCTCCGGGAGCCCGGTGAGACGCCGGAGCGCGGCCTTCGCCTCCTCGTGGATGGCGGAATAGGTCTTTCCGCGGTGCGAGTGCTCGAGGATGCTCATCCCCGTGCCCCGAACGTCCAGGAGCTCCTCGCGAACCTCTTCCAGTACCTGCAGCGGGAGCGCGCCGGGCCCTGCTCCGAAATTCATCACTCGTGCCATGGGCGGGCAGCCTACCACCAGGCTCCGCCAACGTCCCCAGCATCGGGCAGGCCTGTGCTATGCGAGAGACCATGTTCGTGCTTCCCCCGGGCACTACGCTCCGTTCTCTCATCGAAGAGCTCCTCCCCGAGATGCATCGGACGCTCGTCCCCAAGACCGAGAGCGGCCGCTACACCGTGGCGGTCACGCTCTCCGCTCGCAACGGAGCCGACGCCTTCGAGCTGGCGGTGAACGGTGGCGAGGTGAAGGCCTCCCGCGGCGGGAGCGACGGCGGCGACGTTGCGCTGTGGGTCGATGCGGCCATCGCGCAGGCCTTTCTCGACGACTGGGCCGGCGCCGGCCGCTTTCGCCCGAAGTTCGTCCCCAAGGCCGGTCCCACCGCGCCGACCGATCCGCGGCTGCTCAAGCGCGTGGCCATGGCGAGCGGCGTCTTCGAGCTGGCGCTCACCGACTTCCCGCTCGAGGGCCGGAAGACCCGCGCCGCCATTCGCATCGCCCTGGGCGCGGCGGGCAAGAAGGTCCTCGATCAAGATACCAAGGTCGACGTGACGCTGGAGACCACGGTGGCGACCTACGAGCGCCTGCTCGCCGGCGAGGTGCCACCGGAAGAGGCCCTCGACCACCCGGACGTCGCGGTGCGGGGCAAGCGCTTCATCGCGATGCAAGCGGCCCTGGCCCTCGCGCCGTGGCTGACCAACGCGGAGAAGCAGGGTGGCTAAGGCTCGCGCCTCCTTCGCTGTGGGAGACGCTCGCGCCTCCTTCGCTGTGGGAGACGCTCGCGCCTCCCTCGCCGTGGATGAGCGTCGCCGTTCGCGCCGGGCGCACTTCGCCTGTCTCCTCGGCGCTGCCTTCGCCCTGGTGGCGGCCTCCGGGTGCAACCGCAAGGTCGGCGCACCGGAGTGCAAGGAGATGCTGGAAAAGTACCTCGACATGGTCATCGGTGGCGATCCCGAGCTGGCCAAGCTCACCGAGGAGCAGCGGAAGGCCGTGCGCGAGGTGAAGAAGGCGGTGCGCATGGGTGAGCCGGCGTTTGCCCAGGTCTCCACGAAGTGCGAGACGGAGGTCACCCGAAAAGAGTACGATTGCGCCATGCACGCGCCCTCCCCGGACGCCTGGCAAGCATGCATCGAATGAGCCCTTCCTCTCCCTTCCGCCCCTTGCTCCCGCTCTTCCTCGCGCTCGCGACCACGGCCTGCCCGGGCAACGCCAAGCACGTGCCGCTGGAGATGACGCCCATCGGCACGAGCAACCTCGTTCCCACCGACACCGACGAGCCGTCGAAGCCCGGAGAGCCGGCGACCAAACCCACGAGCACGGTCACCAAGAGCGACTGCATCGCTTCGGCGGTGGACGAGGTCGCCAACTTCTTCACCAAGAGCGACTGCGACGCCGACCCCGACGCCGCAGCCGACATGGGTGGCCGCCTCAAGGTCAAGGTTGTCGCTTCGACCCCGCTCATCGCCCCCGGCGGCCGGGTCGACCTCAAAGTCACCATCACCAACGAGACCTCCGAGAAGGTCCCGGTGTTCTTCAAGCTCGACCCCAAGCCGCACTTCGAGGTGGAGGCCACCGACGCCCGTGGCAAGCGCGTCGACATCCCCGCTGGCAAGGCGCCCAAGGCCAAGAAGGAAGATGGGCCCGCGCGCACCGGGCGCATCACCCTGATGCCGGGCGGCACCATCAAGGCCGCCGTCACCTGGGACGCGCTCAAGCACAAGTACGTCAAGGACGGCATCGTCCCGGCGGGCCCCCTTCCGCTCGGCAAGTACACGCTCAAGGTGGTCACGCCGCTCGCGGGCTTCCGCGACGTCGCCGAGTTCGGGCGCCCCACCACACCCATCGAAGTCGGAAACTGAGGGGGCTCGTGCGCGCGCTCTTCTTCGGCACCCCCGACTTCGCCGTCCCGTGCCTCGACGCGCTCGCGGATCTACCGGGCCTCGAGGTGGTGGGCGTCGTCTGCCAGCCGGACCGCCCGAAGGGCCGCGGGATGACCGCGTCGGCGCCGCCGGTGAAGGCGCGGGCCGAGGCGCGCGGCATCCCGGTCACCCAGCCCACCAAGCTCCGCACCGGTGAGTTCGCCGCCTGGGTGCTGGCGCAGAAGGTCGACGTCGCGCTGGTGGTGGCCTACGGGCGCATCCTGCCGGTCGAGGTGCTCGCGGCGCCACGGCTCGGATGCATCAACGTTCACGCGTCGATCCTGCCGAAGTACCGCGGAGCGGCGCCCATCACCTGGGCGGTCGTGCGCGGCGAGAAGGAGACCGGCGTCACGCTGATGCAGATGGATGTGGGCATGGACACCGGGCCCATGCTCGAGATCTTCCGGACCCCCATCGGCCCCGACGAGACCGCCGGCGAGCTCTCCCCTCGCCTCTCCGCGCTGGGCGCCGAGGCGGTGCGCACGGGCATCCCCAAGGTGCTCGCGGGAGCGTATGCGCCGATGCAGCAGGACGAAGCGCAGGCGACCACCGCGCCGATGCTCAAGAAGGAAGACGGACGCGTGGACTTCCGCAAGCCCGCGCAGGCGGTCCACGACCACGTGCGCGGCATGAATCCGTGGCCCGGCGGCTCCACGACCCGAGAAGGGAAGCTGCTCAAGGTCCTCCGAACGCACATCTTCGACGCCGCCGTTTCCGACGCCCCCGGGCGCGTGGTCCTTTGCGACAAGTCGCGGGTGGTGGTGGCCTGCGGAGAAGGCGCGGTGGAGCTCCGCGAGGTGCAGCTCGAGGGCAAGAAGCCCATGCGCGGCGCTGACTGGTTCCTCGGACGCGGCGTCCGCGAGGGCGACGTCCTCGGAAGCTGAGGCGTCGATGAAGGAGACGCCCAAGAGCGACGCCCTGGTGCAGGAGATCCGCCGGGAGTTTCCTACGTTCTCCATCGAAAAGAAGCGGGACAGCCGCCTCCAGCGGGCCATCGGCACGTTCCTCTACGTGGTCACCCTGGGCGGTCAGCGCGTGTACCTTACACGCTATCACACGGTGCTCTTCGGCAAGCTCTGGGTGCCCGACGCCTGGGACCAGATGGCCGACGTGGACCGCTACATCTTGCTGCGACACGAGCGGGTGCACCTGCGGCAGCGGCGGCGCATGGGCGACGTGGGCATGGCGCTCTACTACCTGCTCCCGTTCTTCCCGCTCTTCCTCGCCTACGGCCGCGCACGCATCGAGTGGGAGGCTTACGAGGAGACCATCCTCGCCACCGCCGAGGAGCTGGGCATGCCGGCCGCCGAAGCGCTCGAGGACTACCTGGTGGACCGCTACGTGGGCCCGGACTACGGATGGATGTGGCCCTTTCCGAAGACCGTCCGGCGCTGGTTCCGGGAGGCCCTGGAGCGTACGCAGGCCCAGATCGCCCGCCGCTAACGGCGGGCGAGCAGCGCGAAATACCTGCAGATTCCCCCTCGAGATGCTAGTTCTCGAAGGGTGACGGTCGTCGGAATCGATCTCGGAACCACCAACTCCGTCGTAGCCACCGTGCAAGGCGGCGGCGTCCACGTCCTCGCGGACGAGAACGGCGATCGGCTCATCCCCAGCATCGTCAGCTTCCACCCGGGCGGTGAAGTGCTGGTGGGGCGTGCGGCCAAGGCCCGGCGGCGCATCGATCCGAAGAACACCATCTTCAGCATCAAGCGCCTCATCGGCCACACGTTCTCGAGCCCGACCATCACCGAGGCCCGCTCGCGTTTCCCGTTCGATCTGCGCGAAGGCCCCGGCGGCGGCCCCATCGTCCACGCGCGCGGCCAGGACTTCACCCTCCCGGAGATCAGCGCCTTCGTGCTTCGGCGCATCCGCCAGGTGGCGAGCCTGGCGGTGGGCGTCTCCGTCGACAAGGCGGTCATCACCGTCCCCGCGCACTTCAACG